>Ga0326513_10001087_pt1 | contig 22265 bp, 37 predicted proteins | sample 2_2465_0518_D_FD_203654 | JGI IMG/M metagenome (GOLD analysis project Ga0326513, IMG submission 203654) | Bovine rumen microbial communities from UC Davis, California, United States - 2_2465_0518 | ecosystem: Host-associated > Mammals > Digestive system > Stomach > Rumen | place: USA... | reverse complement strand
TGCTGGCCCCGGACCTTTCGGAGGCCCGCCGCCTGAGCCCCACGGCCATGTCCCTGCAGCTGGCGCTGAAGGACGTGTCCACCGCGTCCATCACCCTGCCCCGGGATCAGGCGGGCCTGGCCATGCACGATTTCGTCGAACTCTACACGGCCACCGGCTCCGCCGGGCTTTTCCGGGTGACCACCTTTGATGATACTGTGCGCAGTGATCAGGCTCTGAACCTGCGCCACGCCATCGATACCCTGTCGGATAGCGTCTGGAATGCCCAGGAGGATTATTCCGGCACCGTGCCCGATTTCCTTTCAAAGCTGCTGGCCAAGCAAAAGACCGCCTGGTGGCAGCTGGGCACCGTGCAGGACACGGCGGCCTATAAGCGCAGCGGCATCAATTACGACCGCCTTTCCGATCTCTTCGCCCAGCTGCTGGAGGATCGGCACGATTTTTACCCGGTCTATGATTTTTCCACGACCCCCTGGACGCTTTCCCTCATGGCCCTGCCCGAGGGCGCGGCCTGCGAATTTAGGCTTTCCAGAAACGTGGAAGCCTGCCGCGTGAACCGAAACGACGCCGACCTGTGCACCCGCCTGTATCTTTCGGTGTGCAACAAAAAGGCCGTGACGCTCAAGCAGTACAACAACGCCGCCGCCCAGGCCGTTTACGGCATCGTGGAAAAGACGGCGGACGTGGATGTGGCGGACGTGCCGGACGCGGACGCCTGGGCCGCCGATTTCCTTTCCCGGCGCGCCGCCCCGGCGGTCACCATCTCCATAGACGGCTATCAGCTTGCGGCCCTCACCGGCGACAGCTTCGACGCCTTTTCCCTGGGCCGCGTGTGCCGGGTGGCCCTGCCAGAGGAGGGCGTGACCTACCTGGAGCGCGTGGTAGCCGTCAGCTACCCCGACCCCCTGGGCCAGCCCGAGCGCGTGACCGTGGAGCTGGCCAACCGCCTGGCGAAGTTCTCGGAATCCATCGCCAGCCTTAAAAAGGCGGCGGGGGCCGCGGGCGGCGCGGCCCGAGGGGCCGGGCGCGCCGCCGCCGGCAACGCGGAAGAGATCACCTATTGGTCGCAGATCGTGCAGCATCACGACAGCGCCCTTGACGCCACCGGCATTGAGACCCTTTACGAAACGGGCATTGAGCTGGACGCCGAAACCGGGGCCACCATCTACAGCCTGGTGCAGGGCTTTCAGAGCCAATACGCCCAGCTCAAGGTGCAGAACGGGGCCATCACGTCGGAGGTGTCCCGGGCCACAGAGGCGGAGGGCAACCTGTCCAGCTCCATCACCCAGCAGGCAAACCGCATCGACCTGGTGGTGTCCGGCACGGGCTCATCCGCCGCCATCCGCATCGGCAAGATCGTGGAGGGCATCAACGCCTCCCAGGTGGTGATCCAGGCGGACCGCATCAACCTGGACGGCTATGTCACCGTGTCCAACCTGGCCGGCACCGGCGCGTCCACGCTCAACCGCGTGTATGCCACCACCGTCTCCGGCGGCAGCGTCGCCGCCACCGGCAGCCTTTCGGCGGGCGGCCAGCTGTCCCTTACCAGCGGGGCCGACTTTATCTATCACGGCACCACCCTGGATGAGTTCGACGTGTATCTGACCGGCGTGGCCACCGGGAAATTCTTTGGCCGGGCGGCGCTGAACCTCAATCACAGCCACGCGGTCACCGTTGGATCGGACGGCACCGTCACGCTGGGCGCGGCGTCCACCACCGGCGGGTCTTTTAGGATCGCCGATACGAAGACATACCTGGACGGCGTATCGGCGGCCTATCAGTCCGGGAAGGACGCCATGGGCGTCGAGATCGACGGCAGGGACATCAAGGTGGCCCAGACCAACGTCAGCAGCTACACCGTGGGCGCGGCGGCATCAATCACCTATAACGCCACGTCTCACCGGTATACGGCCCACGCCTATGCGGGCGTCGGCACCGTGTCATCCAGCAGCTACATGCACAGCGCGTCATCCCTGGGCGGCACCCAGGCCTATGCCGACGGCGTGGACGATGGCAAGCCCAAGAGCGTCACCCACGTTTCACACACATACAACAGCGCGGGGCGCACCTACAGCATCACCGTCAAGATCACCAGCAAAAACGGCGATTCGTCGAACATGTCTTTCACCATGGCGATTTAAGGAGGAGAGCCAATCATGGACAAGTACCAGCTGATCGATGCCATCATCACCAAAGTGGACGCGCAGACCGACGCCCGAGGGGTGGCGCGCTGCGCCATGACCGTGGAGATCGTCCAGACGCTCAACGCCCTGCGCGATCTGCTGCAAAAGGAGGAGGCCGCCCATGCCGAAGCTGATCCTGAATGACGGCACCGCCTTTCCCGCCGCCTGGTGCTTTGCCGATGGCCGCGCCCTGATGGCGGAAATCCGGGGCACGTTTGCAGTGCTTGAGCTGGCGGCACTGCTTTCGGACCCCGCCAACACCGCCCGCGTCGTCTTTGCCACCGACAACGCCCAGACCGAACACGCAGGATATACGCGCCTCATGTCCGTCACCATCTGCAAAAGCCCGGAGGGCGCGCAGATCATCCTTGAAAAGGAGGCCTGACCATGGATCCCCGCATCATCCCCATCACCGTCCCCCTGGGCCAGCTGCTGCACCCCGTGCGCCTCACCGGCGCATTGATGCAGGGCGAGCGCAACGCCCACCGCTTTGTCATCTCCGCCTGCGCGGCGGCGGATGATCCCACTCCCGTGCCCCTGTCCGGCACCGTCACGGCGCGCTTCATGCCCGCCGGCGGCCCCACGGTCAATCTGACCGGCGCTGTCGCGGGCGGGGCCGCCGTGGTGACGCTGGCCCCCGCCTGCTACAGCCTGCCCGGGCCATTCCGCCTGTCGATCATGGTCACCAACGGCGACGACACACTGGCCGCCTGCGCCGTGACCGGCGACATCCTGCGCACCACCTCCGGCGTGGAGACGGCGGGCAGCGCCATGCCCGGCTATGAGCAGGTGCTGGCCGTGTACGACGACATGCAGGCCGCCATCACCCGCGCGGAGGCCGCCCTGGCGTCCGTGTGCCCCGCCGTCAGCGCCGGCCCCGCCAGCCTGATCAGCGTGCCGGACGCCGTGGCCATCGCCCCCGACGCCCTGACCCTGGCCCTGCCGATCACCCAGGACCTGCACGGCTATGACGCGCCCTGGCCAGGCGGGGCCGCGCCGGGCATCCTCTACGGAAAGGAGGTCAGCCTGACGGGGCCGGAGATCACGCTGCCCCTGACCCTTGCAAGCGGCACCTATACCCTGTGGGCGCAGGTTATCAGCACCAACCCGGACCCGACCTACGAGATCAAGGCCTATCCGTCAGTCGCCACCGGCACCTATCAGGAAATTGACCTGTATACCGGCAGCTCCGCCCCCTCCGCGGGCTGTGGCGTCAGCACCGGCGCGGTGGACGGCATCGTGCTGGAAGGCGGCATCACCGGTCACGAATACCCGCCCACCGTGCGGGTGATGGTGCTGTCCGGCGACGTGGCTCTGGCGAATATTCCGCCATGGGAAAACGTCTGCCCCATCACCGGGCGCACATCGGCCAGCGTCCAGCACGGGGCGACTGCCGACGATCCCGACGCCCAGACCTATGCCTTTTCATTCCCGGCTGCCGCCGGCACGGTCTACGCCGGCACGCTGGATGTGCTGACGGGCGTACTGACCGTGACGCATGCCGCCTTCGTCGTGGACGGCAGTACGGTTGCTTATACTTATGTTGTTACGAGTTCTGGCAGAGGGCAATTTCGGGTACAATCTGCTGTATTTAAGCAAGCAGTACAGGGTGCGGCTGTGGCTGTGTCAAATTGGCTGCCTACTACGCTTATCAGGATTAATAGTGGGACAGGGTTCTTGTATGGATATGCCACAGGAACGGCAAGTGATACGAACGACTTTGAGGACATGCTGGGCATTACCAGCGCAGAGCAATTAAATGCAATGTGTGCCGAGACACCGTTGACTGTCGTATATCCGCTAAAAACACCCGTGCCTTACCAGCTCACCCCCGCCCAGGTGACCATGCTGGCCGGGGCGAACGCCATTTGGACGGACGACGGCGCCCTGTCGCTGACCTATCGCGTCAGCGCCTATGATGCGCTGCTGGCGCTGATCCGCCAGTATCACCCTGTGACGACGAATGAGGAGGGATAAAATTGATCCGGTATCTTGACAGCCGCTTTCATGGGCTGAACGTGGGCTATGTGCACGCGGCAGGCCTGTCCACGGACGTAAAGCCCACCCAGGGCGTGGTGACCGGCAGTATCTTTGATGAGGTGGACACCGGTTGCCGCTACCGCTTCGATGAGGCCGCCGGACAGTGGATGCTCTGGGCCGACCCCGCCGAAGCCGGCGGCATCACCTCCCAGGACGAAACCCTGCTGTCCAACGGTGTCTTCGACGCCGTGGGCATCCCGGCCTATCTGGATGAGGCCGCCCTGGCCGATTACGCGGCCTACGGCCTGACGGAGCCCGGCTGGTACATCTTCCCCCGCGTCCCCGCCCCGGACGGCGAACCCGTGCCCGCAGGCGCAACCGTCACCGGCGCGGCGGGCTATATCATCGGCGCGGATTACATCGACCTGGCGATCCGCTTCGGCGTGGCCGCCCAGGCCGTCCCCGTCACAATCGACTGGGGCAGCCGCGCCGACCGGCTGATCTTCCGCGCCACCGACCTGGCCGTCCGCAATCTTGACTACCGCACCACCTTTTACATCTACGACGCCGCGCCCTACGCCACCTGGACCTATGGCCTCACCGCCGACGCCACCTTCGTGGCGGATAAGGCCTACTTCACCAAGGACGGCGACGTCTACACCCCGGCGGAGGTCACGGCGGGGGAGGCGGTGCCCGCGGACACGTACTACGTCCACACAAAGCTCACCTTCAGCGGCATGACGCGCAATATCACCTACCGCCTTGACGCCATCGTGGACTGCCCGTCGGAATTCATCCTCCCCGAGATCGAGGATGAGACGCACGGCGCGTGGTTTGAGATTCAGATGCGCCACTCGGGCTCCTACAGCATGACACTGATCCCGCCCGAGGGCGTCAAGGTGGCGACGGAGCACACCCAGGCGGAGTCGGCGGGGATGAATACGGTCGATCTACACTACATGTGCATCGATGGGGTGAAGCTGTGGCGCTTTATGAACAGCCACAGCACCATCCCGACAACTTGAGGTGGGCGAGATGATGGCTGAAAGATGGCACTATGAGAAGCTGGATGAAAACCTGACCCGGCAGTATTGCCCCATGAACGATCTGGACGGCAAGATCACGGGCCGCTGCGTGCTGGGTGTGAAGCAGTGGTTTGATGAGAATCCCGAGGAGCGCAAGCGCCTGGGCTGGATCAAGGTGATCGAACACGACTTGAAGGATCAGCTGCCGGACTTCGACCGCACACAGCAGTATGTCGTGCAGACCACCCGGCAGATCGACGAATACACCGTCGAGCAGGTCTACCACGCCATGCCGCTGTCGGAAGAAATGATGCTTTTTATCGAAATGAGCAACGCGCTGGGGTTGACCATTTCCTACGGTCTGCTGGAACAGGATGGAAACGGAGGTGTGATGTACCGTGTATGATCTTGATGTGATGGCCGAAATCCAGGCCGAAAAAGCGAAGGAAATCAGCGCCGAGCCGCTAATGAACCTGGACCCGGAAGGCGCTGAACTGGCGGAAGGCAAGCGCTTTACCTTCGACGTCATCGAAACCCCCGTGGACCCGCTGCGCTAGGAGGTGGCACCGTGTACGATGTAAAGCCCATCACCAGCGGCAAGACGGTGGACTGTGGCCCGACCTGTCTGGCCATGCTGCTGGATTACTACGGCATGCAGGTCCCGCTGGATCAGCTGACCCGCGAATGCAACACCTGTCTCATTGGCTGCACCGCCAAGGACCTGCTGCGCGTGGGCCGCGCCCACGGTCTGCGCGAGGATTTTTCCGCATGGAAAATGGACACCGATGAGCTGATCCGCCAGGATCGCCCCGCGATCATATGGTGGATGTACGCCCACTGGTGCGTCTTCTGTGGCCGCGATGACGCCGAGAACGTGGTCATCTGCAACCCCGACATGGGCCGCTATCGCATGCGGCCTGACACCTTCAACAGCTTTTATGCGGGCGTCGCCCTTTTCAACGGCGAACCCGAGAATCTGCCTGAATAATCACAAAGGGAGGATTACACATGTCTGTCAAGATTGGATCGGCCCGCATCGACGAAAACGGCAAGGCCTACAACGGCAAGGCCGGGGATCAGACCGGCAAAGAGGTCAGCACCCAGTCCTGGTATCTGGCCAGCAAGGGCTGGCGCGTCTACCGGGCGAAAAATCCCGCCGTCGCGGAGAAGATCGCCCAGTGCATGGAGCGCGCCTGCGCCAACAGCAAGATCGGTTACGATCAGTATCAGCGCAATACCCTTTACAAGATCGCGCAGCCCCTGGGCTTTGATACGGCCAAGGTCAACACGGCCTGCGAAACGGATTGTTCCGCCCTGGTGCGCGTGTGCTGCGCCTTCGCAGGCATCCTGGGCCTGCCTTCCGACTTTCGCACCGGCAACATGCCCGCGAACCTGGCCGCCACCGGGGCCTTTGTGGAGCTGACCGGCGCGAAGTACACCGAACAGGATCGCTACCTGGGCCGGGGCGACATCCTGGTAACCAAGACCGCCGGTCACACCGTCGTGGCCCTGACCAACGGCAGCGCCTACGAGGGCACCGTCTCCGCGCCTTCGCCCGAGGTCCTGGGCGAGCGCATCCTGCGCGCGGGCTGCGCCGGGGCCGACGTCAAGCTGATGCAGGAGATGCTGCTGAAGCTGGATTACGACCTGGGCAAGTGGGGCGCCGACGGCGATTTCGGCGACTGCACCGACCTGGCCCTCCGCGCCTTCCAGGCGGACGCCAAGGTGGACGTGGACGGCGAATGCGGCCCCGTCACCCTCAAGGCGCTGAAGGCGGCCATCGAAGCCGCGGGGGAAAAGGCCCCCACCGGCAAGACTGTCCGCATCGAGGGCGGCAACTGCTACATCCGAGCCGCCCCCAACACGGACGGCAAAATCCTGGGCGTGGCCCATCGCGGCGACGAACTGCCCTGGCAGGGCGAAACCAGCGAAAACGGCTGGCTGTTGATCGTCCGCGACGGGAAAAACGCCTGGGTGTCCGGGAAGTATGGCAAAATCGCATGAGGAGGGCTTGTCATGATTTGGGATAAGATCATTAAGGCGGTGGCCGTCGTGGCCGGTGCCATCGCCGGGCTGTATGGAGGCTGGAGCGCGATGCTGACGACTCTGGTGGTGATGATGGCGATCGACTATGTGACCGGCGTGCTGGTGGCGGCCCTGGGCCGCTCCCCCAAGACGGAGGGCGGCGGCCTGAGTAGCAAGGTCGGATTCATCGGCATTGCCAAAAAGGGCATCATCATGCTGATCGTGCTGCTGGCCACGCTGCTGGATCAGGCCATCGGCAACGTCACATTTGTATTTCAGGGCATGACGGTGGCCTACTACATCGCTAACGAGGGCCTGAGCATTCTGGAAAACGCCGACGCCCTGAACATCCCCACCCCGAAATTTATACACGACAGGTTGGAACACATGCGCGCTGAGGCGGACGACAAACCGCCCGACGGCAAGGCGGACACACCGCCCGAGGATTGACCCCTTCGCCCCCGCACCTCACCCGAGGCGCGGGGCCTTTTTCTTTTGTAAAATTGCAAAAAAAGTTGCTACAAACTCAAAAAGGGTATTGACTTTGCAGCAACTCCATGGTATAATATAGTCACAAGGTTGAGAGAGGAAACGACATCGAGGAGGTCACGACCATGACGGAGTACAGGGACATGATGGAGCTGCTGGACGAAAACGGCGAAGAAACCCTTTACCTCCTGCGCAACGACGTCTTCGACGGCACCGCGGTGCTGATCTGGCACGAGGATGAGGCCGACGAACAGGCCTATGTGCTCAACGACATGCAGAGTGCCGACTATCCCACCACGCTGGCCGACGCTTACAATTACGACTGGCAGAGGGCAGAGGATGTGGACTGGTAACCAGCTGCCACCCACCCACACGCGACCGGCCCCGAGGGGCCAGAGAGGAGAAAACGCCATGACGCGCTACGAAGCTAGAGAGACCGCCCTGCACCTGATCGACGGCGGCTGGACCGGGGAAGACGAGGAGCTGTTCCGGGCAGAGGACGCCAAGCAGGATCGCCCGCTGGAATCTGACGACATCACCGCAATCTTCGATGAGCTCCGCGCCATCGAAGCCGAACAGAAGGAGGAGGCGTAACACCATGAAACAGCAGTATGATTTGGTCAGCACGTCCCGAGGGCTCCACGCCTTCAGGTCTGGCACCTTCGAGGAGCTCAACGAGATCAGCCTGGCCCCTTTTAACCCGGACGCCTACGTGGTCATTGAGTGCTCCCGCGAAATCTACCGCGTGGAGAAGCGGATCGCTGAGACCGCTGAGTGCAAAAGGTTCATCAAGCGGGCGAACAGCCTGCCGCCCATCACCGACGAACAGGAGGCGTGACCCATGAAGAGAATCATCAATAACCGGCTCTACGACACCGACACCGCGCGGGAGCTGGGCTCCGATTCCTACCTCTACCCCCACGATTTCGCCCACTGGGAGGAAACCCTCTACGTCAAGCGCACTGGCGAATACTTCCTGCACGGCGTCGGCGGCCCCTCCAGCAAGTACGCCGTGACCATCGGCCAGAATTCCTGGTCTGGCGGCGAAAAGATCATCCCCTTGTCCATGGACGCCGCCCGCCAGTGGGCGGAGGATCACCTTTCCGCCGATGCCTACGCCGACATTTTTGGCCTGCCCGACGAGGGCGACGACAGCAAGACCCGCCTCAACATCCAGCTGCCCGCCCGCCTGCTGGCCGAAATCCGCGACCTTGCCGCCACCTCCGACGAAAGCCTGACCGCCTGCGTCGAACGCCTGCTGCGCGCAGGCATGGGTGCTTGACGGCACCAACCCCGCCCACACACCAGCAGCCCCGCCAGATCGGCGGGGCTGCTTCGTTCATTTTGGGGGTAGCATGGTGGGCGCGATTCATCCCACCCGCCATGCTACCCCTATTTTGCATTAAAAATCATCGTCGTCGGAGGGCTGGCGGGGGTAGATTTCAAGGGTCAGATGTGCGCCGGGGGGATCGTTGCGGTAGCAGCGCTGGGTTTTGTGGTAGACGACGCGATCCAGGACGGTGCGCAGAAGGGCGTTTTTCGTGGCCGGGTCCGGGGCGGCCTGGTAGGCGTCCAGGACGGTGCGCAGACGGGGGACGAGGCTCGCGCGGGGATCGGGGCGCGGGGCAGCGGAAAGCTGGGCCAGGGTGGCGTCCAGATCGGCAAGGCGGGCGGAGAGATCGGCATGGCGCTGACGGTAGAGGTCGGCGGAATAGATGCCCTGTTCCAGGAGATCATAGAGGCGGGTAAGCTGGCCGGACAGCTGGGCGCGCTGATCGGTCAGCTGCTTGAGGGCGGCGGCGCGGGCGGCGGCGTCCGGATCGGGATCGGCGGGGACATCGGCGGGAGTGAATTCGACGGTCCAGCGGGACAGCTCCGAGAGGATGGCGGCCTCCACGACGTGGACATAGGTGCGCGCCGTGGGGCAGCCCGTGGATGGACACTTCAGGAAGTCGGCGCGGTCCGGGGAGGGCGTCAGCTGGAGGGCGCGGCCACAGACAGCGCAGAAGACAAGACCGGCCAGGGGGTTGACCTGCTGGCGCTGGGTGTTTTTGGGGCACTTTTCGTGGGCGGCAAAGATTGCCTGCACGCGGGTGAAAAGGTCGGCATCGACGATGGGCTCGTGGAGGCCGTCCGCCAGGATGACGTCCTGGGAGTGGGGCCGGGTGGCCACGCGCCTGCCGTCGATGATCTTGTATTGGGTTTTGCGCTGATTCCAGCGGACCTTGCCGATGTAGATGGGATTTTGCAGCATGCCGCGGATATAGGACGGTTCAAAGGGCCTGCCCAGATCGGTGCGCAGGCCCATGGCGTTGAGATGGGCGGCGATGACGCCGCTGCCGGCGTCCTGCCCGTCCATGCCGTCGGCGTACCAGGCGAAGACGCTGCGCACGATGGCGGCCTTCTCGGGGACGGGACGCAGGCTCCAGCCCTTGCGGCCCGGCAGCTTGTATCGCTCATAGCCATAGGGCGCGCGGGGGCTTTGATAGCAGCCGTCCATCACGGAGGCCAGGCGGCCCCGCTGCATGCGCTTTTTGATGGCGGCATATTCCCGGCGGGAGAAAAAGAGCTTGATTTCGAAGAATTCGCTGTCGGCTTCGCTGGTGGGATCATAAATCTTGTCGGGGGTGATGATGGGCACGCCCGAGTAGATAAAGGACTGCATGATGATGCCCTGATCGATGCTGTCGCCGCGGCCAAAGCGGTCCACGTCCATGGCCAGCACGCCGTCCCAGCGCCCGGCGGAGATGTCGGCCAGCAGCTGCTGCACCTGGGGGCGTTGGGCGATGGTGTCGCCGGAGACGATCTCCCGGTAAAAGTGGCCGATGGTGATGCCCAGGCGCGCGGCCAGGTCCTTCAGGGCATGCTCATGCCGGGCCAGGGTTTCGCCCTGCCCGAGGGCCTCCAGCTCTTCGTCGCGGCGGCTCTTGCGCAGGTAGGCGCAGTAAAGGCCGCGGGGGTCCAGGTCTGACATGGGAACCTCCATCACTTAAAGCCCAGGGAAGGCTTGCCGCTGTAGGGCATGAAGACGGCGGGGGCGTTGTCTTTACTGACCAACAGATAATCGCCGTCGTGCAGTTCGATGACGTCTTCGGCGATCATGCCGTTGTAGTATTCGTTCTCGGGGTTGAAGACCTGCGTCGAATCGTAGCCGGGGACAAGATAATCGGGTTCGCCATCGTCATCCAGGACAGGGCCCCAAGACAGCCATGTTAGATACATAAAGGGCTCATCGCGATAAACGTCGGCGCACTTGACGGCCCACGTCCCGGCGGGGATGTCTTCGCCGACCTTCCACAGCCCTTGCGGCACGGTGACCTCCTGCCATTCCTGGCTGTTCCATATGGCCAGATTGATCTGATCTTTCAGGGCGACAAGCTCATCAAAGGTCATGCCCGACAGATCGACGTCGGCCAGGGCGGCGGCGCTGACCGTCAGCGCCAGGGCAAGCGACAGGGCGAATAGCTTTTTCATGGGTAATACCTCCTCTTATTCCAGCCTGATCAATTCGATCAGGCCGTTATTTCGTTTGATGCGCCATCCCTTTTTAAGTCGGGATTAGCGGCCAGACCGCGGGCGGTGTTGATGAGGATATTCTGCCCGGCTTGGTTGAGCGCGCGGCAGATGTCCACCAGCTCTGATTCCGTGGGACTGAGCGCGGCGTCTGAGCGCACCTCCGTCTGCATGAGTGGGTAATCGTCTTCGCTGTCCGCCCAGCCGATCAGCCACGCGGCGGACACATTGAGCGCCATGGCGAGCTTTTCGACGCGGTAGATGGGGACGTTGGTGATGTCCCCGGCGGCATATCGCTGTATAGCGGATTTGGCTATGCCGGTGACGTCGGACAGTGCGCGAAGGGACACGCCGCGCTTGTTGATTGCATAAGTTAATTTTTCTGCCAGTGTCATTTTTCGTCACCTCCGTCAGTGTTTTTATTGGGTCACTTCCTATTATAGCGCATGTGTCCCGATTTTGCAACGCCAAAAGGCAATATCAAAAAAATGTCCCATTTATGGGTTGACAACAAGGCGAAGATGTGATAATATAATGATGTCCCATATGTGGGACAGACACAGAGAGGAGGGACAAGCATGAAAGGGAACCTGCTGCGGGCGGAAATCGCCGCCCAGGGGATGTCCATGCGGGAAGTCGCTGAGCGCGCGGGGATTTCAAAGAGCACGTTCAGCGCGAAGATCAACGGCCAGCGCCCGTTCGACATTGACGAAGCGAACCGCATCCTTTCGGTATTGAAGATAACCGACGCTGTGCGGAAGTGCGAAATTTTTTTGGCCTGAGTGTCCCAAACGTGGGACATCTGAGACGCTGGCCAATGCGGCCAGCACCCCATCATACACTGGCACGAGGTGACGACCATGGCGATGATCAGGGACTACACGCTGAGCGACGGCCCGGCCCGGGGCGTGCGCGTGATCGTGCGCGACGACGCCTTCAGGGACGCGGGACCCGAGGCGCTGACCCGTCGGCGGATGGAAACGGCCCGTGCCATGCGAAGGATTGAGCAGGCGCTGGCCTGTAAGAAGGAGGAGACGGAACATGGCTAAACGCAACAAATTAAGCCCACACGACCGACAGCTGCTTCGCGAATTCGAAGCGGAGATGGAGCTGCTGGAACGCCAGCAGGCCCACGCCCTTGAACGGCAGGCCGAACTGGACGCCAGGCCGGACAGCATGCTGAAGGTGCGCTTTATGGATCGCCTGCGGGCGGACCTTGCGGACATACAGCGGCAGATGTGGCTGCTGGCCGCGAACATTGAGGCGCTGAGAGGGGAGGCGGCCACCGATGCGCGCTAATCTGTATGTGACCATCACCGGCAGCCTGCCGGGCGGCAAGGTGGTCAATGAGACCATCGGCGGCGTGGAGGGCACGGTCACGATCACGGAGCGCGACGCGGGTCCTGATGGCCGGGACCGCGCGGTCAGTACATGGTTTGCGGGCGGCCTGTCCACGGCAGGCCTGCAGGCCATGTTCCAGTACGGGGCGTCGGCCTTCGGCAAGTGGCAGATGCTTCGCGCCGCGATGCGGGCGCTGTTCAGGCCGTACAGGCCGGTCAAGACCATAGACCCGGCAAAGGAGGCGTAACCATGGCAGTCAGTCAGCACGAAATCGAGGAGATGGCGAAGGGCTTCGCCGCCCAGCAGGTCAGTTATTACATCAACGAGCTTCTGCGAGATAACCATGAATTCCGCATGACGTCCCAGGAGCGATCCCGCGCCCGGGAGGCCATGAAGTATTACGAGAGCGTCATCAAAGACATCGAAAAGGGGCGTGTGGAGAAATGAGCAACATGCTGCTGATCATGTTCCACGGCCTGCTGTGCGCCGTGGTGGGATGGCTGGCCAGCGACATCGCCCACGCCCGGCCCGAGGCCGTGATCAAGGTGGACGGCGATGAGCCGGACAGCGAGGAGCCTGAGAGCGAGGTGGACTGAGTGACCAACCGCGAGCGGATCATGGCCGACCTGGCCGCGCTGTCGGATGACGACTTCTGGCGGGCCTTTGGCCCGGCGGACCTTGCCAACCGGCTGAGTGATACCATGTGCCGCGACTGCGCGGCGCGGCGTCCGGACGCCTGCCCCGAGGGCGACGACGCGGGCGCATGTCCGAGCATGGGCGAATGGATGAGCTGGGATTGCCGGGCGGAGCGGATGCTGAGCCCGGCGGAATGGGATTGATAGCGGCGCGAAGCGCCATAAGTCGGAGGCAGAACAAAGGAGGATGCGACATGCCCGATTTGATGGTGGCGGCCCATGCGGGCCAGAGGGTGACCAATCACATGATCGATGAGCTGGTGGCCGCTGAGGTCAAGCGGCGGGAAATGGCAAGCGCGACCGAACGGGCGGCGGAGCTCCAGGCCCTGCGCGCCCAGGTGGACATCCGGCGCGACCGGGAACAGGCCTATTACCGGGAAAAGATCGATGAGGCGCGGGCCTTTTACGGCCACAACCCCCGCCATGGCCTGCTGGGCCGGGCGGCCTGGGGCCTGATCGGCCTGGCGGTCGAAAAGGTGCTGGCCCCGCTGGAGAGGGGCGAGTGATATGGCGAATAACAGCGGCCTTTATGAGTACAAGGGCGAATGGCTAAACCTGGGCGCATGGGCGCGCCGCACGGGGATCAGCTATTCGACGCTGTATCACCGCATCCACGATCAGGGCATGACCATCGCCCGGGCCCTTGAAGTCCCGATAGAGGACGCGAAGCGGCGCTTTGAGCGAAGGCGCGAAAAGGGCCCCCCAAAGCCCAGGCCGTCGAAGCTGTACACGGCAAACGGCAAGACCATGTCGCTCAACGACTGGGCGAAGGAGCTGGGCTTGTGCCGGGGCACGCTGGAAGCGCGCATGCGGCGCGGCCTGCCCCTGGATGAGGCTTTCACGGCCACGGATTGCCGGGGCGGCTGGCGCGGACACAGCGGCCTGGGCGAATGGCTGGGCCATGGCCGCCCCGCCAAGACGTACACGGCCCACGGCAAGACCCTGACGATAAAGCAGTGGAGCGCGGAGCTGGGCGTGCGCTTCAGCACGCTGTCAAAGCGCCTCTGCCAGGGATTTTCGCCGGAGGAGGCGCTGGTGACAGGGAAGCAGTGGCGCGATGGGAACGCCGAAAGGCGACGGCGCGACCGGGCGCGCCTGGAAGCGGAGGCACAAGCGGCGGCAGCGGAGGCAGCTGAGCGGGAACGGATGAACGCCAGACGGTCGGAGATGATCGCCACCGCCCGGGAGATCATCACCAATTTCGCCTTCCCGGCGCTGGGCAAGATGCCGATCCGCGCGCTCATGCTGGACGCGGACGGCGGCACGGCCATCCTGGAGGGCGACGCGGGCGGGGAGCTGGTGTATCGGGTCACCGTCCGAGATAGCGGCAAAAACCGCATCGAGGCCATAGGCCGAAAGAGCGGCCTGACCTTCTGCGCCCGGGACTTTTGGGAAACGGTGATGATCCAGCCCCGGGCGGATATCGCAGTGCGATGACGAATGCTGAGAACCGCGTGCGGCTGCTGGAGGAATTGGACCGGGTGGAGCGGCTGCTGAGAGAGGAGCGCGCCGCCGACGTGCGAAATGAGGATCGCTTTGTGGTCCACCTGGAGGGCCGCCGCGACGTGCTGAGACAGGAACTTAAGAAGGCGGGGGTGACGCTGGATGATGGACGCTGAGCGCGCCGTGATGGCGCTGGTGGTGCGGGCGGATATGACCGCGACGGCCGCCGCCCGCTGGGCGGTGCCCGCCGTGGTGATCCTGGGCGCGCTGCTGATTCTGAGGGCGGTGTGGCCGCGTGAATAGCAACGGTTTGAGCGCCCGACCGAAAGGGAGGGCTGAGCGCCCAGCTCAAAGTGGAATCGCGCGCGCTTCCCGCGCACGAGATGGCTGCGGGGCCGAAACCCGCGGCCAAGCGAATGGCGCAGGACGCGGGGCGAAAGGCGGTGTTTCCACGTGACTAGGCTGGAAATCGCCCAGGCGCTGAACTGCCTGATTACCAAATGCAAGCCCTGCGCGGGGTGCCCGTTCAACCCGCGCCCGGGGACGATGTGGCCCTATGGCTGCATCAGCGGCGAACGGGGAATTGTAGAGAGCACGCAGGCGCTCTTGAAGTCGGAGACGGAGGTAAGCGACAATGACAAATCCGCACACGTCTGAGGATTACAGCAGGGCCGTGGACGCCATCCGGGACGAGATGGCGGCGGCCCACGATGATATCAACATCGCCATGATGGGCGACATCATGACGGCGCTTTTAGAGGTGCGCCCCGAGATCGCGCCCAGCCTGACGGCGAAGGGCAAGAGCTTGAAAGGGGCTTTCGGCGCGCTGACAGGCGAAGCGCGAAAGCGCGCGAAGGGCGGCAGCTACGCCATCGGCCCGGGCAACCTGGGCGTGCTTTTTAACACCGTGGGCAAGTATTACGGCTTTGAAGCGCCTGAGGCCAGCTGGCCCGGCGTGATGGCCAGGCTGTACGGCGGCGCACCGACGCCCGCGCCCGCGCCGGAACCGGCTGCCGCGCTGGATGATCTGAGCCTTGACGCCTTGCTGGGAGGTATCTAACCATGCTGACGCTGGAGGATACCCTGCGCATCGCCGGGGACGTGGACCACACCCCGGCAGAGATCGACGAAGAGATTCGCGGCATGCTGCCCTACTATCTTTGGATCGACAATCACTATGTGGACGAATTCGACTGGATGCGCGGCGGCCCAGAATGCCGCCGCGTCCACTGCGAGGCCTGCGAGGGCGACTTCGTGGAGCAAAAGCGCCGGAGCATGACGCCCTATCCCCACGGCGGGAAGGCGGTGTGCCCCATGTGCGGCCGCATCGTGACGGCGCGCCACCTGGGCCGGAGCTTCCGGGGGCTGGAGAACAAGCTGGACGTGGTTTACTACAAGCCCGGCGCTGAGCCGGGCACGGTGGTGGCCGTGGCCGTGCGGGCGCGCCGGTATTTCGCCGCCGCCCCGGCGACACGCCCCTGGGAGCAGGAATTGACCATCATCCCCAACGGCGTCGCCGCCTTCAAGTGGGGCGAGGGCGCGGGCCGGGCGGAAGCGCGCCAGATATGGGAGGAGACCCGGCACGGCCTTTGGGCCCGCGTGGGCTATGTCTGGAAGGAGATCAAGAAGGTCAGCCACCTGCGCTTTGGAGACGAGGGCAGCTTTGGCCAGCCCACGCCGGACCGGGTGACCCTGACAAAGACCTTTGAGCGCGCCGCCCGGGGCACGCTGTTTGAAAAGGCATGGGATGATGCTTACTGGCGGTCAACTGATTACGGCGACGGCGTGGCTGCGCTGGCCTTCATCGCGGCCAATCCCATCTGCGAATACCTGAAGCGGCTGAACGCCGCGCCGCTGGTGTTCGCCCGGGTGGCGAACACAATGCCCTGGCGGCGGGTGAACTGGCGCGCCACCAGCGCCGCCCAGGCGCTGCGGGTCAGCCCACAGCGCTGGGGGCAGATCAAGGGCGCGAAGGCGGAGATCACCCCTGGCCTTTTGACGGTGATCCAGCTGGCAGACGAACGAGGATGGCGGTGCGGCGTGGACACCGCGGACGCCGCCGCCTGGATGATTCGAAACGAAAGCCGCGACGCCCGCGTCCGGCTGATCGAGGCGCTGGAGCTGCTGCCCGAGGGCAAGCGGGGCAAGGGCCTGAAATACCTGGCGCGGGCGGTGCGGCAGAATCGCCGCCTGACGCTGGGAGACGTGATGGACTATTGGCTGGCGCTCCGCGATACCCAGGCCGATCTGGCCGACGACGCCGTCGCCTTCCCGGCGAACTTTGAGGAGGCCCACGACCGGCAGGCGCGGCGAAAGATCGACATCAAAAACGCCAAGCTGGATCAATCCATCAAGGCGCGCCTTCCCGAGCTGCGGAAGCGGTTCGGTTTTGAATTCGGCGGCCTGATCCTCCGACCCATGGAGAGCGCGGCGGAGATGGTCCGCGAGGGAAACGTGCTGGGCCACTGCGTGGGCGGCTACGTGTCCCGCTACGCGGCGGGGCACACGGTGATCTGCGCGCTGCGCCGGGCCGTGAACCCGGACATGCCCTGGCGCACCATCGAGATCAACCCCGCCACGGGCAAGGTGATCCAGGATCGGGGTTATAAGAACGACTGGGGCGGGCGCGAGTATGGCGTGACGCCCATCTACCGGGCCATGCTGGACCTTTTCTGGCAGGCGTGGACGGAGCGAAAGACCAAAAAGGAGGTTAAAAGCGCATGAGCGAGCTGCAGGGACAGGTGAGCATGGGCGAGATGACGCCCACCGTCATGCCGGAAGGCTATGACAGCAAGGGGCAATTGATGGATTATGACACCGCCGCCGATACGGCGGAGGCGGACCGGCTGGCCGTTGAGATCAACGCCATCAAGGCACAGACCCGGAACGTGGTGGTCAGCGCGGCTTTGGAGATCGGCAAGCGGCTGATCCGCGTGCGGCCCCTGATCCCACACGGCCAGTGGGCCGATTGGCTGAGCGCGAACGTGGACTATTCGGAGACCAAGGCCCGGAATTTGATGGACCTTTACGAGGCCTATGGCGGCGCGTCCCTTTCGGAGGCCGTGGCAGGGCTGGAATACAGCAAGTTGGTGGCGCTTTTGCAGCTGCCGGAGGGGCAGCGGGACGCCATGGCCCAGCGCGCCGCCGACGAGGGGCTGAGCGTCAGGCAGCTGCAGGCGGAGATCGACCGGCTGAAAGCCGACGCCGCCCAGAAGCAGGTCACCTTTGACGCGCTTTTGCAGCAGGCTGCCGATGAGGCCGCCAGGGCAGCCGAGGGCGCGCTGAAGATCGAACGGGAAAAGGTGAACCTGGCGGAGGCCCGGGCCAAGGCGGCGGAGGAAAGCGCCAAGGCCAGCGGGGACGCCCTGAAAGAAGCCAAGAAGTCCAGCGACGCCATGGCCGCCAAAGCCGGCGATGCCCTGGAGCGCGCCAAGGAAGCGGACCGAAAGGCCGCCGATCTGCGCGCCCGGGTGGCGGTGCTGGAGGCCCAGGCCGCCCAGGACGCGGGCGGGGATGTGCCGCCCGAGGTACAGGCGGAGCTTGACCGGCTGCGCGCCCAGGCAGCGAAAGCCCAGGCCAGCGCTGAATTTGAAATTGCCTATCGGCGCTTTGTGGCGGATTTCGGAGACCTGAACGCGCTGCTTACAAAGGCCGCCGCCGACGCGCCCGAGGATGCCGCCCGGTATCGCGCCGCGGTGGCCAAAGCCTGCGAGACCATGGCGGGGAGGATGAGAGCATGAAAGACCTGCACGATGGCGATGTGAAGTCCGTCAGCATCGCGGAGCTGCTGCGCCTGGACGACATGCTGACCCGGGCGGGCGTCCCACACGAGACCGGTAAGGACGTGGACATGGGCGGGGCAAACATCAAGGTGCCCGACTGGAAAACCTGGCGCGCGGACAAGCGGCCCTGCGCCTCCGTCATCCAGAACCCATTTTCATACGGCGGCAAGGAGGGCAGGCTGGAGGCCTGGGTGCGCGGCGCCGGAAAGGCCCACGAGCTGCCCGTGGGCTGGCTGACCGCTGAGCGCGCCTTTGAGATGATCGCGAAGGCGATGGGCTATGAGGAGGGGGTGAAGAAATGAAGCTGAACGTAATCAAGCGCTTTTGCAAGGAGGCCGGAGGCCTGACCATACTGGACGCGCCGACGGGCGAACAGTGGATCGGCGAGGGGCATGCCTTTTACGCGCTGAGAAGCGCCAGGGTGGACGAGGGGGGCATCGCGGAGCTGATGGGCCTGGACGCCAAAGCGCTGAACGACATGTTGATCCGGCGGCGCGACGCTCCCGACTGGCGCTTTTCCATGGCCGTGTCGCCGGACGAGGAGACGCCCCTTCAAGGCGTCGGCGCGCTGATGGGCGGAGACGGCGAGCTTTACACCGCGCTGCGCTCCGACCGGGATCTGCTTTACATCAAATCCAAGTGGCTGGACGCCATCAAGCTGGGCGATTACACCGCCTTCGCCTTGCGCGTGACCGATGGCGGCGCGGTGCTGGTGGCCGTTTACAACGGCCTGACCACGGAGGCCGTGATCGGCCCCGAGGGGCCGGAGAACAGCGAGGCGCTGCGCCGCCTGGCGATGCGCATGGCGGGCGGCAAGCTGAGGGCCGACGACGCGCCCACGGAGGCGGCGGGATGAGCATACAGGGACAGATCGACATCGGCGAGCTGCTGGGCATCGAAACCCGGGACGAAGCGGCTTACAAAGCCTTTACGGACAAGTTCAAGCCGAAAAAGACCACCGACGACTGCTATACCCCGGGTAACATCTATGAGGGCATCGCGTCGTGGGTGGCGAAGGAATACGGCGTGGACCGGTCCGGCTTTGTGCGGCCATTCTGGCCCGGGGGGGATTACGAGCTGTACCTGTACCCGGAGGGGTGCACGGTGGTGGACAATCCGCCCTTTTCGATCATCGCCCGCATCCGCCGATGGTATCAGGCCCGCGGCATCCGCTACTTCCTTTTCTGCCCGACCCTGACCGGCATCACCGCCGATCTGGTGGACTGCCTGGTGGCGTGCGGCGTACCGATTACATACGATAATGGCGCGGTGGTCAACACGTCCTTTTGCACGAATTTGGATGACCACGTGATCCGGACCGCGCCGGAACTTTACGGCATCGTCAAGCGGATCAACGACAAAAATGCCAAGGCCATGACGGCGGACCTGCCGAAATACGACTATCCGCCCGAGGTACTGACGGCGGCGAAGGCCTACATACTGAGCAAGTACGGCCAGGACTTCGCCGTCCGGCGGGACGAATGCCGATACATCGCAAAGCTGGACGCCATGGCCGGGGCGGGCAAATCGATATTCGGCGGCGGGCTGCTTTTGGGGCAGCGCGCCGCCGCTGAACGCGCCGCCGCTGAACGCGCCGCCGCTGAACGCGCCGCCGCTGAACGCGCCGCCGCTGAACGCGCCGCCGCTGAACGCGCCGCCGCTACGTGGTGGAAGCTGAGCGACCGGGAGCGCAGGATCGTGGAGGAGATGGGTTAGGCCTTCGCCGCGTCCCGCCGGGCATAGTAGTCCGCCATGATCTCCGGCAGCGGGCGCGGGTGATGCCCGGCGGGGTCGATGCGGGCATACAGCCACAGGATCAGCTCCGCGCGCTTCTTGGGCCCGGCGACCTCATAGGCCGCCGCCCAGCGGTCGAAAAGCTCAACAGTCATCTTAAGCATGGCCATCGCCTCCCTGCTATCAGTATAGCACGACCTGTCAACCGGGCCGGGGGCGGCCATTAAACTCTGAACTCTGATCGACCCTTGAGGGCAGCGGGCGGGCGATGCTCGCCCGCTGCGTTGAGGGGCCGGACGCCCAATTACCTATATAAAGTGGCGAGCCCTTTCGAGGGCTTGTATACCGTATTATTATTTAACGCACCATGCCGGAGGCGGGCTATGAAACTTTCGGACTTTGAGCTGCTGTACGATCTGCCCACGGGGTCGGTCGATCCCGGCAAAATCGACGGCGTGCGGACGGTGACCGTCCGGGCGGGTCGGAGCCTGGAGGTCATGTGCTTCCCGAAGAGCGCGGTGACGCCGGGGGCGGTCCGGGAGGCGAAGGCGCGCCGGTCCCGTCCGGCTGTGCAGAAGATCAATGACCGGAATCGCGAGCGCCACATGCTGCGGCTGATCGAAGCCAATTTCACGGAGGCGGCCCAGGTGATCACCTGCACCTATGCCTATCCTGCCCAGGATTACGGCTTTGTCAACCTGAAAGACCTGAAAAAGGACTATGACGCCAGGCGACTGCCCTGGGAGGTATCGGACGTGCGCCGGGACATGCGGAATTTCCTTGCCAGGCTAAAGCGCCGGGCGGACCGGGACGGGCAGGCGCTCAAGTGGCTTCTGCGCATCGAGGAGGGCAAGGAGCCGCCCGCCTTTGGCCTGCCGCCCAAGTACCACGCCCATCTGATCGTGGAGGGCGTCAGCCGCGACGCGGTCAAGGCCTGCTGGGATCATGGCAGCGTCCGCTGCGACGACTACGACCTGACCGGCGACGGCGCGGCGCGCCTGGCCAGGTATCTCAACAAGCAAAAAGTCGGCGGGCGCTGGTGGAGCCACTCCCGCAACCTGATCGCGCCCACGCCCACCGTCAGCGACCGCAAGGTCAGCCGTCGGCGGCTTCTCAAGATCGCGGCGGACGTGACGCGGGACGGCCGCCAAATCCTGGAAACCCTTTATCCCGGCTATCGGCTTATGGAGGAGCCGCTGGTGCGGTATTCCGACTTCGCGCCGGGATGCTATATCTATGCGAGGTTGCGGAAATGGCGAGACTGAGCGGCGACCCGCCGGAGGTGGTGGCGCTGTGCCTGAGCTGCGCGCGCGACGACTGCGACGGGGGAGAGGATTGCCCCGACCGACTGGCGTTGATGGGGCTTGAGCGCGGACCATCGCCCGAGGGGCGGGGGCCGCGATATTGCTATCTCGTTGAGGTGGATGGAGAGCGGCGGAGCCTGAGCGAATGGGCGCGGGCGCTGGGCGTTAGCGGCGGAGCGCTGCGCATGCGGATAGCGCGCCGGGGCGGGGACGCCGCGGACGTGATCGCCGCCATGATACATTCACGCGAAACGGGGACACGCTAGTGTAAAATTATGACGTGGAGGCGGGAAAGATGCCCCATGACGCTTACTACACCTCAAAGAGGCACCGGGCCTGGCGGGCGGCGGTGATTCGCCGCGCCGGAGGGCTGTGCGAGGAGTGCCGACGCTATGGCCGCGTGGATCGCGACGGGCTGCCGGTGGCGGCCACCACTGCGCACCACATTAAGCCGCGGGAAGACTTTCCAGAACTGCAATTTGACCTGGCCAATGGGCGCGCGCTGTGCGAAGCGTGCCACAATGCGGCCCACCCGGAAAAAGGACGAAAGGGCCGGTATTGGTACTGAGCCGCGAATGTGGACGCCGAACGCGAAAAAAACGCGGGAAAACGCGAAAAAACGCGGCGGCGAAAAGGGCGGCCTGCCGGGATCGGCGACGGAAAGCGCCGCGCGTGTGCGTGCGCGCGCGGGAATCGATCAGAAATCGACATCCCCCCCGGTCGATCCAAAAATATTTTGGGGGTGACTTGC
>Ga0326513_10001085_pt1 | contig 22306 bp, 28 predicted proteins | sample 2_2465_0518_D_FD_203654 | JGI IMG/M metagenome (GOLD analysis project Ga0326513, IMG submission 203654) | Bovine rumen microbial communities from UC Davis, California, United States - 2_2465_0518 | ecosystem: Host-associated > Mammals > Digestive system > Stomach > Rumen | place: USA... | reverse complement strand
AGCAGCGCAAGTATCTGTTCAGTGGAAGTTCACTTACACTCGGACAGATTTCAGACTTAGCCGACCGACTGCCGAAGCCGAAAGGCCGCAAGTACACGCTCAACTTTGCGCTGGCCGATGACAGCATTATTGAGGGCAAAGTGCTGGCTTCGCTCTTCGACCCCGACAGATGGATATGCAAGATTACCCCGCTGCACCGCACATCGGCAGCCGAGCAGAACAACATCCGCACCACGGGCGGCTACGAGGCATTCACACCCTACAAGGCCGTAGAAGACGACTTGAAGGCGCACGGATTCGATGTCATCGTCTTTGTGCCGAGCTACGACGAGGATGACGGACTTATCACCTGCGGCAACGCCATCCTGTCGGGCAAACTGCCATCGGCAAAGTATGAAGTCACGGAGTATTAACAATCAAAATTCAAACGACAATGCAAAACTTTGTTGAATTGGCTGAGGGGTATCTCGGTCTGGTAGAGAAACAGAAAGTGAGTGGGGGCAAGGTCGTGGACAGCTTTACCCGCGGTGACATGGAGACGTGCTACATCAGTGGGGCACAGTCGATGGAGCAGTTGCAGGAGGGCTGCGAGGGCACCTTCGGGCAGGCCATCGGCTCGCTGAAGCACGGCTTCCTGGTGCGCCGCAAGGGGTGGAACGGCAAGGGCATGTTCCTCTTCCTGTGTCCGTGGGACTCGATAAAGGACTGGTCTATCATCATCACGGTGAGGTCGCTGCCGTGGAGCTTCAGAGAGTGGGTCAAGGCGCACCCCAACGCCGAGGGCGAGCGGTTCTTCACCCAGTACATCTGCATGAAGGCCGCCGACGGCTCGATAGTGAACGGCTGGCTGGCCTCACAGACCGACATGCTCTCGGAGGACTGGGTGCTGGTGGCCCCCAACGAGTAAGCCCGCACCGCCACCGACCCCGCAGGGTTGTCACGGCCTTGCGGGGTTGGAAAGCGAACAAGGATTTATTAACGAACACGGATTACACAGATTATACGGATTATTTTCTGAACACGAATTTAACGAATTGACACGAATTATGGCAAGTTACAAACTGACAGAAACTGCAACATTCTGCGACAACGAAGAAGCGGCTGAGCCGCAGTACCTCCAGAGATATGTCGACAACATTGCGGAGGATAGAATTGATAACTGGGACACGGCTGACGTGACGCTTGTGGTGAACGATGCCGATACCTACACAGCCCATCGTGAGGGGAACCGACATGCAGCGATGGGACCAAGCAGACTGGCGCATCATCCGTGGCATAAGGCTACTGTTGAACGTCCAGAGACGAAGAAGGACGTTAAGTTGCTGGGGTGGTTCGATACGGGCAGCACAGCTTACGACTTCGACATTATCAAATTCAGAGTGCGCGACGGCGAGTTCTGCGACCGAAACGGCCATCCGCTGATGACCGACAAATTATGGTGGCGAACATTGGAGAAACCTATTAAGGAGGACTGACACAACATCGAAGCAGAAGAATAACCCAATATAGGCGATATGAGAACCCAACTATTTCCGCATAACAGAGCAGCATACCACAAGGTGATGCAGGCTTTCGAGACTACAGACCGCACCTGTGTAGTTCATCCAACTGGCACTGGCAAGTCATACCTAATTGCCGCAGTCAGCGAGAGATTTAAGCGGGTGCTGATACTCGGCCCAAACACGTTTGTGCTTGACCAGGTGCATAGCGTATTGAGGTGGCGTAAGCGGGGTGTAGAGTATATGACTTACCAGACGCTGAACCTGACTGAGAACCCGCATACGGACTACGACCTGATTTGTCTCGATGAGTTTCACCGTGCCGGTGCGCAGGAGTGGGGTACGGCCATTGACCGCCTGTTGGAGATGAACACTGAGGCCAAGGTGTTCGGTACGACCGCCACGCATATCCGCTACCTCGATAACGAGCGCAATATGGCCGACGAACTTTTTGGCGGCAATATCGCCTCGCACATCACCATTGCCGAGGCATGGAACCAGAACATTCTGCCTATTCCTCGCTATGTCAGTGGGTTTTTCCGCTGGGACAAGACCGTCAGCGATGCACAGGAGCGCATCGAGCGCAGTCGCAGCCTGAGCGACAAGGAGAAGCGCGAGCGCATCTTCCGACTGTCTAATGCCCATCTGCACTGGGAATTGTCGTATGGTATGCCGGCTATTCTGAAGAAGCACTTAGACAAGGATGCCCGCCGCGTCATCGTGTTCTGCGGCAACATCGAGAGCCTGGGGCAGATGTGCGACGAAGTAGTGGGCTGGTTCCGCGAAGCAGGCTTTGCGGTGGCCAGCACCTGCATTATGCACAGCGACCTGACAGACCGCGAACAACGCGAGCAGATGGACCGCTTTGAGGATGATACCGACGGGGGCGTGAAGCTGATGTTCAGCGTGAATATGCTCAACGAGGGCATCCACATACCCAATGTCAACGCCGTACTGATGCTGCGCACTACCAGCAGTCGTATCATCTACATGCAGCAGATGGGTCGCTGCCTGACCGCTGCCAACACCGCCAAGCCGCTGGTGCTCGACATGGTGGACAACATCACCACCACAACGGCCATCAAGGGCTTGCAGGAAGAGTTTGACGCACTGGAGCTCCAGCAGGCTGAGCACGAAGGCCGCGAGCCCCGCAAGTTCGAGGTGAAGGACTATACACTGGGGGTTCGTGACCTGATAGAGAAGTTGGTACCAGGCGGTTATTTCCGACCTTATAAAGAACAGTTGGCTATCGTCACGGAATTTTGCGAGAAGAACGGACGCGCACCGAGCCGTAACGAATATGACGTGCATCGTGTATGGGCAAACCTTGTATCGCTCCATAAGGACAAGCCAGAGTTCAAGGCACTCTACGAAAAATACTCCAAGAGCAAGCGCATAACTTTTGAAAATCGTGTGGCACAACTGAAAGCCTTCGTAGAAAAGAACGACCGCCTTCCGCTTAGGAAGGACGGGAATGATGAGTGGAATAACCTCCAGCAGTTACGCCGAATCGATAAAGTAAAGAACGATGCCGAACTGTCTGCCATTTTTGACAAGTACAACCAGGCGAGAACCGACGAGCGGTTGAAGCAGATTATCATCGACTTCTTCAATGAGCACGGGCGGTTGCCAAGGCGGAGCCTTTCAAACGAGGAAGCTGCACTCTATAAGACATTCATGTTACGCAAGAGCATCCACGACGACCCCGAGATAGCCAGATTACTCGGCACACGCAAGAAACAACTCGGTGCCGAAGAAAGAATCCTTGCAATGATTGACTTCACCTCAAAACACGGGCGAAGACCGAACCGAAAGAATGAAAATAAAATGTACGAACTATGGAAAAGGATGCTTGCAAGGGATATGAATGACCCGCGAGTAAAGGAGATGGCGGAGAAATACGGACCTAAGGAGAGGGATTTGAAGGAATATATGGCACCGCTGGTTGACTTCCTGCGCGAGAACCACCGCCGCCCGTCAACGACCAAGACTGAGTACGAGAAGCACCTGTATTCCATCATCGTCAACCTGCGCAAGAACTATCCCGACCATCCCAATGTCAAACCCATACTGGCAGAGATTAACGCCCTGCCGTCTTCAGGCGAACAGAAACTATCGCGCAACGACGAATGGGTAAGGCGCGAGATAGTGGCATTCACCGACCTGCACCACCGTCTTCCCAAGACAAAAAATGGAGATAAGGCAGAGATAACGCTGGCACGGCTCTGGGCATCGCGGCGCGACCGCCTCTGTCAGGACGATCCGCAGATGCAGGCTATCCTCGACCAGTACGACCACCGACCGATGAAGTTTGAGGCACGGTATGCCCTTGTCCGTGACTGGGCTGCGGTGCAGGGCCGTCTGCCGCGACAGGCCGACGGCGACATCTTCCAGGCTTACGATACGCTCCGACGCTCTTATTGCAACATGCCAGAGGTAAAAGACCTGCTGAATAAGTATGGCCGACGTCCCGCACAGCCGAAGGCCGCCACCGACGCACGGCTCGACCAGATAGAAGCCTTCGCCAATAAGCACGGATGTCTGCAGACAAAGGCTCACAGCGACGAGTTGCAGATGGCCCGCAGCTGGGACAACATCAAGCGGCGCTACGGCCTACTCGACCGCGTGGTGGCCCTCGTTGAACGATTCTTAATTCAGAACAAGAAATAATGTATAATATAAAAGGTATAATATATGAGCAAGACATTGAAGATTTTATCCCGACCAAAAGGAAATGCCGAGGAATACGGTCGCTGGAGCGTGAACCCGTACATCGGATGCAGTCACAACTGCCTGTACTGCTACTTGAAGAAAGGACCGTCGGGGGCTTATCTCGGACAGGACAAGCCCGTGCTAAAGAAAGGCATCATAAACGAGGAACACGCCTTCCATGTGGCAATGGCGGAAATCATCGCCAACCGCGACGAGATTATCCGCGACGGCGGACTGTTTATGACATTCACCAGCGATCCGTGCGCACCAGATACACGTGTGCTATGCTTCCGTTTAGCGGCAAATACCATCGACATGGGCATACCTGTAACGCTACTCACAAAGAACGCAACCTTCTACCAGTTCGAGACAATGGAACGGATGATTCGGGATATTCCGAAAATGAACCTAACAGATGCCACACAAAAAGCGATAGTAAAGGAGGGATTGCCTTTTATGTCGTATTTAGGAAATTCACGAACAGAACTTGTCAAGCGGATTGTTGCATTCGGCTGGACGCTGACCGGACACGACAAACTGGAGCCAAACGCCAACTCCAATAAATTCCGATTACAAACCATGAAACGCATGTGGCAAGACGGTTTTAAGACCTGGGCGAGTATTGAGCCAGTCATTGACTTCTCTTCTTCGCTTAACATGATTCTTCAGGCATTAGATGCCGGCTGTCAGCACTTCAAGATTGGGCTGCTAACAAACAACACTCGTGTCGTTCGTAAGGACTTCCAGATAGGCGAATATCAGTTCAAAGCATACGGCCATAATGCCTGCATCGCCTTTATTCACGAAGTGATGCGAGCCATAAATGGCAATAGTACCGTGTATTGGAAGCAATCGTTCCGCGATTTTCTTGGCGAGGAAGATTTTGCACGTGCCACTGTAGGCTACAAGAACATAGTCGGTAAGGACTGGAGTATGTTCAAATGAATTAAATGGAATGGACAATATGACAACAGAAGAAAAAACAGAGCAGGCCATTCAGGGTATTGCAGGCATGTTACGGATATTACCGTTTCAGGTGGAGTACAAAGTAAAGAAGAAGCCCGCCGGCATCAAGGTCATCATCGAGGTGACGCAGGAGCAGATGGAGGGCATAGCGAAACAGACACTGGAAGAAATAGAACGAATAGAACCTATGTTATGAAGATAAAGAACGAGAAAGAAGTGTTGCAGGCGTTCTGCGATGACGATAACGAGCTGCGACCATTGCTCAACAACCCGTTTTTCTGTGAACCGACGGGCGAGGTAAGGGCAAGTGACGGTCACATCATGCTGATGGTTGACCCTAAACTGCTGCGGTGCAAATATACCGCAGCCGAATATGGAGCAAAGCTGACCATACCAGAACCGAACAGCGATACAATCGTCAGACTGGACGACATCGAGGCGGTGTTCAATAAGTTTGGACTTGTGCCGGAAATGGAATGGGAGGAAGGCGAAGAGTGTGAATGCTATGCTTGCGACGGTGAGGGAACGGTGCAATGGGAGTTTACAGACCCCAACGGCCACACGCACTACATGGAGGATGACTGCCCTGTATGTGACGGCACTGGCGAGGCAGTGGAGCGTCACAAGGTGCCGACTGGCAGGATGCTCCCGCCAAACAACGCGAAGTTTGTCATCGACGGCGTGTGCTTCTTTGCCTACTACATGATGAAGGCGGTGGAGGGCTTGCGATTGCTCGGTTGCAAGGAGTTGCGCCACATTGCCACATTCAAGTCTTCTCCAAACCTGTTCGCAGTACAGGACGGCATTAGGCTTCTCATTATGCCATGCGACGGCAACGGAGAACTGAAAGAGGTAAAGACAACTAAGCAGGAGGACTGACTTATGATGGAACAATCACTAATTTTTATCCCGTTATCCGAGATAGCACAATTCCCCGACCCGATGGAAATGCCAGACGAAGCAGGGGGTGGGTATTCACATACGAATTTGAACTTGTGAAATAACACCGGCTACGGATTAAACGGGATTAGAAAGGAGAAACGATTATGGACTACGAAAAGAAATACAAAGAAGCTCTTGAAAGGGCAAGAAATTTACATAAAGATGCTATTGATATGGGGGAGAATATTCGTGCAAAACAATGTGAGATTATCTTCCCAGAACTCAAAGAGATGAAAACAGAAGATGAGAAGATAAGGAAAGAGATTATATATCATATTCAAAATTGTGATGATACAATAGATGAGCAAACAGAGAAACAAATGATTGCTTGGCTTGAAAAACAAGATAGTAAAAACATTCATTTAATGGAACTAAAAGCAAAAGCGTATGATGATGCAAAAGAGCGTATGAGTTATGCTTATAATCAAAATAGAGTTCCTATTGGATTTATAAGTGAAATATTTCCTAATCTTAGTTTGTATGAGAATCAAGGTGAATCTAAGTTTGAACAATATACCCAAGAAGGTGATAAAATTGTAACCAATGAAGATGGAACTCATTTTAATGTAAGTCAACTTGAAAGGGTTGTTAAGAAAGAACCAAAGAAGATTGAACAGAAGATTGTTTGGAATGAAAAATATGTTGCTGATGTGTTTGAGAGAGTCGGACTTGCTAAGATTGTTAGAGAACAAAGTAATGATAATCTTACAAATGCTTTACAAGATGCTATGATTGAGCTAAGTAAGTTTATATCACAGCAGAAACTTACTAAGAATGAAGAGGATGAAAGAATGTTAAATGCTTGTATAGCTGTACTTAATATGGTTGGACATAAAACACTTGGTAATTGGCTCAAATCACTTGAAGAACGAATTAAACCTCAGTGGAAGCCAAGTGATGAGCAGATACAGGCTCTTGAATACCAAGTTCATTCAACTTATGCAGGCTCTTGGCAGTATAAGGCATCAAAGGAATTATTGGAACAACTTAAAAAGTTATAGTTATGAAAGCAAACGAAGTACCAGAGAAGATATTTTTGACTCAAACTGAAAATGGAACGCATTATTATACAGAGGTCATTCCATTTGAACGAGAATATGTTGAATATACTCGAACAGATGCCTTTATTGAGAAGGCTTGTGAATATATTAATAAGTTAATAGATATTCCTCATAATATAGAATGTGCAGATAATGGAGAACCACTTGCCAATAGTTATATTGATTATGCAAAAGAAAGATTAGAGGTTGTTAATAAAATTATTGAAGATTTCAAAAACTATATGAAAGGAGAATAATATGAAACTGATTGACAAAGATGCTTTAGTAGCGGAGATAGAGAGAAGAGTAACAGAAGGAGAAAAAGTAGTAAAAGAAGTACCTTCTTCTGCTATTATGGGATTAATACAGGCTTATAAGAATACTCTTTCTTTCCTCGACACTCTTGAAGTGAAAGAAGTGGACTTAGATAAAATGCTAACGGAATTTATGGGTAGATATGCTTATGAAAACGGTGGAGAATATCCATCCGCTATTGACATTGCCAAACACTTCTTTGAACTTGGATTAAAAGCAAATCAAGAAAATAATGTTATGGGTATATTAGAAAGAGAAGTAAAAATTGATGCTGGTGGTTATCCTTGTATAGATTGTTATATTGAGTTCTATGACTATGAAAAGGATATTCCACTTGCTAAAGAGGGTGATAAAGTAAAAGTTATTGTGGTTAAAGAAGAATAATTATGACACGAGAAGAAGAAATAAAACAAGCATCTGAAGAGTATTATAATAAAGTAAAGTATTTAAGTGATTTATCTGCAACTCCTATAAATGCTTTCAAAGTAGGTGCTGAATGGGCAGATAAAACTATGATTGATAAGGCTTGTGAACTTTTAGTAAATTGTATTGAAGATTTTATGCTCCGTAGAATGGAAATATGGGATAAAGAATGTAAGAAGCAAACATTGGAGAATATCCGTAAAAAATTGGAGGAATAAGTTATGAACGGATGGAATTTAACAAGAGTGTGGCAAGTTGACCATAAACTTGTCGTTGCTAAAACTATTGAAGATGCTGTTGCATTATTCAGATTGTATATGGGCAAAGAATATACTGATGAACCAAGAAATGTAAGAGCTATCGGAAGTGATAATTATATTGTAGATTATGATGCACTAATTAAAGAAGATTGAATTATGAAAGCAAGAAAAAGAGATTCAAATGATGAGTGGAAAGATATTGTTTATGTTCAACTAAGAGATTCCTATTGCTTAACATCAGCAGACCTAATGGAATTTCAGCACGACAATCTTTCTGCAGAACTAAAGACCTGTGACCAAGTTGATGAAGAAAAGCATTGGCAAGATGTTAGAGAAAGAGCTGCTATTGCTGCACTACAGGGTATGCTTGCTAATCAAAGATTATATGGAGAAGATGAAGATTATTATGCCAGTCGTTCTGTGGAAATAGCAGATGCACTTGTGGAACAATTAAAAGGAGAATAAGTTATGACACAAGAATATAAAAAAGTTCTGAATGGTTATGGAGTTTTAGTTGCCTTATATATAGCAAAACGTGCTAATAAAAATCCAGGCACAATAATTACCGCACTTAACGAATCATTTAATCAAGATTAAGATGACACAAATAGAGAGCAACATCAGAATGGCTGAAGCTTTAATATCGGAGGCAAAGCGAGCTTTGAGTGAAGAATACGATAATTATGCCGATGTACAAAGGTGGATGAATAAAGCAGAAGATTTAAGGATGCTAACCACAATTCTTCTCAGCAAACACTTAAATGGAAATTTGAAATAAGAATACAAACTAACCCTTAAATACTTAGCCTATGTTAATCATGTTAACCAACCGCTGCCACATGGCCTGTCCGCATTGTATGCAGAACAGCACCCCGCATGGCAAGCACATGACAGAAGAGACCTTCGAGCAGGTTTTAGACTTCTGTAAAGACGCACGTCCGCTGGTTGTCAGCATCACCGGCGGAGAACCGACAGAACACCCGCTGTGGCGAGCGTACACACGGGCAATCCTGGAACTCCCAACAAAACCCCTCGTCGCCATCCTGACCAATGGGGCATGGATAGAGGATAACAAGTTGCGCATCGACATGGCAAGGCTCATCCGCGAGTCGAAAGGTCGGGTAAAAGTGCAAGTGTACTCCCATCCTAAATACTACCGTGACCACGAATGGACGACGGATCACGCTGCTCAGTACCGAAGCATCGGATGCCTGCCGAACTTTACTGACCCCATCTTCATGCAGGACTTGGGACGTGCCCGAAAGAACTGTCAGGAAGAGACGGCACAGAGCGACCACGTTCCGTCGTGCATTAACAGTCATCTCATAGCTATACAAGCAATGTCACTACCCCATTTTCTATCAATGGCAGCACAAGCTGGCAAATACTGCCGACCACTTATTGACCCTGACGGGGGTATCCACATGAGCGAGTCGTGGCTGTGCCAGACCGTAGCCCACGTTGGCGACGGTATCGACGAAGCTTTTCGCAAGATGCTTCGGTCGCGCCCTTGCAAAGGATGCCGGTTGTACCGTAACTTCGAGCAGTTACACCCGAAAGAAATGCAAACACTGGACCGGCAGATTTACGCTCGTAAGACACCAATTTCTCACACGTGAGAAATCGTTTTTATACACGTGAAAAACTGATACTTCACGTGCAGAGAAAGGAAATACTACACAGAAAAAAAACAAATAATGGGAACAACAACAAGAGAAAAACTGTGGCCGGTTGTGCAGGAATACACGCGGCAGGTGGCAAAACTACTGAATGTGAATTACAGGTATTGCCATTGGATTGGTACCGACGACAAAGGCAAGGGAACGTTCACTGTATGCGACCTCGGAGACACGACCTTCCTGACGCTCGAACAGATGCAGGTTATCATCGACCGCCTGCCAGAATGGGAGCAACGCTATGGCTCGCGCGGTGCGGTGGCTGGAGAGGTGGAACGCTGGTGCGAATGGGCGATTGAGGAGCGGAACCTTATCGACGGCCATCCCCGTATCAACCTCGAGCACTGGCTCATGGGTTGTCCGCGCGAAAAGCCGGAACCGTCCATATACGACGAGTTTGCCGTATTGCAAGGCGAAAAGAAAAACATCGACGCGCTGATTGAAAAGTATGGCGGCAACCGCACACTATACGACGCGAAAGGCGCTGTGCAGGAACAACTCGACTGCATCATTCCAGAGATTAAGCGACGTGAAGCGGAGCTGTTCGAGCAGGCCAAAAATACAGAATCATACAAAGAACTTGAAGAAACAATCAGAAACCATGACAATCGAACTTGACAAGATTTACTGCGAGGACTGCCTCGAAGGCATGAAACGCATCGCAGACGGAGCGGTGGACTGCATCATCACCGATTTGCCATACGAGGTACTGAACGACGGCAACCCCAATGTGCAATGGGATAAGATGATGCCGCTTGACAAGCTATGGGAGCAGTTCAAGCGAGTGGCCAAACCCAATGCGGCCATCGTACTGTTTGCGCAGGGAATGTTCACGGCTGACCTTATGCAGTCAAACCGCAAGATGTGGCGATATAACCTCGTATGGGACAAGGTAAGGACTACTGGCTTTCTGAATTGCAAGCGTATGCCGTTACGTCAGCATGAGGACATCTGCGTGTTTTACAACAAGCTGCCTACCTACAATCCGCAAATGGAAGCCTGCCTGCCACACCAGCGCAACCACTCTCGCGGTCCTCGCAAGGACGATAACACGAACCGCTGCTATGGTCAGTTTAAGGATGCCGAGCCGTTTATATCGGACGAAAAATATCCGAAGTCGATAGTCTGTTACCCGAATGTCGTTCAAGATAACGACCACCCCACCCAGAAGCCCGTCGATTTGCTGCGCTACCTTATCCTGACCTACTCGAACAAGGGCGACACCATCCTCGATGCGACGATTGGCAGCGGCACAACGGCTGTAGCAGCACTGATAGAAAAGCGCCACTTTATCGGCTTCGAGACCAACAAGGAGTATTTCGATATTGCACAGCGGCGCATCGACGAAATCAGGAGACAGCCGACACTCTTCTGAATTTGTTCAATTCGTGTAATTCGTGGTTAAAAAACTTACCAGTCTATGAAAGCAAGAAAAGTTCTATTCTATGACATTATGATGGGGGGGGCGGTTCGTCTGCACCATGCGGCACTACTACCCGCCGTGCTTCAAGCTGGACTTGGAGAAGATACTCGGCGAAATCTTCGAGAAGCGTCCGTCGCTGCAGAATAAACGGTTCTCCATTGTTTCCGACGAGTTCAGTTGCACGGTTGAACCAGCGCGAACAAACGTTAATGGCTAAATGATAAAATTGTAAATAAATCGTAAATTGTAAATTGTCAAATTGTAAATAACCATGACCAATCCTATATACTACCCGCACCATTACGCCAAGCAGGTGCTGCGCGAATGCCCCACTATCACCGAACAGAAGTTCATGGAGGGTCACGACAGAGCAAACTCCCTGGTGAATACCTTTGTCGGCGTTGCCAACGAAGTGGCGCGGCTCGCCATCTGCGACGGCATAGATGCCATCAAGAAGGCTGGACTTTACAAGCAGAAGACCAAACAACTCTGCAACGAAACAGTGCGCCGGCAGGAGGCTTACGAAACCATCCACAACTCCAACTTCGGCGACCGCCTTGGCCTTTGGCTCGACTACCTCGACGGCACCGAGGAAGAGTACCGACACCACATCTTCATCCTCTATAACGCCGTGAAGATGGCCCTCGACAAACACCACCAGTCCCACACCGAACTGAAAGCACGGCTGGAGTGCGGACGCATCTGCGCAGAAATGGCCGTCGCGCAGTTTGATGCTGTAATGCGCGACATGAGAGAACGATTCGGCGTGGACTACACACCGATATTCCGACGCGGCCGCTACACAGAGCCGTTCAGCGCATACAAGCGGCTCTGCGACCTCTACGTCAAGAGCGACGACCCCAACGAAGTCATCGACCTGAACAAGGACGCCAACCTCGTACTGGCCGCCGACGTCCTCTCCCGCAAGCTCAACGACCCCGACCTGCTCAACCGTATCGGCGAAAAAGCCATCAAGCAGAACCTCGAAGTTGCAAAGCAATACATATCTGAAGAAGACCTACGAGACATCGAGGCGAAAGGATAACCCAACCAAACACCGGCCTCTTCATCCTGCTCAACCGACACTATGTGGAATATGTAAAATAGAGATAACACCATTCATTATGCAACAGACATTTACCCATTGGCTCGACTACTTCGAGTTGCTGAAAACCTACGAACAGAAAGGCTTGCTCGAAATACAGACCGACTATCACGAAGCCTACATCACTCGCGCTGCACTATACGCACTTGCAAATGCCGATGAGTGCAAGTTCTCGAGAAGACAGAAAGTAATTTTTGAGGCCGCACGCCATCTCCATACCTATGCGGCATGGAAATCTCAGCAAGGTTCCGGCTACTTCAATCAGCCATTTGCTGTCAATGTTGTACACGAGGATATGCCGCACGACCTCCTCTACACTATTTTCATTTCCTTCCGCAGGCGCTTATGGTGGCCATTCAGGAAGACAGCATGCTTCAACATCATCCACTACTAAAGTCAATTATCAAAACATGGGAAATCTCTACTGGCACGACTCGCGTAAGGAGCAACCCAAAAACAGAAAAAAGGTCATAGCATGGAATCCGAAAACAGACCATTCCGAAGTTCTTGACAACTGCATAGCAGTAAACGACGGGTTTATGTGGATGCTCTGGGATGACCTAATGGCTATCACTATGGCAGGATGCGGAAGTCAATGCTCCCCGCGCACTGCATTCCAAGAGTGGCTTTCGGGGCATTGTCCGTACATTGCAGCGCACATGAAGCCGTTATCTGACGAGGAGCTGGACAAATTGACGCTCCAATACGGAGAGCAGGCTATCCGCGACTGCTGCGAAGACATAGAGAACCGAAAGGACCTTCGCAAGCGATATACAAACCTGTACCGCACTGTGCTTAACTGGCTGAAACGGAACCCGCCAAAACGGAGCGAACAGCATCCAGGGCAGACAGGCGTGCGGCATACGGTCAGGCAGCCAAACCAACAAGAAATTGCAGCTTTGGAAAGGTTAAAACAGATGCTTGCCGGAAAGGCACCCGCAAAGCCTGATATGTTTAATGAGTTCTTGAAATTGGTGTCCGGTATTGTTATTCACCACATAGACCTCGTGCGCAACAGGATTTACCTATGCGTCAACACGGCGGGGAGGCAGGAGCGTATTACGGAAGACATGATAGACTACTATGACTCATGGCAAGACTTCCGCACTATTGTAGGCCAATGCTTCCGAATTGAATACGTTGTATTCGATTTTAGCATATAGGTAGCCTGCGTCAACCGCCACTCGACGCTTCCATTTTCCTGCGAAAATCGTCCCATTCCATACGGACTTTGTGCTCGAACTCTCCGAGTCGTGTACGGAAATAAATGCTTACGCCGAAGATGCCGCCTGCGTAAATCAACGCCTGACTGATGTACCACAGAACGCCGTCCGTAATATCCCCCTTGATGAAGAATGAGAGAAAGGCGAGGATGATGCCACTCACTATCATGGCTACTGCTGAACCATACTGGATAATTTCTTTGCTGTTCATAAAATCTTTGCTTGTTCGTTTAATGTTTTCCATGTCCAAATATCGGAAAAGCAAAATTGAAATGCAAGGGCAAAAGGCACGGTAAATGCTATCATCCTTCAAGTGCCAGCGTCACGGTAAAATCCACGCTGACCATTTCCTGCTTCGCGCGGTCGTAGATACGGACGGCATTCTTTGTTGGCTGTACGGTTACAGGCAAGAATGCCCCATTATAAAGCATCCACCACCTCTTCCTCCTCCTCGCCGCAAGAAACTCCATGACCCACCACTCTGCCCATTCGCGCGTCACATAGCCGCTCGACATGCTCCAGCTTCTTCTCCCCTCACTGCCAGTCGCAATGAGCGACGGATATGGCTTGAACGACGGTATGCCGGTTTTGCTGTACTGCTTTGTGCTGATGGTGATGTCCAGCGCTTCTTTCATTAAAGCACTGCACGTCTCGACCGCACCGCGTCTGTTGGTGAAAATAAAATCAATATACGGCACATTGTCGCGGAGTACAAGTGGCGCATGGTCATTTGCTTGCAACGGATCTTCTTCTGCCGAAGCGCTGGCAGGATAGAAGTGGGTTATTGTTGCCGGCTGGACAACGCTTGCACTGGGGTCGATGTCGTCAAAATCCACCCACGATGTTATGCTATCCTTGCCGACGCGTTCCGGCGTATCTTTCGGTTTGGTGCTCGCGTCGCCATTGCGAAGATTCGTATTCTGGAGAACAGAAACATCCCCGCTTCTCACAGTCAGTCTTTCCATCTCCGTCATTCCGCCTGCAATGCAATACCCGGCATTATATATATCCGACTCTATTACTGTATGCCCGCCATCTGCATCACTGATATATTCAAGGTACACCTTTAACTGGTAGGCCTTGGCAAGGCGGCTGACTACCATAGATGAACCTCCTCCTGCTGCTGCACTTTGCGCCGCTTCTACTTCTTGCGAGAAATCATACTCTGCCCATATTGCACGCAACGCAGAACTAATGTCGAATGTGAGAGTCTGCCCGTTGGTGGAGTTGTTGACCTCCCCGGAGAACTCACCCTTGACATCGTTCTCGTATAGTACGTGCAATTTGCACACCATAATACGACTTCCGTCGGGCAAACGCAATCCGTCAATGTTAATGACTACAGGGCTGTCCGTAAAATAGGTGTTGACCTCTCCTTTCATTCCGGAGATATTAATGGTGATGTTCGCCATAACGACTCTTTATTTTCAATTTTCCACTTTCAATTTTCCACTTCTAAAGATACCACACCTCGGCATTCACATCCCCAAGTCCGTCTTGTAGGCTTATGTCGTATTCCAATTTCTTTACAAACCCGGTTACGTCCCCGATGTGCTGCCGAACTGTCTTGTCAATTCCCATCAATTCTGCAATACCCATCCCGCATTTCAGGTTGGCAGTCTTCGCGTTGCGCCACCAGTAACTCTCTTCTTTGTGAAACTGGTCTATCAGACCGCGTCTGCGCAGGTTGGGGTTGGTGATTTCGAGGTAGCGTCTGTTTGTAGTGTTGTTCTCTGGCAGGCTGGGGTTGAAAAACGGATTGGGTTTTTCCGCTCGAAGCTTCAGGGAGATGCGTCCGGACTGTACAGTGCTTCCTTCGGCCGGAATCCTATAACTGCCACCATCACCTTCAAGGTAGCACTGGCTTGCTTCTTGCAGTACAGTATATGGTACGGCTTCCCGTGTTGCAAACACAATAAGGCTGTATTCGTCGCGGCTCAGTATCTCGGTCAAATCCGCAGCACGCATACTTTCTACTTCGGTGCCGATAACTCCCCAGCAAAGTTTATGGAAGTAATTCTCCATAAACGTGAAGGTCTGCAGGGAACCGTTGTACACGCAGCAAAGCCAGAGAGAGTACGTATTGCCGTCCCTGCACGTCAGGCTATAGTCGATAAAATAGTACCCCTGCTCGGTCGCTATGAACAGTTCCGATCCATCTGCGGTATAGTATGTGTCTATAATTGCCAATGTGTCCATTCCGCTCGGCGCAGGGCCTTTCTTGCCGTGTATATTGGCATGTATTCCCCCGTTAATGTCGATGATGTAGTCTCCATACCTGTTGCCGTTTACCGTTTGGCGTGGCCGATAGTCCCATAGTTCCGCGTCCTCGTTGCACAAGTCTGAGTGCGCGCTGGCTATAGCCCCCGGCTGCAGTTCCCATGTGTCGTTGCCTTCGCCGTCCGTCACATCATCGGTATATATAACACTGGCGCCTTCCGGACCGTTGTTGCTGCCGCGCATGATGCCGAACATTAGCCCCCAGTCCGGCTTTTCGAGTGGGCTTTCCAGCTCGTCGTTTGGCTTGTAGTTGTCATCTAAATACAGCCTGTACCCCTCGCGGATCCATCCCGAAACGGTCCACGTGCGCGTAGTACCAGCACCGCGTCCGCCACCAGTGGAGGGTATTTCAATAGTAAATTTGTCTCTCCCATCAGAAGCCTGAACCTTTATTGCGGTCGCGGTGGCCAGCTCAAACAGCCCGTTCACGTAGGAAGCAATACCCGATCTTATATCCGAACATCCTGCGTCGATTATCAGGGATGTCGCAGAAGGTACATTCGTTCCATTCGCACCGCCTGTTTGTGCTTCCGATCTGCTTCTGGTGCCCGCCTGGTTAATGAACGGAACTCCCATTTCCTCGTTGATAAACAGCGCATATCCACCATCGTCCATTCTGTTGGACTGCATTGGCTTAAATCCCAACCGTATCTCCTTGACAGTATCATCCTCTCCTGTGCAGTCTCCGTCTTCTGCGTCCATCCACTGCCCACATTCAAATACGGATGGGAACGCTTCGTCTTTCGCCGACTTGAAATTCTCGTCAATCTTTACAATGTATGCGTTGCCGGTGTTGCTATCTACATAGCACGTTCTGTTCAACGTGCTCACCTGTTCCTTTATGTCGTGGAAATGCAGTCCTAAATTCCATTTACTGTAGTCGATGCCGTCGCCCTCGATAATCCATCCGCCATCCTGTTTTAGCCGCATTTCCTCAAAGCCCTGATAGTAATAGTCTGTGTTTTCCGTTCCTGCACCGTATGTAAGGCGGAACCCACGTATGTTTCCATCCCGCTTGACGCACTCCTTTACATCGCACGAAACTTCGTTCACGATACCTGCCTTCAAAACCTCACGCAGCAGCACTATACGCACCTGTGTATAATCACTGTTGAAAAGGAACCTCACACCAAAGCCAGACTCGATGGAGCTTATCACATCACTTATGTCCACTTCAGGGAAGTTGGCGCTGGTGGCGTATGCCTTTTTCCATGTGACATTTTGTTGTCCTGTGCCTACATTGGCAAAATAAAAATAGTCCTTCGATCTTGAAGGGCCGCTCACTAAAGTAGGAGTAAGTTCCCATGACGGTTCTTCGTCACTACCTATAGGAACAAATGGGCTTAGTTCGCCCAGCGGCAAATACCTATCTTTGTCATTCTGGTCGCGTGCCGTAAACACGTCAGCGTCATGCGTAGCATATCCGCATTTCGTGTTGACAAAGAACAGTCTAAGAAAATCCTCTACAGAAAGAAGTTGGTTTTCATTGATGTAGATACCAAGATTTTTCATCAGGTACTCTATCCAGCTCTCGACAAAAAAACATGGCGCAGGGTTGACCCTGTCGGGTTCGCTTATTTTGTATTTGCGTTGTGGCGTCTTCTCCAGTTCACCTCCATCGTTTGTCTTCCAGCCATACAACTGGTAGCATATCCGGATATTGCAAAACGGATGCTGTGGGCTGTAATGGAAATCAGTGTTGATAGTTGCATCACGAGATATTGTCTCCGTCCCTCCGCCCGCTTTCGTCCACTCGCCGTACGGAACCACATACTTTGGATACATCTGTGATGGGTAGCCATCCACACTGACAATCTCAATATTTGAGTTGTCAGCCACAGATACGTCATGCTCATAGTATGCCAGTATTGCTGGCGATGTCGCTTTAATTTTCACGCCAGTCCTATGTACCGTCCGTTCCCTGTCAACCGCCATTCCTATCAGTATATCGTCCGGTATTGGCACCTGGTTGGCCTTGACGCCGTCCACCATATCATAGAACGTCTTCCTTCCGCTCTCAAACCCGACGTCTATATTGCCGTCAGCGTCCACATCCACCTCGTCATCAAGTCTGAGGTACCCGAGAAACATCGGCAGGCCCTCGGCCCACAGTCTTGCGCGGCGCTTGTCTATCTGCTCGTGCAGACGGCTTCCGTGCATCTCGCCAGCCGTTCCGAAGATGTGCGCGTTAACATGGACGTTCAGCGTGAAATCAAGGCTCCATACATCGCCGCGGTCAAATAATTCGCTTGTTTCGGTTATATGAATGCGAGTATCCGGCGGAAGAACGGCAAACGTACTGCCATTACCCGACAGGTCGAAAACTTCAAGTGCGAGATGCTCCATACATTTGTATCAGTTGGCTTGGGCAATATAGCCCTCTCCCCCCTGTTTGTCAAGGGCGCGACGGCACTCTTCCAGGTAGCGCATCTCTTCGGCATGTCTCTGGTCGCGCAGATTAAAGTAGCGCACCGATTCGTAAACAGACAGCGCGTACTGCCGCACCTCATCCTGTGTCATGCTCCTACATTTCCCGTTTTCGATGATACGGGTAGTTCTTTCGGCATCGCGAGCCTGGGAATTTGAGAAAATGATTAGTTCCTCATTCGTCATCTTCCACAGCGGCTTGGAGACATAATGCCTGCAAAGTGAGAGAAGTTCTGTTTCGTGCCTCCTGATATTACTGTTGGTTGTCATCATGCCCCAGGGTTATATTATAGTCAACAAATAATCTATCCGCAACTGCAAAAGACCTGCAAAGAAGGATGAAGATTACTACGCCAATAGCAACTCGCAATCCCAAAACGAACGGAATGCAAATAGAAATGAGCAGCAGGAAGACCATGATGCCAACGCCGATGATTTTTTTTGGTTTCATAAAATTTAATTATTTGCCTGCAAATTTACATATTTTGTAGTAATTATCATAAAAAACACTATAAAAATTACCTGATTTGTTATAAAAACTTTCTGCCCTTGACCGAAGCGACGGCAAATCGTATTTTAGAAACAAAAAAAAGTACGATTATGGCAAAAGTAAAGATTAACCAAAAGTATCTGAAGTACAACACAAGCGAAGTGCAGTCTCTTCTTGGAGATGTGGAGAAATTGAAAGAGAACCCAGGTCTGTTCAGCGACACAAACACCGCCAGCGGGAACAACGCCGTAGCTATCGGCGATGGCTGTACCGCAAGCGGGAACGAAGCGTTTGCGCTCGGCGACGGATGTACTGCAAGCGGGAATAACGCAGTGGCAGAAGGCCACGGTACGGTTGCTTCCGGAAGCAGCTCTCACGCAGAAGGGAAAGACACGAAGGCACTCGGTAGGTACGCGCATGCCGAAGGAGAAGACACGACAGCGGCAGGTCGCGATTCCCATGCAGGCGGAAGCCAGAGTGAAGCATACGCCGACGGTTCTTTTGCTCATGGCACCGGGCTTCAGACGAGCAATGATAACGAAGTTGCATTCGGAAAACTGAACAAAACGAAGCAGGGGCTTGCGTTTAGCATCGGCGCCGGCAGAAACATCGAAGACTTCGACGACCCTGACTTTCCCGTAAAGAGGGTAAACATAGTAGAAATCCTCGAGGATGGAACTATGAACATAATGTTTGAAGGACAGATGAAATCCGTACAGGATATTCTTCAGTCAAGCCTTGTTTCCGAAGAAAACAGCGACCCGATGAGCCTGTACGCAGAGGATATTCCCGAGCAGGCGGACGATTCCTCAGACAATTCTTCTATCCAGGACTCTTCCGATGAATCCGGCAGCTCAGATTTTTAGGCAATCAAAACCATAACCAATAATACAAAAAATCATGTCAAATCAAGGAAATCTAATCTTCTTCGGGAAGAAATTCACGCCGAATACGCTGTCCCCTGCGGTCGGCGACATTGACCGCAACCGCAATCTGAAATACTCGCTTAGAGAGCTGGCGGAGCACCATGCGCTCGGATTCCCCGTTTTCTCGCCGTCTGAAACGTACAATACAGGGGACAATGTGTTCTACGACCGCAGGCTGTGGTCATTTGTTTCCGAACACAGCGGCGAGTGGAATGCAAGTCATGTTTCGGAGTTTTCGATAAAAGACTACGCAGACGCCATATTGTCCAAAATCCAAGAAGGAGAGGTTGTCGCTTTGCTTGCCGAGAACCTTGCGTCGTGGGAAGAAGACGTGAGCGAAGTGTCGAACCACTGGGATAACACCATTCGCTCGACGGCCGGCGACGACCCGATTGACACAGCATTCGGCGGCATTCTTAACGAGATTATTGCCAAGTCCGACTTCAAGTGCGACGCGCTCAGAACGTCCGGGTACAATCTGCTGCATCGCAATACAAACGGAGGTGTGGCAACAAAGATAAGCACGGGCTACTACTTCCCCGTTCCGCACCTCGAACTTGGAGCGTTCGGAGATGCAACGAAGAACAACGGCGTTCTGCTGACGGCACGTGACGGCAGCAATATCACGTCCGCCATAGTGCGCTTCAAGGCACTGGAAGATGGCGTTCCGACCAGCCTGAGCGACGGGGAGGTGTGCGACTACGAGGATGTTACCTACAACGACGAGACCTTCCGCACGTATCTCACAAGCGGCCCCGGATGGCTTATCGTAAGCGGCATCACATGGGAAGACACCTGCGCTCATCTGGCATGGGAGGACTGGTACGACAAGTTCGTCGACCCGCAGGATGAAGACGATTACGGTGACATCATTTCCCTGTCTTCAATCTTCGCTGCAGCGCCGAACGGAACCGGCAAGTTCCTCGTAGCAGGAGATGGGGGAAGTGCTGTCGCTACACGCGCAGTGCGCACTGGTGCCCAGCAGATGACGATTACAGATCCTGTCGCCCGCCTGACATCGCCCGTATGGACCAATGAAATTCAGGAAGATGAAGTGACGTACAAGCACTCTATCGTCATATCCGGCATGAAGAGCGGCGGCGTGGTAGAAATAGAAGGCAGCGAACAGGCGCTCACCGTAGAAGGAACGACAGTAAGCTACACCGACGACCAGAGCACGGCAATCAGCGGAGCGGTGCGATACGAACTGGCTACGCCTGCAACGGCAGTCGTGACAATCGACAAGACACAGTACACCCTCAATGACTGCGGCGTCGAGATGAAGGAAGGCGCAGTGGGAGAGGCTTATTTTGGGTGTACTTATTCGCAGAATGTGGCAGACGCTCTGTCGCAAATTGCTAAAGTCAAGCTCGACAGCAGCCTTTCCGTCGTGGCCGAAGCGCTTGTAAAACTCAGTGAAGAGATAAGCGGACTGAGCAAGCTGCTGTCAGCGGCTTATGGGACAAACCTGAGTGCCGCTGTCGTCGACGCGCTCGACTACAACCGCCACGGCATTCCCGCAAAAGTGGAAGGCGCAGGCGCTCCAAGTGCCAGCGTCATTCCCTTGAACTGGCCGGAAGGAAAGCCGTGGACAGGAGCCCCAATCTACCCGGGAATGGAATACTTCGACAATGTTGCAAAGAAGTGGTACGACGGTCCGTTGACGCCAAGTACCAGCATTGGAGACTGGGTGGCAAGGTAAAGGCGATAAATGACAGTATAAACAATTAAAACAGGAAAGGAATATGAAACAAATTGAACAATTCAACGACCACGCAAGCTACAGCGCGACCGGGAAGCCTGAAGGCGAAAGCCGCGTGTCGCACATCAAAGTTGACAATGCCGTCAACTTTGACGGTGTGAATGTCGAAGTGAACATACCGGAAATGGGCGACGCCGTGTACCATGACGGGCAGCGCGTACGCTTCTACAAGGGGGCAACCCTGAACCACGCAAAGCTTTCCGCAGCAGGGCTTACAGCCGTAAGTCCCGTGTTCGGACTCGTAGGCAACCATGCACTTATCATAGACAAGAACAGCTCTTCGGAGAAGTATGCAGACGTCATCCAGTTTCGGGTGTCCGTTCCGTCCGAGAGTGGTGCGCTTACGATGGGAGCGCAATTTGTTACAGCGGGGACCACAACATCCATCAGCGTTGACTACGAAGCGGGTATGCCGCTTGCGTCAGCGGCCAACACATACGAGGCAAACGATACGTCGCTGTGCGGCCGCATCAATACGGCACTTGCCAATCTTAGCGGCATCACCGGGGACTGGTGGGCTTATATGGACCAGGACGGAAATGTCATTCTCCAGCGAGACACATGGACGGAGTATCGCCAGTACACATGCAGCGGAGCGCTGACGTTTGTTACATGGGAAGATATGCCGGCTTCCTCTTCATACCTGAAGATAAACGGCAAAACTACCAGTAATCGCGGCATTATGAATTATGAAAGGTTCAAGACAAAGTTCTCTGCAGACGGTCGCGAGCTGACCGCAAATGTTGCCGTTGGCAGCGAATCCGCAGACCCAATGAAGCTTTCGGAGTTCCAAAGCTCACAGTATGCCGCAGAAATCCGTGCGTATTATAAGACCTA
>Ga0326513_10001084_pt1 | contig 22310 bp, 23 predicted proteins | sample 2_2465_0518_D_FD_203654 | JGI IMG/M metagenome (GOLD analysis project Ga0326513, IMG submission 203654) | Bovine rumen microbial communities from UC Davis, California, United States - 2_2465_0518 | ecosystem: Host-associated > Mammals > Digestive system > Stomach > Rumen | place: USA... | reverse complement strand
TATAGAACATCGCTTCTATGATCGTATGATCTTTTGAGAGTTCAGCAAGTTCTTTTTCTGAAAGCGGCAGAAAAACAGAGAACTGACCATCTTCTGCAAATGTAATATGTTTCTGATTTTCCGTGCCCTGAAGAATCATTTCGCTTTCGCCGACAATGCCGACAATCATATAAATTCCGAGGGCAATCAGAAGCGTCAGAGCGAGATAACGGCCGAAATTGCTTTTGAAATCACGGAAAATCCGTTTTCTGAGTACCTGATTCATGATTATAAATCCTCCAGTTCAGCGGCAGGAATACGGATTTGATTTTCATAATCTTCTTTGATAAATCCGTCTTTGATAATAATTACTTTATGAACCATATTTTTAATAGAATTATTATGCGTGACAATCATCATAGTCGTTCCGTAAGTCTGATTGACTTTCTCGAGTAAGATTAAAATATCTCTGGAAGTTCTGGAATCGAGAGCACCTGTCGGCTCATCACAGAGCAGAAGTTTCGGATTTTTGATCAAAGCCCTTGCAATAGCACATCTTTGCTGTTGTCCGCCGGAGAGCTGAGCAGGAAATTTATTCTGATGCTCTGTCAGACCGAGTGTTTCAAGAAGATCATTCAGATCAAGCGGATGCTCTGTCAGATATTGGCAGACCTGAATATTTTCTTTGACTGTCAGATTCGGCACGAGATTATAGAACTGGAAAATAAAGCCCAGATATTCTCTTCTGTAATCCGACAAAGCTGAGGGACTCAGACCGAAAATTTCTTTGCCGTCAATTCTGACAGAGCCGGAATCCATTGTATCCAGACCGCCGATGCAGTTCAGCAGAGTCGATTTGCCTGAACCGCTTGTACCCTGAATCACACACATCTGTCCTTGTTCCAGACTTGTTGTCACGCCTTTGAGAACCTGAATATAACTTGCATCACTGCCATAGCTTTTTTTTATATCTTTGACTTCTACAAACATGAAATACACCTCTTGTTATCGTTAGCAACTGCTTACTTGATGTCTAATAAAAAACCGGAATATTCCGGATTATCTGGAATTTATAAAATCAGAAATAATCTGAATAAATTCATCAGGATGGAATAATAAACCAAGATGTCCGCCCTGAGGCTTGCAGATGACTTCCGGTTCAGGCATGATATTAATTAAAGCATTTTTAATATCCTGTGTAAAAGTCTTGTCATCATCAGGCTCGATAATCAGAACATGCTGTTTCAGAAAAGCGAAATCTTTTTTATCATGCGTTCCGATATGATTTCTAATATCTCCCAGAAGACTCGTCATATGACAGAAATATTCTTTTGTCATATCTGCTTTCAGGCACTGCATCAGAGTTTTGACAGCTTCATAAGCATCAGGAGTATCTTTCAGATATTTTTTGAATGCAAGATTCATCATGGCAGGAAGCAGAGGCATAGGAAAACTCTGATATAATTGACAGCGTTTCTGTTCTTTTTTTTCATTCAGCATATTGACAAAGCATTCCATACCCTCGAAGCTGAGATCATTCGAGAGCGATGCCGTAGAAGTCAGAATTAATCCCTGAATGGCTTCCGGATGACGTTTCGCAAGAATCTGAGCAATAATGCCTCCATAAGACTGCCCCCAGCAGTAAATATTTTTTGCTTTCAGATATTTGATTAACTGAGCGATTGCATCAGCAGTCTGATTATTATTTTTAAAATCCATAGGATAATTAAAAATCAGAAGCGAATAGCTCTGGATAAATTTTTTTGCCATGATGAAGAAACCATCTGCCATGCCTGAACCGCCTGCCAAGATCACAAGTGTTGCTTTTGCTTCGGGATTTTTATAATATCTGTATTTAAAAATTCTGCCGGAAATATTTAATTTTTTAACAGGCATTAATTTTTGATATTCAGCAAATTCTTTCTGCATATCAATTTCTGATAGATTCATAATAAAAATCAATCCTTTCGGGGACAATCAGTCAGAATCAGATCTAACCAGCCCTGTACTAAATAATTCATAATCGGCTTGATAAGAGTCAGAGCTTTCTGTTCATCAGGTTCATGCGTGATCAGATGCGTGAATGCATTCAGATGCAAATGTACAAACCAGTGCAGAATATATTCATTGATCATCTTATCCGGATGCAGAGACGCATAGATTTCAGCAATTTTCTGATATTGCTGTTCGATGACATCAATCAGGGAATCGAGAAAATTTTCATATTCAGAACCCTGAGCCTTTGTAAGCAGAATCAGAACAGCATCATAATGCTGATATAAAACCGGAATTAATTCTTCAGCAAAGTCATCATGATCGCCGTCAGTATGCTGATATTCAGCAAATTCCGCCTGATTTTCAGATTCAAAATGCCGGAGAAGAATTTCTTTGATTTTTCTGACAGGTTCTTCCACAACTGCTCCGAACAGACCGTTTTTATCCTGAAAGAAAAAATAGACTGCACCGGTAGTCAGTCCGGCTTCTGTGCAGATTTTCCGGAGAGATGCTTTTTCAAAGCCCTTTTCAAGAAATTCTTTTCTTGCACAGGCAATCAGTTTTTCTTTATTATCATTCATAGCAGACTCCCTTATGATTATGATCTCCATAACGCTGTTACGTAACAATGTTATCTTACTACAGAACAGCAGATTTGTCAAGAGATTTCAGAAAATTTGTCAGATTTTATAAAAAATATCTTTTTTGTGAAAAAATCCGGACAAAATAAAATTCCGTACAAATATTGACGAGACTGTCAGTTTGTGCTATAATAAGATTATTGATATATAACGAAAGAAGGGATTAGTTTGGAATCTGAACAGAATCTTTCCAATTCCAATCTGTTTGAGGAAGCCAAGAAACAGACACCTGAACTGACAGCCGAACAGAAACAGAAACTTGAAAAAGCCGATCAGCTTGCAAGACAGATTCTGGAATATGCCAGAAATACTCTGTTTATGAATCTTCGGTTTATGAAGAATGCTCTCGGCCGGTGCGATTTGGTGCCCTATATGGGTACAGTCGCCGCAGATGCTGTCTGCTTTTATTATTATCCGCCGTATATTCTGAAACAGTTTGAAGAAAATCAAAACAGAATTACAAGAACTTATCTGCATATGATTCTGCATTGTATTTTCCAGCATCAGTTTGTCAGCCCGTATATCCGCCGGCCTTTGTGGAATCTCGCCTGTGATATTGCTGTGGAAAATATGATTCAGGAACTGCATGTTGACAGCATTGATAAATCGCCTGAATCGGCACAGGCAGATCTTTTGCGGAAGCTTCGGGAAAATGTCAAGTATATGACAGCTGAAAAAATTTATGATTATTTTAAAAATGAAAATCTCTCAGAAGAATATGCCATTGAACTGGGAAAATTGTTTCAGGAAGATAATCATGATGTCTGGTATGGTGCACCTGATATTTTAGGCGGTCTCTCCAGCGGTCAGGCTTTTATTAATAAAATGAAGCGTAAAATGACAGATCCTGATGCCGAAGGTGCTTCTGAATCTCTTGCCGAACAGGAAGACGTCCGCAAAATGTGGCAGAAACTCTCTCAGCAGATGCAGACCGATCTGGAAACTTTCTCCAAACAGGCCGGTACAGAAGCCGGAAATCTGATGCAGAATCTCAGGGCAATCAACAGAGAAAAATGTAATTATGAGAATTTTTTAAGAAAATTTTCCGTCCGCGGCGAGGCTATGAAAATTGATACAGATTCGTTTGATTATAATTTCTATTGCTACGGAAGATCAATCTATGAAGAAGCCGCTCTGATCGAGCCGCTGGAATATAAAGAAGTCAACAGAATCAGAGAGTTTGTCATAGCAATTGATACGTCCGGTTCTGTTGCCGGAGATACCGTGCAGAAATTTATTCAGAAAACTTATAATATTCTCAAAGAACAGGAGAGCTTTTTCTCAAAAGTCAATATTCATATTATTCAGTGCGATACCAGAATTCAGGAAGATAAGAAAATTACTAATCAGGAAGAATTTGATGATTATCTGAAACATATGGAGCTAAGAGGCTTCGGCGGTACAGACTTCCGCCCTGTATTTGAATATGTGGATAAACTAATCACTGAAAAAGAATTTACTAATCTGAAAGGCTTGCTGTATTTTACAGACGGCTATGGTGCGTTTCCCGAACATGAGCCGGATTATAAAACGGCTTTTGTATTTCTGGATGATGAATATAATAATTATGATGTCCCTGTCTGGGCAATCCGCGTGATTCTGACAACTGATGATATTATGGAGGGAAAATAATGCCGTTTCAGATTCAGCAGGGAATACTTGCCGGATATATTGAAGAAGTCGGTGTGACAGAAATCATTGTTCCGGAAGAAGTCAAGGCTCTCGGAAAAGAATGCTTTCTCGGCTGTCAGAAAATTGTTTCTGTAATTCTGCCGGACGGTATGACAGAAATTCCTTATCGGGCTTTTAAAAACTGTAAGAATCTGCAAAAAATTTATATTCCGGATTCAGTCATCCAGATAGGAGAAGGCTCTTTTTCCAGCTGTGAAGCTCTGAAAGAAATCACACTGCCGGAAAATCTGGAATCTATCGGCTCATATGCATTTTATGGCTCGGAACGGCTTATGAAATTCCGTCTTACAGATGGTGTTTTCAGAGTCTGCATGAAAGATGTTTATCAGCATCAGCGCGATACAGACTTGCTGAAACGCTTTCTGTGCGAAAAAAATTCCCAACAGAAAAGAAATCTGCTCACCAGAATAGACGATGCCGGCTATAAAGCCGCTGTCGCATTTTATCTTCTGTATTCCGGTCAGGGAAATGACGAAATCCGGAAATATGCCAAGAGAGTCATCACCAGAACAGCAAAATTCTATATGGATTATCGTGAAACAGAAGGCCTTCGGGAACTGTTTTCTACGGGCTTGATCACAAGAGCCAATATAGAAAAACTGCTCAGCTATGCTATTTCTCATAGTTATCATGAGAGCTATCTTCTGCTTCTGGAATACAAAGATAAAAATATCGGTTATCAGGATCCCGCAGAAAAATTAAAATTATAATAATTAATAATAAGGAGAAGTGCTTTTTATGAATATCAAAGACGCAAAAGAACAGATTAAAAACGCTGTCACTGCCTATCTCACAAAAGATGAACTCGGCAGATATGTGATTCCGCCTTATAAACAAAGACCTGTCTTTCTGATGGGTCCTCCCGGAATCGGAAAGACTGCTATCATGGAACAGATTGCTTCTGAACTGGGAATCGGTCTGCTGTCGTATTCTATGACACATCATACCAGACAGTCTGCCCTCGGTCTGCCGCTGATCAAACATACAACCTATCAGGGAAAGGAATATGACGTTTCAGAATATACAATGAGCGAAATTATCGCCTCTGTTTATGAAATGATGGAAACTTCCAGCATCGAAAACGGTATTTTATTTCTGGATGAAATCAACTGTGTTTCTGAAACACTGACACCAATCATGCTCCAGTTCCTGCAATATAAAGTCTTCGGCAAGCATGAGGTCCCTGCCGGCTGGATTGTCGTTACTGCCGGAAACCCGCCGGAATATAATCACTCCGTCCGTGAGTTTGATATTGCTACTTGGGACAGATTGAAGCGTGTGGATATTGAACCGGATTTTGATGCATGGAAAGAATTTGCCTATGTCAGCGGTGTGCATAATGCAATTATGACTTATCTGGAAATCAAGAAAAGCAATTTCTATAAAGTCGAAACTACCGTTGACGGCAAGAGCTTCGTCACTGCCAGAGGCTGGGACGACCTCAGCCAGATGATTCAGCTCTATGAAAAACATAAAATTATTGTAGATGAAAAGCTGATCAGCCAGTATCTCCAGAATAAACAGGTTGCTCAGGATTTCAGCGTATATTATGATTTGTACCTGAAATATAAAAGCGATTATCAGGTACAGGATATTCTTGGCGGCAAGGCTTCTGCTGAAATCAAGGCCAGAGCTAAAAGAGCAAAATTCGATGAACGTTATGCTCTGCTCGGACTTCTGCTGGATTCTGTTATGCACAAAATGAAACAGGCTGTGGAAACAGAAGATACTCTTGGTGATCTGCTTAAACGCCTGAAAGAAAAGAAAGCTGTTATGCTTACCAAAGAAACAGCAATCAGTGCTCTGCATGAAATCTATCTCAGCGTAAAACAGGAATATGAAAACGGTGTCGCTTCCAAGAGCCTCTCCCGTGATCATCAGACCCGACTGATCAAAATTATGGATCTGCTCCAGAAAGAAGCCTCTCTTGTACAGAAATCCCTTTCCAATGACCCGTTTGATGTCATCCGGAGAGATTTTAATACAAGAGTAGAAGAATTCCAGAAATCTGCTAAAAAAATCTCTGACGAAACTGCCAATATGTTCCATTTCGGTGACGAGGTTTTCCCCAATGGTCAGGAACTGACAATTCTTGTAACAGAGCTTACGGTCAATCCCTACAGTGCAAGATTCATCAGCCAATACAGAGTGGAAGAATTTTTCATTCATGATAAAGAATTATTATTCCATCAGAGACAGGTTGATATTCTCAGCGAAATCAAAAATCTTGATATTGATAATTTGGATGAGTAATTTTACAGCGGCATTTCCGGAGTCATTTCCGGAAATGCTGTTTTAATTATGATCATATTATACAAAATTCAACAATATTTTTTTAGATTGTTTTATTTTTAAAACTCTTGACAAATCTTCCGGAATATGCTATAATAATAAAGCAGTCAGGAAAACGGCTGTGATCAAAAAAATGATGCGAGTGTGCTGGAATTGGCAGACAGGCTAGCTTGAGGTGCTAGTGTTGGAAACGACGTGTGGGTTCAAGTCCCGTCACTCGCACTAATTCCCTTTTTTGATTTTATATTTTTTATGGACAGATGGCTGAGCTGGTCTAAGGCGCACGACTGGAAATCGTGTAAGCGTTAGTAGCGCTTCGAGGGTTCGAATCCCTCTCTGTCCGCTGGAAACTTCCGGAACTTTGGTTTCGGGAGTTTCTTTCTGTTCGGAAATTACTGAAAATATTATATTAATGCAAAGGCGGATAAAGGCGGATCTTGAAATGCTGAATTATCAAAAAATCGAAAAAAATAACACCACTGCCAACAGTGCAGAAAATCAAAAAATACAGGAATGGTTAGAGAAACTGTCAGAACCGGAAGCAGTCACATTTGAAATATGGGCCGAAAAATGGATGGAAACTTATAAGCTGGGTACTGTCAAACGCTATACATATATGTATATTTATGAAACTAATGTGAGAAAATATCTGATTCCATTTTTCGGAACACAAAAAATTTCAGAAATCAAACAGGCAGATATACAGAAATATTTTGATACTGTCCGCAATGATGATGGTCAGCCTCTGGTAAAATCTATGTTCGATAAACAGGAAATGATTCTCAGAGGCATTTTTGATGTTGCTGTTTCTAATAATCTGTGTCCGGAAAATCCTGTCAAAAATATCAGCTGTCAGTGTGCCCAGAAGAAAGAACCTAGTGTATATACCAGAGAACAAGCCGAATCTGCTGAAGCCTATGCCCGAAAATACAATGAATACGGCGTTCTGATTATACTGAAAACAGGCCTCCGGCGTTCTGAACTGTTAGGCCTTCGCTGGAGTGATATTGATTTTGAAAATTTATGGATTCATGTGCGGCGTTCCGTTGTGAAAACAAAAGGACGGATTGTCATCAATAATGCCGAGATGACAACAGCCGAAAGAATCGTTCCTATTTCAATGGAATTCGCCGAATATCTGAAAAGAATTCCTAATACAGGCGGTTATGTGATGGGAAAAGATAAGCCGCTCAACCCTAATACTTATGAAAAGAATTTCAGCGGCTTCATGAATCAGATGTCAAAAAAGATTAATATTCCGGTTCTGACATCGCATCAACTGAGAGAAACATTTGCCGCTCTGCTGCGGGAGAGCGGAATGGATAACTATACAATTCAAAGAATTATGGGACAGTCAGATATTCCTGTCACTTCTTCGGCTGATGTATATAATAATATTCCTGTTCTTCGCCGTCAGATGGGACTGGAATAATATTCCAAAACAAAGCCTCGCGTTTTTAAGCGAGGCTTGTCTTTATTTTTTCTGATTTTTCCGGAACAGCACGGCGATTCCAGATTTCAATAACATCCAGCTTGTTTTTCATGTGAAGCGTGCCACAGCCGCATATACTGCATTGAATTGTCTTGGTCTGATCCCACGATTCGCCAAGATAGGCTTCTCCGCCGCAGAACGGACAGGGTTTGAGTTTGATTTCTTTCATTGATAATAACCTTCTTTTTTTTAATTATATAACAGCAGAAACTTCCGGAGCAGATAAAAATATCAGCTCCGGAATTTATCATACAGAACTTTTTTATTATAACACAAGTTAAGAAATTTGTCAATATATAATCAGATTTCTTTCTGTGCAATCCAGCGATAGCTTTTATAAAATAAAATGCCGGTAGATGTCAGAAATGCAATCGGAATCAGAATGATCAGTCCACGGACGATAAAATTAATTAAAATCAGCATATCTTTATGATCATCAGCAACAGGAATGAGAACTCCGTAAGTGATCACAGCCAATGCAGTCAGCAGGAAAAATAAACTCATGAATATTGCGATCACAATGCCGGAGGCTTTTGCATAAGTATATTTTGTCATCAGAGAAATATACCAGATTCCGATAATCATGCTGATTGCTGTGCCCATAGCAATCCAGAATAATACCCATAACAGAACTCCGGCATTGAATGACCCTGTTATTAGATAACATAAGATCAGAAAGCAGGCACTGCATATACTTCCGGTCAGTCCGGCGATCAGCTGAAACAGATATTTACTGTTCAGATACTGTTTCCGGCTGACAGGTGTTGCTAATGCATACTGCATCCAGCCAGATTTTTCATCATTCTGAAATGTTCCTGTGATCATGACAGAACTTATGATCGTAATAATCAGAAATGTTGATCCGAATAAAAATACTGCAATATCGCCGTTTCTCGCTCCGACCGTACCGAGCAGAGTCAGAAATACAGTCATAATGCCTGCTGTCAGTACTGCTGACAGGATAATAGAATTTTTCATTGTGTAAAATTCTTTTAATAACAGAGCTTTCATAATCAGAACTCCTTTCGGGCGAGCCATTTTCCGCTCTTGCGGAATAATATAATACTCAGTATGATCAGGATTATCATGATTCCGGCAAGAATCCCCAGTAATCCGCCGGAAAGAAGCATCTGCTTCGCAGAATCTGAAATCTGTAGTTTTCTCATAAACATGCTGAAAATTCCCATCGAGCCGAAAAACATGGACATATAACTGCTTGCTTTTACAGCAGAATATTTCATTGCAACAGCGATCAGACAAATTCCCATCGCATATGAGAAAATATAATTTACTGTCATAATGCCCAGAAGTTCGGTCAGTATGGAAATCTGAAATGTTTTTGTGATCAGCTGGATGATCAGCATGATGATTCCGGAAGTCAGAATATAAAATGCATCTGTCAGAGCAAGATAACAATATTTGCTTTTCAGATAGATATTCCGGTTTACAGGAGTCGTCAGAGCATATAATAAATAATTGCTCTGTTCATCGAAAGCAAGAGAATTTAACAGAAGTGTCACTGAAAATAAACTGCTGATAATAACCGGCATATATAAGATAAATCTAAGAGTATCTTTCGGATTTTCATCATCAAGAATAAATCCGGCGAATGCTATTCCTGCAATGAATATAGAAAATATGATCAGAATCAATCCGGTTCTGCGGGTGTTATAAAAATCTTTGAGTAACAAGCCTTTCATAAAATTACAGCTCCTTTCGTTTTGCCCAGCGGAAACTCATCACGAACAGCCATATTGTCAGAATCAAAAGAATCGCTCCGATTCCGATCATGATTCCTGAAATTTTTCCTGCCGTGCCTACCTGATTGATAATTGCATTCATTGTTGATGCGGTAAAACTTACAGTAATCCCTACGAACATTCCCATTGCAACTATCATGATCACTCTGACTTTGCTGATGCTGAATCGCATACTCAATGCGATTACCCATGTTCCGAAAACAAGAGAAATCAGAAACTCTCCGCCGGAAAATTTTAAAAGCCATTGAAAATCCTGTACAGTCGGTGTGTATCTGTTGATCAGAGAAAATACGATAATCAGAAAATTTCCGAGCAGAAGCATTCCGCCGATATGCAGAAGATAGAAAATATATTTCTCCTGAATATAATTTTTTCTTGTGACAGGGGTTGTTAATATATATTTCATATAATCGCATTTTTCCTCGTAAGTAAACAGAGCCATCATCAGAGACATGGGCAGGATAATTAAAAGCAATACCAGATAACTGAAATCAGAAAGACCGTTGATTTGTTCCGGTGCATTGATAATTCCCAGCAGAGCCATGCAGGGAATTAATATTTTGATATAGCTCAGATACTGATCTTTCAGTGTATAGAAATCATTGAGCAGTAAGCCTTTGAGTTTCATACTCTCTCCCCCTTGACGTATAATAACATAATTTCATCAATGGTCGCATGATCGAACTGACAATCCGGATAATTGGATTCTATCTGATTTCCCTCCGGCAGTAAGACTTCGTATTGATAATCCATTTTTCTCCAGACGGCATCTTTTTCGGATTTTAATTTCTGGAAATCAGCTTCTCCGCATTTAGCAATGCGATAATCATATAATAATTCGTCTTTCGATCTGGTAAATAATAATTTTCCCTCGTGAATAAACGTGATATAATCGGCGATTTTCTCCAGATCGCTCGTGATATGAGAAGAAATTAAAATACTGTGTGTTTCGTCCTGAATGAAATCTAAAAAAATATCCAGTAAATCATCACGGGCGATGGGATCAAGTCCGGCAGTAGGTTCATCCAGAATCAGTAATTTCGCCTGATGCGACAGAGCTACAGCAATACTTAATTTCATTTTCATACCCTTTGAGAAATCTTTGATTTTCGATTTCTCCGGAAGTTTGAATTTTTCAAGATATTCCTGATATAATTTCTCATTCCAGTTCTGATAGGTCAGCTGACTGATACTGCCGATCTGTACGGGAGTCAGCATTTCATGAAAATGGATCGTATCGAATACAACGCCGATCTGTTCTTTCAAATCCGTCTGAGAATCATCAAGTTTCTGACCATAGAACAGAATTTCTCCGGAATCTTTCTGAATCAAATCCAGAATCGCTTTGATAATCGTACTCTTACCGGCACCGTTTTCGCCGATCAGACCCATGATACAGCCCTGCGGAAGTTCCAGACTGATATTTTCAAGCTGGAATCTGTCATATTTTTTCGAGAGATTTTTAATTTCCAGTGCATTCATGATTATTCGTCCTCCTCATAGAACATAGTTAATAATTCTACTAATTTTGATAATGAAATACCGCTTGTTCTTGCGATTTCAGCGGCTTTCAGGAGATGTTCCTCGGCTTGTCGCTGACGTTCCTCCTGATAGAACTGCTTGCCTCCGGCGGATATAAAACTGCCTCTGCCGACAGTCGTTTCGACAAAGCCGTCACGCTGGAGATCTTCATATGCCCTCTGCACTGTGATCACGCTGATATGCAATGATTTCGCTAAACTTCGCATAGAGGGAATCGGATCGCCCTGTTTGAGCTGTCCGGACATGACCATTGCTTTGATCTGAGAAGTGATCTGTTCATAGATCGGCTGATTCGTATTTGAACTGATAATAATTTCCAAACAATCACCTCATTTTGATTTTGAATTTTCAGATTGTCTTTAAGTGTACTTATTGATTAAGTACATTATAGCACAGACAAGTACAATTGTCAAGTAGTTTTTGAAAAAAATTTAAAAAAAAATCAGGAAGGCTGAAATCAGCTTTCCTGATGTGATTTTTATTTTGATAAATCAGAATTTGTATTATTCCGATTTTATGACTGTCCGTAATGAAAGAATAATTGACGGAAGCCATAAAATTGCAGTCAGTATACTGAATCAAAGAATTAATGTTATTTTTTCTTTGCTTTCTTTGCTTTCTTCTTTGAGAAATTTGACTTTTTTATCAGCATTATCAATGGTATGAGTTGCAAAACGATAAGAGGAAAATATATAAAATATATCATACAGAAGCTCCTTTGCAGTTTTCTGTCATTTTTAGATAAATTCCGATTTATATTACATAGAACCAAGATTCATCCTGTTCAAATTCCGATTGCTGTACGACAGGATGAGCATCTTTATCGTATTTATATCTCAGTTCCTGATTCTTGATGCTGACTCTCGCTCCGGCCGGAACGGATTTTGTGATAAACGCATTGCCGCCGATCACAGCGTCTTTGCCGATTACCGTTTCACCGCCCAGAATCGAAGCTCCTGAATAGACTGTGACATTATCTTCTATGGTAGGATGACGCTTTTTATTTTTCAGACTCTGACCGCCTCTTGTCGAGAGTGCTCCAAGCGTGACACCCTGATAAATTTTCACATGACTGCCGATCACAGTTGTTTCGCCGATGACAATTCCTGTACCGTGATCAATAAAGAAATATTTTCCGATGGTTGCCCCCGGATGAATATCAATACCGGTCTTGCTGTGAGCGTGTTCGGTCATGATTCGGGGAATCATAGGCACGCTCAGTAAGTGCAGTTCATGAGCGATGCGATTCACAAAAATTGCATATAACCCCGGATAGGAATAAATAATTTCCGTCTTATTATAAGCGGCAGGGTCGCCCTCGAAAGCGGCTTCGACATCCGTTTCGATATAGGCTCTGATTTTCGGGATTTTTTCAAGAAAATTCAGAGTCAGTTCCTGAGCTTTTTTATTGACTTCGATTTCCGGAGCGATTTCATAAAGCGGATCATATCGCAGAACAATTGCAATCTGTTTGCTTAGTTTATAGATCACATCTTCGAGCAGCATAGATGTCTGATTCCGGACGGTATAGATTTTTACAGAATGATTCCGGAAATACCCAGGGAAAATAATTTTTTTCAGACTGTGAAGAATTTCTTCCAGAGCGGCATTATCTGGCAGATCGAAATTCTTGATTTTATCAATAGTTCTGTCATTGTGATAATCATTCAGGATCGTATCTAGAACCTGATGAATTCTTTCTTCAAATTTCTGCATAAAGCAAATCACCTCAATGTTATTATAGCAGATTTTCAGAGATATGTCAATTTTTTCTGTCGAGATACTGCCGGAGAGCATCAAGGTTCTGTTTTGTATCATGATAGCCCAGATAATAGAGAGAACCCAGCTTTTCCATATCGCCCTCAAGACGGCTGATTTCTACGCTCTGAGACGGAGCAAGAGTAAAAATCCGTTTCTGATATTCAAGTTTTAATAATTCTTCACACTGATGATTATAATTTTCACTGACAGCTAAAAGCGAAGCGGCAAATCTGGGATAATCCCGATAGATCAGAGTTTCTTTGCTGAATTTCTGTTCCTGTCTGACGGGTTTCCGGTAATTTCTGGGACGGGTGCGGACAACAATGATATTTTCAAAATCCTGTTTCAAAGCCCATTCGTAAGGAATTTTACAGCTGCATCCGCCGTCAAGACAGGGATTGCCGTGAATCATAACAGGCTTGGAAACAAACGGCATCGAGGAAGAAGCCGCTATGACTCTGAAAAAATCCTCTCCGGCACTTTTTTCGATATATTCCGGCAGTCCCGTATGCATATTTGTTACAACCGCATAAAGCTGACGTTCTGGATTACGATAGCGTTTTTTATCCAGATCAGGAATAAAGGGCATCCGGCCGAAAATAAAATCAAAGCCGATAATTCCCTGATTATTCATGATCGCTTTCCGGCCGACATATCTGCTGTCATGACGATAGCGAAGATTGATTCTTGCACTTCTGCCGATCTGTCCGGTCAGATAATTCACGGCATTCATAGAACCGGCAGAAACGCCGATAATGCATCGCATATTAATATCTGCTTCCATAAGGGCATCAAGAACGCCTGCGGTATAGACTCCGCGGAACGCACCGCCCTCCAGAACGATACAGCCCTCTGTGATATGATCAGAGGCTTTTCCCTCCGGCAGACTGTCAATGCCGGAATATTTCTGTAATTTTTTCATAAATCATGATCCTTTCGTAGAATGATATTGATTGCTGATAAGTTCTTCAATGCTGGTATAGCCGATTTTTTTATGTTTGTAATTGATTAGCAAGCCCTGCATATCATACAGATTTTCCTGAATTGCAGTTTGAATCAGAAAATCAATATTTTTCAGCGTGATAAAATCGCCGTAGCCAAGAACATCTTCCAGCCAATCCGGACGGTTGATTCTCAGCAGATACAAAAGCATCGCATTACAATGCTGATAGATATAATCAGAAATTTTTTCTTCTTCGGGAGCATTGATAAACATCTGCCATATGATAGAAAATTTTTCATTCTCCGGCATAGCAAGAGAAAAATCTTTTTCGGCAATCATATGTATAATTTCATCAATGCTGATTTCCGGATTCTGATCCGGTCGGAAACGGACTCGCTGATAAATCAATGTCAGATCGCACTGACAGAAAGCAGTTCTGTCAACAGAGCGGATGTGCTGTGGAAGTGACAGTTCTTTCAGACTGGTGCAGGCATAGAATGCATTATCTTTGATAATCTGCAATTTATCAGGCAGAATGACTTCTTTGAGATCATGACAGCCCGCAAAGGCATAGGAGTCAATGATTTCTACTGAACGTGTGAGAACAGCTTTTTCAAGTGTATCTGCTCCGCTGATGACTTTCTGAAAGAGTCTGTCATATAGAATATCATGCAGTCTGGTGAAATCTGTAGCATTTTCGATTCTTGGAGCTGGTTCATAAAAAAAATTTATTTGATACTCAGTAAATACAACAGGAATATCCGGAGAAAATTCCCATATCTTTTCAGAATCCATAAAAATCCCCCTTTCTGTTATAACTCAAATTTATTACGGATGATCTCTTCAATGCTTTCGGGAGCAAACGCAGAATACTGATATTCTGACAGTAATACCTGAATTTCATATGCCTGTTCATGATTGGCAAATAAAATAAATTTCTGAATATTTTCTTTTGTGAAAAGATTTTCCACAGTCAGAAGTTCCTGAATTAATTTTATATCTTTCACGGTAATCAGCGAATCAAACATGAGATTCAGATTTTCATGAATATAATCTGCAATTTTTTTATCTTCAGGATTTTGCAGATATTTCCAGAACAGATACTGATAAACAGCAGTAATTTTCTCATCATGCAGGTTTTCTCCTGATCTCTGGGCTGTCGGGGAAACCGCTGAAACAATGCTGACCATAGCATCATAAGGAGCAGAATATAACCCAGTATCACAAAGACGAATGACTGAAAAATATAATCCATGCAGTTTCACATTTCTCAGATTATGACAAAGTGTAAATGCTGTATAACTCACACCAATCACGCTGTCCGGAATTGTAATATCCGTCAGATTCACACAGCCGGAAAAAGCACTCTGTTTGATGACTCTAACTCCATCGGGAATCCGGATTTCTTTCAGTTCAGTACAGTTCCGGAACATGCTTGGATAAATTTCTTTAATCCCCTCAGAAAAACAGACACGCTCCAGATGTTTGCAGTCAGCAAAGGCATCTGTTCCCATCTGTGTAATAGTCGAAGGCAATACAAGATGTTCCAGACCCGAATTCTTAAACGCTTCATAGCCGATGAATTCCACATTTTCCGGAATCTGAATGCCCGTCAGATTCAGACAGTTCTGAAAGGCATTGTCAGAAATAATTCTGATTCTGGAAGGCAGTACAATATTTTTCAGATTCTGACAGTTATGAAATGCCCCTTTTCCGATTCTTCCCGATGCCGAGGGAATCGAAACGCTTTTGAGATTCCGGCAGTTCCGGAACAGAGAATCCGGAATATCCCTGCACAGCGGAAGAGAAATTTCTTCTAAACTCAGACAGCCTGAGAAAGCACTTTCCTGAACAGAAGTAATTCCTTTCGGAATTCTGATCTGTTTCAGGACATAGCAGTCTTTAAAAAGATATTTGGAAATCACAGTCAGCTTGGGAGGAAGCTGAATTTCCTCCAGACTGTCACAGCCGGTAAAAGCACGTTCATAAATAGAAGTAATACTGTCCGGCAGACGGACGGTTTTTAATTTCCGACAGTTTTCAAAAGCAGAAGAACGAATTATCCGAACACCATCAGGAAGAATGATTTTTTCAATATTCCGGCAGTTATAAAAAGCGGCTGTTCCGATAGTAATCACACCGTCAGGGATTACCAGTTCTTTTTCATAAGAATTGATCTGACATTTGATTAAAACGCCCTGAATAATCTGAAATTTCTGAGGCTTTTCAGGATTGGAATGCAGAGTTCTGAATTTTTCCCGTACGCTTCGGAACAGAGCCTGTAATTTTGCTTTCATGCTGTCAACTCTTTTCATAGAAAGATTTTCCTGTTTTGTTATATTTATTATATACTATTTTGAACGGCTTGTCAAATTCAGAATTTCAGTCTGATTTTTTTCCGGAATCTTCCGGAATGGCATTGACAGCATTTTCCGGAATTCCCTCCGTACTCTCCGGCATGAACAGAGTTTTGACAGTAGCAAAGCAGATTTTAATATCCTGAATCATACTGGGATGAGCAATATATGTCAAATCCATCTGTAATTTATCATACGGCGAAGAATTATATTTTCCATATACCTGTGCATAGCCCGTCAGACCGGCTTTCACCTGAAGCCGAAGCTGAAAATCCGGCAGAATTTTCTGATATTCTTCAGCAATTTCAGGCCGTTCCGGCCGAGGCCCTACAACAGACATATCGCCTTTGAGAATATTAATCAGCTGAGGCAGTTCATCAAGCCGGAATCTTCTCAGAAATTTTCCTGTTCTGGTGATACGCTGATCCTGTTCGCCCGCAGAAAGTCTGGGAATGCCGTCAGCCTCGGCATCAGGACGCATGGAACGAAATTTGAGAATCTTGAATTCTTTGCCGTTCTGTGTCAGTCTGGTCTGCCGATAGAGAACAGAACCGCCGTCAGATTTCACAGCAAGTGCAATGATCAGCATCAAAGGCAATAATAATAATAAAGCCGTTCCTGAGACAACAAGATCAAACAGGCGTTTTAAAATAATATATTCCGGTACAGGCCGACAGCGTTCTATCCGGAGCATGGGCAGATGAAACATATGCATTGGTCGGGCACTGCTCATAATCAGATCGCCCGTACTGGGAATGACATATGCAATGATTTTATGTGCAAGACAGTATTTTAAAATTTTGTTTCTCTCATGACTGTGAATATCATAGATAAAAACAGTCTGAATACTTTCATCAATCACAGAAAGCTGACTGTTAAGGCATTCCTGTACAGAGCAGGTTTTCACGACATTGAATTTAATATCCATACCATAGGCAGAAATCAGATCTTCCATCTTGTCTTTCTGGTTGTAAATAATTACTGTTCTGAGAGGCGGAAATGTCCGGAAATACCATTGATGTGCCAGTAATGACCAGAGTGCTGAAAATGCGGCCTGTGCCAGAAAACATAAAAATAACGGCATAATATCAATTAATTTATGTCCAAGCAGACTGAATATCACACTCATAATGCTGTCTGAAAAAAATGCTGCAAGCATCTGACTGTAAGTCAGCTCGGAAATTCTCTGCAAAGACAGATGAAAAGCATCATAAATTCTGCTGAATACGGCATATAAAATCATGAATAATAATATTATTATTATATTCTCTGTCTGATATAAATTTCCGGAATATAACAGCGGCATATAATATGCTCCGTAACAGCATAAAAAAGGAATCGTTACAGCAATGATATTCAGGAATTTTACAGCTCTGACAAGCAAATCATGTTTCATTCCCATATTTTAAAAAATCTCCTTGAAAAGTTCTGTATTATTATGATACACCGAAATCAGAATTTTGTCAAATATAAAATTTATCTTGACAGATTGTCTGTTCTGTAGTAAAATAAAAATATATAGCAAAATGCTATGTATTATCAAAAATCAAAGGCGGTCAAGCGTATGAATGTTTATGATATGCAGCAGAAAATCCTGCAATTGAAAAAAGAAAAAGATGTCTGTATTCTGGCTCACAGCTATGTGGCAAGAGAAATCAGCGAAATTGCCGATTTTACAGGCGATTCCTACGGCCTGAGCGTACAGGCTTCCAAAGTATCGAATCAGAATGTCCTGATGTGCGGAGTCCGGTTCATGGCAGAAACCTGTAAAATTCTTTCTCCCGAAAAAAAAGTAATTTTATCAAATCCGCTCGCAGGCTGTCCAATGGCTGAACAGATGGATAAATATCTGATCTCACAGGTCAAGGAAATGTACCCAGATCATCTTGTTATGGCTTATATCAATACAACGGCAGATCTCAAGACCATTGCTGATGTCTGTGTGACTTCTTCTTCTGCCGTGCAGATTGCAAAGGCTGTCGAAGCCGATAAAATTTTATTTATTCCTGACTGCAATCTCGGAGCATTTACAGCAAAACAAGTCCCTGAAAAATCTTTCAGACTCTTGCAGGGCGGCTGTCCGGTTCATGCGGCTGTCAGAGCAAATGCCGTCAGAGAAATGAAAGCCCTTCATCCCGAAGCTCTTGTATTAGTCCATCCTGAATGCGTTCCGGAAGTCACAGAATTAGCTGATTATATCGGCTCAACAACCGGAATTATGGCTTATGCAAAAAAATCAGATGCAAAAGAATTCATCATCGGTACAGAAATCAGCATCGCTGAACATTTACAGTATGATTGTCCGGATAAGATGTTCTATCCACTGACCAAGCATTTAATCTGTCCGAATATGAAATCTATGACACTTGTCGATGTCTACAGAAATTTAACAGGCGAGTTCGGAGAAGAAATTGTTTTAGATTCCGAAACTATCCGGCTTGCTAAAAAATGCATTGATAATATGATCAGATTAGGCGGTTGATTATGAATAAAAAAGCTATGATTGCAATGAGCGGCGGTGTGGACAGTTCCGCCGCCGCTCTGCTGATGCTTCAGGCAGGCTATGAATGTATCGGCGTGACAATGCAGTTATTCCATAACGAAGATGCAGGCATTCCAAGAGAAAAATCCTGCTGTTCCCTGAATGATGTCATGGATGCAAAATTAGTTTCCAGTAAACTGGGGATTCTGCATTATGTATTTAATTTTTCTGATAAATTCCGTGAAACGGTTATGACCCGCTTTTCTGAAAGCTACGAAAAAGGAGCGACTCCCAATCCCTGTATTGACTGTAACAGATTCCTGAAATTCGATGCGATGATTCAGCGTATGCATGAAATGAATTTCGATTATGTCGTGACCGGTCACTACGCAAGAACGGAATTTGATTCTCAATCCGGAAGATATTTATTGAAAAAAGCTCTCGATGAAACAAAAGATCAGAGCTATGTATTATATTCCCTCACACAGGAACAATTAAAGCATATTCGATTTCCGTTAGGAAATTATCATAAAACAGAAATCAGAGAAATCGCCGAAAAACATGGTTTTGTCAATGCTCATAAAAAAGACAGTCAGGATATTTGTTTTGTTCCTGATGGCGATTATGCCGGATTTTTAGAGCGATTCACAGGCAAGACCTATCCGGCCGGAGATTTTGTTGATACCTCTGGAAATATTTTAGGTCAGCACAGAGGAATTATTCATTATACAGTCGGTCAGAGAAAAGGCCTCGGCATAGCGGCGAAATATCCGCTCTATGTACAGGAAATCCGGACAGATACCAATCAAGTTGTTTTAGGCAGGAATGAAGAATTGTTTTCTGATTCTCTGATTGCTGATGATGTCAATTTAATTTTCGCAGAGAATCTGAATGAGCCTCTGCAATGTTCAGCAAAGATTCGCTACAGACATCAGGAACAGCCCTGTACTGCATGGCAGACTCCGGACGGAATCTTACATGTCAGATTTGATGAGCCTCAAAGGGCGATCACCAGAGGACAGGCTGTTGTCTTATATCAGGATGATATTGTCATCGGCGGCGGAACAATTCAATGAATTATCATATCAGAAAATTCACAGCATTTCATATTTTCTGGATGATTTTTGCAATAGGAGTCAGCATCTATCTGAAATTATATTATTTCAATCCTGTAATGGGAGTGATTTTCATTTTTATCATGCTGTTTTATGCATTGTATCTTTTTGTCTGGAAACTGGAATTTAATACAGGTACAGGTGAATTTCATTGCAGAACATTGTTTTACAGTCAGGAATTTCATGCATCTGACATCAAGTACTATGGAACTGTAAATTTTTTCCATTCAGGTGTGAACAGACAGTATTGGATTACTATTTTTAAAGACGGAATCAAGCAGAATATTTATATGCCCGAAGCAAATACTAAAGAATTAAAGCGTTATCTGGAAGCAAGAGAGAAAAAACCTTGGAGATATAAATAAAACTGGAGTGAAATCCCACTCCGGTTATTTTTATGATCGTTTGCAGACTAAAATTTCAATCTCCGTATCAGAGAAAATATTCTGAATCATAGCTGAAACCTGATTCCAGTCAAGACCATCCAGACCACAGGCAATCAACGGCATAGCGAGCTTAGAAATCTCTTTTTCCAGACAGATTTTTTTCATGATCTGCAAAGAAAGTTCCAGAGTCTGATAAGTCGGCTTGCTTCTCCAGTAAGGCTTTGTAATCAGATTAAAGACTTTGTTTTCGAGAATGCAGTCAGCAGTCAGATGATGTTCTTTCCAGAATTCCAGATAATCAGGATAATTTTTTTTCAAGAGCTTCTTGATCTGAAAACGCTTGTTAAACTGGACAGCGATGCCCTTGCCCATAACAAAATCAGCACTGATGCACTGAACAAAATAATAAGATTCCGGTACAGAAAATAAATCCTGTATGATTTCGTGATACATCATGCGAGCCAGTCCGTTCCGAATCTCTGTGCTAAAATATCGCAGAGCACAAGAGCTGTCACACTATCGACAACTACTCTTGCCCTGTGGATGATTGCAGGGTCATGTCTGCCCTTGATTTCGAGCACAGCATTTTCATTCTTGAAGAAATCAACAGTATTCTGAGGCTGATAAATAGAAGGAGTCGGCTTGACGGCACACTGGAATATAATCGGCATACCGTTCGTGATACCGCCGTTGATTCCGGCATTATGATTAGTTTCCGTGATGATTTTATTATTTTCTATTCTGAATGCATCGTTATACTGACTGCCGTAGGAATTAACAAGATCAAAAGCATTTCCGAACTGAACGCCTTTAATCGCCGGAATACTGAACAATGCATGAGCAAGTAAGCCCTCGATCGTATCGAACCAAGGCTCACCGACTCCGGCAGGAAGATTCAGCACAGCCGTTTCGAGTATGCCTCCGATACTGTCTTTCTGTTCAGCAGTCTGTTTGATTAGATTCTGCATTTCTTCGGCCTTGTGATCATCAAGAACAGCAAATGTTTTCTGATTCAGATTCTGAATATCTTCAGAGAGATTCTGAAAATCTCTGTCCTGAACAGAACCGCATGATCTGACATGTGTGCCGATTAAGATATTTTTTGCTTTCAGAGCAGACAGTGCAATTGCTCCTCCGGCGACAAGTCCGGCAGTGATACGACCGCTGAAATGTCCTCCGCCTCGGAAATCTTCAAAGCCGTGATATTTGCAGTAAGCTGTATAATCGGCATGACTCGGACGGGCAAGGGAACGGGTAGCAGAATAATCTTTACTTCTGGTCTGAGTATTGGGAATCATGATATGAATGGGAGTTCCGGTAGTTTTCTGTTCATAGACACCGGAAAGAATCTGAAACGGATCGGGTTCTTGTCTTGCAGTCGAGATGCTTCCTGACGGTCGGCGGAGAGTTAATTGTGACTGAATAAAATCCTCATCGATCGGAATACCAGAAGCAAGACCATCAATGACAACGCCGATCGCCTGTCCGTGACTTTCGCCGTAGATGGTAACAGAAACACTCTGTCCGAATGTATTTTTCATAGATAGAATTCTCCTTTTGTGCAGAATCATAGATTTTTAATTAAATTCAGTATAACATAGAAAAAACATTTTGTCAAGCAATAGAATTCATATTAAAAATGCAATTGAAAACTTGTATAACGAAAAATATTGACATTTCAGAGAACCTGTGCTATAATAATTTTCATCAGATTAAGATAGTTCTGATAAAAAATTCTTTGAGGTGATTTTTTTATGAAACAGAATCAAAATTTACAGAAACTGACAGTCGCCGCCTTGTTAGCGGCATTTACTGCTGTTGCAACACTTGTGATTCAGATTCCGACTCCGACAAAAGGCTATCTGAATTTAGG
>Ga0326513_10001083_pt1 | contig 22310 bp, 24 predicted proteins | sample 2_2465_0518_D_FD_203654 | JGI IMG/M metagenome (GOLD analysis project Ga0326513, IMG submission 203654) | Bovine rumen microbial communities from UC Davis, California, United States - 2_2465_0518 | ecosystem: Host-associated > Mammals > Digestive system > Stomach > Rumen | place: USA... | reverse complement strand
TGTAACTGCCTCCCACGGAAAGTCCTGGGTTACAGAACCCCGGATGAAATCTTCGAGGAGGAAATCGACCGAATCTACCAGGCTACTGCCTAGCGGAGGGTGTCCAACTTGTTATTGCAATTTGCGGAATATTTTTCTATATGTTATACTTCGAATTTCGCAAATCTGTCTGCGATCGTTTCCGGGTGCTCCCGGATCAATTACGTGATCGTTCCCGCGACTTTTTTACCACATATGCGCGTCGTCAAGAACTTCCAGAGACGGATCGATCGGCTCTTCGCGCATAACGGAACGCATGTAACGGTTTACATCGTCACGGATCTTCTGTTTCGGAATGACACGCGGATCCATCAGATCGTGGTTTACCCAGATCAGGCGGATGCCCTTTTCTCTGGCTCTCTCTTCAAAGAGACCGTGCATGCCGTCCAGGGCCTTGCAGGATACATGCTCCCACAGGATGACCATATCGGCATTGTAATACTCCGTGAATCTCCAGAGATCATCGAGCAGTACTTCGTAACCGCCGTGGGTACGGTTTCTCATGATCATTTCCTGGTACAGCTTCGCGATGTCGTAGATCGCCTGGTCCTTATCATCCTCGGACAGATGATCCATATAGACCAGAGACAGCATATCGACCAGAGGAAGGATTCCCCAGCAGTTCTGCAGCCACGGCAGGAAGTCCGTATAATACTGAGACTGAACGCCCCAGATGATCGCTCTGTGACGGTATTCCTTAACAACCATTTCCTTCTTCCGGAAGGATTCCTCCGCCATCTTTGTGATGCGGCGATCAGCGTCTACGAAGGCCTGCGCTCTTCCCGCAACAGCCATGTAGGTCGTCTCGGAATAAAGGGCAAGGTTCGCGCCGAATACCTGCGGATACTCTGTTCTGCTCATCTCCATCCAGTGCTTGCGGTGGCTGTTCTCCTCATTGTACCGTTTGATATTGGTAAAGTAAGCATCCCAGTCCCATTTCTCGCCGGTGTTGTCCTCGATAAACTTGATCGCGTTGCGGATCTCCTGCGCGCAGTACTCCTGTACGCCGTCCTCGGTATGACGAAGCGGTGCCGCGATCTGGAAGGTCGGGATGCCGGCTGCCTCATACATCCTGGTAAAGACGCCGTTCTGCATCATCGAGCCGTCGCAGGTCGTATTACACTGCACGGCGCAGGCACCGTAAAGCGGCATATCATCATCGATCGCCACACCCGTTTCCGCCTCCGGCATCGGACATACGTCACCCGGAAGACCCATCTCCTGGGCAACATCAAGGTAGTGCGTCACTGCGTCCGGCTGCAGAAGCACGGATACATAAACCGCTGCCGTCTCCCAGCTTACCGCCTTCAGATTCGGGAAGCCGCACATAACGGCAAACATCATGTTCTCATCGAGAACAACGCATTTCTTCGAGAATTTCACATCGTTTCCGCAATGTCTGTCCGCGCGAAAAACGTTCGTCAGAAGTCCTGCTACGTCTTCCGCAACCAGATCATATTCCTCATGCGCGATCCGCAGATGATTTCCGCGAAGGCCTGTCGTATGCCGGTCGATCATCGACGGTACAGACAGGTAATTGAGCATCCAGCGGTAGCGAAGGAAGCCCTTCACATTGTTCGGCTTCATCATGAACTTGCCGAGCATCATCATGATCTTCACCCAGCGGGTGTAATCATACCAGGTATCTTTGAAACCTCTCCATTCTCTTCTCTTACGAACCTTACCCTTGCCATAGAACGAGCCAAGAGGTTCACTGCCGATTTTCTTTCCCATCTGTTCAACCCTCCTGCTTCTGATTCTTCTGAATTTTCTTGATCTCCAGGCTCTCTACGAAGGCCTGCACACGGGTCCTGAGCTGTCCGGAATTGCCGACGGCGTACGGGCGGTCGATCGTAAGAACCGGATAATGATAATCCTCGCGCATCGCAAACGCCTGTGTCATGCGCTCATAGCCCCACGGATCGCAGAACTTCATCTGCTCGATGATGATTCCTTCCGCATGATAATCCTTCACGATCTGATCGACGTACGTTTTTCTCGCGGTGATCTTGCCCAGATCCATCTGACGCGGGCACATGGATTTCGTCATGAAATGACGGCAGATCTGGCGAAGGACATCTTCCTCGTCGTTCAGCTCGATCTCCGCTCTTCCCGGAAGTGATCCGTAGCAAAAACGGTCTGCTACAACAAGAGCGCCGGATTCCTCGATCAGCTTGATCATGTCCACGTCGTCGATCTCCGAACCGACGACAGCGACCCTTGCGCGGTACGGCGGCTTCTCATCCGGCACGCGGTTTCTGACCTCCTCGAGTGTCTCTTTCAGTTTGTCGAGGATCATATCCTTCGGGCAGACGTAGGTGGCCATCGTCAGAATATGGAATTCTTATCCGGTAATACGCGGATTGGCTTCCTTGCGGAACTCGCCGATCTCATTGATGACGCGGCAGGTCTCGTTGTATCGCTCTACCGCTGCACGCAGTGCCTCGTCGGATACATCCGTTCCGAAGTGCTCATGAAGCGCGTCCAGAACCTTGGTGCGGCACTGGCCGACATACAGGTTCAGGGCATTCTCATCCGACTTCATCGGAACCTCGAGATATTTGTAGAAGAAATCTTCCTTGTCATTGATCTTCAGCAGTTCCATGTTCTCCACGCAGCGGTTGATCATGGTACAGCCGTCCGGCGCGAGGATGCAGTCAAGGAACTGATATCCTCCCTCGATCGCACGCTCCAGAAGCGCGCGGGAATACTCACAAAGGAAGCTTGTCAGGTAATAGGTACCGATCTCCATAGAACCGGTCCGCGGCGCGCGGAGGCGCACAGGGAACAATCCCGGCAGCTCCATCAATACTTCCGGCACCTGGTAACAGACGGATCCGACAGCTTTTCTTCCCTCGGCGATGGCCTGCTCGACCAGTTCGTTATCCGCGTTGTCCAGAAGCTTCTCGAAGTAATACAGATGCTTCAAGTCTTTCATGTATAGTCCTCCTGCTATATGTTCATCTCATTATTTCTTATTATTTCTCAATGATGCCGAGATTTTGCATCGCCTCTTCCGCACCTCTGTAGATCGCGGCCTCTTCCGGTATCTCGAAAACCGTTTTTCCCAGCATGTCGCTCATCGTCATCTCACGGTCATCGGGGATGCAGGCAGCGATCTCCAGCTCGCCCGGATCCAGGTACTCCCGCATCGACAGGTCCGGCATGCGGTTGATGATAAGTCCGGCCTTCTCAAAGTGAATGACCTTCCCCGCAACCTCATGGATCGTACTGACGACATCGAGTCCCTTGCGGCTCGCGTCCGAGACAAGCACCAGATGGGTGATCTTCTCCATGACTCTTCGATTGACCTGCTCGATCCCCGCCTCGCCGTCGATCACGATGTAATCAAAGTTTGAAGCGAGCAGATTGATGATCTCTTTCAGATAGGTGTTTACCGTGCAGTAGCAGCCCGCCGATTCCGGCCGTCCGATCGCGAGAAATGAGAGATTCTCTTCCTCGACAAGCGCGTCAAACATGCGGTATTTCGCCTCGCCGAGCATCTCGACGACGGCCATTTTCTCCCCGCTTTCCGCGTTATGGATGAACGCGTTCCGGATATCATCCACCGTTGTTTTTACATCGACTCCCAGCGCCGTTGCCAGACCCACTGCCGGATCGGCGTCGATGGCCAGGATCTTTTTTGTCGGATATCTCTCCAGCAGGATGCGGATAAACATCGCCGACAAAGAGGTTTTCCCGACACCGCCCTTTCCGGTCAGCGCGAGAACGACCGGTTCCCGGTCAGATTGTTCAGCCATACTTTTTCTGTCTCCTTGCTCCGATCCGGATTTGTGTGCCGGGTCAGGAAATTTCACAGTACACATACATTTCTCCATAACATCTGTGCTTGAGTGAATGTCATGTTCTGTAATATTTTACCATAATACTTTTTTGTAATCCATCTTTATTTGTTGATTTTTTAACATTCCGACAAGTTTCCCGTCGATTCTTTTCTTTGTTTTCTCGGAAATCTGCACAAAAAATCCCTCCTTATTTTTTCGGTAAGAGAATTGCGAAAATCCCCTGCAGAACTTATAATGGAATCGATTACATATTTATCCGGCGGAAGCTCCGTTTTTGTCTGTGACCAGGAATCGGGAGGACGGATACGGATGACAGATCGCGGCGGAAAGCTGCCTATGACAAGGGGGAATACCATGTTTGAAGAGAAAAACTGGGAACCGGAATTCAAGGAGAGACTGGCGAATCATTATGCCGAAATGAAATGGCTTTACGGAGAGCTGTACAACAACGACTCCCGCGCCTTTGATTATTTCTGCGGCATGTTGTATGAATACTACACGAACAGAGCGGAAAAGCTGAAAAAGCGTGACCGCATCCGCGAGAAAGAGCCCAACTGGTACAAGGGAAACGAGATGCTCGGCATGCTGATGTACACCAATGCGTTTGCCGGCAACCTGAAGGGCGTGCAGAAGCATCTGGATTACATTCAGGAGTGCGGCGTCAACTATCTTCATCTGATGCCTCTTCTGGAGAGCCCGGCAGGAAGAAGCGACGGCGGCTATGCCGTTTCCAATTTCCGGAAAGTACAGCCGGAGCTCGGAACGATGGAGGATCTGGCAGATCTCGCCGATGATTGTCACGAGCGCGGTATGTGTGTCTGCCTCGATTTCGTCATGAACCACACCAGCGAGGATCACGAGTGGGCGAAACGCGCCCGGGCCGGTGAGCGGGAATATCAGGATCGCTACTTCTTCTTCGATGACTGGACGATCCCGAATGAATTTGAAAAAACGGTTCCGCAGGTCTTCCCGCAGACAGCACCCGGCAACTTCAGCTGGTGCGAGGAAGCGCACAAGGTCGTTATGACGACCTTCTATCCGTACCAGTGGGATCTGAATTACCACAATCCGACGGTATTCAACGATATGACGGCAGATATGCTGAATCTGTGCAACCACGGCGTCGATATTATCCGCCTGGATGCTACACCTTATATCTGGAAGAAGCTCGGCACCGACTGCCGCAACCTTCCGGAGGTCCATACCCTTGTCCGCCTGATGCATATGGCGGCCGATGTTGTCTGCCCGGGTACTCTTCTTCTGGGTGAAGTAGTCATGGAACCGTCCAAGGTCGTTCCGTACTTCGGCACGCTCGACAAACCGGAATGCCACATGCTCTACAATGTAACGACCATGGCCAGCACCTGGCACACCGTTGCCACCCATGATGTGCGCCTGCTTCGTCACCAGATGGAAACCGTTTTTGCCCTGCCGCATCAGTACACCTTCCTGAACTACCTGCGCTGCCATGACGATATCGGCTGGGGACTGGATTATCCGTTCCTGCGTCAGTTCGGCATGGAGGAAGCCGATCACAAGAAGTTCCTGAACGATTACTTCACAGGCAAGATCTACGGGATCGACGCCCGCGGCGAACTTTACAACGATGATCCCCGTCTTCGCGACGCCAGACTCTGCGGTACGACCGCTTCTCTCTGTGGTATCGAAGCCGCGGAATATGAACAGAACGACTGGAAGATCGACCGCGCGATCCGTCTGGATATCATGCTCCATGCGTTCCTTCTTACCCAGAGCGGTATCCCTGTCCTCTATTCCGGCGATGAAGTCGGCCTGCTGAATGATTACACCTACCATGATGATCCGCTGAAACAGGATGACAGCCGCTATCTGCACAGGGGCGATATGAACTGGGGCAGCGCTGCACAGCGAAAGGTCGAGGGCACCCGTGAGAACCGCATCTTCACCGCTCTTCGCAGCCTGGAGAAGATCAGAGCGGGTTACGCGGTCTTCGATAATGAGGCGGATACCTGGATCGTTGAGCCGTATAACGATCACATCCTCGGCATCGGCCGCTATTATAAGGGAGAAAAACTAATTGCCCTCTTCAACTTCGCCGATACCGATCAGACCGCATGGGTCAATGAAGTCGAGGATTACTACGATCTCGTAACCGGCGAGCCTCGTCCGGCCAAGGGCGTTAATATTCCTGCCTATGACTTTGCATGGCTGATGACGTCCTTTAATAAATCATTCGTTGAAGAGCCGCAGGCCGCGGAAGCGCCGAATGCTGTTGCTGCCGAAATCGCAGATACCGCAGAAGCAGCACCTGTGAAAGAAGCCACGCCGATGAAGGAAGCAGCTCCGGCTAAGAAGGCCGCTGCAGCGAAGAAAGCAGCTCCGGCAAAGAAAGCCGCTGCAGCGAAGAAGGCAGCTCCGGCTAAGAAAACAGCTGCAACGAAGGCCGCTCCGGCTAAGAAGGCAGCTACGGCTAAGAAGGCAGCTACGGCGAAAAAAGCCGCTCCGGCGAAAAAAGCCGCTCCGGCTAAGAAGGCAGCTACGGCTAAGAAGGCCGAGAATTGACCGGCAACACACTCTCAGGAGGTAGCTATGAATAAAAAATTGATTTTTCTGGATATCGACGGAACGCTGACTACGCCCGGTTCCAATGAACCGCCGGCAAGCGCCCTCGAAGCAATAAAAAAAGCCCAGGCAAAGGGACACAAGGTCTTCCTGTGCACAGGCCGCAATCTGGCAATGCTCTCTCCTCTTCTGAAATTCGGTTTTGACGGCGTTGTCGCCAGCGCAGGCGGATACGTGACGGTCGACGATAAGGTGATTTTCGATATGCCGATGACAGAGGAAGAGGCGCGGACCGCGCTTGAAACACTCCATAAGGGCGGCGTTTTCTGCACGATCGAGTCGAAAGACCGCACCTGGGGTGATGAAGATCTCGGCGCGTTCCTTGATTCCTCCGCAGGCGGTAAAGGCAACAGCGAGATCGAGCGCTGGCGAAAAGCACTTGCCAGCAGCCTGGACATCCATCCGATGAGCGAATATGACGGACGCCCAATCTATAAGGTCGTTATCATGTGTCTCACCGATGACCAGCTTCAGCCGGCAAGAGATGCGCTTGAAGACAAATATAATTTCTGCATTCAGGAGATCACCGATCCCGCGCATCCCTGCCTGAACGGCGAGCTGATCAATCGCGGTTTTGATAAGGGACGCGGCATTCTCAAGATCTGTGAGTATCTGAACATTCCTGTCGAAGATACGATCGGCTTCGGTGACAGCATGAACGATCTGGAAATGATCACGACGGTCGGCACCAGCGTCTGCATGGCGAATGGCGCGGCAAAGCTTAAAGAGCTGAGTGATATCGTCTGCCCGTCTGTAGAGGAAGACGGACTTGCCATCGAGTTTGAAGCCTTGGATCTCATTTGAATTTGATCGGTGAGATCTGAGCTGCAATGAAACTGCATATTTGATTACAGATAAGAACCGGCGGGACCGATATACATCGTTCCCGCCGGTTCTTACAACCCCTCTGCCACTGCCATTACTTTGTGTTATTTCGTATCGTCCTCTAATTCCCTGATTAATTTTGCCGGAACTCCGCCCACAAGGCTGTTATCCGGAATATTCTTCGTAACAACAGCTCCCGCAGCCACAACGACGTTGTTTCCAATCGTAATGCCGGGAAGGATCGTTACATTCCCGCCGATCCATACATCATTACCGATTTTTACCGGTTTCGCGATTCCCAGATGCTGTCGTCTGCCCATAGGCGTCATCGGGTGTCCCACGGTCGTGATCAAGGTATTGGGACCAATCATGACATTGTCACCAATATAGATTTCTCTGATGTCCAGCATGGTCAGATTATAGTTTCCCGTGAAGTTGTTGCCGATATGGATATTTTTTCCATTATCGCAATTAAAAGTCTTTGCGATCCAGACCTTTTCCCCCATACTTCCGAGATTTTCTGATAAAACTTTTCGCTGCCCGTCAAAGTCGAGCGGATCCAGTGCATTGTATTGCTGACACCAGATAATAGCCCTTTCTTTCAGCGCATCTACTTCTTCATCGTCGTAGCAGTACTCCAGGCCGGCGCGTAGTTTTTCAAGTTCTGTCATTCTTTTTCCTTTCATCACAATTAATGCACCATCATTCTTTCACAGATCGCATTCCCCGAAGATGCCCGTATGCCAACTTGAATCGCAGCAACTGTTACAGGAAATGTACGCAGCATCAGGAATCGCAGCAACTGTTACAAGAAGTGTAGCAGCATCAGGAAACAGGAACGATTGACACAGATGAAAGCATATCTTCGTTCTGGCTATTCTCCGGCTCACTTCTTTCGACAGTAACTTCCGGTATGTTATCCGGATCTGCTGTATTAACCCTCATCTGATAAAGAATATTGCTCTCCCAGTACAGAGTACCCTCAACCTTGATGACATAGTTTCCATCCGGCACTTTATTTCCGGCTTGATCCAGAAGATCCCAGGTGAACGAATAAGTCCCCGTTGCGGGTGTTGCCTCGGATATCGCATCCAGTTCGGTGTCATTCAAATTCTGTGGCGCAGCCTTCTCAAGCCAATGATTCAAAGACATCGGTCTCCATTCATAGCCTCGTCTGATACCGGTGAAGCTTGTGACCGATATCGTCCGAATAAGATTTCCGGCTTCATCCTCCACCCAGACTGCGATCTGATTAGACGCCGGTGTGGATGCCCTGTTAAAGTCCAATGAAATCTGGAAACTGCTCACAGAGCGAGTTGGCACGGCTTCTTCAGGCACGACTTCTTCAGGCACTGCATCTTCGGTTTCCAATTGTGTCTGCGCTGCAGAAGTTTCAGCTATTGCAGAATCCGGCCGCTGCCCGATTTGAGCTGTCTCCGGCATAACATACTCCGCTTCTCTTCTCTTCGCGTTATCCTGTTTCCAGAATACTACCGCCAGCAGTGCGATCGCAAGCGTCAATAGCATAAGCGTCGTTTTTGCAGCAGCACGAATTCGCTCATTTTTACGGAAGGGATGTAAATGCAAGGCAGCGTGCAGACACATCAGAACAAACCCGATATAGCCGGCGCTGGTATGAAGACGTGTCATGATCCGCATACTCTCTACCGGGCCATGAAAAGGCAGGTATCGCGAGATCATCATACCGCTGATCATCTGCAGAAACATGGTGATCAACAGGGCGATATTCAGCGATGTCTGTGTGAAACGTCTGCTATTGTAACTGCCCTTTGCCAGATTTTTTGCCCATTTTCTGTTCAGGTACAAATGCATCAGAAACAAAACTCCGGTTGCCATTCCCAGATATTCATGGAGCTGCTGTCCGACCAGGTTGATGCTCATCAGCAGAAGTACGGCAATCGACATACCGGCGTCGATGATAATCCGCAGTTTTTTCTTATTCCGCTTCATATACCTTTTCGATCTCAGCTACATACTGAATGGAGTAATCCTCGTCCGGGTACATCTGTTTCGGAAGTTCCGGATCGATGAAGTTCTCCGGAAGAACCGGCTGCACATAGATCGCCTTGCAGATCAGTGTGTACTTTGCTTCTTCATATGCCGGCTGTCCATCGATCTGTGTCAGATGCAGTCCCGACTTCTCAATCTTATCCGGTACATCTGCTCCGGAGTGTGTGCCCAGATACATCAGCGCATCGTTATGATTTTCGAAGAAAGATAAGGTAAATCTGCCGCTGGCATCAATGAATTTCTTCGTGTGTCTCTGCGGACGGATAAAAACGGCTGCCACCTTCTTCTCCCAGTTATTACCGAGCATAAACCAGCCGGCAGTCAAAGTATTCACGGTAGTTCCATCTGTTGCCGTTACCAGAAAGCAGGAATTTCTAGCCTCTACGATCGGATCAATTTTCTTTGTAAGTTCTTCTAATTTTACTTCTCTCATGACTTGTGTCTCCTTATTGGTTTATTTGCTTCACATCTTATATCCGATTCTTGCATGATCCAATATCATATAATAAGATAATAAGTGGTATATCTTAAGATTCGTTCAGGAAATTTTGTTATGAAGACTCGTAAGGAGGTTCGTATGGCATTACCGTTTGAAAAAGCAATGGAAGTTCTATCATCCCAGTGGTCAAAACTCAATTGGGATTTCAGAGATGTTTCCATCGGGAATAAAACTGAAAAGACCTCCCAATGGCAGGGAGATCCGGAAGATGACGTTATGGTTGTTGTTTATAAGGGAAAAGAGATTCACGAGCCTTTCCACCGGCAGGATTTTTTCTTTCTGGATTATGCGTATCATAACAGCTATGACGCGCTGAGCGCAGATTTTGATAACCTGATTACGATAAAGGAATACGATTGCTACATCGGTCAGCCCTACAGCGGTTACGCCCTGCGCGGGGAAAGTAAGGATGACGATATCATCATGATCGGCGTTCATATCAGGAAAGAGGTTTTTTTCAGGGAATATCTTCCGGCATTTTCCACCGATCCTGACATGTTCCGCTTTTTCCTTGAACCGGAGAAAGACCGTTTTTCCAACGAATTCATTCACATACCCCTGGAGCCTGAATGTCCGATTCGTACTTTATTAAAACTAATGGTCATCGAATATGCAGAAAAAGACAGCGACTCTCAGGCATTACTGAAAACCATGCTGATGTCGATTTTCTTACACGTGGCCAGGAAATACCGTCTGTTGAACTCCGGGAGAGAAGAAATCTCTGAAAAAGATCGAATTGTGGAATATATTGCAGCCCACCCGGATACCGCCACTTTGTCCGAAGTCGCTGCGCGTTTTTCCTATCATCCGAATTATATTTCAGCAATGCTTCACAAGGAATACGGTATTAGATTCTCTGATCTGGTCCTGAAGAGCCGCATGAAACGCGCTCTCGCTCTGCTAAGAGCTACCGATCTTTCCAATGAAGAAATTGCCGGTATGCTCGGTTACAGCAATACCAGCAATTATTATAAAGCATTTAAACAATATTACGGCTGCACCCCGTCATTTATCAAAACGCAGGAGCGCAATAATGATCGATAACATGACGATCGTTTCGGTCGCCATGCCGACCCGGGAGCCGAAGTGAAAATCATAGAAAAACCACATTGGCGAAGCGATCAGCATACGGGAGGCATCGCGGTGTCTGTTTTCGCCCAAAATACGGATGTATGTCGAAAGCGATGCGGGCAATCATGTATTAAAATATTCCAATATCGACTGCTGGTGGTATGGCTGGCTGCACGTAAGCAGCGGCATCTGCGCGCGCAATATCGTGTCAGTACTCTTAGGATCAAAAATCCACAAACCAACCTGTTCTGCGCTTAAAATCAGGGGCATACGATCATGGACCGGTGCCATAGATTCATTCGCCTCCCTCGTCAATATTACAAACCTTTGTTCATTTTCCAGCAGGTCAAAGCATCCTGCCAGATAAAGAGGCTGCCCCTTTTCTCCGGTAAATGTCACCATAGAATGGTTATGATCCCACTCGTAAAAACCGGATGCCGGAATAACGCATCGTCTGGTCTCTATACATTTTTGAAAACTTTTCTTCTCTCTTACAGATTCCGCCCTGGCATTGATGAGCAGCTTCCCTTTTCCGGGAAATCCCCACCGCATGGGGAGCATAGTTAGTTTGTATTTATCCCGGCCGGAAAGAATCATGGCCTGCTCCGAAGGATGAACATCTCCGCTTCGAAGCCCCGGATCCCCGTTGATTTCGGGAAAGTCCCGCTGCAGTTCTCTGCTAAGGGAATCATCAACATAATATCTTCCGCACATACTCCATCTCTTTTCTCATTCTTGGCACAGTTTTTGTGTAATAATGAATCTATTTCCCGCGATCCGAAACGCCCGGAGCTGTTCCCCTCTGTTTTCTGCACATCGAAGTAAGAATACGACATATTGGAAGAAGTAAAAGGTAGAACGATGTGATAACTGCTGCATGTGGTGCGCTAATTGCTGCCAATGGCACAGCTCCGGCAATCGACCAGGGAATCAAGGGTGCAATCACCACCGCTGTATCCTCCAGATCCAGCGCAAGAGTTTCCTTATCAGAATATAATCCGCTTCCCAATTGATTTGTCAGCAGTATAGTGAGTGTCTGGTTGCAGGCGATCATGCCTGATATCACTGCCGTTATTGCCATAGCGGTATATGTTGTAGTTCTGACTGCCAACAATGAGACCGAATGCCTTGCACTGTTCAGCAAACCTGTCTTGTTAAAAAGTTCAGAATAAGCAGAGGAGATACAGACAATGCAGGCAACTCTCAACATTGAGACAATTCCTCCACCACTCATCATCAAAGCGACTTTCGGATCCTGCGGCGTGTACCCCCCAGATCGAAAAGCTGAATATCTCCATAATCGAAAGTTTCTGCGTGGTGAGTGCAATAATCATGGCGGACAGTATACTTGCCCCCATGCTCCATTTCACATTCACACGCAGTACAGAGAGAAGCAGAACGACCAACGCCGGAACAACAGTTATCCAGTGCAGCACAAACGTTCCGGAGAACAGGCTGCGCATGTCTATAACTTCCCCGGTGGCGGTTATCTTCCATCCGATAAGCGTATATAGCAGGCACGTTAATGCAAAAGGTACCAACGCACTTTTCAGCATATTCCGTATATTTCTGTAGATATCCGTCTCTGATATGGATGCGACCAGGAGTGCACTGGTAGATACCGGAGAGCATCTGTCGCCGAAAAATATGCCTGATAATACAGCCCCTCCTGTCAAAACCGGGCTGACATTCATTGCTGCCCCCAAAGATGCACAGATTACTCCCATTGTTGCAGCACTGCCAAAAGATGTTCCCGTCAGTATTGACATACCACTATTTAACAAAAAGGTCATCAGAAGAAAAACCGATGGTTGGATCAGTTGTGACGCCTGACAGACAATAAACGGAATTGTTCCTGCCGCTCTCCAAAGAGCAGTCATGACACCGATAAGAAAAAAGATTATCAGGATATTGCCGACACTCTTAATTCCGCGAAATGCCATGCTTACCAGATCGTGCCATTGGAACCCGCGGTGCCGCCCATATAGCAGAAAAATAATTAATCCGAATACTAAAGCATATAAGATTGATATATTCAGGATGATACATACCAGAAGGCTTACGCAAAACGAGCCCAAGATTAAATATTCCAACTTACTCTTCACTTTCGTCTGCAGGCATCACAGCCGATGCTCTTTCCTCTCTTTTTTGCTTTCGCCATAATATCAGTGCTTCACAACATAACCTGTTGTCACCGCTGTGCAAACTGTATTTTTTCTCTTTGTAATTAAGTTAACACCTATGCCAACCAGCACCATAATAATTCCAAGGCTTCCAACCGTAAATAACTCCAGCCAAGCAATTCCATCATCAGCGTTTTTGACCTGCCGCAAATGAATTTTTCTTCATGTCAGTCCCTCCTCCGTCAGAGTCAGGATTTTGTCACACACTTCCTCTATGTATTTTCTGTCATGCGAAATGCTGATCACAGCGCCAGGGAAGTTTGCGATCAGCTTGCGGATCACTGGTCCCGACAAAGGTGAAAAGTTTCTTGTAGGTTCATCCAAAATCAAAACATTCGCATCCGATAAACTCATTTTCAACAGCAGTACCTTCGCCTTCTGACCACCCGACAGCTCACGAATGGGATGATCCATCTCTTCCGGTGTGTACTTGAGCGAGCCCAGATAAGTACGAATCCTGGTCCTCTCAGCCTTATCTCCCGTCTCATCCAAATATTCCACAGGTGTCATATCCGGATCCAGCAGATCCTCATAGTTTTGAGGCATGTACTGCGCGCGTATATCTTGTCTTTCCAGAAGCTCTGCGGCGATTAGCTTGAGCAGGGTTGTTTTGCCGGCCCCGTTTGCGCCGACAATGCAGATTTTCTCCGGACCCTGAATGTGCAAATAAATATTCTTCGCTAAAACATTCGCACCATCCGGCGTCTTGAGTTCGTCGAGGGTGAACTCGATGACTTTTTTGCCGGCAGCAAGCTCTGCACTCTCCTCGCCCAGTTTAAAGAAAATGGCAGACTCCTGTTCAGGCATCTCTGTCATGTTTTCATCACCTCTCTCAAAGCGTCTGCCCATGGCTTTGACAGTGTGCATCTTGTCCTTGAGATTTTTGGCAACGGAGGGATCCTGTCTGGAAACTGTCGCCTGCGCATGCTGAACGCTGTTGTAGACGCGGGCATATTTTTCATCGCGAAGCTTCTTTTCCTTGCGATCATTGCTCGCCTGCTGTTCCTGCCTGTCAAAAGCATCCGATCTGCGCTGTATGTAATTTGCATATGAATCATGAACGACACTGTATCTGCTCCTGGTCTTTCGCTGGATCTGCTCCAGATGTATGATCACATTCGCCGTGTGCTCGATCAGTGTCTCATCGTGAGAAATAAACAGCACGACATGCTCCCAGGAATTGATCAGTTCCTCCAAAAGTTCCAGCGTGGCGATATCGATATCGTTGGACGGCTCGTCCAGAAGGAGGACCGTCGGTTTATCCATGAGGAGGCGCATCAGCTGGGCCTTGACTTTCTCACCGCCGGAGAGTGTTTTCATGAGCTGATCGCCGTAAAAGAATTCCGATGACACACTGAATTTTGCCGCCATCTCTGACAACTCTCTGGGCGTCTGATCGTAGAAAAACATCGACTCTGCAAAAAATTCATATATCGTCTTATCCCAGTCACCTGCAGGCAGCTCCTGCGGCAGATATCCCAGCTTCTCATTGCCGATGATCCTCTCACCATGGCAAATGGCATAGGTTTCCGCCATTGAAGGATCGTAAAGCCACCTCAGCAGGGTCGATTTGCCATTGCCCTCCTCGCCGATGATGACTGCTTTATCGCCGTCATTCAGGACAAGGTTGAAGGCATCTAAAATGATCCGGAGATCTGTTCGATGTTCGATTGTAAGGTTCTTAATTTGTATCATTGATCCTCCATTGAGGTGAATATGATTAGACATCGATTGTCCACTATCCTGAGTATTTTGATTTAATATCAATTACCCTTGCAATGATGTTCTCCACAGTGATCATGGCCACAATCTCCTTCGTGGTGTTCGTGGTGGTCACAGTGTACGTCCGGATCGAAGGTAAGAGATCCGGCGGCGAATGCAGCTGCAGCGTCATCGGCGGATCCTTGTACGCCTCCGTAAAGTCTGATTCCCGCTTCTTCAAGAGCAATCTGCGCTCCCCTTCCGATTCCGCCGCAAATCAAGGCATCTGCTTTTGCTGCCTGCAGAAAACCTGCCAAAGCTCCGTGGCCGGTTCCATTGGTGTCTACGATCTGCTCGTTTACTATTTTTCCTTCTGCAATGTCATAAAGCTTAAATTTTTCAGTTCGTCCAAAGTGCTGGAAAATCTGTCCGTTTTCATAAGTTACTGCAACTCTCATTGTGTTATACCTCTTTTCGATCATGGTTTGAGTAATTTCAATCGGTGTAAACTCACAGCATCCGCCGGTTATGAGAAGCCTTTTGCCGTTAACAAGAGCATCCGCAACTTTTTTTCTTGCGCTGTCATAAATAGCAGTAACTGTTGTGCGTGCAATATTCATTCTGGCAGCGCAGGCTTCCTGCGTTAGTCCTTCATTATCCAAAAGTCTCATTGCTTCAAATTCATCAACAGTCATTCTGACGCTTTCAACTGCAGAAACATCATCCGGCGAAAAGCTTCGATAAACGGGTAACTGTTCTATTCTTCTACATCTTGATGGTCTTGGCATGGGCGTCCCCTTCCTGACATATGTCAATTATATTGTATCCCTTTTATGACATATGTCAACAATGAATGCAGTCCGCACTTTCCTATTCGGGCACGAACCGCAATTAACAAATTTGAATACTCTCGTTTCATATTCTAAGCGTTTATGCTATGTTTTATAAACTTTGGTATACCTGTTATCTGTATTATTCTATTTCAATAGAGTATCTGATTTCCTGTTGCCAATATGTTGCCACAGATGGGCGTACTTAGCCAAGGTTTAGTCGAAGTATTCCGTTTACTCCCCGAAATCTTTCCCGCTTTGGCAAAATAGTTTACTCAGTTTAACTCAGTTTCAATGATAGGTTCCCAGCTGCCCTGCAAAGGAAATTTGATTACGTTGTTTGCCATTATTTTTGGCTGCTCCTTCTTATCATATCTGCAAATGCAAGAAAATCCTCGGATTTGAGAATAGCCAGACCTCGTGCTTCATCTCCCAGCACAACCAGCTGATCTCCTGCAGATATATCAAAAGTCTTGCGTGCTTTTGCCGGAATAACGATCTGCCCCTTGTCACCCACGGTTACCATTCCAAACAGATGCCTGCCTTTCGGTGGAAGGCCAAGATCCGTTTCGCTTTCCGGCTCGTAATTGGCAAGGTCATCCAGAGATAACTCGAACAATTCAGCCAAAAGCCTGCACTTTTCCAGATCCGGAATTGTTTCCCCTGATTCCCATTTCGCGATTGACTGTCTGGTGACTCCGATTGCCTCCGCAATATCCTCCTGGGTCATCTTCCTCATTTTACGCAGCTGTATGAGGTTATCCTTGAACATTTCATTTTCTCCTTTCCATTCCCAGAAGGCACCACTTAAGAATCGGAAGTCTGGAAATAATTTCGTAGAGCAATATGCTTCCGGCAATTCCAGCTGCAACCGTAAGCAAATAACATGGCAGCTCACCAAGTCCGGAATACCGTCTCAATACAAGAGCTGTGCCGGTTACGCATATGTAATGGAAAATGTACATGCCAAAGCTCCTGCTGTTCATAAAATTCGATACTCTTCCATATGTGTCTGCCCAGACATATGCACTTCCAAATATGGCAAGTATCGCTGCCCACGCAAACGAAACTGCTTCCGCTGAATTAACTAAGGGCATGACAGCGAAGTTCTCTCCAAAGTGCGAATGCAAAAATAATATTCCCAGAATCACCGCAGCTACGATAAAAATTTCTTTACGTCTGCTGATCCGTTCAATTACTTGGTCATGAGCAAAAATAAAATATCCTGTAAAGAATGCATACGAATAAATGCCAAATCGATACACTGTCACAACCGGTGCATTCAATGCGAATCCGGATAACCACAGTGGGATCCCAAGAAGAACAATTACAGCTACAGGAAGCCGCTCTGTCAGCGCAAATAGTTTTCCTTTTTCAAATCTTCTGATCAGCGCCAATAACATCGAGAAGATCCAAAGCATCTGTACAAACCACAGCACTCCCTGCCCGGATAAAATCATGATCAGCACAAGAATCGGCTTTGACATATTATCCGGCAAAGTATCAAAAGCATTTGCAATAGACATACTGATATACCCTTGCAGGCAACCGGTCACCAGCACTCCAACCGTAGATGGCACTAATAGTTTTCTTGTACGTGCACGCACAAATTCTTTTAGGCTGTGTTTTTCAAGATAATACCTTGAACTCATACCGGATACGATGAACAGCAGAATCATAAACCATGGATACAGGAGATACATAATACCGTCCTGAATTTGCACATCCTGAAAAGGAAGTCCAATACCGGGAATAATTCCACTGAAGACCATGATTACATGATAAATTACTACCAGAAGTACCGTTGCCCATCGAATATTGTCTACGTAACATTTTCTCATAATATGTCCACCTTTGCAATTATTATTAACATCATTATAATTACTCAAGTGGTATGAGTCCACCAAGCAAACTTTACATTTTAAGGTGTAATCTGTTATTTTCAGTTGCTACAGATTGCTACACACCAAAGTCAATCATTAGCTCGCCCATCCGATCAACTTACTATGAGCGGGGGCATCCGAGTTTCCCCGAATGCCACCTAAATAATACTAATCTTGTTGCACTACAAAATATCCCACTGCCCTCCTTCAATGCGCTAAATTGATTTGTTATAGGTCCTGCAAGTCTTATTACTCAGTTAAAAGCCAATCCACTGCATTTACGACCTCAACTCCATTATAGTTTCCAAGCGTGAAACGATCTAACGTAAGAATCGTCTTTGGGTAGTTGTCTTTTATTTTTTTGAATGGAGCGATTTCTCTATCAAAGGTTGCCTGGTCAGTCATATTTGCGGTGACCTGAAAATACTCATAGCGCCCTTCTTTTCTGGCAACGAAGTCAACTTCCTGTTCACCGATTCGTCCGACACAAACTTCAAATCCTCTTCTCAGTAATTCGAAATAAATTGTATTTTCTAATGAGAAGCCCAGGTCATAGCGCTGTTTAGGTAAAATAAAATTACGTATTCCTAAATCTGCAATGTAGTACTTAGAAACATTTTTCAAGAGCTGTTTACCGGACACATTAATAGGCCGGACTTCATAAAAAATATAAGGTTCCACAAGCGCTTCCACATAGTCAGAAATGGTCGATTGTGATATCTTGCGTCCGGTTGAAGTTATATAGCCGGCAATCTTCCTCTGTGATATTGGACTTCCGACAGAGCCGGCCAGAAATCTGGCGATATTTTTCAAAAGAGATATATCGTTAATTTTTCGTTTGTTTGAATCATTTTCCTTTCTTGCAGCTCGTTCCTCTATGTCTTTTATTAGAATTGTATTATAGATACCTTCAAGATAGGTATCTATTCGATTTTGATCCTGCCCTAAACTGACAGTATAGGGCATTCCACCGTACTTCAAATATTCTGTAAAGCACCGGTCATAATTTTTATTCTCTCTTGCTTCTACATATTCACGGAAGGATAACGGAAGCATATTGATTTCTATATAGCGGCCTGATAGAAGTGTAGCGAGTTCGCCGGAAAGTAAAAAAGCATTAGATCCGGTTATATAGATGTCTATATTATCTTTAATGTACAGACTATCTACGACTTTCTCGAACTGATCAACCTTCTGTATTTCGTCTAAGAAAATATATACCGGCTTATCCGCTACAATTTGATTCTCAATGTACTGATACAATTTTTTATAGGTTTGAAGCTCCTCATAAGCCAGGTCTTCAAAATTGATGCTGATAATTTGCTCTTTGGAAATCCCTTGTTCAATAAGAAGTCCTTGGAATTCCTTTAGTAAAGTTGATTTCCCACATCTTCGAATCCCGGTGATTACTTTAATGATTTTCTCATCTTGCCATTGACGCAGTTGCTCCAGGTATTCTTTTCTGATAATCATAAAAATAACCTCCTACTGAATATATGCTAAATGTAGCACGTATTCAGTAGAAGGTCAATAATATTACCCGTTTCGGGATAAATTATATATTATTACTATTTTCGTCCCGATTTCGGGATTTATTCAAACTCGAGTCTCCATAAAGAAATCTGCGTAATTTGTGTAGCGCTTATGCTACTTTTCTTCGGTTTTATCACTTCTTTTGATCACGCTAATTTATATCGCACTCAAAGTGTACTCAAAATGTACTCACAGCTTCAAACTGCTTCGCAGCTGGTGTCCCCAATTTGTACCCACTGGCTTCTTTGCCTGAATCAGTCGCCCTATCGTCACCTTGCGCGAAGTCAATATTAATCATGCCTGATCTCCCAATGTCCGTGATTTCCGCTTCCAACGTAATGTAATTCATCCATCGCATTAATAATCCTTTGAAGAGAACGGAGACTGATGGATAACTTTTCCGCCATTTCTTTCCGGGTAATTCTGTTATTTGACTTCACCATTGAGAGAATGCCAGATTCATAGGATTCTCTTATTTTTTCTTCATCGTAAGTGCCACCGTGAATGACATTGGCACTCAAGCCTGTCCCCCAGCCTTCTCCGCAGCGACGGTGGAATCTTACCGTAAATCCATCATCGTCCCCACGATATTCCACTTTGCAGCCGGCTTTATTCCTTTCAATATGATCTTCTTCCACAGCTCATCCGCGGAACGAACTGTACCGGAATTTTTTCCGTTACCGAATAACTTCTGTCTGTTTTCATCCGATCCAGATACTCCACTGCTTTTCCCGCGCGCAAAAACACATCCTGCCGGACAGAGGATAACTGCGGCATGACATTTCTGCATAGCTCCATGTCGTCAAATCCCACAACCCAGATATCTTCCGGGACGCGTATCCCCGCGTGAATCAGAAAGTACATAATTTCTACCGCATAATAATCCGATGCAGCAAATACCGAATCATACTCCTGAAATACCGGTAAGATATCCCGATAATGTGCCTGTCTTTCTTTTTTACTCATAGGTACTTCCAAAAAATCCACTGTTCTTCCATACCCGGAGCAAAGTCCCTCATATCTGTCAAAATCCGGTTTCAGCCGATTGTCCGCTACAAATAATATCTTCTCTCTGCCGTTTTCTCTAAAAAACGCACCGACCTGCCTTCCTCCGTCATAATCATCCAGCATCAGGTTGCAGATGTTTCTGTCATTCTGGAAAAAACCGTCATATACAACAAATGGTATCCTGATGCGGTCACGAAGCTTCTGATACTCATCTTCGCAGAACCCCATGATTATCATTGCATCCATATTCCACATGGATGCAAAGGGGACAATATCCATAATGTCACTTGTCTTCTTCAGCATTAAAAAATAGCCATGGCTTTCCAGTGCGTCCGATAACGCATTGACCGCGCTGCTGATGTACGGGTCTTCCAGAACATGTCCTTCATATTTCGGATGATTATTTACGACCACTCCGACAATCCGCGAATTGTTCTGCGAAAGGAGCGTCGCGGCCATATTCGGAATATATCCCCTTTCAACGAGTTTTTCCTGCACCCGTCTGACAGTTGCGTCGGATATCTTTTTTGTTTTGCCGTGGATGACATTGGAAACAGTCGCTGTACTGACGCCCAATTCATCCGCAATATCAATAATCCGGATCTTCTTTTCATCCCACATATTCATCACCAGTTATTGTAGCGTATGCATCCATTTTCTGCTTCTGAACATAAAAACAGATACGATCAGACGGACCAGTTCTTCCTGCGATAAAACAAAATAGACCCAGATAACCGGAATCTTAAAATACAATCCTGTAAGCAGCGCCAGAGGTACGCCGATCAGCCAGGTTCCCACCATGTCAATCATCATGACGTACTTTGTTTTTCCGCCGCTTCGGATGATTCCGCCTCCCAGTATCATATTCTGTACCTTCACGGGCATCAGGATCGCAAATGCTGCCATAATATCTGCGCCAATTCCGCGAACATCTCCTGATACGTTGAACAGCTGAACATACGGATTTCTGATCAAAATCAATAACAGCGTGAAGACAAGTGATCCGACCACTCCAAGACCGCATAGCTTTTTGGAATCCTCATAAGCAGCATCATATTCCCTGCTGCCCAGCCTTTTGCCGATCAGAATCCCGGATGCCTGAGACAGGCCGCTTAATGCTCCCATGGTCAGGCCTTGAACAGGGCCCGTCAACGACATTCCTGCCAGTTCATTAGTCCCCATATGCCCATAAACATATGTGTATACGCTTTGTCCCACGGACCAGAAAAACTCACTCAAAACAATCGGCAGAAGCATCAGAAAGTACTGCGAATATCCTGCCTTTCCAAGGCTTAACGAAATACGAATCCGCCCATATAATCTGCAAAAACACAGGATGGAAACCAGTGCTCCTGCTGCCTGGGATATGACACTCGCATATGCAGCGCCTGCTATTCCAAGATGCGGCGCGCCAAAATTTCCAAATATAAAGCAGTAGTTTAAAACTGTATTGAGCAAAGCAGAAAAAATGCCGATATAAAGCGGCCAGGTTGATTTGTCCCGGCATCGCAGCGCCGTCCCCAGAATGTTACAGATCCCCAGCGGAATGAATGTCCATGAGATAATCCCGAGATATGTGCTGCCCTCTGCGATTACCTGCTCTTCTTCCGTAAACATTCCCACGAACGGATTCTGGAAAAGACTGAAAACAGATAGAAAGGTAAGCCCGGTTAATATCATCACCAGAAAATTGATACAGATGCTCTTTTCCTCTGCTTCTCTGTTATGGTTGCCAATGTACTGCGAGATCATGATTCCTGTGATCGTACTGATTGCTCCAATGACGAACGCATAAATAAAACTGGGCCTTCCGGCAATTTCAACCGCAGCAACACTTTTATCTCCAAGCTGACCGACCATGATCTGATCGACCATGGAAAAGGAAGACTGCAGCATGGATTGTAATGCCACCGGTATGGAGATGCGCAGCACATCTTGTAAAAATCTTTTATCTGACATGGGGTTTCTCCTTTACGCTTTTGTTCCATGGTATTTAAAATAAGCTCATTTCACAATAGGTTAATCGCGTAACCTGCATATAATCCTTTTAACGGTTTAAGGCCTCACTTCCAATTAAACAATTTTTTCAGAATAAGACACACTCATCGAGTCCTCATAGCTGTCAATCACGGTCTGGAAACTGTATATCTGAATATGTATAGTGAATTATTTAGGCTCTTCATTAGGATGTGTGAAATAGAAAATCGGCTTAAAGCCGCATAAATACTGGAAAAGCATATGTGCTTCATGTATGATTTTTTTGCGAATAAAATTATACATAGAAAGAAGTCACATATGCT
>Ga0326513_10001082_pt1 | contig 22312 bp, 41 predicted proteins | sample 2_2465_0518_D_FD_203654 | JGI IMG/M metagenome (GOLD analysis project Ga0326513, IMG submission 203654) | Bovine rumen microbial communities from UC Davis, California, United States - 2_2465_0518 | ecosystem: Host-associated > Mammals > Digestive system > Stomach > Rumen | place: USA... | reverse complement strand
TGACAGCACCAGGGAGGGCAGGGACCCTACGCCCATTATCACGCTGATTTAGATTTATAGGCTTTCCACTCGAAATGCTGTTCGAGCATGTTGTTTGGCACTAAAGTATCTTCTTCCTGGACTTTATACTTGCGGTCTATCAGCTTGTCACTCTTCTCCATATTGCAACACCGGTGGGCTAATTGAAGATTGTCCAGATCCGAAGGGTGCCCGCCCTTAGATACTGGTATAATATGATCGACCGTGGGAGAAAGCGGGTGCGGATAGCGGTATGAAAAGTCAACCGGCTTTCCACAAATACCGCAGATTGTTTGAGTTGCCAGTATTTTCTTCTTTGCGTTCTCAAAGGCGGCACGGTTTCCACCTGCCTGCCGGTCTGATCTGGTTGTTATTTTATTAGACATCTATCTCAGCTCCCACAGTATCCCGTCCTTCCCAGAGTCGAACGCAATGTGTTCTTTGTATTTTGCGAACGCCGGATCGGAGGTATGATGGCACTCCGGTATACAGTGTTGGCATTTCTTCCGGTTGCATATATACATGACCTTGCGCGGTCTCGGTTTCTTGTTCTTGCTCTTAATCTTCATGGCAATAATAAATGGCAGCCGATTGACTCGACCGCCCAATACGAAAGGAGAGATTCAAATGAAAAACAATGTGCTTGTGTCTGTATTCCCTGGTATCATACTACCATTATCTCTTTGGACATTCTAGGACATCCTTGTGCCGTGCGGTGAATGCGGCGAGTGCCTGACCGTGGAGCCGCGTGACATGCCGGAATGAATACGACATCGTGCAGGCTATCTCTTCCCATCGCAGGCCGTCGACGTACCGAAGCGTCAGGAGTTTGATATATTGCGGATTATCCAGCGTCCCAATCATGTCGATGCGCTTGTGCAACTCACGCTCGTACCGGATCCGTGCGCGTGCATACTTCTTAGCCTCTTCTTCGATCTTGATAAAGATTTTCTCCATCCGTTCTTCCGGTGATACCTGTACGCGGTCCTTATCGTAGACTATGGCCTTGAGTCCGGAAGCATCGGCGTATAGTTCCTCAATGCGATCCGAATACTTCTGCACGGTCTGCTTGTATCCTTGTATTTTTGATAGATATTCTTTAGCTGTCATAAGCACCTCAAATATAATATTTCCAGTAGCAGAGCTATTGCGCTGGCACTGAGAACAAGCACGTCCTCTTCACGCTTGTACAGGATGGTCACAGGAAGTTCCACGGCGATCATGAGGATTGTCAGGATGAGTAGGAATATCATAGCTCTGTCTCTTTCCACAATAACGGCTTGCCGTCAGCATCTACCATCACACATAACGCTTCACCATACCCTTGCTTTGTTCGCAGATACATGACCTTCGTTTCTTTATCGACATAAATCCGATATGACATTGAGTCCTCCACTACAATCAGCCGTGGTTTTGTTCCCTGTTGCGCTTTCACTGTTTCATGTTGTCTACAAGATGTCAGAAGAAATGATGCTGTTATAACCGCAAGAATGGCTATTCGTTTCTTCATGGCTGTTCTCCTTCCACGATGTCCGCATACTGCCGGGTCACAGTTATATTCGCATCCCCACCTTTGAATATCTCTGCTATCCTTGCTTGAAATGCCCGCTCCATCCAGTCGCTCATCAGCCTATCGCAAACTTCGCCATAAGTTATATTCAGCTTATCTTCGTCGTATTCAAAATCCACTTCAACCTGGCAAACGTATCTGCCCTTTATCATGGCTGTTCTCCCTCCCGTCTGTTCCATGCTTGTATCGCTTTTATTTCACTGGCGTATTTAGGGCTGACAAAGAAAAATTCACCTCGGCACATACATTCTTTACACATCACATACGAAATATCCTTTCCGTCATATTTACCAGATGATAGTTCGCCCTCACCGCCACAAAACGGACACGGTTTCAAATCACTCATTCATCTGCCCTCCTGTTCCAAAGAATAGCAACGTGTTTCTCAGCTTCTTCTCTTGTTGCCCCTGCTTGATTCACTGTGCATGAACATCTATTACACTTCAGTGTGCAGATTTCATGGTAGATGCCAAATACTTTTCGCCTATCACGCTTGAATGTGATTGTAAAATCAGGGAATCCATCCATCTTGTTTCCGCAGAACGGACACGGCTTCAGATCACTCATTCTGTTCTCCCTTCCACGGTTCTGGTAGTGGCATCCATGCGTAGACTTCATTTATTGTCACTGCATCTAACTCTGTAGACCAATACGTGCACCCGTTTTTATCATCACAATATGTCACCACATGAAACCCATATTCTTCTTCATACTCTGGAACTCCATAGACTAACACGGGTGAGGATTGCATATATATGCCAGAAAATGAATTTCCTGTCTCGTGTGTTTTTGGCAACCGCTCATTGCATGGTATCCACTGCTGTGCGGTCAGAGCATTTATAGCCATATCGAATGCTTCAGTAAGGTTTTTGTCCGTGCCTAAAAACGGATTATGCAATTCCAATATGCTGATTGCTTCTTTAGCCGTCATTGTCTTCTCCTTCCTGCACCATCGTACCGCACATCGGACAGTACCTCACCCCTGCCCATCCTATCTTCCGCTTTGTACCGCACTCGGAGCATCGCTCTTCGTAGTAGTAGAATTCCTGTTCAGAGTCCTTGTAGTGCTTTGTCTCCCGTATCCACCTACCCGTCTTGCGCTCTTCGATGGTCGGCTGTTCATCAATCCATTTCTGAATTGTTTCGATACTATTGAAGTTTGCCTTATTAATGCTTTGTATAGTTCTCATCGCATCAGCATCAATCGCCCTCATTGGTTTCCCTCCCCGTATCCAACATGTACATATTTGCTGTATCATGTAAAAACCGTATAATTAGTTCCTCTAGTTGCGGCTCTAATTCAAGATCATAATGACTTTTAAGCCACTCGATCTGATAATCATGAAACTTCTGGACAATAAATATTTCCCATCCACCCATCAATGCCCTGTACTTACTCTCAGCGGCTGTGTATCCTTCGGTGTAGGCTGATTCAAGGTCTGGCTGTGCAGATGGCAATTCTTCAAGCGCAATCTCCGCTCTCCCTATCGCATCATTCCACCCTTCATTGTAATGACTATAGCTGTCTCTATCGCCCGGTACTCTCCACGGGTATAACTCTGCGACATTCTCGAGCGCATCAATCGCCGCCTGTCTGCTGATCAGGTCACTCATTCCGTTCTCCTTTCCGCAAGCACACATCCGAAATCACTTGTTGTAGCAACTACCCATCCTTTTGCGTTATCACACATAAGATCGTATCCTGTGTCCATCATGTACTTGCAATCCTTGCACCGTATGATGTCTAGCTGTGCGACTTCCTCCGCCTTTGTATCAATAATTATCCCCATCTCGTTATATGTGGTAGTAATGACAACCTTTCTTTGTTTATTCATTTCTTCCCACCTTGTGATCAATCATCCCCTGCGTTCTGCCCTGTTCAAATCCTCTGATATATGCTGCTTTTTCAATCAGTTCTGGCTGTGCGGATGGCAGTGCCTTGATTCTTCCAATCAAATCAGTTGGCATTTCTATATCAGGTCTGTCCTCAACCGTCCACGCCACTACCGCATCAATCGCCGCATGTCTGTCTATCATGTCAACTTGTCTACTTCTCATCGTCTTCCTGCCTTTCCTGCGCCCACAACGCCGTTATAGCCATTTCCAGCGCAATGTAGTCACCACCGTCTGGTTCTATCCGTTTTCCTATCTCTGTGAGCCTTGTAATCGCTTCTGCTGTACTCATGCTTACCTCCTACCATCTACAATCGCTGTATGGACAGTTATCGCAATCTGGATGCGTGCACCCGGTCGGTTTCAAATCCTGCTTTCCTTCGTTTTTGCCCCAACTCGCATGACGTTTTTTCTTCGTCACGGCTTCATCCGGGCTAACCCCGTGTGCCAGCCACCGCCACATTGTATCCACGCAGACGTTGCCGTTTAGCTCTGCCAATTCCCGGACCGTCCTATGCTTTCCGCCCACATAATAACGAGTAGCTTCCCGGAGCGGTGTGTTCATGATCTTGTCCATGTCTCCGTTCCATGCACGGTATCTGTGTGCGAAGGTCTGTAATAATATTCCGCATTCCCTCGCCCATTCCGACATGGTTTGCGTCTTACCGTGGTATGTTATATATTTTGCGTTCTTCTCACCTTTCATCGTTTTCCTTCCTTCTGACAGCCCTGCCGCCGCTCAGGGCATGGCGTCTTAGATAAGTTTGTGGGAGTATATTATTACCTCTGGTTTTCCTTTCTTTGTATGGATGGTCTATAGTTTTATGCGGCGGTTTGGGAAACTATTCCTTCTGGATCAGTGTTATCGCAGTCAGTTCCGACATTTCCACGTCTGCCCATATCTTGTGTTCGCCATTATGGTGATTCATCACACCGAGGTGCGTCACGGGAGCGTCAATCAGCTCTTTTGGAAACAACTTTTCTTTTACACCCCATCCGATTTCGGAACCGCCTCGTGTCTCATCGCCATGAGCATTTATCTTGACCTCAACGGCGGTGAGCTTGCCTTCCATGCGGTCAAAGTATTGATGTCTTGATTCCTTCGTAAGCACCTCAGGACCGTACGCCCAACTATGCAGATAATGTATATTCGGGTCTCTGGCTGTGATTTCGATTTCTGTGATTGTCCATAATACATTAAACAAATCTCTAAGCGTCATCATCTTTCGGTGTCTCCGTAATCGTGATCGTCGTCTTCCGTCTGTTGTGCTCCAGTTCCACTCCATACCCCTGCCGGATCAGGTCGTCCATCTTGACGAATGCGTCTGTCAGGCAGGTGCATTGGATTTTATCGCCTGCACTCATTCGCTCACCTCCACTGCCGCCTTTGCATCTCTCAGTGAGTAGTATTCCGTTTCTACGCCGTCCGGCGAAATCAGGAAGTAAGATGTGTGTTGCCAATAGCCCTCCCTGTTGGCGTGCGGAATGTTGCGCTTCCGGCTCTCAATCTGATATTTGCCATCTGTCGTTTTATATGTCGTCGTAGACTCTCCATTGGCCCATACAACGCGCCCTGTTTTTATCCATTTCATCATCTTCAATTCCCCCATGCGTCCAACATCTCTTTCCAATCGCCGAAGCTAATCGGCACGTCACACAGTTCCTCGCCTTCCGCTCCGATGATTATTGCATCGCCGACTATGGCGTCCACTCCGTCGAAATCATTCATGAAAACGAAGTTAAACGGCAGGTCCTTCAGCTTTCCTTCCTCGTTGCAGATCAGCACCAGCTTCTTACCGCCCAGGCCATCGAATAGCGTGACCATTTCAATATTTCCTTCCACGATGTTCTGCAGGTTTTTCAGGGACGTGCTGATATTCGTCACATGACCATATTCCTCGTCAGGTCGTTTGATAATGCAGCGAACTTTGTAATCACTCATTTTCAGCCACCTCGCCTTCATCCATGGCCACTTCGATTTCTATGCGTACATTTTCAAAATGTGCAAATACGGTTTCAATCAGTGCCTGCACATCCATCATGCTGACAAACGTGCCGACTATGTCCTGTCCGTAATCGATGCGCTGCGTGATTCTTACTTTGTATTTCATGCTGTTCCTCCTTTGTGTGCTTCTCTGTCTCTCTCTTCCAATTCGTGTTCTACCGTCAGAATCATCGCCCTGGCGAATGCTTCGTTTTCTGGGTGCTGTTTCACGAACTCGCTGGTCATCCGGATCGCACGCTCCCATGCGGCCTCATCCATTGGCATTTGTTCGGCGTACGTCTTGAAATACTTCCAGGACTCATTCCAGATTGTGTGATATGTTTTCAGATCCATGCTGTCACCTCTCAGAACGGAATTTCATCCAGATCGCTTTGGTCAGTCCATCCATCGGACTTGTCCCAGCTAAACCGCCATCCGAAGTCTTGCGTTTCTGATATTCGTTTTGTCTCTCTCTCGAAATAAAGCGGTATTCCTTTGGTTATCGTTTCGCCGGTAAGCCTGTCCTTCATGACAGTCAGTTCTCTGATCGGCGCGTCTGAGATTGTTTCTTCATCCCAAGCATTTCCGGATAGATCCACGAAGCTTTTTCCGCTTCCAAGCGTCATCCGCGAATATCGGATCGTTTTGTGCGCTCTGTTCACAATGTTGGATGATCCTGCAATGTCATCATTTGAGAACGTTCTGGAATTACTTTTTCGCGGATGTACTATCAGCAGAATGATCACGTTGTGTTTCTGTGCTATCTTTGCCAGCTTCCGAGTGTATACCGTTTGTGCGTCATTTAGTTCCAGCGTCCCGTCATAGTCCATGACCGTCATCAGATTGTCGATTACGATAAACCGGACTCCGTACTGTTTAATACTGGTCAGAATGGTTTCTATCAGATATTCCTGAGTGTGATTGTCATCCTCTTCCTCATCAGGCGGGTCATAGATAAAAACCCTGTTGCACATCTCTGAATCCGTAATCTTCTGGTACATCTCATCAGTTAAGCCGTCATATTCGTTCAGATTGTGCTTTCCTGCTATCTGGAACACCATCCAGTTTTTGACGCTCCACGACTGCATTTCCCCAGAATAAATCATTGTCGGATAACCCTGATCCATCGCCATTGCCGCCCACTGGGATGCCATTGTTGACTTGCCGTCTCCAGCCGCGCCGGTCAGGATGATCAATTCTCCAAAATAGAATTTGCAGCGTTTGTCGATTTCCGATATTCCCGTCCTCATCCAGTCTAGATCATCAAGGGACATTCTCTGTATGTCTTTGAATTTCTTCAGTCTGGGAACCGGGATCGGCTCTGCGTTCTCAACGCACTTCCTGACTGCTTCCGCTCCGTACTTCTGCAAGATCTCATTTGCATCTTTGCAGTCTCGATAGTCTTCTGGCCGGACAGATTTCACGGTTCCGCGGAACCTTGTTTTCATGCCATCGAGTAATGATATTTCTCCATTTTCATAGTCTCCAAACACTACCAGTTCATCGAACCGGCTTATAAAATTGAAACAGTGCGGAAACCATGTAAATCCGTTTTTCCCAAGAGGCACGGAGACTGCATTCTCGATGCCGGCCATTGCGCAGCTGAGTGAGTCGATCTGCCCTTCCGTCATCACGATTGTCTTGTTTTCAAAGTTGCAATGGTTCATGCCAAACAGGATTGGCTTCCGGTTTGCTTCACACCATTCTTTGCTTCCTGTTGTTTCTCCCTTCTTGAATGTTGTATTTCTGTATTTCACGAACCACATTTCGTCATTCTCATCCATGAACGGGAAAACGATAATGTCATCATTGCTTTTGTCTACCGTGATTTCATATTTCTTTGTGATTTCCTCGCTGATGCCTCTGCTTTCCATATATCTGATAGCTGCATCCTTTGGAGTGATCGCCCTCCGTATGAATTTCCGGTATCTGTTTCGCTTCAAGTAATAATCATCAATTCCGACATCTCCAAGCGAAAACGCTTCAAAGTCCTGTGCGAGCACGATCATATTGCCTTTTCTTCCGCATGATCCTCTCTTGCAGTTCCAGGTCCCAGTATCGAGATTGATTGCGAACGTGTCCTTGTCTTTATGCGGTCCGCCATGACAATATGGGCAGTATTTGAAATGCAGCTCTTTCCCCTTCTGGAACACTTCCACACCAATCACATCCGCAAACCTGAATGCGTCATCTTTGTCGAATTCGTACAAATCCCGCATCATTCATCCTTCCTTATCCAACCCGGCTCTCCTTCCGAGGTCGCGTTCCCTGCCTCGTCAATAGCAGGGGAACCGACCGTAGGAAGGTTATGGTCATTGTTATTGGCATTCTCATTGCCATTAACATTCCCATTTACATTAAGGGTTGTTTGTTTTTGTTGTTTGTTTTTCTGCGCGTTCTGATTTCCCTTTGGAGCACCGTGCCCTTTTGCGTTTTTGTTTCCTTTTGGCGCGCCGCCCTTCTTGTGTTTCTTCTGGGCGTCCACCTGTGCGAACCATGTCATCATGACCGCCTGGAGAACAACGTCATCAGAGTTGTCCGGCATTTCGCCGTATAAGCCGTATCGGATGATCTGCATCATTGCTTTAACTTGTTTATCTGCTCCGAGAAGTGCGACAGACTCAAACCATGTCTGATAGATGATTACGGACTCGTTTTCAGCTGCCATCAAAATCACCTCTCTCCAACCGTTCTTTCATATCTCTGTATAGAATTTCCTTAATCAACTCCCCGGAAGTATCTGACTTGCAGAACAGCGGAACAATGTTGTACCGGATCGCCCAGGCTGTCAGCGTTGCCTCAAATGCCTTTGCGTTGAACCGGCTTCTATATCTGTGCTGCATGATTGCTTCCCAGCTTCCATTTTCTATCAACAGAAAGACCTTTGCCCCTGCGTCGGATGCTCGTTCAAACTCACGTCGGAAGCGATCCCTGCCCCTGGTAAAGCACATTGCCAATTCGTCCAGGCTCATCTTTCGCTCGATACAACAAGCCGGCTTTATTGCGGATCCTGTCTGATACAGGTCGCCATTCGGCAGCGTTATCTGTCCGCAGTAATCGCAATATGACAGCGTTGCCCGTTGAACAGGCACCCCAAATGCCCGGAAGCGTTCCTCTGACTTCGGAGTGCGCTGCTCTCTGGTATCCGCTATGATCCGGAAAGTCTTCAGGACTTCTCTGACTTCAAAGTTATCCATCAGAACGGAATTTCGTCATCAGCAGCCTCCTGGACAGACATAAAGCCATCGGAGCCGGTTGCCGCAGAACTCGATCCGGTTATCAGCTTGTCCTTCGGCATCCTTCCGGGTTTGCCGTTTCGGACATCGTCAGCCGGACAGGTCCATTTCAACTGGATGTGGTCGTACACGTTCCCGTTGTACTCGGACTGATGGTTGTGGAACTTTCCACCGATCAGCTTGCCTTTCAGCGTCTTAATATCGCCACCGAACACAAAACCGCCGTTGCTGTCTTCCAGATCCGCAAAGAATGTGTTCCAGTTATCCCAGACATATTGCTGACTGTTGTCGTTCGGAACATTCAAACTGAATATCGCGTCAGCCGGCCATTTCTTGTCTTCGTTGGCGTTGCTGTCGAACATAGACTGATAAAATCCCTTCTGCTCACCTTCCGCAATGTCGAACGCGATACGGATCACTTCATCGCCTGACGGCCACTTTTCCTCTTTTGCGTTCTTGATCGTGACCACATACGCGCCTTTCGGCAGCAACTGGAATGATTTGCGTCTTTTTGATTTGTCGTATTTGGGTAATGGCATTTTTTAACCTCCTTAAAATAGATTTTCAATGTTTACCGCTTTCGCGATATCGTGTTTATGTGTTTCCGCATGGCAAGAAGCACATAATGTTATAAGATCGGCTTCAACATCTTCCATGCCCCATATAGACGGATATTTAAGATGATGCACCTGCACATTATTTGCAGTGCCACAATACTGGCACTGATAATGGTCGAGTTTTAACCGTTCGTTACGAAGTTCTCGCCATACATCCGTCTGCAAATAATCGTCTTCCGGGATCATAGACGTTGTATAATGCTTTAGCCTGTTCCCCTTGTAATAGACTTGTTTGTAATTTCCTTTTGGGGCTTTCTGTTCGTTAGTCATCAGACTTGGCCTCCAGTCCGTAATACTCCCGGATCGCAGTATCCACCGCCTTCAGGTCATTCTCAATTTCTGCGTTCTCAAACATCCCGATCGGAGTCTTGCAAACATCCAAGCCGTCTGTTTTCGTTTTGAAAAAGTAACCACCATCATGGAATACAGACCGCAATACAATGGTAAACATTCCCTCAATACAGACTTTTTCATCCAGCATCTTTCCGAGCGTTTTTGGCTTAATCTGTCCAAAATCGTTCTGGTCTTCATGCATCATAATGTACACGATTTTGTCCGGAGCGACTCCCTTGCCTTTTATGAATGTGATTAACTTCCAGAAATCGTCTGCAATCGTGTTGTAGAATGTAAAGATTGAATTGCCAGATCCTGCGGCACTATGTCCGCGCATGAAACTATTTGTGATCAGGTATCCGGCATCGTCTATTGCGATACTCTGCTTTTCAGATCCTTTTACGTTTTCAGCCACCTCTTTGTATTTGTCTGTGTTGATTGTTTTGTGAGTATTCCGGAATGGCAGCGGCTTACCTTCAACATTGATAATGTCAATTTCTTCCGGTTTGAAGTTGCGAAGTGATGCGGATTTTCCCGATCCGCTTTTTCCAATGATTAATACAGGTATTCCCATTTACGTTCCTTTCTCCAGTGTGTTATACTGGTATTGCGAATTGACAGGTTCGTGTTTTCATTTTTGGCCGTTTGTGCGTCCCCTCGCTCAAGCGGTCATTCTTCGTCTGGGATCAGCTTCATAAAGTTGTCCCGTGCATACATCCGGAAGCAATCCTCACACAGGCAGTCGCCCGGTTCAGGTTCGAAATAGAAGTCTTCCTGTATCGGCTCTTGGCACATATCGCATACCGGTCTGGATGCCAACCACCGCTCCTGCTCTTCTTCCCGTTCCTCAAAGTCCTGTTCGGCCCATGTTGTCGCCATTTGCTGACACCTCATTTCACTCTCAAACTCGCAGACTGTTCGAGGTGACACCAATCATATGCAGCTCCATCTTTTAGCGCCTTCTTGATAGCCTCGTCATTTCGGACCGGATCAGGCTGGACAAAATACTCAGCCGGGACTTTCTTCTCATTGTCAACAACAAGCCGTGGCGCGTTCTTCTGGATCCAGAACGAAAACAGGTTCGTCTTAAATTTCGTCTTGCCGGTTACTTCCATCGTTGACTGCAGGGCCTTTTTCATTCGAGCGATACTGTTCTCGCAAGCTGACCGGCGACGTGCAAGCCGTTTCTCTTCCGCTTTCAGTGCAGCAGCATCCGCTTCCAGCTGCTTCATCACTTTGGCATAGCCGTCTGCCTTGTCCTCGATTTCGCCGCCCAGCGCTTCGAGAGTGTCCTGCAGTGTCTCCGGATTCACGTCAGGATCCTCGGCAAGCTCCAGGAGTAAGCGGTATTCGTCAGTAAGGTCATAAAGTGTCATAGTGGTTATCCTCCTTTCAGTCTCTGTAATTTGCCCAGAACACAACCGCCGGCCATCCGAAGCACGCGGCAAAACTTCCGAAGAACAGCTGCGGACTGCTTGCCAGTGCATCAGCGCAGGCCACGAAGCCAACCGGCAGCGCAATGCAGCTAAGCAGGACCAGCGCTTTGCGTATATTGTTGTGTGAACGCTTTCTCTGGACCGGTCGCGGCACGATGCACACAACGTCCAGCGGTTCCACGCGCAACTCCGCTATTCCTTCACCGATCGGGTCCTCGAATACGCCGGCCGGTTCGTGTTTCAGTACCAAATTGTCATTGATGTATCTCCCCTTCAGTCTCATTGTTTTCTCCCCTTATTGTGTTGAGCCTACACATTTCCAAATATCTTCTAGTTTTTTCATGTCTTCATTGTCTATTTCTCTTCTTATTTTTTCGTATGCACGATATTCTTCGCTGCCTACCAGAACTGCATAAATTCCTTCTTCATCGCATATGTCACGCAAACGGCTGTTCCGCCTTATCCTCCTTTTAAATTCATCTATATTGTTGATTTCATAATCTGATAGGTTTTCAGCTTGCCATTCGAGATAATTATCGAACAGCGTTTCGAAAGATTTTTTAGTGACTTTTAGATCATTGCGTCGTTGCCAAGTAAAAAAAAGTTGTCCATTGTCCACTACGCATTCTTCTGCCCACTTGCGGATTAAAGCCTGCGCGTCTTTATCAATTATTTTTTCAAGTGCGTTTAGCTGAAACTCCAAATCGTTTTGCGTATATTTAATCGCTATTAGTTCGTGATAAATATTGTCGATACGATCAGCCAACGATCTTGGGAACAAATCACCTTCTTTATAAATCTTCCATTTTATACTGTTCGGGTCAGGCGCAAATGTACATCGCCCCCAACTGGCTTTTGCTTTGTTGTAATAATCGTATGTTCTGTATTCATGAATTAAATGGCCTTCAAGTGCCTCGGCATCAGTAACACTGTCAACTTCGACGTATTCAATGAGCCAATTTCCATCCGGAAACCAACTATCTCGACGATGTTGTTCAAAGCGTTTTGGGAAATTTGATTCATTTTTGATTATTCCAACATATTTAACTGCATCATCATTTTTATCTGTGTACCGATAAACATACGGCACGATAACCACCTCATTTCATCACACACTGTTCCTTTAACCGTTCCGCCACTTCTGGGATCAGGTACGCCTTGCCGCCGATTGCTTCCAGACCGATCAGGTATTTCCGTTTCACCCTGCTGACGTTTTTGTCTCCCAGGAACGCGGCCACCTCGCTCGCACGGATCGTGCCCTTGCCGGTGAAGCGGCGGAGTTCTTTTGCTATGTCTGTGCGGATCATGTCAATCCCCTCCGATTTCTTCCGGTGACACTCTCAGCAGTTTGCAAATTTGAATGAACATGTCGGCTTTTAACTGCTGATTGCCATTCAAAATCCCGTTCATTGTCGCGGGCGGGATGTCAAGTTTCCTTGCAAGCCACGCTTGAGAAATACCGTTGTCTTCCATGAACTTCTTAATTTTGCCTGCTATCAATTCCGTACCTCCTTTTTTGAAAACTACGTATTTTCCGTACCTCCTAAAGAATAATACGGATTTATTGGAATGTCAATATGATTATTCAATTTTTCCGTAGTTTTGTTATAATGATGATGAGGGGAAGAATGGAGAGGATAATGAAAAATGAAATCAGCAGCAGACTTGCTGAGAATTTAGCTATGTACCGGAAGCGTGCCGGGTTCACACAGAAAGCACTCGGATCAGCTTTGAACGTGGCAAGTACGACCGTTTCAACGTGGGAGCGGAACAGCGCACAACCGGATGCGGATATGCTTTTTGCAATTTCTAAATTATTGAATGTCTCCGTATCGGAATTATATGGTCTTGACGCTCCACAAGCCTCAGGAGAAGCGCTCACACAATCAGAACGTGAACTTCTCCGTCTGTTTCGTTCTATGCCTTCTGAAAGCCGTACAGAGCTTCTAAGCTACGCAAAATTCAAAGCTGACACGCAGGAAAAAACAGAAGGAAAGGCTGGGTGATTATCAAATGACCAAATATACCTACGTCACCAAAACCTTCACGGACTCTTCTGGGGTCCGGCACTATGTCCGAGGTAAAACACTGGAAGAGGCCATCATAAAACGCGAAGAATTAAAGCGAAAGCTGTCTGCCGGTGAAGCAGTCCGGTCCTCTTCTATGCTGTTCCATGTGTGGGCAGACATAGCACTGGACACGTACAAACCGAACGTATCACCTAAATACATGACGCAGATCCGCAGCAGGCTGAAAAATCACATCTTGCCGTACATTGGCCAGATGCCGATCGGACGGATCACGCCGCTTGAGTGTCAGAAGATCCTGAACAGTCTATCCGGGACCTCAAAAAGCATGATCACTAAAACATCCCAGGAACTCAGTTTTTACTTCGACACGGCCAAAAAGAATAATATGATTCCGAAGAGCCCTGCAGACGATTTGATCCGGCCGACCGGGTATACCAACAAGCGCCGGAGCCTGACACCGGTCGAACGCGCTGCATTTTTGAAGGTGGCAGAGATAGATCCACGATTTATTCTGTTTGAGCTGATGCTGTACTGCGGATGTCGGCCGTCTGAGGCCGCTGAAGTGAAATATGAGGATGTGCTGGAACTGGACGGTGTGCCTTTCCTTCACATACGAGGCACTAAAACGGAGAATTCAGATCGTTTAGTGCCAATACCCAAGGAATTACAGGGCAAGCTGTGTGGAATACATCTCTGCGGCTTGTGTGCGCTCACAAAGCGCAAGAAACACCACACCCAGCAGACATATGACCGCTTGTCTGCACGGCTGAAACGTGAAATGGATATCGCCCTCGGGGCAAAGTTATATCGGAACAAAATTATTGTTTCTGTACTTGCTGATGATTTCGTCCCGTACCTATTCCGGCACACATACTGCACGGATTTGAAGAAAAAGGGTGTGGATGTCCGCATTGCAAAAGACCTCATGGGCCATGCAGATATAAAGACAACCGCCAATATCTACGACCATGCTGATGGTGACACTCTTATGCTCGCAGCAAAGCAGATGGGGCTAACTCCAGATCCTGAGACAGCCACGCAAGATTCCGCTTAGTTCTCACAAATTTGTCACACCATTTGCAACACTAATATGTCCAGAATGGTCCATATTTGTCCGTTTTTCCCCTTTTTAACATCCACACTTCAAGACATGAAAAAACCCCGGAAGCCTTAGAAACATAGGCTTTTCGGGGCTTTTGCTTAGTGCGTGCGGTAGAAGATTCGAACTCCCGACCTTTTGGTCCGTAGCCAAACTGGAAATCCTTTATTTATGCGGTCTACACAGTTTTTTATCACATTATTTGCAACATTCGCAAGTAAAAAAGCGGCGCCCAGGCATGAAATCACACCCAAGCACCGCCCACAGGAGGATAACCGCCACGATACGGACGCCTCCGTACCGCCTTAGTTAAATCCGATGCGTATTGCTTCCATGCGTTTAGACTGTCCGCGCGTGCCGGCAAATTCGCCCTCGGTGCATACCGGAAGATCGCCGTAGGACTGACAATGGACTTGATAGTATAACCGCTTGCCCGTCGGGTTTTGTACGCATTTAATGCGTATGCCTTCCATGCGTCGTGACTCGCCGACCGTCCCAATCACGATGTCGTTGCCGTGCGTGATCCCGGTGTACGTCTTGTCACCAATGCCTTGCAAGTGCACCAGCACTTCCAGTTCTACACCTTCCGGCGGTTTAATGCACAACGCCTCGAGCCGCTTACCTTCCCCGGTCGTCCCGGCCCATTCGCCGTTATGTTTCCACGGCATCCATCCGTGCTTCTGACAGTGTGCTTTGTATTCGATCCGCGTCGGAAGTGCTGTGGTATATTCTTTATACCACCGGCTCAGATCAACTGTATTCGCCGTTACGCCGTCCACACGGGCAACACTGGTATATTGCCAGCCATCAAGGTTGTACGGCGGTTTATATCCGTCCTGTGCGTTTCCGTCGTTAGATCCGTATGACGCCAACCACAGCGAATCGGTCTTTACGCCGTCAAGGTTCTTATCATAGAAATACCACCCCGTATACAGTCCGGGAATGTATCCCGCTGCAGACAGATCGTCGTAAAACTGTTCCGCGACCAGCCGCGCCGTCCGGGAATAGTCCACATCTTTTGTATTTTCCTTGTCGAGATAGACCGGATACTGCGGACGATGCCCGGCAAGCATCTTGATCAGTTCCGCGTTTTCCTGCTTTGACTCTGCCGTTGTCCGCGCCTGAGAGAACATATACACGCTATATGGCACCTTGTACTTCTCAGCCATAGCAACATTGCGCTCCCAGTAATAATCAGCGCGTTTTCCATTGTAGGCGCGAATGATGACCAGATCGACCGCCTTACTGAACAGTTCCCAGTTTATTTCCTTCTGGAACTCAGAGACATCCGCAGCAAGCAAATAGTTCTTTTCGACCGGCTTCGTTTGTTTTCCGTATTTCGGTTTCGCATACCCGCGGATATTGCCGTACCCGACAGCATACGAACACCGCGCCACGCGCCCATTGCAGTTGCCTTCGATGGTATTGACCGTACTGCCGACTACAGACTCAACAATGCCAATGTGGTCAGCAAATCCATCGTTCGGCTGCGTTTTATCGTCCCAGTTGAATGTTATGATCCATCCAGGTTCCGGAGTTACCGTGCCGTCTTCTTCCCAGATGCCAGCCCTTTTGAACAGCTGGATATGTCGCTCAACGCCGCACTCAGTCCCGCCGATCGCGTCCACGGCATTACACTGGATAAACGCCGCGGAAACAGTCGCATCACACCACGCGTCCTGCATGGTCATGCGGTAGCCGACTGCAAGTGGTGTATGTGCGTTGTAGATATCAATGATAGTCCGATGCGATGCCGTACCGAGCCAGCCGCGCATTACGTCAAGTATGTCCTGCGCTGTTGCCATGGTCATGCCCCCTTGTTATACTGCGCGGTTGAGATGCCTAAAAGCGCGCCCAGGAAGGTATCGACGGCTACGATGGTAAACACCACGTCATCCGGACGGAACCATCCCCAGACAGGGCCGACCGCTCCGTAAAATACCGCAAACGCCGGCAGGAATATTAGCGCGATCCATTTGAGAACGTCGTATACTTTGTTATCCAGCATGGTCATTCCTCCTTACTTGTCGGAAGCTGTTGCACTTCGGTCATAAGTTTCTGCGCGGTTCCATTCCCGCCCATTTCGGAATATGGCTGATACAGGTACTTGTTCAGTTCGTTGTATTCTTCCGTTTCGATGTATCCGCGCTTGATGTAATGCTCTGACCGCTTGATGATTTCGGAGTAGGCAAGGCCCATGATCAGACGCGCTTCCGCACTCTTTTTCTTGTTGCGGTTCATGAGCCACGTCCAGAAGCCTGTCGAGCCGAACACGGCAACCGCAAGAGTTACTATGATGTCAATGTGCATTTCTGTGCCTCCTTCCGGCATGAAAAAGGACACCCCCGAAGGGATGCCCCGACTAATTAAATGGTATCTTTAAATCAGTTGTTGTGTCAGCAAGTTGCTCGTGGCATTCCCAGTATGCAAGAGCATATTCCACTCCCATTGTTTTGTGGGTTATTAGGGCAATATTCACAAACGATTGCGGCCTGTTCTTTTAAATAATCCTCATTGGCATCATTATATGCCTTGCGGACTACTTTATATAATTCCATGTCATCCATATATTCTTCTGGCAGGTCAACGCCGTCAAACTTCAGCACCTGACCGTAATCATACTGCCACGCCTCGGACGCTCACGCCTGCGTAGCCCCGGAACAAAATTTTGCTGTGATGATATTAAGAGCCATGTTATTACCCCTCAATAAAAAAGCACCCATTTAGGTGCGGTTGGTGAACTAAATTGTCATTTAATTTGCAACATACGTAATAGTTCCTCGATAGGTGTGGTTTGCGGTTCGCGGCCCGTTAAAATAAACATCACCCGCTGAGCTTAACTGTACAATACCAAATACTGTCGCGGATGCCTCTGGGTCAGTTGTCGCTCCTTCTATATATGGTGATTCGGGTAATGGAATATTGGACAGAGAGAAAGAACCAGATGATGAACTAATATTTTGACTAGGTATATAATTAAAATACATTGTTACTATTCCGGCTTTTTTCATCCATGAATAAGTACAATTACCGTATTTATTAGAAGCTGTTCCGTTTCCGCTTGTCTTACTGTTTAAACTACTAATCGCACCCGTTACCGTTCCTCCGCCAATAGATGATATGTCTGTCGTCCCAAATTTAGAATACAACCATCGGACATTCTTGATCATTGTACTAATACGGTTGAACAGCGTCTTGATCGGCAGGCCGCTTGTCAGAACATCTACTTCAGTCCACTCTGTCGGACTTTCCGCATCCCCGGAAGTAAATGCAACCGTGTTGTCGGTCAGGTCTGCATCTGCAACTGCATCAGCCGCCGCATTATCAATTTCCGCTTTAAAATCTGCCTTGTACGTGTCCGTGCCATCGTCGAACGCCACATACGCCGGATTAGTCAGTGCTTTTGTGTTCAGATCGTGTATCTGCATTTTCTTCCCCCCTCTGCGCATACTGTTCTGACATCAATGCCAAGTGCGCCTGCCGTTCGTCTGCGAGTATTTCCGCTAAAATCAAATCAATTACAATGCCGGGCAAATCATATTTTATACCGATTGTTTTGACCGCATGATTAAGTTCGTTTTTTGCCTGGAGAACGCTTATGTTGAATGGTTGCATTTTCCCTCCTTACGATAAAGGCAAAGTACATTGCACTAAGATTCCGTGCTTAAATGTCATTTGGCAGTTTTGTCTATAACCGGTAATAGTTCCCTTGTTAGATACTGATGTCGGCAAGATAAAATTTATCGTGCTGGCAGTAACGCCGTTGTAATTAGTTGAATCCATTTTCCAAACAGGATCATCAATTCTGCAACCTACTAACTCACACTTCATTATTTCGGACCCGTAAAGGTTGTAGCCAGATGTAATAACAAAATCCCTGTTTGCATATATTGCATCGTCTATAACAACTCCGCCTGATGATATTATCCCGCCATCTCGTACATATACAAGCACCGGATCATAATTTGTATTTGCCGCATTTTGGCTTGCATACCAGCCTATTCCGTCTGCGTCATAGGCAATGTCCATTTCTAGCCCATAATAACCTTCGGTTTGATACGATCTTGTCCCGATGCTCCCGATCTCGCTATTATTATACAAGTCGCCTGTATAATATTTTGTGTACCCGGATTCCACGGACGATGTTCGCGACCCGTCTGTTGTACGGATTATGCCGCCATTTATTTCAACCCCGGCATTATTCCACCTGCCTATTACATTCCCGGACGCATCATATACGACAATCGCGCCGTTGCCATTATTGACACCACCAAGTACCAGTGTGCCACCGTGAATCCGTGCAGCGCTCATGGTGCCCGCAGTAATAAAATCAGCATTGAAGCGACTATCCAGTGTCCAGGCCGATGTATAAGGTCCCTGTATCCCGTTTGAACTGAAGCCGATGCCATTGACGTTAATCCGGAGCACATGAACCGCGGTTGACACATCGTCCGTGTCCATAACAAGCATGTCTGTTGGATGCTCATTGGAATCATACAGAAATACGATATGCCCGCCCATACCACCTGTTATCAACTCGGTGGCGTGTGCTATGGCGTTTGTCATATCTGTATACGTCGTCAAGTCTTTTATCTTTCCGTCAATCCGTTCATCTGTATTCGCCATGAGAACGTCAGCGAAACTGGTTTTGGCATCTCCCAGTTCCATCTCACTGTACCGCTCTGCGAGTACATCCCACACAACCCGTATAACTTTTGCGGTAGCATCGACGCCTAATTCTGCGTACTGGACAGTGACGGTATCACATAAACTCACACGCTCAAGCGGAGCAATATTCTTATATTCCTCTGTCTGCCATAAAGCGATAAAATCAATATTTATATTGACTTTCGGAATCCACGGCTCATTGTTATTGAGGATCGTCTGCGCCCGTGCCTCAAGCTGTGCGACTGTAGGTGCTTCAGAAAATTCCCCAGACAAGTCCATCGGTACAACCTGCCGTAGAGACGAACGGAAAGTGATCGTTTCGCCGTTTTCGTCTTGAATCGGCAGACTTCCTTCATCTGTCCATATTTCTTCCCGTGTAATCCAGCCATTCCCTTGCACTATCCCGCCATATACTATGGTGTCCTCTGCGTTAGACCAGTATGGGATTACGGCATTATACAAGCTTCCTGCATCAGTCTCGGCTGTTATATCTGTCAGGTTTTTGCCATATCGGATGGTAACACCATTATCATTGCCACGATGCTGATATAATTTAACTGTTCTGTTATCAAACTCGTATTCGCCACCACCAAAAGCATCAAGGATAGATCCGGATGTGCCACCGAGAAGTGCACGAACAGATGCCGGGGCGGATACTTTAAATGTTCCGGCAGAAGTCTTGTCCGTCCAAAAAGTAAATGAATTGTCCGTCATGGCGTGGTCATGGAAGCCGTCAAAAGCTGTGCCGATATTGGTCGCCTCATATGGCCCGACAATAATATTGCTCAATTCATAGGAAATATGATGCGCATTGACGGTCACAACGCCGCTGATCGGGCGCGAAATGCGATAGATGATAAACGGCTGCAAATCTTTCCGTTCATCATGCGAAACAACCACAATACGTCCGGCCGTAATATCTTCATAACGCACACCAGTAATCGGATATGTGAATTCAAGTTCATATATGCCGTTGCGCTGTTCCGTAACAAGGGCCGAAATACAGTCAGAAAGCGCACCAATTCCCTGCGTGTTAAAATTTGTTGCACTTCCATCAAATAAAATAGGTTTCATATCCTGTACCACCTAGGCGTGATCTGCACACTTTCAATACCGGTTCCAAAAGTGACCCCGTTTAACCCCGGCTGTAGCTCTGGAAATTCTCGGTTTGAAAACGTGACAGCGGCATTTGCATTTTGGTTGCCGCAGTAACAGTTTTGTATTTCTGAATCAATGTCTACATAATCGTACCCGGATGCGATTGTGATTGTCTCGTCTCCGATTCCTACTGTCCCCGATCCTGTCACACGGATCAGCGGTTTCGACGGAAATAGTGTTGGGTTATTAACTGTATAGTCAATATTTATTCTTATTGCAGGTTTAAAAATCACTTCATATGCAAGTCTTACCCCAGGGCCGACCAAAATATAGCAATCATATGTTGCGCCATCTACATGGGTAAACGTAATACCGCTTCCCTCATCACTGCGCACCGTATACACTGAGCCAATATATTGTTTTACGACAATCTTTAGACTTGCGTTTCGACCTCCTGTTAATTTATAAGTTTCCCCCGGTAATAATGGCAGAGAATCATTTTGTACTAGAAAAAAAGTGTTGTTAACGCCGGGATCTGCTTGCCCAGATGCCGCAACAGTTCCGTCGCCAATTTCTCGCCATTGTATACTACTCCCAGTTGTTGACCCATTATAACTGTCTGGCAATAAATTTTCCGTGGGATACGTCGCAGGCTCTTCCCCTGATAGCAAAAACCGGCGCGGATCACGTTTGAATTTCAAATCAAACCTTCCAGCACGACCCCACGGCATAACATCAGCATCCAGCCCACTCATGTACTTTGCCATGTAATACTCATACGGATGATAGGAGTCTGTCATGCGTACGTATCCATTCCGTGACATCAGTTCATTACGGAATGCCTCAACATTTGTGTTGAAATCATCCACGATAAAAGCCGGATATGTTACTTCCTGCTCATCGAATGCGCCCTCGTCGATCGTAAGCGTTCCATTCCGGCCCGGAACAATATATTCTTTATATCGGCGTGCGGGCGCGTTATACGTATCGCGCCCATTGATCCACACGCCATAATCCGACGATTTCACGCCGTCAAATACCAAATAGCCATTATCTTCTAAAAAGCTCATGCCATCCCCCACGCGGTTCGCTTCTGCCGCTGAAGTTGTGCGAGTTTCTGTTGTACCATGTCAGCAAGCGCTCTCTCATCCATGCCTGCAGACGGATATACATTGATTGTAATTTCTCCGGACGACGCTTCCGCAATATCACGCATCAGCTGATCCCTGCCGTATACAATTTCACCAGAGCCGCCGCCATCACCGAAACCTCTGCCGCCGACCACTGTCGGGTCTGTGAATAAATACGGGGTATCATACGCCTTTTTATACCAAGATACAGATATCTGCGGTATGCTTATGACACCACCAAGATCAATCCATGACCACGAAAAATGCGGCAGCTTTATATGCGGAAGGCTCCACTGGAAATTGAAAAGCCCTTTTAACCAGTTAACAACGGGGCTAATGAAATTTTGAATAGCCTGGAATTTACTGACAAACCACTGGTATATAGATGACAATTTGCCACCAGTCACCTTGTCTAAAAATGAAAAACCATTCGACCAGACGGATTTGTATCCTTCCATTGCAGTAGCAATAACGCCACGGATTCCGCCACCGTTTTGAGATATTTTGTTCTGGATATTGTTCCATGCGTTGGACGTATTTGTTTTCATGTTTTCCCAGGCGTTCGAAATAGTGCTTTTAATGCTATTAAACTTGTCTGAAACAGTAGTTTTGATTTTGTCCGTAACGCCAGAAACCTTAGTTTTCATAGTATCCCAAGCCCCTGTAACTTTTTCTTTTATGTTTGAGGCAAATTCAACCACTTTCTCTTTTAGATTATTCCAAGCATCAACAACTTTCTGCTTCAGCTCACCGGCCCACGCACAAATTTCATCCCAGTTCTGGTATAACAGCACACCTGCTGCAACCGCTGCCGTAATAGCGATAACGATTAGCCCGAGCGGCCCCATTGACAGCACATTGATTATAGTAGACATCGTACGCAATGTAGTCATAAGGGTGGAAACCGTTGTGATCACAGTAGAAATGCCAAGCAATACTGGCCCGATTGCCGCTGCTATCATAGCTGCTTTCACGATCATTTCCTGTGTCCCTGGCGATAACGCATCCCATTTTTCTTTCAACCGCTGAATTATATCCCGGACTTTTTCCAGTGCTGGCATAAGAATATCGCCCATTGTGGCGCCGATATCTGCCCCAACAATCTTCAGCTCGTTCATAACAAGCTTAAATTTATCGGCAGGATCAAGTGTATCTTCAAATGTCGTGGCCACATTGCCGGATACATCATCGACGGCAGCG
>Ga0326513_10001081_pt1 | contig 22336 bp, 21 predicted proteins | sample 2_2465_0518_D_FD_203654 | JGI IMG/M metagenome (GOLD analysis project Ga0326513, IMG submission 203654) | Bovine rumen microbial communities from UC Davis, California, United States - 2_2465_0518 | ecosystem: Host-associated > Mammals > Digestive system > Stomach > Rumen | place: USA... | reverse complement strand
TGATTAAAATATCCAGATAAGCTGTCTGTTCCGGAGCATTCTCACAGATCAGACTGATCTGATACGGATCATATTCTTTCGCATTGAATGCAAGCATGATCAGATAAATCAGTATGCCCGTTAAGATCACGGGCATAAAGATAATGACATGAAATACCTGATTTGTCATGACTGTTCGGCCATTTTGAGTCTGAGCATGAGTTCATCTTTCATGACTTTCGGAAGAGTATAGACATTTCTTCGGCCGTCATCATTGATAATCAGCCATTCTCTTTCGTCTGTGATGACGATTGTCAGGCCGTAGCTCTTGAATGCATCGCCGGAATTTCTGAACGTCAGGATTTTTCCGTCTTTCTGATAAGCCTCCAGATAAGAAATATCCACATAGATTCCGGACTGCTGTGCTTCGGATTCGATCAGCCCGTCAGGAACTTCTTCTAAAAGCGTATCAGAATCAAGATACATCTCGACAAGCGAAACAAAACTTTCCGGCTCAGGCAGAACAACCTGATTTCCCTGATGATAGGCATTTATCACAAAATCATATCCGGCAGTATTCTGAGTTTCTTCCTGATTCTGATTCTGTTCCGGAACGGGAGCATCTTCCGGACTGACAGCATCCGGAAGCAATCCGGCCTGATAAGCCTGTTCTGCGAGTTCAGCGAACTGGATTTTATATTCATCATTCAGATCGCTCTGACTAAGCAAATTCATAATCTGAGAATAGCTTGCAGTTCCGGCATATTCGCTGTTTCTGAGAAGCATTCCGAATTCTGTGACAGCAGAAGCGAAGGCTTCATTTTTCTGCATCGCATCTGACCAGCTGGAAGATTTTGATACTTCAAATTCTTTATATAAACTCTGATCGCCGTCAGGAGCTTTATATCTCATTGCCAATTTCATAATATGACCGGATTCAGAAGCCGTATTTGCCGGAACAAGTTCATACAGAGCGGTGACAGAATGACCTGCGCCGATTTCTCCGGCATCGACTTTATCATTATTGAAATCTTCATTAGCGAGCACTCTGTTTTCATAGCCGATCAGACGATAGCTCTGCACTGTATCAGGATCGAATTCAAGCTGTAACTTGACATCTTTTGCAACTGTATAGAGTGTTCCGCCCATTTCCTGAACGAGAACTTTTTTAGCTTCTAATTCGCTGTCGATATAAGAATAATTTCCGTTTCCGTTATCGGCGAGTGTTTCGAGTCTTTCATCTTTGAGATTTCCATAGCCGAAGCCTAAGACAGACAGATGCACACCGGTATCACGTTCTTTTTCGACCAGAGCTTTCAGTTCTTCTGCCGAAGAGATACCAACATTCAGATCGCCGTCAGTTGCAAGGAGCACTCGGTTATTACCGTTCTGAATAAAATATTTTTCTGCGATTTCATAGGCTTTTTTAATACCGGCTTCACCAGCGGTAGAGCCTCCGGCTTCTAGATTATTAATTGCATTGGTAATTGTCTGCGTATCGCTTCCGGAAGCTCCTTCGAGAATCACAGATTCATAGCCTGCATAAGTCACGATCGAGATTCTGTCATTAGCATTGAGATTCTCAGCGAGCATATTGACTGCTTTCTGAACTAATCCGAGACGATCTTCACCGTACATAGAACCGCTGACATCAATCAGGAATACTAAATTCATCGGAGCACGGTTTGTCAGATCAATTTTATCCGCCTGCAAGCCGACAAGCATCAGCTGATTATTTTCATTCCAAGGGCAGGTGCTTAATTCCGTTGTGACAGAAAACGGGGAATCATCTTCGGGAACTGGATAATCATAATTGAAATAATTAATCATTTCTTCGATTCTGACGGCATCGGGAATATATTCATAATAGCCGTCCTGAATCATTCTTCTGACATTCGAGTAAGAAGCCGTATCGACATCGACAGAGAAAGTACTTGTATTTTCCTCAGCGGTATTGACAAAGCCGTTTTCGATGATTTCGGCATATTCTTCGTTACTATAATTATAGAAATCAGAGCCACCGTCTTCGTAAGCGATTTCAGCCTCAGCGGACTGCTGTACAGCAGGAGCACCGGCAGTTGCATTTTTAGCAGAATTGCCGATATAGTTGTCAGCGGCATAATTTGAACTTGTTTCATAGTCTCCGCTTCCGCAGGCGGCATAGAATACAGCAGTCATGCAGATGACTGTGAATAACGCTGTTTTTCTGAATTTTTTCATAATAAAACCTCCTTGAAATAAATAAGATATAAAAATTATTTTTTGTTTTTTAAATATAAGAAATAAAACTTCTCACTTGAATTAATAGAAAATCTCTCGACATGATAGGGATATTTTCTGTTTGAGTACCAGATTTCCTGTTCTTTATAATCATCATTCCGGCAGGTGATGCAATTGATGACTGCATGTTCGTCATCATAGCCGGAAATTTCTTCCGATGGGATGAAAATATAGATTTCTGCATTTGTTTCTGATCTGATATTCCATGCTTTCGAGGCAATTTCTGTTTTCAGAGGCGAATAAGACAGAATCTTAAAAACAGTATCGGGATCGGTTTCGGAAATCTGAATCTGATCAGGATTTCCGACAGAGATATAATAATAAACATTTCCGCACTGTCCGAGATCGTATTGATAATATTTCTCTTCTTTGTTTAAAAACTGATAGGCATTTTCGATATAGACAGCATTCTGAGAGAGTGCTTCTGCCGAAAAGCCATAGCCGGAAGCGTTCTGAAAATCCTGATCTGAACGGAAAGATACAAACATCATATTCTGAAATCTTCTGAAATTCGGATAGTCTTTCATGACTGACAGATCTTTCTGAATATATTTGATACAGAGCTGACTGTTCTGAAGAAGTTCCGGAGCATTTGAGCCGTCAAAATAAGTGGAGAATAACGGCTCGCTTTCGAGATTATCAAAAGAAAATTCTCCGTGATTCAGGAAAATATCAGCTGTATCAGGAACAGCCTTTTCACATTCGTTCCGGATGGATTGCAGAATTTCATCAGTCTGATAGCTGTCGAATCCGTCTGTATTCGCCTGAAAGCCATTGATACCGACATCAAAAATTTTATTCTGATACTGCATTTTGATTAAAATATTTGTATTCAGATGTTTTCCGCCGCATCCGTAATTCCAGTCCTGATCGGTACTGATGATTTCCGCCTGAAAGCCGTATTTTTCAGAGAGATAATTCTGAGCGTTCTGACAGGCCTGTTCAGTCCATTCTTTTGTCTGTTGTTTTTCCTGAATTTTTTCCTGTCTGATTCTGACACTGACCTGATAAAACACGATGAGAATCATCAGAATTGTCACGATCGCAAGCGGAGTGAACAGAGCATACATGAATTTAGATTTCATAATTTTTGCCATTTCTGAATTAATAAATCAAGATTCAAATTTTTTGTGAGATACATGCGATCATAGAAATAATCATCTTTACCGTAACTGGTATACAAGACCGGAATTGCATTGCTCTGCATGAGCGTATACCAGCCATTAGGAATAATTAAATTTTCATCCTGCGTTTTTTCGATCTGCGGAGCGCATTCATAAGCAAGATTCAGATCTGCTGTTACTGGAAGCACATATTCATGATTCTGTTCCAAGATATAGGCCGAACTGGTTTCGAGTGTGATTTCTGATAAATTCAGATCACCGCCGTAAACATCGAGAATCTGCAAAGTATAATGCATATTTCCGGATTCTGTATCCTGATAGCCGCTGAGAATTTTGACATCAATAAAAAATCTTGTATCTTGCAGAATCTCATCTTCGCTGAAATACTCTCCGTGCGTGCCGAGTCTGGACAGATTCACCTGAGAGGCGATTGTCTGATTATGAATAATATTCAGATCCTGATAATTTAAAATTTCCGGACTGCTGACAGTTCCGCCGGCTTCTTCGGATATAGCGGCCTGATCATTATTAGCTTCTTCGGCGATTTCTGCCGCTGGAGCGGCGGATGATTCTGACAGCATATTTTCAGATTTATTTGTTTTCAGATACTGCATTCCGGTAATTGTCAGTAACAGACAAGCGGCAATTGTCAGAAAGCCTTTTCCGGCTGACATATGAATTCTGTTTCTGACGGGCTGTGAAACGGTTTGTTCCGGCAGGTTCTGTTCAATTTTCTGCCATAAGGCCTCTTTATCGGGGATATTCTGATGCATTTCCTGATAGAGCCTTTCTTCAATCTCTTTTTTTGTCATACCAATTCCCCCTCTCTTGCCAGTTTCTGTAATTTTCCGATTGCATTTCTATATTTCCATGCGACTGTACCGAGAGGCCTTTTGAGTATGACTGCAATTTCACGGAAAGTGAGTTCAGCTGCAATATGCATCTGTACAATTTCCTGTTCTTCTTCGGACAGGAAAGAAAGCATGTGTGTCATATGCATGTGATGAATTGTTGTGTCTTCTGCTGTCGTATGTTCTGTGAATGCGGATGGATTCAGCATTTCGACATCTTCGGCCGGAAGTTCACGGTCGGATTTCCGGAAGTGATCAACAGCCATATTTCTGACAATGGCTGACATCCAGCATTTATGTCCTGAGCCGGCCTGATAGCTTCCGGCGCATTCCCAGAGTTTCAGAAAGAAATCCGAGGTTAAATCTTCAGCGTCCTGATGATTATGAGTTCTGCTCAAAAACAGTCTGTAGATTCTGTCGCCGTACGCATCGTAGATTAGCTTCAGACCTGTTTTGTCGCCGTTCCGGATTTTTTCGACAGCCGCATCAAATTGAGAGTCTGTCATAGTGCAGCGTGTTCCTCCTTTTCGATGACCGGAATTTTTACCGGTCTGCTTATTATACGGATTTGAAATATTAAATTTATGGCAAAAATCTGCACAAAGATATTTCTTTTTCTTTGTGCAGATTGTACTAAAATCATAAAAAAATTAAAACGGAGCAGTTTCAGGGGCTTCCTGATATTCCTGAGAAGCAGATTCTGTAAGAAATTCCGTTTCAGGTTCAGGAATATTAAAAATTTCGGGCATTTCGGGCGGAGCGGTTTCGATATTTTCAGGGAGTTCCGGAATGATTTCCGGAGCGGTTTCATAGAGATCAGTTACGGGTTCTTCTGGAGAAAAATCAGATTCAGATTCTGTTTCCGGCTCTGTATTGAAAGACGGCAGAGGATTTCCTGACCAGCCTCCTGTACTGATCACATAGCTTGGCTTGCCGACACTTGCAGTCAGCCATATTTTACTGCCTTTGGCAATAGAAGTATCCGGAGGAATGTCCTGAGAAATGACAGTATCAAGAGGCGCGCTTTGTGAGGGAATATAGACCAGCATACAGGTCAGTCCGGCATCTTCGAGTAATTTTCTTGCTTCGGAGACATTTTTTCCGGAACAGTCCGGTACATGAACTGTGATTTGTCCGAGGCTGATTTTCATCTGAATACAAGTTCCCTGCGGAACAGTGCTTCCGGCGGGGATATTCTGAGAAATCACAGTTCCGTTAGGAATATCAGGATCATAGACAGTATCTGCCTGTACGGCATAGAGATGCTGTTCGGCGAGCTGAGTTTTTGCTTTCTGAAAATCCATGCCGATATAATTATTAATTATTTCAGAAACAGAATGATCTGTATCGGCTCTTCCTGTCGAGACGGTCAAAATAATCTCACTGCCGATTCTGATTTTTGTATCAGCAGGAATACTCTGCGTGATGACAGAATCCGGAGCGACAAGATCGCTGGGGCGTTCCTGATAAGAAACCAGAAAGCCCAGAGATTCCAGTTTTTCAGAAGCCTTTTCTTTCGGCATATCAGAGACATCAGGAACATATTCTGTATAGCCGCTGCTTAATACAAGTGTAACGGCATCGCCTCTGTGCAGAACAGCTCCGGCAGAGGGCGACTGTGTCAGAATATGATTTTCCGGAATTAGAGGATGATGTATTTTTTCTTTTTCTATGATTTTCAGATCATATTCTGCTGATTTTGCACGGGCTTCTTCTTCGGAAAGATACAGGAATTCCGGAACAGTTACCTGTTCTTCGGCAGAATAGACTTTTTCCGGAAGCTGTTCCGGATTTGCATTTATAATAAATAATATCACCGGAATGACAAGGCAGACAGCACAGAAAACTGCTGTTATAATATTTTTATGATTCATAATCAGAGTCCTCCAGTATCGGCCTGATTTCTTTCAGGGGATAATATCCCTGATGCTGATTTACAGCAGTATCAAAAGCCTTTTTATGCACGGGCAGATCGCCGTAATGTTCAGCGAATAAAATACGCTGTGCTTCTTCGGACAAGAGATATTCTATCCAGAGCATAGCAATATTCTGTTTATTTTTACTGCTCTGTGAATTGAGCCAGCAAAGATTGGTCTGAATAATTTCCGGCTGATTCTGATCTAAAACCGGAATCATCTGGATTCTTCCGGAAGAAAGCGGATTCTGCTCCGCCTGTCTCATGCCGGAAACGGGAAAGAGCACAGGATGCTCAGGGTTTTCAAGAAACATCTGAAAATCAGGTGTTTCCGTGACAGTATCTTCCGGAAGACCTTCTGGATTGAGAATTTTAATTCCGGAAAATTTCTGAAATAAATTCATATCTGCCATATCATAATACAATGCCGGAACAGAGAATGACAAAGGCACGGCATCAGAATGGCCGTCCAAAGAAATCAGATAGCGTTCTTCGGGAAGTTCCCTGAAGATTTCAGAAAGATCGGCCGTCTTCATTTCCGGCTGATAATTAATATACAGATCAGAATTTTCCGGCAGATCAGAAAGATCTTCACAGAGTTTGAGTTCAATGCCGAACTCCGGATATTGTTTTTCAAAGCTGTCTGTGAGGCGTTCAAACGTTTCCTGCGCATCAGGAACGGCCTCAGGAAGAGGCATAGAAACAGAAATCACATCCGGCCTGATCAGTTTCAGTTTCAGTTTCTGATGCAGTGACAGATGATTCAGAAGCACAGGCACAGTACAGAGATTGACAAACAGAGCTGATACACAGAAAATCAGCTGTTTATAATATTGCATAAAAAAATCCCCCTCTCAGAAATCAGGTATTATTATAGCATATCCGGACAGAAAAGTCAAATGCCGGATTTGAAATAAAATCAGCATCTGCTTACTGAAAAATTTAATTATTTTTATTGACTTTCTGATCAAAAAGCAGTATAATATCAGCATGGACTAATCAAAAAGGAGCTGTATTTTTATGGAAGAAAAAAATCCCGTAATTGATCAGACCGCCAACGAAACCGGAGAAATGCTTCTGACAGAATATCAGGTCTTTGCCGGAATCAAGCTGATTTATAAAGACGTACATATGTATCATTATGAACCGGAAGGACAGAAACAGAATTCTGTACTGGAAATCAATCACTGCCGTGAGGGACGTTATGAATATCAGATCGGCAGACAGTATTATTATCTTGCTTCCGGAGATCTGTCTGTCAGCCGGAATCCGGAAACAGAGGCCTTTTTCCCGACAAGGCATTATCACGGAATTTCTATCCGGATTGATACGGAAAAAGCACCGGAATGTCTTTCCTGCTTTCTGGATGACGTGAACGTCCGGCCTGCCATGCTGATGAAGAAATTCTGTTCCGATCAGCCTTGTTTTATTATCAGATCGACTGAAAGTCTGGAGCATATTTTTTCAGAATTATATACCGTTCCGGAGAGTATCAGAATGGGCTATTTAAAAATCAAAGTACTGGAATTATTATTATTTCTAAGCAGTCTGGATACGCGGATTTCCCAGACCGGACAGCACAGCTGTCCGCCGTCTCAGGTAAGATTAGCAAAAGCTGTGTGTTCTTATGTCTGTGCGAATATGAGCCGGCATTTCACGATCGGAGAATTATCAGAAACATTTCAGGTCTCGCCGACACAGCTGAAAAAAAGTTTCCGGAACGTCTATGGAAATTCCGTCTATGCCTATGTCAGGACGCAGAAAATGCTTTCGGCCGCTAGATTATTACAGGAAACTGACAGGACTGTTCTGGATATTGCCGGCGAATGCGGTTATGATAACGGCAGTAAATTTTCAAAAGCCTTTCGGGAAGTCATGGGCATGACGCCCAGAGATTTCCGGAATCATAAAAATCTGCCTCTGGAAAGTGTCCGATCGGAAAGATAATTTTATATTTTATAAAAATCAGGCTGATTTCTGTTTTTTTTGCCTGAATTCAGTTTTTTGAAAAAAATGTCTTTTTGGAGCATTTTTGTTATGATTTGGAGTAGATCTGTCTTTCTTTTTTGTGTATAATAAAAACATAAAAAGAAAGGAATTGATATGCTATGAGTATTGTTATTGTCGGCGGAAATGACTGTATGATCCGTCAATATAAAGATATTTGCAAATCTTATCAATGTCGTGCAAAAGTTTTTACACAGATGCATGACGGTCTGAAAGATAAAATCGGCTCGCCTGATCTTCTTGTACTGTTTACCGGAACAGCTTCACATAAAATGATCAAGCTCGCTTTGAATTCTACTAATAAAAATACAGTTGTAGTACGTTCCCATACCAGCTCGGCTTCTGCCCTGAAGAATATTTTACAGGAACATACTCTTCTGACAGCATAATGCCCATGTTGGAAGAAACACTGATTCTGCACTGCTCCCCGACTCTCGCCGGACTCAAGACGGGAAATATTTTCAGTGCTGATTTTGATACAAAAGAATCTCTCTATCATGAAATCCGGCTTCTGAATCAGATTCTGCATAAAAAGGGCTTACGAGTATTGCCGTTACGCTATCAGAATCACAGGGCTTTGATTTATCTCTATCGTCCGGCGAAGCTGAAAGCAGATTTCCAATGCTGTGAAGCCTGTCGGATTCTGAAAGAACAGGGCTATAAGACTCTGAATCAGAATCAATGTCTTGCCGAACTGATCTCCCGACTCCGGACAGATGAGGAATTTCCTCATGAAATCGGCCTGTTTCTGGGCTATCCGCCGGAAGATGTCAGCGGATTCATCCGGAAAGAACCGTGCAGATGCACAGGCTACTGGAAAGTATATCATAATCAGAACGAAGCTCTGAAAACTTTTGATCAGTACCGGAAATGTACAGAAATTTATTTAAGAGAATATCATAACGGCAAATCTCTCGACAAGTTAGCAATTGCTGTCTGAAATGCTGGAAAACACCGGATAAATATCCGGTGTTTTTTTATGATTCAGCTGTCATATTCTGATAAAGCTGTTCCAGCCTGTCCAGCATGGCCTTATGACCGTCTTTTGTGACGGGGAAAACATCAGAACTCTGAATTTTATCCTGTTTTTCTGCGATTTCAGAACAGATAAAGCCCTGCCATGTGATGACAGTCATTTCCTTGCCGTCTGAATTGATTTTGAAATTCATAGCATTCCGGCTTCCGGTGAAATAATTTCCGGCTTCAAAATAATAAATATCCGGAATCTCGAATTGATTAAATCTGTGTATCATGAAAATTCTCCTTTCAGTAACGGGATGACATGAGCGAGTGTCGGCACACAGGCCGATAAATATTGTTTTAACTCTTCATCAGGCTGACTCAGATCAGGAATCATGACAGGATGACAGCCGGCTCGATACGCTGAAAGAATCCCGTTCGGAGAATCTTCCAGAGCCATACAGGATTTCGGAGGAAGTCCGAGACCTTTGCTGGAAGTCAGATAAATTTCAGGATCGGGCTTGCCTTTTGTGACCATATCACCGCAGATGAATGCATCAAAATAATGATATACCTGTACTTTTCTGAGATATTCTTCAGCCTGTTCCCGTCTGGTAGCCGTAGCAACTGCAATTCGATACTGATTCTCATGCAGATATTGAAGAAGCTCATCCAGACCGGCTTTTTTCTCGATTTCATGTGTATTGAGATATTCAGCTGTAAGCTGTCTGCGTCTTGCACGAATCTGTTCATAATTGAAATTCTCGCCGAAAATGCCCTGTAATTTCGGCTTGGCATAGATTGCTGAAAGACTCCGGATTCCGAGAACATGCTCGAATGTCATAGGAAATCCGGCTTCCTGAGCGGCCTGCATCCAGAACCGGACAAGTAATTTTTCCGTATCGAGCATCAGACCATCCATATCGAAAATTACGCCTTGAATCTGATTCATGAAATCATCCTTTCTTTTTGATTAATTATTTTCTGGTTTTATGCGAAACATGTTCGTCTGTGAATTTAGAATAATAAAATCTCTGTTCTTTATATAATCCGTAATAGCCGGATAATAAATAACTGACAGCGATGACTAACAGACAATACGGCACACAGCCCTGACCGAATAATTCAGCTGAAATAAACAGCGAGGCAAGCGGACAGTTCGTCACACCGCAGAACAGAGCCATCATGCCGACTGCCGCACATAAAGCCGGAGAAAGACCGATGATCTGTCCGAATACGCATCCGAACGTTGCTCCGACATAGAATGACGGAACAATTTCACCGCCTTTGAATCCTCCTCCGAGTGTGACAGCCGTAAAGATCATCTTGACTAAGAACGCATACCAGACAGTCTCGCCGTGAATTGCTTTGGAGATCACTGCTCCGCCCGTACCGTAGAAATCAACAGAATGAAAAATCAGACCTAACAGCAATAACACAGCACTTGCCGATAAAATCCGGATATATGGATTTTTGATATATTTCTTGATATAATGCTCTGTCCGGTGCAGAATCACACAGAATATAATACTCAGTGCCGAACAGAAAATTCCGAGCAGAATCGTCTGTAATGCCGTTACCGGAGCGAGTTCCGGAACAGGATAGACTTCATAGCGTTCGAGAGGCAAGCCTAAATCAGAGGCAATATAAGAAGCCGTCAGCGAAGAGACGACACAGGGGACAAGTGCGGCATACTGCATCGTTCCGACACAGCCGACCTCCATAGCGAATACAGCCGCTCCGACCGGAGTCCGGAAAATCGCTGAAAATGCGGCACTCATACCGCTCATGATCAGAATATGCTTGTCTTTTTCACGCATATGCAAAAGATTTCCGAACATATTGGCCAATCCGCCGCCGAGCTGTAAAGCCGCTCCCTCACGGCCGGCACTGCCTCCGACAAAATGCGTGATAATTGTAGAAATAAAAATCAAAGGAGCGGTCTGTACGGGAATCTGTGCTTCTGATCTCAGAGATGCAAGAATCATATTTGTGCCTTTATCATGCTTATCATGAGTGATTCTGTATAAAAATACGATCAGTACGCCTCCGAGCGGCATCAGCGCATAGCACCACAGATGTTCATTCCGGTATGCCGTACTGAAACTGATGCAGTTGACAAATTCCGTTCCGACTACGCCAAGCACACAGCCTAAGACCAGAGACAGCACCGTCCAGCGGAATAATAATCTGAAATGCAGAAGCGAATGCATCAGAAGTCTTAAAAATCTGCCTCTGTAATAATAAAATTTTTCATGTGCTTTATGCTGAAGTGAAAATTTTCGCAAAAAATCAGCCCTTTCTTTCGGCAGGATTTGTCAATCATGAAGAAATCTTCTCAAAACTGTTTACAATCTGCCGTTTTTGTGTTATAATAAAAATCACGTATCTTATGATTCTGTCAGAAAGGAAGAATACTATGGCTGTTTATCAGAAGAAACGAAAAAGAACCGTCCGTTATGACAGGCTTCTGATTACCGGAATTATCATTGCTGTGATAATTTTTATTATCTCAGGATGTATCAAGAAGCATAAAAAACAGAATTTCGATATGCAGACGGCAGGCATTCCGGATAATATTACGATCACAAGCGAATCTGCTCCGGCCAGTGCCGAGAAAAATTATCCGAAAATTTCTGTAGAAACTGCAAAAGTACACTCCGGACATCTGATTTTAGTCAATCAGGCTTTTCCCTGCCGGATTGATTCTGATGCCGTACTGAACGGCTATTCATCAGATATTCAGTTTGTCACGATCAAGAGCATTCTGGATTCCAAGAACACTGTTGTAAAGCCTTATACAGCTTCTGACTGGGAAGTTGGTCTTGATCGTGTTGCCGCACTCGCTATGGACAGCTGGTTTGAAAAATTCAGTCAGGAAACTGGACTGAGAGATCTCAGAATGATCGCCGGCTATAAACCGGAATCAGATGATCCTGATTTCCAGACGGGCAGAACCCTGACGGTCGGAATTTTTCCGGAAACAGGAAGTTCCTATGCCTACAAGCCGGAAGGAGATTATACATGGCTGTTGTATCACGCTTCAGAATACGGCTTTGTTCTCCGGTATCCGGAGGGAAAAGATGATTATTTCGACAAGACGATTACAGAACGCAGAACAGCAACGTTCCGTTATGTCGGACTTGCACCGGCGGCATATATGACAAAGCGGGGCATCTGTCTGGAGGAATTTTTACAGGAAATCCGTCAGTATTCTGTCAGCAATATGCTTGTTGTCTCGAATGATACAGGCTCTTACGGAATGTATTTCGTAGAAGCCGATATGAATCATGAAACAACTTCGTTTTCAATTCCCTCGAATCAGAGTTCTTATGATATTTCCGGAAATAATGTCGATGGCTTTATCGTGACTGTTTATGAATAATCCCCTGCAAATGAAAATCCGGTGTATACTCGCTCTGAGCAGAAGTTTTCTCCTGTGAATATCCGGAAAAGCCGAGATCTCCGGCGATTTTCAAAACGCTCTGATATTCCATTTTTGTGATTTTTCTCTCAAGTTCGGGATATTCCGGATTCTGCACGGGGGTATACTGCGCCATCAGACTGAGCAGAAAGCTGTCTGCTGAAAATTTTTCAGCAAGATATTGCAGTAAAGCAATAGATTCATGTCTGTGCTCCGGCATGACTAAATGCCGAATGATACAGCCTTTCCGGATCAGATTATTTTTCAGTACAGGCTTTCCGGTCTGACGGAGCATTTCGGTCAGAGCCTGTTCAGCGATCTCCGGATAGTCGGGAGCATGGGCATAATTTTCAGCTGTTCGGGAATTGAAAAATTTAAAATCCGGCAGATAGACATCAATCAGGCCTTCGAGAGCTTTCAGACTGCTGACAAGCTCGTAACCGCCGGAATTATAAATCACAGGAATTTTCAAAAGCGGTTTTGTTTTTTCAAGAGCGGGAATCACCCACGGCAATACATGTCCGGCCGTGACAAGATTGATATTATCAGCACCCTGTTCCTGCAATTCCAGAAAAATTTCAGAAAGTCTTTGAATTGAAATTTCCGTTCCGAAATTCTGATTTGAGATGATCTGATTCTGACAGAAACAGCATTGCAGACTGCATCCGGAGAAAAAGACAGCTCCCGAACCGCCTGTGCCGCTGATACAGGGTTCTTCCCAGAAATGGAGCATTGCCGCCGCGGCTCTGATTTTATCCGTACCGCCGCAGATGCCTTGTTTCCGAGTTCTGTCGGCATGACAGGCACGAGGACAGAGCATACAGTTTTTTACATCAAATTCTATAACAATCACCTCTGTTATGATTATAGCATATTTCCGGAAATTTTGCAAGTCCTGACAGAGCAGTGCCAACAGGAGGAATAATTATGAAAAAAATCAACATCTGGTTCAATCACTGGTTTACAACAGCGTATCATCTGATTAATTTAATCAAAAAAAATCATCCGGAATTTTATCTGATTGGCACAAGTACGAACCGAAGGGCAATGTATCAGTTCGCCTGCGATGAATTTCTGTCCGAACCTGATAAAATTTCAGAATCTGAATATCTTGATTTTTGTCTGAAATTCTGTCAGGAACATGAAATTTCCGTTTTTGTTCCGAGAAGATTTCTGAAATATATTTCTGAAAATGCTGAACGCTTTACTGAAATCGGCGTGAAACTCTTTGCTGATACAAACGCAGAACTCGCCGGAATTTTAGATGATAAAATCAGGACTTACGAATTTTTCAAGACTGATTTTCCGGAGCTGATTCCAGAATATTTCCTGACATATTCTCCCGAAGAATTCCGGAATAGTTATGAAATTCTGAAACAGAAGCATTCCAGAATCTGTTATAAACTCGCTCAGGATGAAGGTGCAAGAAGTTTCAGAGTTCTGGATGAAAATACAGAATCAATCAAAGCTCTGCTGAATCCTCCGAATACGAAAATTCATCCGGAAACGGCATATAAAATTTTATCACAGTATGATTTTTCAATTCCGGTTCTGATCATGCCTTATCTTGACGGGATTGAAATCAGTGCCGATTGTCTTCGTACTCCCTCCGGAGTGATCGTAATTCCCAGATATAAAACCGGCGGAAGATTTGCGGAAATTCGCTTTGAACCGGAAGTTATCAGCTTATGCGAAAAAATGGCCGATAAAATGCAGATTTCCATGCCGTTTAATATTCAGTTCCGGAAATATCAGAATAAATTATATTTACTGGAAATCAATCCCAGAATGTCCGGCGGACTGCAATTATCCTGTGAAGGCTCAGGCATCAACATTCCGGAAATCGCTGTCAGTCAGCTGTTGGGCAATATTCTGGACTGGAGTTATCCGGAACAGAAAAAAATCATCTGTGCCCATCTTGAAACACCTGTAATTTTTCCTGAAATATAAAAAAATAAAAAGTCCGGTCTGCACCGGACTTTTTTTGATTCTGATCAGAAATCTGATACCTGTTGTTTTTTATGTCTGACGAAATTCAGGAATCTTTTTGGCTGAGGCAGAACGAATTCCATCACAGCACAGTATTTATCAACCAGTGTAATCAGATACGTTTCAGCATATTTCGGCAGTGTGAATGTCATGGGGAACATGTGATTGAGAATCATATCGCGTTCTTTTTCGTTGAGATCAAGAATCTTCTCCGCATTTTCGAGAGCAATTTCCGGATGGTGCTTACTGTGGCGGACAGCCGGACTGCTTCTGGTATATTCTTTCGTATCATAGAAATACAGATCATGAAGCAGACCTGCCCTTGCGGCCGAAACAGCATCCAGCCGGAGAGCCTTGCATAATTTATAATTATAATACGATACGTTCAGGCAGTGCTGAAATCTTGTTGTCATGATATGATGACGAAAATGATGCAGATTCCGGACTTCTTCAAGCATCAGCAGATCAGAGACAATTGTATAATACTCAGATTCTGTCAGATTTTTTCTGGAACCAGTCGCTTTCAGATCTGGCATAGCACAGGACTTCCTTTCTTTGAGCAAAAATCATTCTGCTGAATATATTATAGCCTTTTCTGCCGATTTTGTCAAGAGATTCACAGAAAAATAATAAATTTATTTCACGAAAACTGTCCGTTGCCGATAAATTCGCAGACAAGCGAATCCGGAGTGATAGCCTGCGGCGGAATTTCCTGTGCTTTTTCGAGAAAAGCAAGCATATCCTGAATCAATGGATCTCCGGCCATATTCCGGAATGCTTCCAGCAGAAATGTCCGGTATGCACAGATTTCATACGGCATGAATGTATCGACATCATAATCAGAACGGTATTTATACGGCATGATATATTTATTTTCGCCTTCTTCCACGCTGTGGAACATCATCAGGGTATCCTGAAACGAACGCTTCCGGAACAGCATATCACGGACTAAACGCCGCATCAGGCGGATTTTTGAGGGGTGTAACAATACTCCGTTTTCAGAAATTCTGGTTCTGACACTGACATAGATTTTTGCAGTATGTTCGTCTTTGAAGCCGATAATATCCGGATTTAGACTGTGAATGCCCTCTAAGATAACAAGTTCTCCCTGTCTGCGATGTAAAATTTTTCCGCTCCGGATTCTGACAGAATCTTTGAAATCATAAATCGGCAGTTCGACCGGACGGCACTGATAAATTTCCTGAAGCTGTTCAGTCAGGAACGGACTGTCCACGCGTTTAGGCGATTCCAGATCCAGTTTTCCGGCGGCAAAGAGTTCTTTTTCCTGATCTGTCAGCGGACTGAAATAATTATCCAGTGAGAGCGTATGTGTTTCAATCCCCTGTTCATCGAGAATTTTTTCGATCATGAGAGCAGATGTTGTCTTTCCTGAACCGGAAGGCCCTGACAGCAGAATAATCGGCTTTTTATCACGATGCAGAGCAATATCATCAGCAATTTTTTTCAGATTTTCAAGATAATCAGCATTGGATTTCCGGATAAATTCAGCAGTATTTTCAGTTACTTTTGTATTGATAGTTTGCAGGTCAATATTCATGAAAATGCCTCCCGTAAAAAGATTTATAGTTATTATATCATATTTTATTTCAAAAGTCAATATTTTTTGTCGAAAACATAGATTTTTTCTGAATGCTTTACAAGATTCAAAAAATATGCTATGATGTTAGAGTAACAGAAAGGAAGATGAAGCGCATATTTTGAAATCTGAAAAACTGACACATACTGGTATTGTGGCACTGCTTGCACTGGTATGCTGTATTTTATGGGGCAGTGCCTTTTCAGGAGTCAAGCTCGGCTATGCTGAAATGCAGACAGATTCCGGCGACTGGGCTTCTCAGATGGTCTTTGCGGGTATCAGGTTTTTTATTGCAGGAATAATGGCTCTGATCGCCGGAAGCATCGCCGAAAAACAGATTCTGATACCCAAACGCAGGAGCATTCCCAGAATCGGTGTAATCAGCCTGTTTCAGACGATTTTGCAATATTTTTTTTACTATATTGGTTTGGCACACACGACAGGAACAAAAGCGGCCATTCTGGTTGCGGCGAATGTTTTTGCGGCGATTTTTATTTCTCATGCATTCGGACAGGAAAAACTGACGGGGCGGAAGCTGATCGGCTGTGCAGTGGGCTTTTCCGGAATTATACTGGTTAATTTTACCGGACTGGATTTAAAATTGAATCTGCTGGGCGATGGATTTATATTTTTATGCACGATTGCAAGCGGATTTTCCAGCGTATTCATGAAGCATTACACAGGGAAATATCATGAAAATCCGGTTTTATTCAGCGGATGGCAGTTTGCATTCGGCGGAGCGGTAATGTGGCTGTTGGGCGCAGTTTCCGGCGGCCGTCTGCATATGACATTCAGAGCATGGATGATTTTATTATATTTAGCATTTGTATCAGCGGCGGCCTATTCGCTCTGGGCAGTATTATTAAAATATAATCCTGTCTCGAAAGTGACTGTATTCGGCTTTTTGAATCCTTTGTGCGGTGTGATTATTTCCGGAATTGTCCTGCATGAGCAGGGGGCTTTCACATGGCAGGGCGTGACGGCTTTACTGCTGGTATGTATGGGAATTCTGATCGTCAATTCTGAAAAAAAAGGAGTGCGGACAAATGAGATATAAAAAAATATTATTAATATTATTAACAGGAATGATTTTCACCGGATGCAGTAAAGATACAGAAAGCAGTTCTCCTCTGCCTGATCTGGACAGTATCATAGAACAGGAAAATTCTTCCGCTCCGGAATCAGAGACAGAAGCTGAAACAGAGGCCTTTTCAGAAAATATTTATTATCTGACAAGTCATCAGACAGACGATTCTGCAAATCTGACAAAATTCAGATCGCATCTTGAAACAGACGGCTTTGTCTGGAATGAATGTGGGATTTCTGAAATTCCTGCCGATGCAGATATTTTAATTTATAATTTTCCGAAAGAAGATCTCTCTTCAGAAGAATATCAGCTTCTGAAAGAGTATGCCGACAGGGGCGGAGATATTCTGCTTTTCCTGCCGGCTTCTGACAGCGAGGTCAGATATAAATTTTTAAATCTCTTTCTGGAAAGTTTCAGCATTCAGATTGATTATGATAATATCACGATTCCTGAACAGGATGCAGATTGGGTAGTGCTCCAGACAATCGAAATGCCCGACCGCATGACAGCCTATGACGATTCTATGCAGACAACTCCTGTATATATGCAGAAAATACGAAGTTTTCATATGCTCGGCAATTATGCAACGGATGAATTATTTATTGATGTCATGCTCCAGACTCCTGAATTTGTCATCGGCGAGCCGTTCGGCGGTACGGAAGACGACCCCGTTACTTATGAGAACGAAAAATTAGATATTCTGCTCTATTCCCGTGATGCAATCCGGAATAATGCTTCTGTTATCGCCTGTGGTGCGAATGATTTTCTGCTTGATGAGAATTTTGATTCTGATATTTCAAAAGGCGCACAGAACTGGATTTACAGTTCTCTGTTCTGGTTCTGCAATTACGATGCCTATCAATAATAATAAAAAATCCTCTCTGAATCATCAGAGAGGATTTGTTTCTGCGTGAATGCGAAGAAATCAGAAATTACTTCTTGACATTGAATGCATCCATCTGCGGATATACAGCAGCTGCGCCGAGTTCTTCTTCGATTCTCAGCAGCTGATTGTACTTGGCAACACGTTCGCTTCTGCTCGGTGCGCCTGTCTTGATCTGGCATGTGTTCAGAGCAACTGCAAGATCAGCAATCGTAGTATCAGCTGTTTCACCGGAACGATGAGAAGAAATTGCTGTGTAGCCTGCCTTGTGAGCCATCTTGATAGCATTCAGAGTTTCAGATACAGAACCGATCTGGTTCAGCTTGATCAGAATAGAATTGCCTGCACCCAGTGCGATGCCCTTGGAGAGTCTTTCTGTGTTAGTAACAAACAGGTCATCACCAACGAGCTGTACTTTATGACCGATCTTAGCAGTCATTTTCTGCCAGCCTTCCCAGTCTTCTTCATCCAGACCGTCTTCGATAGAGATAATCGGATACTTGTCAACCAGAGCTTCCCAGTGAGCAATCAGTTCATCAGAAGTAAATTCTTTGCCGGATTTCGGCTGTTTGTAGAAGCCCTTGCCTTTTTCAGATTTCCATTCAGAAGAAGCAGCATCCATAGCGATCATGAAATCTTTACCGGGTTCAAAGCCTGCTGCCTTGATAGCGTCCAGAATCTTTTCGATAGCTTCTTCATCGCTCTTGAGCTTGTTCGGAGCAAAGCCGCCTTCGTCACCGACAGCAGTCACATCGCCCATTTCTTTGATTAAAGCTCTCAGCTTATGGAACACTTCAGCACACCATCTCAGAGCTTCCTTGAAAGAAGGAGCACCAACAGGCATGATCATGAATTCCTGAGTATCAACAGCACTGTCAGCATGTGCACCGCCATTGAGGATATTCATCATCGGAACGGGGAGCTTTGTACCCTGTACACCACCGAGGAAACGATACAGCGGAATATTCAGTGAAGTAGCAGCAGCTCTTGCAGCAGCGATGGAAACGGCCAGAATTGCATTAGCACCAAGATTTTTCTTTTCCTTTGTGCCGTCAGCCTTGATCATAGCAGCATCTACAGCATAAGTATCAGAAGCATCGAGACCGAGAATCGCATCTTTAATAACAGTATTGATATTTTCTACTGCTTTCTGAACGCCTTTGCCGAGGTATCTGCTCTTGTCATCGTCACGGAGTTCCAGTGCTTCAAATTCGCCTGTAGATGCACCGGAGGGAGCTGTGCCTCTTGCAACAGTACCGTCTTCGAGTGTGATTTCTGCTTCAACAGTGGGATTGCCTCTGGAGTCGAGGATTTCTCTGCCGTACACATTCACAATTTTCATAAAGCTCATGGGTATTCATATCCTTTCTTTACAGGCCTGAAATGTGACCGGCAGTACCGGCACAGCCTGTATTCTGAAAAATTATTTGTCAGAAACTTTTCTGACTGTTATTATTATATCACACAGACATTTTTTTGTCAAGATATTTATGAAAATTTTACAAATCCTGCAAAAATCGGCAACACTTCCGGCGGTTCCGCCTTGACAGCAGAGCATTTTCATGCTATAATAAACAGCAGTAAAAGATTATCAGAAAGGAATACGCTCATGTCAGAAAAAGACAGTATTATTTCAAACTATGAACTGACTGAAAATTTTGAACAGAATCAGAATGATTTTGATCTGCCTGTCATCCAGACAGTGACGTTCGGAAACGGCAGAGAATACTATGTCAGCCGGAACGGTGTGCCGTATCTCAGGGCAGAAGTCAATGAAGTTTCTGATTTTTTTGATAAAGCCTGCATTTTCGGGAAATATCTCTGCATTGGTTCGGGGAAGACCGTGATATTTGTGAATCTGGAGAGTTTTGCCTCGCTGACCATGGAAGTCAGCATGTATTTCGGATATTTTTTTATTTATGAAAATATTTTATATATTGCTTCGGGAACGGGCATCACAGCCGTAGATGAAAAATTGCAGACCGTCTGGAAAAATGATCGGCTTGCTGATGATGGTGTAATTATTCATGAAGTTTTTCCGCTCAGACATGCTCTCCGGATCAGTGCACAGGAGGCTCTGTCCTATGGGGAATACTGGAAAGAAAAACTGGTGAGTCTGGAAACCGGAGAACAGATTATCTGAAAAAATTTTATTCTGCTTGACAAAGCAGGAAAAACATGTTATAATAATATTGCTAAAAAAATCTACGCGGGTATGGCGGAACTGGCAGACGCACCAGATTTAGGTTCTGGCGGAGCAATCCATGCAGGTTCAATTCCTGTTACCCGCATGAGAAACAGTGCTGATGCAATAATTCTGTATCAGCACTGTTTTTATTGATAATTCAGGAATTTTCTGATTCAAAATCAATAATCTGATTTTTCAGCACTGTAATTCTTTCTGTATACTGCTGAATTTACTTTTCATATTGGCAATCAAGATTCCGCCACATTCCGTGCATTTAATCATACCGCAGTATCGGTGAATGTTTTTGCCGTTGCTGGTTCTGACATTTGTTTTTCGGCAGCTTTCCGGAATTGTCTTTGCTTTTGGTCTGCTGGTCGATGATGACAGGAAGAAAATCCTCGTGTCTGTACTGCTTATCTTCGTGAACAGATGATTTTGTCTTAGCGACAGAATTGTAATCTGTAATCTGTCAGCAAGAGATTTCAGAAAGGTGACGGAAATTATCTGACAGACTGATAATCTGCCCCCTCCTCACTCCGATCAGACAGCGGCCTCACTGTTCAAGCCTCCGGCGGTTACAATACCGCACAGCCGTTTTTTGGCGTATGGTTCTCGGCTGGAAGACAGTATCCTCCATAATTTTTTCAAAAAAATATTTTTATCTCCCTCTTGAAATATTTGCCAGAGTATGATATGATAAATATAGTGATGCATGATAGAGGGAATTTGTGTGCTACCAGAAGAAAAAGCAAGAACAGCTCTTGATGAAAAACTGACAAGTAGTTGAAAAGCAGAGCCAAAACAAGATTTAAAAGAGGCGAGAATATGGCAAAATTAGAACAACTCACAGTCGGAGCTATTGTTTCCGGAATTTCCGATACAGGCACAGTACAAATTATTGCAGTAAAATGGTACGGAGATTCCGTACTGGAGGTTACATTTAAAGACAGAATGGGTAATCTTGCAAATCAGTTATTATACAGAGATGATGAGGTGACTTTGGATGTGGTTTCAGATAACCTGCCGTGGAGCTTTGACGGAGATGCTGCACAATTCAAACTGATCTCTGAAGCCTACCGCATCAATCTCGCTCATCTGTTCGATCCATATCTTGCTGTACATACTTCATCTATCGAGCCATTGCCGCATCAGATCTCTGCTGTATATGAAGAGATGCTTCACAGAATGCCGCTTCGATTCATTCTAGCAGATGATCCCGGAGCCGGAAAAACAATCATGACCGGACTGCTGATGAAAGAACTGATGGTACGAGGCGACCTGAAACGCTGTTTGATCATCTCCCCCGGCAGTCTTTCGGAGCAGTGGCAGGACGAGCTGTTCTCTAAATTCAATCTCCGGTTTGAGATTCTGACAAATGACCGTATCGAGTCTGCTGTCAGCGGAAACATCTTTACAGAGATCAATTATTGTATTGTCCGGCTCGACAAGCTGGCAAGAAATGAAGTGCTGCGGGAAAAGCTCAAAATCACTGACTGGGATTTGATCGTTGTCGATGAGGCTCACAAAATGTCTGCAACGGTCTGGGGTGGCGAAGTGAAGTATACAGCACGTTTCCGTCTGGGGCAACTGCTGTCCTCTATCACAAGACATTTCCTGCTGCTGACTGCAACACCGCACAACGGCAAGGAGGCGGATTTTGAATTGTTCCTCTCCTTGATCGATCAAGATCGGTTTGAAGGCGTGAATCATACCAGCAATAAGTCTGTCGATGTTTCGGATATCATGCGCCGTCTTGTGAAGGAGGAACTTCTCAAATTCGATGGTACACCGCTGTTTCCTGAACGGAGAGCATACACAGTAAACTACGATCTTTCACCGCAGGAGAGCATCCTGTATAATAATGTAACGGAATATGTGCGTGATGAGTTTAACCGCGCAGACCAGCTTGAGAAAGGGCATAGAAGCACTGTCGGCTTTGCGCTGACCATCCTTCAAAGGCGGCTTGCCTCGTCTCCGGAAGCGATCTACCAATCGCTACGCAGAAGACGTGAGCATTTGGAGAATCGGCTTGCAGAGGAGAAAATTGGTAAA
>Ga0326513_10001080_pt1 | contig 22337 bp, 29 predicted proteins | sample 2_2465_0518_D_FD_203654 | JGI IMG/M metagenome (GOLD analysis project Ga0326513, IMG submission 203654) | Bovine rumen microbial communities from UC Davis, California, United States - 2_2465_0518 | ecosystem: Host-associated > Mammals > Digestive system > Stomach > Rumen | place: USA... | reverse complement strand
ATGTGGAACAAGTACCAGGCGGTGTAAATGTACTCATCTGGCAGTTCCACCTTGTTAGCGGAAAGTATCTCAAGAACATCGTCCACGGAGCGCATAGTCACAGGCTTCATCTGGCCGTCTGGCCCTTTCATCTCCATGCAGGAAATAGCCCATTTCGCCAACTTGCGGCTGAACATGCCGTGGAAGTTGTCCTCATACATTGCTCGTTCTTCAGTGATATACTGTTTCATATTGTCTTTGTTTTAATTCTTGCAAATACCATATTTTTTCAATATCTTTGCAGTGTATAATATAAACAAGATTACTTATGAATGAGATTGAAATCTGGAAGCCTGTAATTGGATATGAAGGGCTTTATGATGTTAGCAACCTTGGTAGGATTCGTTCTGTTAATCGCGTTGTTCAACAAGCCGGAAAAATACACCATCTTAAAGGACACATAATGGCCCAATCGGTCGATAAGGATGGGTATCTTCGCTGTAGCCTTTCCAAAAATGGAAAGCGTAAAACTTATCCTGTTCACAGGATAGTTTTGAGTGCGTTTGTTCCTAATCCAGAAGGGAAACCGCTTGTTGACCACATCAACACTATTCGCAATGATAATAGAGTTGAGAATCTTAGATGGGCAACCCAAACAGAAAATAACAACAATCAGCGTACAATACAACATCTTAAAAATACCATTAACAAAGATGGTTATCAACAAAAGCGTTTAAACGCATTATCAAAGAACGGATCTCCAAAAGCCCCGAAGAAGGTATATCAATATTCAAAGAATTATGAATACATCAATTCTTTCAACTCCATTTCCGAGGCAGCGAGGAATTTTGGTATTAACCATGAAAACATCGTTAGAGCACTGGATAATCCCAAAAAACGCTCTGCTGGCTACATTTGGCTTTCAGAAAAGATAGGCGGCGTTTAACCGCCCATCTTCAATCACAGTAATCACATGAATCTGCCGCTGGAATTTCTCCTGCGGGAGTTTTCGGTTACAGTCATACCAGCCGATTCGTCTTCAGCACCATCGTTGTAGCCATGCTTGTAGCCTTGACGGTAGCCCTCTTCGTACTGGTCGGTCGCGTTGCGGCGCATCTGCACATTGCGGCGGTAACCGCCACGCATCTGCTGACGCATATTCTCGCGCATCTGCTCGTTGTCGTCGTTGTTAATAATGATATAAGGCATAATGTTTCAGTGTTTTAATCGGACTTCTTCGTCATTTTTTGAAATCGCGGATGAAATCAAGAATCTCATCGAGTTTCTTGTCAGTCGCATCCTGCCTATTTCTGAGGTCATTGATCGTCCTTGCCTGACGCTTCTCTTCCGCGTAGCGCGGGTTGAGGGTTTCAAGCATCTTCTCGCTCTCGGTAATGACGGCCTTGTGGTAAGGCACCTGCTCGATGGCTTTCTTCGATGTCTGCAACATCGCGTCCACAGCCTGTAGCATCGCCTCACGGCTTCCGCTGAACGTGTTGTCGCCCCTTGAGGCGATTTCGATGTTCATAGGAAGTTCAGCGAACTGCTCGTCTTTGCCGTTAACGGTGACGGTGATGTCAATGACCTGCTGCTGTTGAGCAAGCAGACCGTTCATCACGCCGGGGGTCTGCATCTGGTACTTAGCCCTTGGCTGCGACTTACTCTTGACAACACCTACGTCAAGCATAGGCTTCTCTCCTTTGCGGAGGATGTAGAACGGATTGCCCTCTGTTAAACTGTTGAAATCCATAGTTAATTTGTTTGTTGTTTGTTAGTCACTTGGTTAAGCGGTAGCCACCGACATGAGTTGGAGAATACCGTTGAACCTATCATTGAAAACAAGCAGTATGCCCGTTCCTGTCACGTCGGCAACGGTCACTTGTGTGCCGTTAAACGTGGTCAGGTTGCGGGTTGTGCCGTTCATGGTCAACGTGATGGGCAGTGTCGCCGTGGTTCCCGTTGGAATCGCATTGGCTATCCTGACGGTGAAATAGCCGACAGGCTGCAAGCGATGGAAACCCAGCGCAAAGTCTACCGCATCAGTCCCTACCGTAACATTGGTAGTTTCGATATAGGGGACGCCGTTGACGTTAGTTGTTACATTGAAACATCCCATGACTTAAAACATTACATTGTTGCCAAAGCCATTGCCGTAGAAGCCGCCGTTCACATACGGGGTGGTGTTGACTGCGGTCAACTGAGGCCATTGAACGGGGACAGTCGAAGGCATCTTATCAGCAATCTCGGACACCTTTGCCTGCAAGGGAGCAACGAGTCCATTGACATAGCCCGTGATGGCTGCGGTCTGGTTGGCGTTGTCGATCTGTCCGCGCAACTGGGTGATGATGTCGGCCTGCGTGTCAATCTTCGACTGCAACTCACGCTCCTTGAGTGCGCAGAACTGGTCGTTCATTGCAACGGTCTGAGCGTTGATGGCCTGCATCAGCGAGTTGGCATTGCGGTCAGCCTGCGTTTGCAGGGCATTGGTCTGCTGGCACATTGCCAACTGGTTGTCGCAGCAGCACTTGCACAACTGGCTTGCAAGGCTTGCATCACCACTTTGGATGGCGTTGATGATCTGAGGAACACTCACTGCATTCTGCAATGCGAGGGTATTGAGCGCGTTCTGCACGTTGGTGACACCGGCATTCACGAGGTTGAAGTCCTGGCCGATGGTCGTTGCGAGGTTCTGAATTGCGCTGCGGCTTGCCTCACCCTGCGAGGTGATGGCGTTCATTACCAGCTCACGACCGCTGTCGTTGGAGATCATGTTGCCGAGGTATGCGGTACCGGCGTTGCCGCCGCCCATGAATCCGTTACCCCAGCCGCCGTTGCCCCAACCGAACATCGAGGCGATGATTGCGAGACCGAACAAGTCGGCGATGCCGTTCATTCCGCTACCGAAACCGAAACCGCCGCCGTTGAAACCACCGATAGGAATTGAAAAAGGAATGTTGCTACCATTGTTGCTGCCGTTGTCAGGCAACTGATAAATTTCAGCCATTGTTTAGATTTAAGATTTGTGAGTTTAACATAGTAGAATCGTCTTTGCGCATCGACAAGACAAAATTACTCTGCGAAACACCAATCTTAAAACTTTTCCTTCTCATTTCACTGCACGTTTCTGGCAGTTCTGGCTCATCTTTTTGACCACCTTAAACACTTGACGCTCACATACTTTATACTTGTTTGAAAGTTTTGCGACAATATAATTTGTCTTGTCGCCGTCTGCTTTCATTTGCAGGTAATCGTTGTATAAATCAAGCCATTTGTAGTCATTTACCTTAATGCCGTTTTTGTGCAGTCTTTTCAGCAGTTCGCGGTTAAGCGACACAATATCGTAGACGGTCATTTTCCTTTATCAACGGGAACTTTCTCGCCAGTATTCAACAACTTGTTGAGGTCAAAGCCTCGTTCCTCTCTCGCTTTTTTGCGCTTCTTCCACCTCTCGACAGCGGCGTTAAGTTTCTTCGGATCGGAAACCCAGCCTGGGTCTCCGGGCTTCTTACCCTCGTTCGGATCGTGCTTCTTGTAGAGTACCAAAGGCTGGTCGGCGTCAATGAGTTCGATTTGCGCTGCCGTATGCCCCCAATAGTACTCGTACATCTGCACCCTCCAAAAGCCGAAGAAATATCTCGGCATCACGAGCCACTGCCGTTGCTTTCGGTCTGCGAACGCTGCGCCATACTTAGTTCTTGAAGGGTAGCTTCTACTTCCTTCGCTCTCATCCTCATCAGCGAATCCTTTGCCTCGGTCAAGGACATGATAGTCCGATAGTACTGCATCAGCGGAACTTTTTTTTTACCGACGTCAAGGATGGCATCCAACTGGATGTTGTCGTACTGACGGATGTAGTAGAACCATCGCCAACGAAACCAGTACTTGAACTTTACAGACCAGTATCCGTTAAGCGTAATGATGGCTGCGGCTTTGCAGGCCAATTTGCAGTCTTGAAGAATCTCGTCAAGGGCATCAATGCCGGAAGATTTGACGTTATCGGTCTTGCCTGACTTCACCAACAACCTTGTCAGTTTTTCCAACTGGCCGTTTTTGAGCCAATAGACCTTGTATTTCTTCTTCGTCCGCAAAACCTGCACCTCTGTAGCGTCGTTGTTGATGAGCGAAAGCAGTGTCTGCTGCGCGTCCAACGATGGCTGTTCAAGCACATGCTCCGGAATTTCCTTTTTCTTCATGTGATTAAATTAATAAGGGCAATGGCAGTCAGACCACCACTGCCCTTGTTGTTGCGGAATTTCCAGATTAAGCGGATGCGGTGGTTGCAATATCCAAGATACCGAACGCGCCGTCACCAGAGTCGGAAAGCGAACCGCTCAGTACAACGCAGAGAGGCTTGTTGCTGCCGTCGAAGGTCACCTGTGCGGTGAGCTTCGCCTTCTTGATGTAGAACAAGCGCTGCTCGGTGTCGTCGAGGATGAGCAGACCGAGCTCAACCGACTTCTGCGCAGCACCGAAACCCTTACCACTGGCGATTGCGGTTGCAATGCCGGATGCTTTCAGGGCGTCGGTGGGCAGAGTAATCTGCATGTCAGAACCTTCGGAACCGAAGCAGAGCGACATGATCTGCGTGTCGTGGCAGGGAATCTCGATGCTCAACTCGGTGTCGCCAGGGGTGAACGTGGAAACCCAGTCCGCGTTCAGGCCGTGAACCTTGAAGTGCTCGATTGAGGGAGCACCGGTGTCGAAGCTGAAACCGCTGTCCTCAGAGCAGGGGAACTCAAGCAGGGTCTTGCCCTCTGAGAGGTTCAGAGTGTTGGTGTTGCCACTCTTAGAGAACTCGAAGCCGCCCTCGACGGCGAACACTGCGGAAATGCCTTCAAACACATTGTCCTGCATTGAGTTTGAGGCCGATGTTTTCTTTCTTACAGTTGAAGCTGCCATAGTTTTAATCGTTTATTTAATGATTTATTGTTTATTGTTTGTACCTTATTCTGAAAGTGATTTGCGTGGCATGGAAACCGTAGCCGTCCTCGCCCTGCATGAGTATCACGGGGCTTACGGCAGAGATGTCCGTTCCTACAATTGGGAAGAGATCGATGACCTGCTGCACGAGCGCCGACTGAGCGCCGATGTTGATCGTGCCGTCGCTCTTCGCCTTGCAATAGACCGTAAACGTGCCATAGCAGTCGGAGCTGGCATTGATGCCGCCCTTGATAGTGTTGCGAATGCTTGTTTCCACCCTGACGACAATAAAGTCGTGCTGCTCGTTTGCCAAGGTCTTCGGCCTGCCGAGGAACACTTTCTTGCCGAGCGGCTTGAGCGCCGCAACAAGGTCGTTATGGATTTTGTATAGCATCAGAACGGAATTATCTCTAATTTTGGAAGCCCTAAGAACTTAATGCCGGCATATCTGGCGTGGTCATAGGTATTCAAAAAACCAGTGGTCGCTCTCTCGTCCTCAACGAACTCCGCATACTCGGTACTGTAGGCCACAAGAATATCGAACATGTTATTGCCGACAGGCTTGTAACTCTGCACCACACGCATTGCGTCGTTAAGACCCAAAGACTCGTTGGTCTCGACCTCCGGAATGTATACCGTATGGTCTTCGCTGCTGTAGTCCCGCTTGAAGTAATACCTCCCGTGACTCTCAGTCATCTTGACCGCGATGGCCTTCGGCATGATGTCGTTCGCATAACTCGCATATATGGGTTTTTTATTGCGGTACAGCGCAACAACAATCGAGTTTAAGAGGTTGCCCGTAAAGTCATGGGCGTTTGGTTCCCTGAGCCTAAACCATACGGCAAACCTGCACAACTCAGAGCAGAATGAGCGGCATTGTTTCTCAGTCTCGTCCTCCATCTGCTTGCGGTACTCCTTGAACGCCTTGTTGACCAATGTCTTAGTTGCGGACATATTTCCAGAGTATGTGTGTGCCCAGGTTGCCGGGGCGTTTGTCTATCACTTGGCCGTATTCCTTGAAACCATTCTTTATGACCTCCACCTTGTCTCCCTCGAGAGGCATGGTCTCTTCCGTCCACTCGTCCTGTTTTAAAGGCAACGCGAGCGTCCTGTATGACGAGATGACGTCTCCGTTGTCCGACACAGTGTCACGGTTGAAACTCCTGCATACCCCCTGATAGAGAACGACAGCCCCCTCCGGTACATCCGAACCGCAGAAGCAGCAGGCAGCGCCGTCCGATGACAACGACTGCTGCTGATCCTGCATCGGGTCTGTGTCGGCATACCTGAGTATGCGGCACAGGTGCGGAAAGCGTGGGTTAGCGATGTCTGCCATAATTCCTGATTTTACGGAATCCTGTACCCTTAAAGCCCCATTGGGGAGAAGACGCGTCAAGAAGTTCATCCTCGACACCCCATTTCTCAAACAGGGCTTTTGCGATGCGCCACAGCCCGGCGCGGTCGGCATATGTCCACGAACTCACTTTCTCGCTGTGCTCCCAGTCGCCGTCTTTATCCGTTACGGAACGGGACGAGCCCGAACCCGGCATGAGGAAGAGGATAAGATATGCGTATGCCAAATCACGCTGTCTCTCGCTCAAGTCCCAAACCGCCGTATCGGGATCTATGCCCGTTTTGAACAGGATGTTTGCGATAATACTCTCGCTGATGCCTACATTCGGGAAAAGACCGTTGATGTAGTCAATAGCCGTCTGCTGTGAGTTCGTTGCCATGCCTTTTCAATCACTTAAAAGTTGTTACACGTCGTCATGCCAAACGGTAACAATACCGTGCTCACGCATATTGTTGAATACGGGGCCTGCAAACAGCTCGCAGTCAACAGTGTTGGCGATGTTTGGACGCTCGCGCCAAGAGTTCAGCACGACGATGCGGCCCTCAACCAATGCGTAGAGGTCGGCCTCGGTCTGGCCGCCCATGCTCATACGATCCTTGAGGATGCTGTTCATGCACTTCATCTCGAAGGGACGGAAAGCGGTTGTCGAAGCGACCAGGTTGTGCTCGTCGAAAGCGGGAGCGTCAGTCACAGGACGTCCGTCCTCCTCGTGGCGTGACTTGTAGTCAATCACCTCGAAGGGCCAAATGCCCATCTCGTCACGCAGGAACGCGAGCAGTGAGCTCTGGGGCACGCGCAGGTCAGAGGAGTTGCCGCTGGTGGCATACTTGGCTGCGTATGCGCTCTTGACACTGGGGTGAGCGAGAATCATGCGGAACAGCTTCTTGCTAACCTTCCAGTGGTCAAGGCCGAGACTGAGCTCGTCGGTGTAGTAGTCCTGGAACGCGATGAGGTCTTCAACGACATCCGCGCTTGCGTTGGGGCCGAGAACACGGCTGCCTGCGGCGCCAGACCAGGTGAACCAGTCTGCGGTGGGTGCGGTGAAGTTCTCCTGAGGAATTTCAAACTTAAAGTCGTAGCGTACGCCGTCAACGGGGATGTCGTGGATTTCACCGGTTGACATAGCCTGGAAGGTCATATAGTTCAACTCGTTGTGAATACCGCCGAGCATGTTTGACGAGTTCTGCACGAAAGAGTCGATGAGCTTGTCGCCAAACGACATGTTACTCAACTTCGCGGCCTTGCGCAGGGTGATGAAGTCATCCTGGTCGAGCTGAAAACCGTGGCCGATCTTGGGCAGGGTGCCGCCATAAAGGCCCCAACCCTCGGTGTTGCGCAGGGGCTTGGGTGAGTGTGAACCCAGCACTGATGCACGGACAAGGATAGGGGTTTTGGTCTGACCCTGTACCCACTCGCGGTCGTCGGTAGGTGTTCCCCAAGACGCATAGCGCTTCCAGAGGGCACCGTTGTACTTGGCGTTAGCGTTGTCCAGCAGGGTGCTGAACTCCTCGGCGGTAACGAAACGGCCAAGGCTGCCAATCTGATAAAGACTTGAATCTCTTAATGTTGCCATAAATTAGTCCTCCTTTCTTTACTTGCGGTTAGAGAATTTGAACACACAATCGGCGTCCTTGAGCGCCTTCTTTACGACATCAGGGATGGGAACGATGCGACGTTCCAGAATGGGAGCATCAGCACCCCAAACGGCATCACCGTCAAGGGCATAAGCGTCCTCATCGACACAGGTGTCATAGGGAGTCAAACCGTTGGGAATGACCTTGATCTTATTGTCAGAACCGGCCTCAACGATGATAGATCCAGACGAACCGATGACATTGTCAACAGTAAGCACATCGACATCGTTTGCGCTGCTGTCGATTGCGCTGATGGTTGCCACTGTCTGGGCTGCGGTACTGAGACTGTTGCCCGGCAGCATCAGCTTCATGCCGACTTTTGCACGGGTACCCTCGATGTCCTTGTATACCGTAATGGTATTTGCGGTGCTGTTAACGGCCTTGACGCTGAAAGCGTACATGGGCACGATAGTGCGAGCGACCTCATCAACCCTCACGGGAGTGAACGCGGGCAGGACGTTACCCGATGAGGGCAGGACGTCCAGTGAGGGGAACTTGAAACCGCCATAGTACATCCAAGGGAGGTTGTGACCCTCGTATGCCTTGCGGACACCGCCAATGTTCTTTGAGAACTTGACGTAATTGTTGATTGTTCCTTTGTAACTCATAGTTAATTTGTGTTGTTTTCTTTTGTTTGTCTACACGTTATGGAAGTGTCACTTGGCGAAACGCGCCTCGGTTTCCCTGGCGTAGTCTTCCGCGTCCTGCACCTGTTGCTTCACGCGGTCGATGTGGTCTTTGACGATTGAGCCGGAACCACCTCCACTGCCTCCTGCGCTTCCTCCACCGAAGGGCTTTCCGCCGTCTCCATAGTAACGCTTGTAGCGTTTCTCATAGGCGGCTACCGCTGTCTGCTTGAGCCCCTCAAGTGTGGGATTTTCGCCGAAGTCGATGCTGTCAAGAGCGTCTTCGATGCAAGCCTCGTTGTTGGCTTTAAGATCGAGCAGGTGTTGCTTCAGGGCAGACTTGACACTGTTCTTTTGTGCGGTTTTTTCCCGCTCTTTCTGCGACGCGGTGATGTCTTCGATGGTTTTTCTCAACTTGGTGAGCTCGTCGTCGCGCTCCTTGAGCTTGTCGCCCAGAATAGCCTTGATGCGCTCTTCCATGTCGTCGGCAGTATTTCTGCCGTCGCCTTCGCCGTCGCCTTCCTTGCCGTCGCCTTCGATGGACTTCTTGTATTCCTCGATGGCCTTCTCTGTCGCCTCCTTGATACGATCGTCAACATCTTTCTGGTGCTGCGCCTCGTAGTCACTCTTGAACTTTTCTGCAAACACCTTGTCGTCGTGGCGCTTCTGTCCTGCATAGGCGTTGAGGACGGTTATGGGATATTTCCACATTTCTTCGGTGATCTTGCTGTCATCGGAAAACATCGGAAGGTACGCTTCTGCGATGCCGTCAAAGGTCTTGTCGCTGATAATGCTCGCATTGTCTTCTCCAATGCGTGTCCGTAGGTTTTGAATTAAAATGTCTTTCTCCATTTTTGTCAAATTGCTTGTTAACAGGCGCAAGGTGTGCGTCTCTCGCCGCCGTTTACGCCACATGTGCAAAATTAAATCACGCGGGATTGGCGTCAATAGGAGAATCTGTAAAATCTTCCGTAAAATCTACTGCCAGAGAGGGTTACGCTTGTTCTGGCGATGATGTTTGTTTGTAATTTTGCCGAAAAGGAAAATTTAACGGATTTATGGATAACGAACAGGGCTTCTCTGGATTGATGACAGAGGACGGCAGGCCGATATTCACTCAGGCGCACGTCAACCGCATCCGTCAGGAAGAGGCGTCAAAGAAGGATTCGCGCTACTTTATAGCGCAACAGGGGGCGCAGGAACTCGGATTGGGCGGCTGCGCCGACATTACCATATTCGGCGGCAACCGAGGCGGCGGCAAGGCGAACACGTACCGCACGAAAATCGCGACACCGTCGGGATACAGGAAAATGGGCGACCTTGAGGTAGGCGACCTTATATGTACTCCTTATGACGGAGTCCAGCGCGTAGAAGCCATATTCGAGCAAGGCGAGCAGTCTGTCTATACGCTGCATTTCGACGACGGAACCGAAGTTTCAGTGACAGGAGAACACCGGTTCTGGGGACGAATGTCGCCTGACGAGGAGTTCCGCGTGCTAACGACCAAAGACATTCTTGGCCGTTACCTTGTAAATAAGCCGTTCCCGCTGTCACTGAGGGCGAACGTGTACGAATATGCTGAGATACCGCTGTGCGGTGAGGTGGAGTTGAACGAGAATAAGACGGCCATCGATTTGCCGCTGCACCCGTACCTGCTCGGCTACATAAGCGGAGACGGAAACTGGATGTTCGAGACATCAGGCGTGAAACTCACCGACAACATGTACACTGCAAGGTCGATGTTCAAGTACGGCGGCTACATAAGGCGCGACCCGAAAGACGGGTATTACTACCTCAAGGGCCTTGATGACGAGAAGCGCAGGCTGATAACGAAAAGGAGGGAAAGAACTCCAGCGTTCATTCCGGACGAGTACAAGACGGCATCCGTTGAATGCAGGTGGGACTACCTGCGCGGCGTGTTGTACAAGAAGGGAGGCCAGATGAACAGGCACCCATACCTTGCGCTGCCAAACAAACGGCTTATAGACGATGTCGCTGACCTGGCACGCTCGCTCGGCATCTGGGTCAAGGTGAGCCGCGTGGAGGACATGCCTGACAAAATAGGCTTCTGGAAGGCCGTCTTTGTCGCCCCTGACGACAGGGAACTGCTCGCAAAAGCATGCCGCAGAAAGCACGCGATGGTCAATGCCGACACACCTACACACCCGAGGTCAACGAACGTGCTGACGAAGAAGATACAGAGCATCACCAAGGAACGGTTTAAGGAGAAATGCCGTTGCATCACCGTGTCAGGGCGAGACCATCTTTATATGACTGAAGGCTATACCATCAACCACAACACGGTGACGATGCTCATGGAACCGGTATACGACATATGCAACAAGCGGTTCAACGGGATCATCTTCCGAAAGAACAAGGACGACTTCGAGAACATCATCAACGAGAGCAAGCGGTGGTTCGGCGGACTCGGGCGATACAACAAGTCAAAAGACGATATGACATGGTATTTCCGCTCTGGAGCGAAACTCGGACTCACGATATACGACATGCCTATGGGAGATTTCGACACGAAGTACCGTGGACAGCAGTTCGCGTACATAGGAATCGACGAGTTGCCGCAGATGCCGTTCGAGATGATGAAGTTCCTGATGACGTCAAACCGAAACACGGTTGGCGTGCATTCGCGCATCCTCGGCACATGCAACCCGGACCCGCTGTCGTGGCTTCGCAAATTCCTCGACTGGTGGATAGGCAACGAGAGCACGGTATATGCAGACGGAAAACTGCATCCAGAACTGAAAGGGTTCGCGATACCGGAGCGAAACGGCGTTGTTCGCTACTGCTACATGCCTGACAATTCGGTAGACAACATCATATGGGGCGATACACCAGAAGAGGTATACGAGCAGTGCCGCGATGTTATCGATGAGATGTGGAACCCGGAATGGGAGCAGTACGGATACACGAAGACGTCGTTCTTTGTCAAGTCGGTGACATTTATCAAGGCCGCACTCGACGAGAACAAGGCGCTGCTGAAGAACGATCTCAACTACATCGCTTCACTTATGAACCAGCCGCCAGAAGTAAGGGCGAGGGAACTCGGAGGAAACTGGGATGTAATAGAGACAAGTGACGATATGATACAGCCGTACCACCTTGACAAGGTGTTCCAGAACAGCCAGATGACCGGGGACGGCGTGCGCAGGGCAACATGCGATGTCGCAGGCACCGGCGGCGACAACTGCGTGACGTGGCTGTGGATAGGATGGCATGTTGCAGACCTGTTCGTGTGCCGGCGCGACCTGTATTCCACTGTTGATGTGTTGAAGGCCAAACTGCGTGAGTGGGGCGTACTCGAGGAGAACTTCACGTACGACCTCAACGGCATGGGGCAGGTGCTCAAGGGCGGATTCCCGAAGGCTGTCCCGTTCAATAACCAGGAAGCGGTGGACAGGAAGGACAAATACCTGTATGACAACAAGAAGTCGCAGTGCGCATACAAATTCGCAGAACGCACACAGCAGGGCGACTGGAGCATGGAACACAGCCTGTTGGGACGCAAGTACCTCGTCGGCAAGGAAACAAGGACGCTGTACGACATCCTGCAACGCGAGCGCAAGTGCGTCAGGCAGGATATGTCAAAGCGCGACAAAGGCTGGTGCATCATCCACAAGGAACAGATGAAGAACAAGTCCATCGTCGGACACTCGCCCGACTTTTTTGAGGCGCTTTTCATGCGGGAAATCTTCGAGCTGAAGCACACGGTAAGCGTCCCAAACTGGGCAAAAGGCACCTCCAAGCGCCTTCGCATCACAAGACTATCACCACGATAATACACAATAACTATGGCTACGCAAAACGACAAACGAATACGCGGGCTTCTCACAAAGAAGCCGTTCACAAGAGTCATGCCCGACCACACGGACTTGGGGCATCTTATCGAGGAGCCTATGGAGACTCCCGTAAAACGCGACCGCCTGCGCAGGAAAATCGTCACACAGGAGCAGTTCCTGCGTGAGCTTGATCCTGCCGGTCACGCCATCAATGACAAATCACTGTATCCAGACATCTGGCAGAAGAACGAGGAAGACGGCAGGTGGTACATTCAGGAGATTCCGCGATACGCCTTCTCCTTTCAGCAGATTATCCTCATCAAACACCTGACGCACCTGTGCGGCAACGATATCCAGTTCGAGCTCTCTGACAAGAAGGTAAGCGACGAGGTTACAAAGGTGTTCGGCGAGTTCAAAAACGGCTGGGCGAACAAGAACATGGAGGTGGCGTGGTACCAGCTCGCAAAATCGGTAAAGGCGACCGGTGACGGCGCTTTTGTCGGATTCATGGATAATGGCAAGTTCGGATGGCGCGTGTTCTCGTTCCTCAACGGCGACAGGCTGTACCCGCACTACGACCTGCGCACAGGCAGGCTGAACACGTTTGCGAGGACTTACTGCAACTACGACGAAGACGGAACGGTGACAAAGCGATACATCGACGTTTGGGATGATGAGAACTATTACCGCTTCGTGGCCGACGGTGACGCTGTAGGCGTTTTCGACAAGGCGAAGCGCGCCGTGTACAACTTCTTCAATATCGACGGATATAAACTTGAAGAAGAAACGCCACACGGATTCGACAGCATCCCTGTGGCCTATATGCGTGACGACAACGGCCCATGCTGGACTTTCTCGCAGGAGACCATCGAACACTACGAGAGCGCGTTCAGCAACCTTGCGCACAGCAACCACGACTTCGGCCTGCCTATCATGTATGTGCGCGGAGAAGGCAGCGAGGTTATCGCCGCAGAGGACATGTCCTACGCGAGCAAGATCATGTTCCTCCCGTCAGACGGCGAGGCGGGCTTCCTCAACCGACAGGACGCGAGCAATGCATACAAGGCAGAACTCGACAAACTGGAAGAGAGCATCTACAAGCAGTCGTTTGCGGTGAAGACACCCGAACTGAAGTCGGGTGACACCCCTGGCGTTGCGCTGAAAATCATGTACTCAGACGCCATCGAGAAGGCGATGTCCGATTCACAGGAATATGACGGCTGCATCGACAAGATGGTGGAGATCTACTCGTGGGGATACGGCATCGAGAGCGAGAACAGGCTGGCTTTCATGACGACGAATATACGGCACTATATAGAGGCATATGTACACTTAAACACCAGTGAACTTACGCAGAATCTGAACACTGCCGTGCTCGGTGGATTCCTGTCGAAACAGACAGCATCGGAGAAACTTCCGTACTCTACTCCGCAGGAATGGGAACGCATCCTTCAGGAGAAGCACGATGCCGAAATGAACCAGATTCTTGTTGAAGAGCAAAGGCTTGAGATGCAAAACGAACATACTGTTGACCTCCAAGAAGACCTGTCGGAAATCCAAACGGAACAGCAGGTTGAAGTCATCAAGGCACAACAGGAGGCATCCGAAAGCGAGGACGAGAACAATAACGATCCTAAAGCCAAGCAATCGAAGAAGAAAAAAGGCTCTGTTGCAACCGGCAGGGGCGCCGGAAGACCGAACCGCTTGAATACCGATAAGTGGGGAAATAGACAGGGTGAAAACAACTGGAAACAGTGGAATTCAACTCACTAATTAATTGATTATCAACATGAAAGACTGGACTGGCGACAGCAACAGCATCTTCAAGACGCTTGGAGCGAGCAACCACACCGACAAGGAACGTGAAAGCATGGACTTCTATGCAACCGACCCTGTCGCGATTGACCTGCTTCTCAAGAAGGTTGACTTGCCCAAGCATATACTTGAACCTGCATGTGGCAGCGGATGCTTATCTGTAAGGCTTGAGAACTTGGGGCATGATGTCAAAAGTTATGACCTTGTTGACCGAGGTTACGGAGAGAAGAAAGACTTCTTTTCAATCACTCAACCGCCGTTCACGGGAGACTATGCTATCGTTACCAATCCACCATACAAATTCGCCAAAGAGTTCGTGCTGCATGCGCTTGAACTTGTACCTGATGGAAGCCTTGTATGCATGTTCCTCAAAACGACGTTTGCGGAAGGCAAGGGGCGTTTTAATTCACTATTCCGTACCAGCCCCCCCCTCAAGGTTTTGCAGTGCGTGGAGCGCGTCCTATGCGCCAAAAACGCGGACTTTACAACAAGGAGAAATGAAGGCAGTGCAGTCGCTTATGCTTGGTGGGTATGGCAAAAAGGCTATAGCGGACATACAATTTTAGACTGGATATAATGGCACAACCGATTAAGATCAAACTCAACACCGACAAATACCGCATCCCCACCGAAGAGGATATAGCGGCGGCGAAGGAATACATCCTCCAAAGGGAAGAGTACGCCGGTTTACTCGGTGACCGCATAGACGAGGTCATCGCCGATGCCGCTGCGCGTGTCGTCATCATCTGCTACCGCTATAACGTGGAACCCAAACTGCTGTACCTCTCGAGCGCCTTCAACGCCGAGATGATGGCAGAGATAGCCGAGGTGATGGACGCTGTCGAGGCCGCCATACTCAGGCTCATGCACGAATACTCGACAAGGGTGACGCTCGACATCGTGCGCGCCTTGAGGCTCACCGAATGGATGGACAGCCTCGGCAAGGGCGGCAACAACCTCGAGGACACGCTCTACAATTACCTGTACAAGATGATGAAGGACTGGGAAGCAGCAATCGCAGCCATGCGTTACGCAGGACTTGACGCCGCCAAGGCCACGACACGCATCAAGACCTACCTGCACCAGATATACAACATGCCTGAAGTGCGCTACGCGTTCAAGCGGTGGCAGGAGTTCGCAGCGACGTATATCCGCAGCCGAGGAGTCCAGTACGGTGCAGTCGGCATATCGAACAACGGAAGCACCAACGTGGTGAACATGGCGAAGAACACGTTGCAGATGGCATGGATGCGTAACCTGTGGCTTGACGGCATGGAAGACGATACGCTGGCGGGATATTACGTTTCAAGGGGCAGTACATATAACTGCGACATATGCGATGACCACTGCGGCTATTGGCCAAAAGACAGGTTTGAAGGCGTAATCCCCGTTCATCCAAATTGCCAGTGCTTCGCGATACCCATTTACAACAAAGAACAACAACTAATGGAATATGAACCTATCTAAAAACAAACTGAACGAGGCAAAGCGCCTCGGCATAAAGCCGGAGTGGCTCATCGCCGCAGACCTCATAACGCTCGGATACACCGAAGACGACGCGTTCGAGATCTCGCACAGCCTCATAAGCATGACGAAAAGCGCGTTGCAGAACGACAACATCAAGCGTGAGATGTATAACTCTCCCGTGTTCCAAAAAGCACTTGAGGCTCGTATTGAAGCGCATCGTGAGAACGCGGCGGTCATCGGTACGGACAGTGAACTTATCGACAAGACGCAGACTGCGAAACTGATCATGCGTGCCGCAATGAAACAGCCCAACGACAGCAAGGAACGCATCGAGGGACTGATGAAGTACGCCGACATCATGGGCTACAAGAAAGACGACGTCGAAGCAGGTATGGACGACAGCATCAGCTTCTTCCTCCCGCTCAAATGCGACCAGTGCCCGCTGCTGAAGGCATACAACAAGGAACAGGAAAGGCATGGCGGCGAAACGATAAGGCCCGTAGAGATGGGACATGTCATCAAAACGGCGAAGGCCGCCATCGAAAAGGCCAAAAAGAAGAGCGCCGAAGCATAAGCTCCGGCACTCGGGCCAAAGGGGGTAAGAAAAGAAAGTAAAGTCTATTGTTCGGACTGTTCGCTGATCTCGTCAAGCATCTCGTCCAATACCTCGTCAGAACGCTCCTGCTCTTCAGTGGGAGCGTTTGCCTTCATTTCTGCCTCGTACACCTCTCTCCACTCAAGGAAATCGTCACAAAGGCGCTTGACCTCTTTGATGAGGTCTTTGCGCTCTTTTTTCTCCCTCAACATGTCAGGATTGAAGTATAATGCAGAGCACATCTGAACGGCACGGTGGAAATAGCCGTTAGGAATGGTTGACACCATGAGCATGTTGGCGAATACGGTGCTTAACGAAGACGAAAGGCTTTCGTCCGCATACAGGCCGGCTATAGCGGCAAACATGCCGTTTGTCGAAGGAATGCGCACCTGCCACACGCCTTCAAGGTCACTGACGCATATCTGTTCGACGTCGTATTTGTCTTTGCCTTTACCGACAGTCGTCTTCGTGCGCCACACCTTGTAGTTCCCTACCCTCGCGGGCCTGACAAACGGGATTTTCCTTTCGCTGTTATCCATGAACATCCTCTTTTAACTGTTCGACAAGCTCATCCATCGAATGGAATATGTCGTCGATATCAATGCAGTAGCCGTCTTCCGTCTCTACCTTGACGGACACGATGCGGTCTTTGACTGCGCATCCGTCGCCGATGAAGTACACCTCGTCGCCGACGCAGTACTCGCTCTCGGCGGCCTTGGCGTAGTCGAAACCGGGAGTGATGTCGGTGCAGTTCTTGTCAAAGTACGCACGGACATCGTCTTCAAGTTCGCGGAACACTTTCCTCATCTTCTCGCCGACCTCATCCCAGTCCTTCGCGGACTGCTTCAGGGTCTCGACGAGTTCTTGCTGCTGGAGATGCGCTCTGATGATGACTTTCGCCTGTGCGGCGACGTCGTCGATGATGTCAAAAATCATTTCCTCGCTCATAGTGGTACCTTGTCTTACGCCTTTGCACGTTTCTTGCCTCGTCTCTTAGGAGCGGCCTCTTCCTTTTCGGGTACATCACCCTCTTCAACAGCGACCACTTGCTCGTCTTCGACAGCCTCTTCAGCCAGTTCTTCCTTCGCTTCGGCATTTTCTGTCTCGATATTTGCGACCGACGAAACGGTGACGCCGATGTTCACCTCTTTCGGATTGTCGCGTCCTACTAAAATCTTACTCATGACAAAATCTGGTGTTTTTTGTTTATACTCTCTTGTTGAAAATCCTCGCCAAAAGACCCCTGCCGTAAAGCCTCTCGTTCTCTGATCGGAGTTCGTTGATCTCGCTCTGCATGGAAACGAGCTTCGTTCCAGCCTCTGCGAGCCTGTCCGTCAGTTTCTTGGCATCGGCGCACGCCTCGTCAAGTCTGCTCCTCGTGTCGTTGTACAGCGCTTCGTAGTCCTCAGACGACTTTACAGCGGCGCCTATGCTCGTCTGCGCTTCAACGAGCGCCTTGCGCACTTCGCCGAGCTCAACGGCGACATTGTCGAGTTCTTTTGCAAGCCTGTTCCTCTCGTTTAGCAGGCCGTTGTACCTGTCAACGGCTTCTGCTTTTGCAAACCTGCCGCAAACCGGGCATTTAGCCCTCTTGTCGTTTTCTTTTTGTTCACTCATAGTCGTATATCGTTTAAATTAACTTCCTGTGTGTCCGAAACCGCCTGTACCCCTGTCCGTACCAGAGAGCTCATCGGCTTCAACGAAATCAACGCATTCCGTCTTATAGACGGTAAGTTGGGCGATGCGCTGGCCTCTGCGGATAAAGAAGACATTGTCCCTGTTGTTGACGATGACACCGACGCTCCCACGGTAATCGCTGTCGATCTTGCCCAAAAGGACATCGCAGTCGAAACGCGCACTCGGCTCATCCGTCACTATGCAGTCCCTGTAACCCTCAAAACCCTTTGCTGAGTAACCGCTGCGGGGTTCGATTTTCGCCTCATGTCCCGACGGAAGCTCGATGGCGAAACCGAGGTCTATAACCTGCCTGCCTTGCCTTATCGTCCTGTCGCAAGGCGCGTATACGTCGAACGCGGCAGCACCGGCTGTGGCCTTTTGGGGCATAACGGCATCTTCTCTCACTCTTTTGAACTTTACTGTCATATGTCACTTGATTTTTAACGCGTAGTCAATATTGTTTTCGCAAAAAACGCCGTATATGTAGCCCGTCGCCGTCCTGCGCCTGTTGCCACCTACCGTGTTCCAGCCCAGACGCGTCATCTCGCCGCCGAAGGCACGCTGCGCAACGGGGTCGATGAGCCACTTGCCGCAGAACGAGAGGTAGTCGCCGTACAGGTCAGACGCTGTCACCCACTGCGGCTTGTCGTCCCAGTGGCCCGTGCGCCTGTTGCACGAATAGCCCTTGCGCGACAAAAACACCTGGACGGACTGGCCGTTCTCGAGCATGTAGTCCTCAAGCTCCTTGTCGCCGTCGGCCTTCGTCGTGAACTCGTAGCCGTCCTTTACGAACCTCCTGTAGCCGTCCATCATCCAGTTGCGGATTCCCGACAGCTCGGTAAGCAGCTCGCTCACGAGCTCCCTGTTCATGTCCGCAGCACTGACGGTTGTCCTGAACGGGATGATGATGAGCCTCCTGAGAACCGCCTTGTCGATGTTGCGGTTCGCCGGCTTGCGGTTCATGTTGAACACGAGAAACGGGATGTCGTACGCCGTCTCGGGATTGTGGCCAAGCCTGCGTACCGTTTGAGGCTCGCCTGAACACAACGACTTGAACGTGTCGGAATAACGGCTTATGTCGTCGGCCTGCACCTCACTGCAATAGTTGAACGTCTTGCCAGCTATCGAACCGATGAAACGCGCACGCACCTCGGGAGAACCGACCAACAGCGAGTCAAGCCCCAAATACGATATGTTCTCGGTCCCGTATACGCCCCTTACGACATCAAACACGGTGCTCTTGCCGTTGGCTCCTCCGCCGACAAGCCACAAAGTCTCCTCGACCTTGTGAGTCATCGTCTTGCGGTCGGCACAGCCCAGACCGAAGTACTTCTGCATCTTGACGATGTCTCCCTTGGGCAACACCGATGACAGAAAAGCCTCCCAACGGGGACACCTCGCCTTGGGATCATAGTCGTAAGGCAACATCGTCACGACAGGCATGCGGTCAGAAAACGGATGATGAACAGGATGGTCTATGTCGGAAAAATCCCACACGCCGTTGCGGAAACACACCAACGAACTCCGTACACCCAACGGAGACAACGAAGCACCGCCTCGAGCACTGTGCAACACCTTTAACCGCGAATTCACGACATCGTGCTTCGGAACACCAGCCTTTACCAACGCACGCGATATGCCCGTCTCCAACGCTATGTCACTCACGGGAACCCATACGCGGCCGTCAAAACGGTAAACCTCGCCCATGTGCATCCGAAAACACGACGAACACGCCTCCAACACCAGCTCCTGGTACCCGTATATGCGGTCACCAAGGTTCGCCTGCTGGTACGCATTGCGCAACCGTTTACCGCTGATGTACCTTCCTACATCATCGGAAACGCTGTCAATCAGCAAGTTAACACTATTTCGTGAATTATTGGCCAAGTCCTATAAACAAAAATATAAAACAACAAATTATAATAAACAAAATTTGGTACATTTTGTTCATTTTGTTCATTTGTACAAAGGTAAAACGCTGTAAATAAAGACGATGAACAAAACACGGAAAATCGTTCGGAAAATCATCACTTTGTTCATTTATGCACCAAATACGACACTTTTTGACCTACATACAACCCGAAATAACCCCGAATAAAGCAAAAAATAACCCAAAAACGCTCAGAAATCGCACATAAGAGCACGTAATTCCCGGGACATATAACCTGCCACCTTGACAAAACAACGCCTTTAACGGGCCTCTATGCGCCTTTAAGAGAACGGAATGAAACGAAATTTTTAAAAAAAAATTAAAAAATCTCGGAGAGAGGTCAAACATCATTCGTTCATTCCCGCAGGGGGGCTAACCCCTTGATTATCAAGCAGTTATGTAACCCGCTGATTATCAACACGTTACAAGCAAAAAAGTTACTATATAATAATAAAGGTACTTTTATAACTCGCTGATAGTCAGTTAGTTAGGTAGTGCAAAAATAGTCCTTTTCTTTTGTCAGTAACCAAAAAAGCACTATCTTTGTGGTGCGGGAGTCATCCAGCAAGAGTTCTTAAACATGGTGATTGATTACTTGCTAGCAGATTGCTAGAGTTTTGGTGTGTGTGTTTGAGTCACATAATAGGCACAAGTTTAGTGTTATTCACATATACTCACATTTTAAAACTTTATTATCATGTTACAAGTTAATTTTAAGCCTATTGCAGGCAACTGCGCACCCGTTAAGCAGGTTAGCGAGACCGAGACCGCCCACGTTACCGAAGTAGCAAGCAGTGTTATTTCAAAACTGCAAGAGATTGCAGTCTTGAGTGATGATGAGAGAGGACTACTTGATTTTGTCAAATTAGTAAATCCCGAGTTATCAAGCAAGTTTGCAGGCTGCTCCGATAGCGAGAAAGCAAGCAAGCAATTTTCTCACGTTGCTATTGTTGGCGAAAAGAGGATTTACTCAATTTTCACCGCTCCAAAATCACTGGATGATGTATTAATGAACTTGGCGAGCACAAGAACATTATACCGAGCAGTTAAGATTGAGACCGCCAAAGCAGACAAAGCAGCAGAAAGCGAGACCTTTGCAACCTTTATCGCTCGCAAAAATCTCCCTGCTTCAGTTATGGAGATTGCAGGAGTTAAGGAGCAACTAATATCTCAGTGGTTTGAGTATCTGAGAAACTTGCAGGTTTCAGAGGGAGCGATAAGAGACCTTTGCGAAACTAGCGAGATAGAGTACCAACAACCAAAGCAGGAGACCGAGACCGAGACCGAGCAGGAGACCGAGACCGAGCAGGAGCAGCCAAAGCAGCCAAAGCAAGAGGGGAGCAGGAGCAAGAGCAAAAGCCAAAGCAAGAGCAGGAGCAAGAGCAAGTAATCAATCACCGACCGACAACAAACACCGCTATTATTTAGCGGTGTTTGTTTGTTTTATGCCTATTTGGAAAATTTCCGCAGATCTGGAAATTACGGCGATCGTTTCCCGTTACGGCACAAAATCAAAAATCGTTCCTCACATGATTAGTCCACCGCAAAAGCGACACACCGCAATTATACGGCCGCGAGGCTGCAAAGATTGTGTGTTTTGTGTCGTTTGTGTACTTGTACACTAAAACGGCCGTGATATTTTTCGGGAATCAGAGTTAAAATAATTGCCTGACCGTCATCACCCGAGACAGGTTTATGCCTGTGCGCTTGTAGTGAGTGCGTGATGCAGAATAACACCGAAGACTCACGGAATAGACGTTATTTTGCGGCACGTTTGCGAAATATGGTAGCAACGTGTGCCTATAGAGCGTGGCAGAGAGATTATAGACATAATTGGATTTTTAAGGTTAAACGAGGGCGGCAATAAATCTACAAGATAGAGTGAGCCGCCATTTATGCCGTGTCTCTCTGGTGCGTCACGCGTTGGCGCGTGGGAGTTTTACAAAGGTTCGATTCCTTTACACGGCTCTATTTATTTATTCACACTTAAAATTTTCAAATTATGAGCAATTACAAAGAATATTACATGATCTACAATTGCCGTGACATTTACGGCGATTTCGATGATGCTGAACACACGTTTTGCAAAAACGATAGTGAAGCGATCGAGTGGGCAAAAAACAAAATCGCCCAATTGAGAACGCATTGCGATTACGGCTACCGCATCTATGGCGGTACGCTCTACTGCTATGAAAGAGTAGTCGCAACAATTGATTAACCTATAAAACTCAGAGATTATGAAACACTGGTGGTTACTGACAATCCGCAAAAACGGCGAAGTCATTGCCTGCGAGAAATTCTACTACACGAAAAAAGAGTTAGACAATTTCGCGTGCAAAATCTTCAAATGTTTTCCCAACTGCGGGAGAATTGAAGTAAAGAAACTTTCTTAAATCCGCTGATGAGCTGCTGCGATGCAGCGAAACACCGCTACGTGTTGGCGGTGTACGGATACAATCCGCGCCACGTTGTGTGGCGGTGCATTGACACAAACTAACCTTTATAAACTAAATATTCAATTATGATTTACAACGCTTATTTTTACG
>Ga0326513_10001079_pt1 | contig 22351 bp, 13 predicted proteins | sample 2_2465_0518_D_FD_203654 | JGI IMG/M metagenome (GOLD analysis project Ga0326513, IMG submission 203654) | Bovine rumen microbial communities from UC Davis, California, United States - 2_2465_0518 | ecosystem: Host-associated > Mammals > Digestive system > Stomach > Rumen | place: USA... | reverse complement strand
TTCCGAAGTCGTTGCAACGACTTCGGAATGGACCAGAAGCGTTTCGAGGGCGATGGTGTCATTTCGGGCTACGGAAAGATTGACGGTCGTATTGTATTCGTATATGCTTTTGATTTCAGCGTGCTCGGAGGCTCACTCTCTGCTGCTAACGCTCAAAAGATTGCTAAGGTACAGGATCTTGCACTCAAGAATGGTGCTCCTATCATCGGACTCAATGACTCTGGTGGTGCACGTATTCAGGAAGGTGTAGAGTCGCTTACTGGCTTCGCACACATCTTCCGTCGTAACGTTATGGCAAGTGGTGTTATCCCACAGATCAGCGCTATCATGGGCCCTTGTGCAGGTGGTTCTTGCTATTCACCAGCACTTACCGACTTCATCCTTATGGTGAAGGGACAGAGCCAGATGTTCGTAACTGGTCCTAACGTGGTAAAGGCTGTGACAAACGAGGATGTAGATAAGGAAACTCTCGGTGGAGCAATGACTCATAACTCAGTTAGCGGTGTTAGCCATTTCATCTGTAATGATGACGAGGAGACTCTGATGACTATTCGTGAGCTTATCGGATTCATCCCTTCAAACAATATGGAGGATGCTCCTGTACGCTCTATAACAGATGAGGTTACACGTGTATGCCATGAGCTTGACAACGTGGTTCCTACTGACCCAAATATGCCTTACGACATTCACGACATCATCGAGCCTGTATGTGACCAGCAGTATTTCTTCGAGGTGCAGTCGGAGTTCGCAAAGAATATCGTTGTAGGTTTCGGACGTATTGCAGGACGCACAGTCGGTTTCGTGGCTAACCAGCCAAACTATCTTGCAGGTGCTCTCGACATCGACGCTTCTGATAAGGCTGCTCGTTTCATCCGTTTCTGTGACTGTTTCAACATTCCTCTCATCGCTGTTGAGGATGTTCCAGGCTTCCTCCCAGGTGTTAAGCAGGAGCACAATGGTATCATCCGTCATGGAGCAAAGATTGTGTATGCGTTTGCAGAGGCAACCGTTCCAAAGATTACGCTCATCACACGTAAGGCATATGGTGGTGCGTATATCGTTATGAACTCAAAGTGCATTGGCGCAGATGTGAACCTCGCATATCCAACGGCTGAGATTGCCGTTATGGGTGCGGAAGGCGCTTGCAACATTCTCTATCGCAAGGCAACTCCAGAGGAGCGTGCTCAGAAGATTGAGGAGTATAGAGAGAAGTTCGCTAATCCGTTGCCAGCAGCACAGCTCGGTTATATTGACGAGATTATCCAGCCATGTGATACCCGTATCCGTCTCATTCAGGCTCTCGAGATGACTCGCAACAAGAACCAGAGCAATCCTCCGAAGAAGCACGGAAATATTCCAATGTAGTATATTGAAAAAATATATATAAAGTATTGTGTATTGTATTAAGTAGATTATTAGTCATGAAGAAAGCGCCCGAACTGTGAAGTCCGAGCGCTTTCGCATTTTTACACTTGACAGTTATTAAAAAAGCGTAAAAATAGTGTATGTTGGCAATAGAATTATTGTAATTAGAAGAAAAAGATGTAATTTTGCACACATGCTTAATAAATACAGGTGTGCAGAATCCTCCTCGCTATATGGAGGACCTACATACCATCAAACCTAAATTCGTATAAATGTTTAAGAAAATTCAGATGATGGCTATTATGCTCACGATGTGTAGCGTAGCCAGTGCCCAACAGTCAAACGTCAATCTCAGTTACAACCCGCAGAAGGATACCGAGGGACTTGTTCCTTTTAGTGCCTCGCTCAACTCTCCACAGGTGAACGATGACCATACCGTCATCTTCCGCATCAAGGCACCACAGGCGAGTGAGGTCAAGTTGTCTGGTGCAATGCTCACAGTAATGCATCAGCGAAATCCGCTGCCGTTCACAAAGGGCGACGACGGCATCTGGACACTTAAGATTGGCCCGCTGCCGGTGGATATGTATCAGTACAATATCATCATTGACGGCGTGAGTATGGCAGACCCAAACAACACCTATGCTTCCTTCACAGCAATGCCTCCCTACAGCGAACTCATCATTCATGGAGATGGGCCTCAGTGGTATGATGCAAAACCTGTGCCTCACGGTTCCATCACCCGCCACATCTACACAAGTTCGGTGACAGGTGGTGAGCGTGACATGTACGTTTACACTCCTCCTATGTTTGATCCGAATAAGAAGTACCCCGTGCTCTATCTTATGGGAGGTAGTGGCGAGCTGCCATCCAATTGGATGTACGATGGTCGTGTGAATTTCATCATGGATAACCTACTTGCAGAAGGGAAGTCAAAACCGATGATTATTGCAATCATCAACAACCAGGTTGTGCATCGCAACCATCCGAAGCATGCCGACCTCACATTCGATATTATGGCCCGTGAGTTGCGCGAGGTCATCGTACCTTTCGTTGACAGCCACTACAACACTATAGCCAATCCACACGGACGTGCCATCTCTGGACTGTCCATGGGAGGTCGCCATACTATGTTCAGTGGACTTGAGAAGAACCTCGATCTGTTCGCTAACTTCGGTGTTCTCAGCGCAGGTGATGCTGACCCAGCAAAGACTATGCCTGTATTCATGAATACTCCTAATGTGAACGATAAGATCGACTACCTCTTCGTTGGACAGGGTACCGAAGAACAGTCAGGTTTCTTCAATGTTCGTGTCAAGGGATTCATCGATGCTCTGAATGCCCGCAATATCAAGCACGAATACTATGCTGGCGGACATGGCGGTCACGACTGGTCAACATGGCGTCATCTCCTCTATTACAGATTCCTCCCAAATCTGTTTAAAGGGACTAAGTAATGTAATGTGAGTTCGACGAATTCCTTCTATATGGCAGCAAGCACCAAAGATGCGTATTCGCCGAACTCACGTTAAATAATGCGATGAACCTCCTATTTTTTGTTCACTCTTAGAAAGAAATCTTTGTTGAGTTTGGATTCCTTTTCATCTTGTACTTGTTTTGTGGAAAAGGGGTTGGTAGTATTTGTAAAATAGAAGAAAATGTTGTAACAGAATTCGCATAGTTTGCAAAGGAATGATTACATTTTTCTAAGATTTGGCTGCATTTTGTATTTATAATGTAAAAAAATAGTATGAAAATTTGTATATTTTGTTTTTTTGCTGTACTTTTGCAGACGGATAAAGTAAGAATACTTTTTTGCCGATGATTTTTTAATTACAAATTTATATAAGCACTAAGAACATATAGTGTAAAACGTTACAATTATTATGAAGAAATTAATTATTTCAGGTTTGGCGATGTTTATGTCGCTCACTTCTGTTATGGCTCAGGAGGAAACAGGTATTGGTAATCATCTTGGTTGGGGTGTCGGCTTCGGTACAGAGGGTTTTAATGCTAGTATCGCTACAGATTTGACTCAGTATGCAGAGTTGGAGTTTGGCGTAAACTATGCTCCAGGATTCTCTCGCAAGAGCAATGGTGGTGTGTTCTATTTGGATGATGCAAAGCTTAAAGCTAAGGAAAATCCTCGCGCATACACCAATGATGAGATCAATGTGAAGACATCAATTAATCGTGCAACTCTCGACTTCAAAGGTAGTGTATATCCATTCGCAACAAATGAGAATTTCACCTCTGATTTGTTCGTTTCCTTAGGTATTTCTTTTGCAAGTAAGGAAATTGCAACAATCAAGGGCTCTACTAAGATAACAGGTAACCAGCCTGCATTCGCTCCAACTGTAGATGAAGAACACCCTTTTGTAAGAGCTGGTAAGTTCTTGCTTCCTGTTGAGAAAGTGAATGGCCAGTTTGTTGCTAACGGTTCTTGTCAGGTAAATAGCGTTCGTCCTTACGTTGGTCTTGGTTATGGTCGTCTCGTTCCAAAGAACAACCTTGGTTTCCGTGTTGAGGCTGGTTGTCAGTTCGCTGGTAGCGTGAAGGTATATGATCACAATGACAAGGAAGCACATCTCCTTAGTGAGTATAAGATTGAAGATGACAGTACTCCAAAGAAGTTCATGGATTTCTTCTCTGTCTATCCTGTACTCAAGGTTTCTCTTCGTGGAAAGTTCTTCTAAGCAATCAGTTTATATATAAATATAAGGAAGGCTCGTACAAATCAATGTGCGGGCCTTTTTCTTTTCTTCGTTTTAATTTTTGGAAAAATTTGGAGATTACATTTTTTTTGTATATCTTTGTACCCGAATTTTGCACATGAGTGTTAGGCTATGACGGTTGCAAAAAGCCCAAAACCTAACAGCCGAATTTGGAGAGATGCTCGAGTGGCTTAAGAGGCACGCCTGGAAAGCGTGTATACGTCAAAAGCGTATCGGGGGTTCGAATCCCCCTCTCTCCGCTTTTTATACCTATTTCTTTCCTAGATTTGATTTCGAAAACTTAAAATGAATAGACATTATTCTATTATCATAGCAATACTCTTTGCCTTTGTCTGTATGTCTGCAATGGCTCAGCGTACCCTTCTCAATTTTGATGAGGGATGGAAATTCCATCTCGGTAATGCAGCAGACCCTTCAAAGGACTTTGGATGTGGTACAGAGTATTTTAACTATCTTACCAAGGCTAATTCTATTCATAATACAGGTCCTTACAGTAATAAGTTTGATGACAAAGACTGGAAAACGGTAGATCTTCCTCATGATTTCGTAGTAGATCTTCCGTATGATTCGGTTTCTAGCCATTCTCATGGTTACAAGACCGTTGGATATAAGTTCCCGGAAAATTCCGTTGGTTGGTATCGCAAGACCTTCCATGTAGATAAGGAAGACAAGGACAAGCATATCGAACTTATCTTTGATGGAATCTTTCGTGCCAGTCGTGTATGGGTGAACGGTTTCTATTGTGGTGGAGAGGAAAGCGGATATCTTTCGCAGGAGTATGATATCACGGATTATCTGAAGTTTGGTGAGGATAACGTGGTGTGCGTTCGTGCTGATGCCACAATGGAGGAAGGCTGGTATTATGAGGGTGGCGGTATCTATCGTCATGTGAAATTGCTGAAGACGGATGCCGTACATATTCCGACGAATGGTGTTAGTATTCGTGTTAAGTTCTCAAAAAATGATTTCAAAAAGGCTGCCGTTACGTTCAAGGGTGCTGTACAGAACTGTTCTGACGATGCCGTGCAATGTAAGATGCAGTATTTCGTGTATGATGCTGAAGGCAATGAGGTGCTGGCTGTTGAAGGTGCAGATCGTGAATATACAAATGTAGCAGCACGTAAGTTGGCTGATAATGGTACTTTCAAGTATGATGTGACGTTTGAGAATCCACATCTTTGGACTCCTACGGATCCATATCTCTACACATGCGTATCAAAGTTGCTTATTGGTGATAAGGTCGTTGATTCTGTTAGTACAAAGTTCGGTTGTCGTCAGGTAAAATTCCACAAGAAGGACGGTTTCCTTATAAATAATGTACGCACGAGATTGAAAGGTGTGAATATGCATCAGGATCATGCAGGTGTAGGTTCGGGTATTCCGGATGCCGTATTGCTGTGGCGTATGCGACAGTTGAAGAAGATGGGATGCAACGCATATCGTTCTTCCCACAACCCAATGACTCCTGCATTACTTGATATATGTGATTCTCTTGGTATCCTTGTCATTGATGAGAATCGTCTTTCTGGTACAAGTGAGTATCAACTTAGGGCTCTAGCAAAAATGATTGAGCGTGACCGTAATCATCCAAGTATCATTCTCTGGAGTCTCGGTAACGAGGAGTGGGGATTGGAATGGGATGAGCGAGGCAGGCGTATAGCAGCTGCGATGCGTAACTATTGCCGTCTGTACGATACCACACGTCCTATCACATTTGCAACAAGTAGTGGTCCTACAGTTGAAGAGCCTGTTGATGTTGCCGGTTATAACTATATCCTGCAGAATCCTATTGACAGTATGCGTCAAGTCTATCCGGAACGTAAGTGCTATGGCTCTGAGGAGACATCTGGATGTGGTACCCGTGGCATCTATTATGATGATCCCGAGGGCAGATGGATGAAGGCTCTGAACCGCGCTCCGAATGGTCCTGACAGCATCTATAATTGTATAGAGCGTGGTTGGAAATTCTATGCGGCTCGTCAATGGGCTTCTGGTTGCTTCTTCTGGACGGGGTTCGACTATCGCGGTGAGTCAAATCCGTTGAAGTTCCCTGCTACCATATCCCAATTCGGTATTCATGATTATTGTGGATTTCCCAAGGATGAAGCTTATTATCTGAAGTCATGGTGGACATACGAGCCTGTCTTGCACATTTTCCCTCATTGGAACTTGAAAGGACATGAGGGCGATACAATTAGCGTATGGGCTTATTCTAATTTTGAACAGGTTCAGTTGATTGTGAATGGCAAGGAGCTTGAGAAGAAATATGTGCCTAAGAATGGTCATCTTGAGTGGGAGTGTGTATATGAACCAGGCGAGGTTAAGGCTGTAGGATATAAGTTTGGAAAGCCTGTTATGGAGGAGATTATCCAAACCACAAACGAGGCTTCCGTTGTTGAAGTGACTGCCGACCGTACAGAAATCAATGCGGACGGTGCAGATGTGAGCGTCGTAACTGTATGCCTCAAGGATGATAAGGGGCGTATCGTTCCCGATGCTTGCAGGCAACTGGAACTGAAGACTGAGGGTAACGTGAAGATTCTTGGTGTAGGTAATGGTGATCCTGCTTGTCATGACCCAGAGAGACCGACAGACATAAATACACACGAATTCAAGGTTAAGTCATTCAATGGTTATGCGCAGGTGCTTATTCAGTCGCAGAAGACTGCGGGTAAGGCTTCACTTACAGTATCTGGAGAAGGACTCAAGGCTTGCACACTCGCACTTACTTTGAAGTAAAAAACTCTAAACATTTAGATTGGACATGAGTACAGATGTTATTTCAGAGATTACGCGTCTCACGGAAAAAGATTGCTATCATCTGGTAGAACGCCATAAAAAGCAGCATACATATCCCATGCACAGGCATGGTGAGATGGAGATAAACTTTGTGGAGAACTGCCAGGGTAATCGAAGAGTCGTAGGTGACAGTATTGAGGTGCTGGGAAATTATGACCTTGCACTTCTGGGTGGCGGACTTGAGCATACCTGGGAGCAGTATAAGTGTGAGTCGGAGGATATACGTGAGATTACCATTCATTTTTCCAAGGAACTCTTTTCCGATGCCTTTCTTGCAAAGACTCACATGCAGCCTCTCCATGACCTTTTCAATAGGGCGGAAGTTGGTGTTGCCTTTGGAATGAAGACTATAATGAGGGTGTACGACCGTCTCAATGAGCTTGTCAATATGGAGCCGGGCTTTTATAGCGTGATGAAGTTTTTTGAACTTATGTATGAACTTTCTATCAGTTCTGACTATAAGTTGTTGTCGTCAAGTGCGTTTGCTCATGTCAGTATGACGACAGACAGTCGCAGGGTGCAGAAAGTAAAGGAATACATAGACTCGCACTATCGTGAGGAGATAAGGCTCCAGACTCTTGCAAGTCTCGTGTCCATGACATCCACGGCATTCAGCCGTTTCTTCAAGTTGCGCACCAATAAGAGTATATCTGAATATATCATCGACATCCGACTTGGCCATGCTGCTCGACTGCTTGCCGACAGTACCATGGCTGTTGTGGAGATTTGCTATCATTGCGGATTCAATAATATCTCGAATTTCAACAGAATATTCAAGAAACGCAAGGGGTGTACGCCTACGGAGTTCAGAGAGAATTATCACAAGAAACATGTGATAGTGTAGGTCTGCATGATACAATTTTAGCGAAATGTTGACGAAATCATCCTCTTTCATTTTGGGAGAGGATGATTTTTTTTACAATTTATACAAACATATAATAAAATGACAAAATAGTGTAAGGAGAAGATGTGGAAATGCTATAATTTTGTACTCGGAATTGGATATTAGAAGCCTAAATATTACCTATCAACGAATGAAGAAAAGATTTGTATCCTTCGTAATTACTCTGCTGTCAGTCTTTACAGCTAATGCTTTGGAGATTCCAGAAATCTTTGGAGATAATATGATTCTTCAACAACATACTCAGGCTAAAGTCTGGGGATGGGCTGAGGCTGGACATTATATAAAGGTAACAGCGAGTTGGACGACTGATGAATATATAGCAAAGGTGCCTGCAGATGGTTCTTGGAAACTTGAGGTTAATACTCCAAAAGCTTCGTTTGACAAGTATAGCATGACATTTGCCGAGTATAAAGCAGATCCGAAGAATGACAAGAATGCTGTGGCTGTAGATGCCAAGGTGTCAAATGGTGTGCTGATAGGTGAGGTGTGGTTCTGCTCTGGGCAGTCGAATATGGAGATGCCTCTAGGCGGTTTCTGGAATTGTCCGATTGAAGGGGCTAACGAGACTATCGCACAGTCGGGAAAGTATCGTAACTCCGTGCGCGTTGCCACTATTCCTAAGGTGGGAAAACCCGAACCTCAGAACAAGGTTGAGGGCAAGTGGGAGGTTCCATCGTCTAAGACGGCTTCACGCTTCTCTGCCTGTGGATATTACTTTGCCACCACTTTGGCTGATATGCTCGATGTTCCAGTAGGCATTATCAACTGCTCTTGGGGCGGTTCGTGTGTTGAGGGCTGGTTGCCTAAGGACACTTTGCTTACCTATCCTGACGGATTAACACCAGTTTCAGATAATGACTATCATCAGAGGATGGTGATGTTCAACGGAATGCTTAATCCGCTTGCAGGATATACCATAAAGGGTTTCCTCTGGAATCAGGGAGAGTCAAACGTGGGATATGAGAAGCAGTATATCGAGCGTTTCAAGACCATGACACGCCTTTGGCGTAAGATGTGGAATCAGCCTAATGACAAGTTACCGATATATACGGTAGAGCTTCCACCTTATTGGTATGATGATGTGGATGGCACTCAGGGGGCTGATTTCCGTGCTGCCCAGCATACGATTGCCAAGGAACTGGAGAATAGCGGATGCGTATGTACGAGCGACCTTATATATGACTATGAGGCAAAACAGATACATGGCGCTCAGAAGAAACAGATAGGACAACGCCTTGCATATATGGCTCTTGCGCGTGACTATGGTGTGGAGGGCATAGCTGCGGAAGCTCCTGAGTTTGAATATATGGAGGAGGTTGATGCCAATAGTGATGAGCAGGCAGTTATTGCTGGTACTGTCGTTGAGAAGAATCCAAATGCAAAGGGAAAAGTCTTACATCTATATTTCAAGAATGGAGATGAGGGCTTTGACCGTCTGGATAATATAGAGGGCTTTGAGGCTCTGGATGCTGAAGGCAAATGGCATAAGGCTATCGTGTGGGCATCATCAGCTTGGCAGAACGTGAAACGTCAGGGATGCTATCTCACTCTTGCTTGTCCCGAGATTAAGGAAATCAAGGGCATTCGCTATTGTTATAGGAATTTCATGCCCGGTAAGTTGCATAATGTAAGAGGATTGCCAGTTGTGCCTTTTGAATATAAGAAGTAATAATTAATGAGAATAAAGTTAGTTTGTAGTAAGTGTAGTGCGGTTCTTCTCTTCTGTCTTCTTGCCTTAGTGTCAAGAGCTGATGAGAAAACCTCCTTTGTCTCTGTTAAAAATGGTAAGTTCTATCTGCAGGGTAAGGAATACCGCTATGTTGGTACAAACCTTTGGTATGGGGCGATTCTCGGTAGTGAGGGACAGGGAGGCAATCGTAAACGTCTCATACAGGAGCTTGATGATATGCGTGCCGTGGGCATAGACAATGTGCGTGTGCTTATCGGAGGAGATGGTCGTGATGGGATCCCAAGCCATATAGCACCTAAGCTACAGTCAGAGCCTGGGGTATATAATGATACTATTCTTGCAGGTCTCGATTTCCTCATGGCAGAACTTGAGAAGCGTGACATGAAGGCTGTGCTCTATTTCAATAACGCCTGGGAATGGTCGGGCGGCTATGGGGCATACCTCGACTGGGTAGGCTTTAAGGGCGATGTGCAGAAATCGGATGGCACAGGCACACGCCATTTCGACCAGACTCCTGTTCCGAGTATTGATGGCTGGTGGGAGTATATGCAGTATGTATCAAACTTCATCCTCAACGATAAGGCAAAGGCGTTGGCTGCAGAGCATGTCCGGAAGATGGTTACCCGAACCAATAGATATACAGGACAGCCATATAAAGATAGCAAGGCATTGATGGCGTGGGAGATAGCTAATGAGCCTCGTTGCTTTGTGAATGACGAGTTGCATAAGTACAAGTTCATAGAATGGATTGACGAGCAGTCAACGCTCATTAAGAGTCTTGACCCTAACCATCTTGTTACGACGGGTAGTGAGGGCGAGCATGGTTGTGAGGATGATATGCGATTGTTTAATGCTATTCATACCCTTCCGAATATCGACTATGCCTGTATTCATATCTGGCCTAATAACTGGGGATGGATTGGTAAATTCAATCAGAACTATGATGCTGACAAGACTATAAAGGAGGACGCACCTGATCCTATCGTTGATAACGTGAAGGTGGCGTGTGATTCTACTCTCGCCTATATCAATCGTGCATATAGGCTTATGGAGAAGGCTGGACGTCCCATAGTCCTTGAGGAATTCGGCTATCCAAGAGACAGATTTCTGTTTTCTCCGGGAAGTGCGACCAAGGGGCGTGACGCATACTATAAATATGTGTTCGGCATAATAGCTGAGTCTGGTAAGATTGCCGGCTGCAACTTCTGGGGATGGGGTGGTAAGGCAAATGTGAAGCATACAATTTGGCAACGTTGGGATGACTATGTATGTGATCCGGCTCAGGAAGAACAAGGGCTTAATTCGGTCTTCTCTGTGGATAAATCCACGATGGAGATAATAACGGAAATGACAAGGAGGATAGGCAGATGAAGAAAATCTTTGCGATATCTATAGTATTGTTGATGGCGGTTTATGTAAGTGCACAGATACGTGGAACAAACATAACCGTTAAGGTTACGCCCGACCATAAGGATTGGACTTATAAGACTGGTGAGAATATCGGTTTTACTATAAGTGTCATGAAATCGGGCACTCTTCTTGATGATGTGAAGGTATCATACGAGATGGGACCTGATATGTACCCTGACACTGAGAAGGAGGTAACCCTAAAGACTGGAACAACAAAAATCACAGGTAAGATGCAGGTTCCGGGCTTCTATAAATTAAAGGCTACGGCACACGTTGCGGGCAAGGATTATCAGGCTCATTGCATAGCAGCAGTTTCTCCAGAGAAGATACAACCACAGGCACAATGCCCAAAGGATTTTGATGAATTTTGGGCAAATGCGATAAAAGATGCTCGTAATATTGCACTTGAACTGCACATGGAGTTTCAGCCTGAGCGTTCTACGACTGATGTGAACACATATCACGTCTCATTCCATAATGACCGTTGGGGTAGGAGAGTGTATGGTATTCTCAATGTTCCCACCAAGGCAGGAAAATATCCAGCCATACTAAAAGTGCCTGGGGCAGGTGTACGTCCGTATGGTGGTGATGAAGGTCTTTGCAAGAAAGGCGTTATCGTACTTGAGATAGGTATTCATGGAATACCGGTGACAAAGGAACAGGCATACTATGATAACCTATTTAGTGCAGCCTTGGCTGACTATTGGCTGAACGGTTGTAACAACCGTGACCGTTCTTATTACAAGCACGTGGTAACTGGCTGTATTCGTGCCATTGATTTCATAGAGGCATTCGGAAAAGACGGCGCTGTACAATGGGATGGAAAGAATCTCGGAGTCTGCGGTTCTTCGCAAGGTGGTTTCCTTACCCTTGCAACAACGGCTCTAGATAAGCGCGTAAGCTGCTATGCACCTGTTCATGCAGCCATGTGCGACCATGAGGCTGCCCTGAAGAAAGTGGCATGCGGTTGGCCTCATATATTCTATCAAGTGGCAAAGCCTGATCAGGCAGAGGTGGAGTGTATGAGATACTACGATGGCGTGAACTTTGCAAAGAGAATCACAGTGCCGGGTTGGTACTCCTTCGGATATAACGATGATGTTGTAGCGCCAACTTCAATGTATGCCACATACAATGTGGCTGGTGGCGAGAAGGTAATCTCACCATATCAGCAGACAGGACATTTCTGGTATGAAGAACAATACGAGGAGTGGTTTGACTTCCTGCTGAGTAAATTGAAAAAGTAGAGAGTATAAAGTGAAAAGTGTAAAGTAAAAAGTATAAAGTAAAAAAAGAAAATGGAAAATAAGAATTTCGGTTATTTCGATGACAAGAATCGTGAGTTCGTCATCACCAATCCTGCTACTCCGTTCCCATGGATAAACTACCTCGGCAATGAGGATTTCTTTGGTCTTATCAGTAACACTGGCGGCGGTTACGATTTCTATAAGGATGCTAAGTTCCGTCGTATCACCCGCTATCGCTATAATGGTGTTCCAATGGATAATGGTGGCCGTTATTTCTATATCAATGATAATGGTACTGTTTGGAATCCGGGTTGGAAGCCTTGCAAGACTCCGCTCGACTCATACGAGTGCCGTCATGGTATGAACTATACCCGTATCACAGGTTCAAAGAATGGTATAGAGGCATCAGTTCTCTTCTTCGTTCCTTTGAAGACATGGGCAGAGATTCAAAAGGTTACTCTGAATAACACTACTTCTGAGAAGAAGACAATAAAACTCTTCTCTTTTGCAGAGTGGTGTCTTTGGAATGCTGCAACCGATATGGAGAATTTCCAGCGTAACTGGTCAACTGGTGAGGTGGAGATTGATGGCGCTACTATCTATCACAAGACAGAGTATAAGGAGCGTCGTAACCACTACGCATATTATACAGTTACAAATGCGAAGATTAACGGATATGATACCGATCGTGAGTCTTTTATCGGACTTTATAACGAGTTCGCTGATCCTCAGTGTGTTATGGCAGGTAAACCAAGCAACTCTCTTGCACACGGTTGGAGCCCTATCGCTTCTCATTATATAGAGGTAGAGCTTGCTCCGGGTGAGAGCAAGGACTTTATCTTCATGCTCGGCTATGTTGAGAATGCTCAGGAAGAGAAGTTCTCTGCTGAGGATATTGAGCGCAAGAAGAACGGCACTCTCATATCTTCACAGGATTCTGATGTGACACTCGTAAACAAGGCTAAGGCTAAGGCACTTATCGAAAAGTTCTCTACCGTTGAGGCTGTTGATGCTGCATTTGCAGAACTCGCTCAGATGTGGGATGCTCTGCTCGACAAGTATGTTGTCAAGTCTGACGATGAGCGTCTGAACCGTATGGTTAATATCTGGAGCCAGTACCAGTGTATGATCACATTCAACTTCTCCCGTTCTGCAAGTTTCTTCGAGAGTGGTGTAGGTCGTGGCATGGGCTTCCGTGATTCTAATCAGGATCTCGTTGGCTTCGTACACCAAATACCGAGTCGTGCTCGTGAACGTATCATCGACATCGCTTCTACCCAGTTCCCTGACGGTGGTTGCTATCACCAGTATCAGCCTCTTACAAAGCACGGTAACAATGATATCGGCGGTGGTTTCAACGATGATCCTTGCTGGTTGATATTCGGTACTGTGGCATATATCAAGGAAACAGGTGATTTCTCTATTCTTCAGGAACCTGTACCATTCGATAACGAGCCTGGTACAGAGGTTTCACTCATGGAGCATCTCCGTATCTCTTTCAATCATGTTGTGGAGAATCTCGGTCCTCATATGCTTCCTCTCATCGGACGTGCCGACTGGAACGACTGCCTTAACCTCAACTGTTTCTCATGGGATCCTAACGAGTCATTCCAGACAACCGAGAACAACTCCGAAGGCTCAAAGGCTGAGTCTCTGATGATTGCAGGTCTGTTTGTTGTAACTGGTAAGGACTATGTAGAGCTTTGCAAGCAGATTGGCGACAATGCAGAGGCTGAGCGTGCCCAGAAGTGTATTGACTCTATGGTTGAGGCTGTGAAGAAGCATGGCTGGGATGGTGAATGGTATCTCCGTGCATACGACTTCTACGGAAATAAGATCGGCTCTAACGAGTGCGAGGAAGGCAAGATATTTATCGAGTCACAGGGCTTCTGCACAATGGCAGGTATCGGACTTGAGGAAGGTATGGTTGACAAGGCTATCGATTCTTGTAAGAAATACCTTGATTGTGAGCATGGTATGGTTCTCAACAATCCTGCATATACTACATACCACGTTGAGATGGGTGAGATTTCATCCTATCCTGCTGGATATAAGGAGAATGCTGGTATCTTCTGTCACAACAATCCTTGGGTTATCATCGGCGAGACTGTTGCCGGACGTGGTAACGATGCTTGGGAACTCTTCCGTAAGATCAGCCCTATGTACCTCAAGGATCAGGCTCTCCACAAGGTTGAGCCATACGTGAACTGTCAGATGGTTGCTGGTAAGGATGCTGCTAAGCCAGGTGAGGGTAAGAACTCTTGGCTTACAGGTACTGCTGCTTGGATGTGGCTCACAGTCAGCCAGTATCTGCTCGGTGTGAAGCCTACGTACGACGGCTTGATGATAGACCCATGTCTTGATTCCAGCATCAAGGAATACAGCGTTAAGCGTATCTTGCGTGGTACGGAATATGATATTACCGTAAAGAATCCAAACGGCAATCAGAAGGGCGTGAAGAGCATTACCGTTGATGGCGTGGCTATCAAGGGCAATGTAATCATGGCAACTCCTGGCAAGCACGTTGTGGAGGTAGTGATGTAATTATAGATACGGTTCTTCTACTAATTATGAACAGAAAATCCTTATTTGGTAGTATATTACTATCATCATTTCTATATGCGACAGCGACAATGGCACAACCTGCCATTGCCGCTGATGCTGTCTTAGAGGGTAAGATCGAGGCACAAATGGCTAAGATGTCATTAAGGGACAAACTTGGTCAGATGGTGGAGCTTGATCTTCGTGGAATAATGACTAAGGATGCCAAGGGAAAGAATATCATAGATCAGCGAAAACTCGACTCGCTCCTTGTTAATTTCCGTGTCGGCTCTTTCCTCAATACTCCTGGTCCTCAGGGTGTTCCTGCGGCAGAGTGGGGCGGATATATCAAGCAGATACAGGATGCCTCTATCAAGCATTTGGGTATTCCTACCGTGTTTGGCGTGGATGAGAATCATGGTGTTACCTATACAACCGACGGAACGCTTATGCCTCAGAATATCAACGTGGCTGCTACTTTCAACAGGGAGATAGCACGTCGGGCGGCAGAGGTTACGGCTTACGAGACTCGTGCCTGCTCCGTGCCTTGGACTTATTCCCCTACGATGGATATCTCTCGTGATGCCCGTTGGCCTCGCTGTTGGGAGAACTTCGGAGAGGATTGTCTTGTTAATGCTGAGATGGGTAAGGCTATGACCTTGGGATTCCAAGGTACTGATCCTAACCATATTGGACAGAAGAATGTGGCTGTATCGCTAAAGCATTTCCTTGGCTATGGTGTTCCTACGACTGGTAAGGACAGGACTCCTGCTATCATATCCATTCAGGACTTGAAGGAGAAACATTTCGCTCCTTACAAGGCTTGTGTCGAGGCTGGAGCTTTGACGATTATGGTTAATTCTGGTAGCGTGAACTATGTTCCGATGCATGCCAACAAGGAAATCCTCACAGGTTGGCTGAAGGAAGGTCTTAAATGGGATGGCATGCTCATAACTGACTGGGCTGACGTCAATAATCTGTATGGCCGTGAAAAGGTTGCAGCCAACAAAAAAGATGCTCTCGAACTTGCCGTCAATGCCGGAATTGATATGATTATGGAGCCTTACGACTGTAGTGTCGTTCCTTTGATGGAAGAACTCGTTGCTGAGGGTAGGATCCCACAGTCGCGTATTGATGATGCTTGTCGCAGAATCCTCCGTTTGAAATATCGTCTGGATCTCTTTGATCATCCTTATCAGAAACTGAAGGACTATCCAGAGTTCGCTTCTGCCGAGCACAAGGCTGTGTCTTATCAGGGCGCTCTTGAGTCAATTGTATTGCTAAAAAATGAGGATATTCTGCCTATTGCCAAGGGCAAGAAGATTCTCGTTACAGGACCTAATGCCAATTCCCTTCGTGCCCTTAATGGTGGCTGGAGCTATACTTGGCAGGGTAATGGTACAGATGAGATTCTTGCAAAACTTGCCGAGGATACAGCCAATCGTAAGGCAAAGGATGGCGGTCCGTTTATCAAGCCTAATACAATCTATGAGGCTCTGTGTAAGGAATATGGTGCAGAAAATGTCACTCTTGACAATACCCTTACCTATAAGAACGATGGTGCATATTATGAGGAAATCCTTGCGGATGCAAGTATGGCAGCTGTCAAGCAGAAGGCGAAGGATGCTGATATCATAATTGCTTGTATTGGCGAGAACTCATACACCGAGACTCCGGGTAATCTCACAGACCTCAATCTCTCTGAGAATCAGCGTAATCTGGTCAAGGCTCTTGCATCTACAGGCAAGCCTGTCGTCCTTGTCTTGAACGAAGGCCGTCCTCGTATCGTTTCCGATATCGAGCCACTTGCAATGGCTGTTGTCGATGTAATGCTTCCTGCAAATAATGGCGGTGATGCTCTTGCTGCTTTGCTCTCAGGAAAAGAAGACTTCTCAGGCAAACTGCCGTTCTCTTATCCTCGTACTATCAGCGCATTCAACTGTTACGACTATCGCGTTTCTGAGGTGGTAGGCACAATGGAAGGTTCTTACGATTATAGTGCCGATGTGGCTTTCCAATGGCCTTTCGGCTATGGCAAGAGCTATAACACATATTATTATAGCAATCTTCGTTGTACTCCTTCTGAGTTTTCGGTTGACGATATTCTTACCATTAGTGTTGATGTACAGAACGCTGGCAATATGAACGGCAAGGAGTCTGTACTTCTCTTCTCAAGCGACCTCGTCGCTTCCCAGACACCAGAGATCCGTCGTCTTCGTGACTTTACCAAGATCGATCTCAAGGTTGGTGAGAAGAAAACAGTCACTTTCTCTCTTCCTGCCAAGAATCTCTCATTCGTGAATTCTCAGGGCAACTGGGTATTTGAGCCGGGAGAGTTCACGTTGCAGATAGCGGATCAGACTATTAAGGTAAGAGGAAAATAACATTTCCCCAGCGACTCCTAACCCCAACCCTTCCCCCGTGGATGGGGAAGGGGGCAAGTTAGTAAAATTCCTCACAAGTAATCAATAATTAAAACTTTATAAAATCATTATGCGAAACCTCATAGCTAATAAATGTAACTTTTTCCTTGCCCCTTCACGGGGAATGTCGAAGAGATCGACGGCTCGTAGAGGAAAGTCAAAGGATGCCCGTAGGGCAGGAAAGGGGTTGCTTTTCCTTTCCTTCCTTCTCTCTACTTCTTCCTGTTCTTTAGCTCAATCCATCAAAGTCAATCAGGTTGGCTACTACCCATCCGAGACAAAGGTGGCTGTAATCGAGCCTACTGTAACGGCAAAGTCATTTACTTTGAAAGATGCCAAGGGCAAGAAGGTATGGGCTGGTAAGGCTATACGTACATCTGTATCTCCTTTTACCCAAAAGGTTCGTCAGATTGTGGATTTTTCTACGGTAAAGACACCTGGTACCTATACTTTTGTGGCAGGCAAGGAAGAACAGAAGATTGTCATCAAGGATAATGCCTTTGCTGATGTTGCGAAGGCAGGAATGAAGGCTTTCTATCTTCAGCGTACTGGTATGCCAATCGAAGAGAAATATGCAGGAGTTTATGCCCGTCCTGCAGCCCATCCCGACAATAAGGTGCTCGTTCACGAGACCGCAGCATCTCCGTTGCGTCCTGCCGGAACTGTTATCTCCTCACCTTATGGATGGTATGATGCGGGTGATTTCAACAAGTATATCGTGAACTCTGGTTTTACTGTTGCCGTTCTTCTTCAGGCTTACGAAATTAACAAGGCATATGCTGACAAGATGAATCTCGTCATCCCTGAGTCTGGTGATGATGTTCCTGATTTCCTTGATGAGGTGATGTATAACCTCAAGTGGATGATTACGATGCAGGATCCATACGACGGAGGCGTTTACCACAAGCTCACCACTCCTAACTTCGAGGGCTTTGAGATGCCGGCTAATTGCCATCAGACACGCTATGTCGTTCAGAAGAGCACACAGGCGTCTCTCGACTTTGCCGCTTCTCTTGCGCAGGCTGCCCGTATCTATTCTGCATATCCTAAGTATCAGGCGTTTGCAAAGGAGGCTGTCAAGGCTGCTGAGCGTGCTTACGCATGGGCTGTGAAGAATCCTACGACCTATTATAATCAGGATGCCAACAACCAGAAGTATTCTCCGAAGGTCAATACTGGCACGTATGGTGATATGATGGCTGCTGATGAATTCTTCTGGGCTGCTACCGAACTTTATCTCACTACAAAGCAGAACTCGTATTTCGAGCAGGCAAAGTCATTTATGCCACAAAGCTATCGAGTTCCTACTTGGGGAGAGGTGTCTGGTCTTGGCGTTCAGCAATGGATTAACCAGAGCCTTCTCGGTAAGATTGACGGCATAGACTTCCCTGTTGAGAAGATGAAGGCTGACCTTCTCGCATTCTGTGATGATTGTATGCTCCGTATTCCGACATCAAGCTTTAATGCCCCTCACGGCAATCGTGAGCAGGATTTCCCTTGGGGTAGTAATAGTGAGATGTGTGCCGGACAGGGTATCGCTCTTACCTATGCCTATACTTTGACTAAGGATCATAAATATCTCTCAGCAGCTATTGCTGATGCCGACTATCTTCTTGGCCGTAATGCTACTGGCTATTGTTTCGTAACAGGTTTCGGAACAAAGCAGGTTATGCATCCTCACCAGCGTCTTTCTGAGGCTGACGGTATAGAAGCGCCTCTGCCGGGATTCCTTGCTGGAGGTCCAAACCCTGGACAGCAGGATATTGCAAATGTCACTACATATCCTTCAAAGGCTGCTGACGAGTCATATACCGATGATATGAACAGCTACGCAAGTAATGAGATTGCCATCAACTGGAATGCCTATCTCGTTGGCTTGATGATGACTATTGATGCAGAGTTGAGTAAATAGGCTAATAACGTGAGTTCGACGAATCAATTATATTTCGTCTAACTCACGTTCATTATTTCTTTGTCGCAGAATAATAGATTCTAAGGATAAACTATAGGTGGGCTCTATAAATTGACTTTCCCTTTCTACATCACATCAAACAGAACATAACGTTTAAAAAGGATGGTTAAAATAATTATTTTATGGGTTGCCAGCATATCATTAAGTTGGCTGGCGTCTTATCTTAAAGAGCTATACGACCCAACTCAAGATTTGAGAAACATTCTGCTCACATTATACATGTCACTTGTGTTGATTGCACAACTGGCTACTATCTATTATACAGCATCGAAGTCTCCATTCATGTCTATGATAGCCATCATAGCATTCACTTACTACTGGCTATCTTTTCCTCCTTTGATTCTCACTGGAGATGCTGCAGGCGTTGGAATGGCACGTGGGTTTGCCCCAATAATCAACGGCGTAGTTGCATTAATTTTTGGCATCATAGCTTATCTGTTAATCAGATTTCTATCTCCAGCGGGATTGTATATTTCTTTGGTAATATCAATAATCATTGGTTTTGCAAACATCATAAGCAATAGCCATTCGTTAATATCTGGTGCCTCTGTTGAACAGGATGCTAGTTTTCATGGCATTAGCAAGGAAGATTACCTTAAAGCCAAATTCAGAGAAAGCATGATTGAGGAAGGTGACCCATGGGATGCTATGGATCTTGACGCTTCTCCTGAGGAAGTGGATTCTTGGAAAGTCGGCAACTGCCATGATATTATTCTTCGCTCATATCAAGCTGACGCTAACCTATACCTTAAAGGACGTTTTGCATTCCTTGAAGATACCCTCGACATTGATGAGCCGATCATACACGATTATTTTTTCAAAGGTGAGCATTACTTTGATCAAGAAAGCACCAAATCATACATACCAAGAGATGTGTATATGGCATGGTACGATCGCTATGATGGCAAGATATACCAGTTAAGTGCCCAATTACCTGACAGTTTAAGTCATTATTTCGATGATGCAGAGAAATACAAGTTTGATAATGTATATTTCTACGTTATGCCAAAAGGTAAAGTGGTGATGTTCCACAAGAGAAGGCGTGAGATTCATAACATCATGATTGGCGAGCCCTTGCAAGGTGAGGAAACTACAAAATATAATGATGTCGCAAAGCGGTTCTTCCAAGAGAATAATATTAAAGCCACAAAATCCACAAAGCTTCCAATTCCTTCATTGGAGACGATAAACAATTACCTCAAGCGTTTCAACTACACCGTTTCATTTATTTCAGCAGACAAGCAATACAAGATATCAAAGACCATCTGTAACTTCTTCAATGGCGAAAGGATATTATCCGATAACACCTGGAGGGAAAAGATGCAACCTGCACGACTGAAAGATGTATTCCTACGATTCAACAATCAGAAAGACAAATATTCTTGTTTCGTATTCTTCAACGAAGAAGAGATCCTGAAGGCTTTTGATCACGTATTCTCGTCTGCAGACAACACCAGTCAGGCAGAGTTCAACATTAAGATTGGAACCAAACTTGACGCATTTGAGTTTACACTAAAAGCTGGCAAACGATCATACACGTTGAAGAATACAGAAATAAGGCTCTATAAGAACAATTCACGCGATAAAGGCGAACTTGTATTCAAGAACTACAAAGATAAACGCCAAAACGTGTTGAAAAACATCGACATCAGCATTGAATTAAGAAGAAACCTTTCTGAGGAGGACGATATAATTGAGGAGTGACGGCCTCTCCCCCCGCCCTGACACATACTCCGATGTTATCAACATCGGAGATGCGTTTGCCTTGAATTGTTCGCCTATGGCTTACCAAGCTAAAGCAAGTCGTCGAACTGACGTTAGTTAATTCTCTTTTTCAATCGCAAAGGCGCAGAGACACAGAGGGATATTTTCTTTTGTTTTTTCCGTGTTCATGAAATAAAAACTTTGCGTCTTAGCGGCTTTGCGTTTGAAATTAATGCCAATCTGGGTAAGAAAAATATCTCCTTTATTGAAGGAAAAAACATATAGCGGTAATCAACTTCATTTTGAAGTGATTACCGCTATTGTTATGATATGCTCTAAAAATATTATCCAAACGCCAATGGTTGCGTAACTTCAAATTTCAAACCAAGCGCACCAAGGATTCTGAGGAACATTCCAGCTCCAGGTTCCACGCTTCCGTTCTCCACACGAGAGATATACGATTTGTTGGAACCTATACGTTGGGCTAATTCCTGTTGTGTAATCTTTTCACGTTTCCGCGCATCGCTGATAATCTGGCCTACACAATATGCATAAGCCTCTTTGCGAAAGGCTTCACGTTCAGGTGTTCCAACCTTGCCAAAGCGTTCGTCCATCATAGCATCAACGCTTATTATATCATTTCTTTTCTGCATAATATTCCTTTTTTAATTGTATTGCCTTATTGATTTCTTTTTCAGGTGTCTTCTGTGTCTTTTTTTGAAAGCCGTTGAAAAGCATCACTACGTTACCTTCGTCAAAGATAAAGAATACTCGAAATATGTTTCCTCCTTGTTCTGCACGAAGTTCAAAAATCTCTTCTCGAAGATACTTTACAAACTTGGCATTTACACGTTCCTGAGTCTTCAGCATATCAATGACGTAGAAGACCTTTCGGGCTTCCGCATCAGTAAGCGACTGTATAAAGTCTCTGAAATAGTTTTTGTATGCTAATATTTTTCTTTCAGCTTTCATGGGTGCAAAGATACTAAAAGTTTTCAAATCAAGCAACTTTTCCAAAGAAAAAGTGAGAAACAAGTAAATCCCTCTTTTGAAACTCCAAGGATTCTCCATCGTTAGTCCATCAGTTCTCCATAGATACTCCATCGAAACTATGGAGTATCTATGGAGTATGTATGGAGTATGTATGGAGTATCTTCGGAGGAAAAGCGGAGTTTCTTGCATGGAAAAGCCTTTGTCCTGCCTCTTATGAGTTCTTATTTGAAATGGGGGTTATATGGGATTGGCATAGGATTTACATAGGACTTGCTACGAAGGGGCAATAAGCATGGAATTGTGCTATATCTAAGAAAGAGAGAAAAGAAAAATCCCATATTGTCAAGGATTTACAAGACAATATGGGAAATGGGAATTCAGATTGCCAATGGCTAATTAATCTTGAAACCACCCGGTATCTTTGTTATTTGCACGTTCCAAATCTGGAATTATAAGGGAGCGTTTATATGTTGAGGTAACAAAGGCTTTCGTCACCTTACGGAAAACTTTTGTATCATTAGGATAGAAGGTAATATTCCTTAATGACAACGTAGAATCACTATTAAAT
>Ga0326513_10001078_pt1 | contig 22368 bp, 35 predicted proteins | sample 2_2465_0518_D_FD_203654 | JGI IMG/M metagenome (GOLD analysis project Ga0326513, IMG submission 203654) | Bovine rumen microbial communities from UC Davis, California, United States - 2_2465_0518 | ecosystem: Host-associated > Mammals > Digestive system > Stomach > Rumen | place: USA... | reverse complement strand
AAGCCCGGATTCACCCAAAAAGTCAATGACATGGTACAGAAAGAAAGCATAGAGGACTGGAAGGAGAAGGTAGAAAAAATCCTTGATGGATTCGCAACAAAAGTCAGTGAGCTGCCCGAGAACACCAGATATGTCACGAACTACTACTTCAGGTACAGTGCCGATAGCGACACCCCCGAAGAGCAAGCAGAGGGAGAATATTACTACATCGTGCACTATTCCAGTATCGCCCTTTACAAAGCTCTCACGGAAGACGAGATCAAGGACGAATACGAGGACGACGAAGAAGACGAGGATGAAGAGGAATACGAGAAGAGAGAGGAAGAGCGCAGCGCAATTTTTGAAAAATACTATCACCGCCGCCTCGATTTCATAAAGAGCCGGGAGGGCGAGCTTGCAGAAGACGACCTCACGTACCATCTCTTAAAAGCAATGCTCAACGATCCGCCGTGCTGGAAGGCGAACGGAGAGGCGTGGAAGGAAATCCATGGCGAAGACCTTAATGCGAAAAGGGACATCCTGGAACACACCCCCTCCATGAACCAAGTAAACATCACGGATTATCTCTACTGCCGCCTTGAATCCGGCGTCGAAAGCCTTGATCTCACCAACTGGAAGGGCGAATACGAAGAAAACCATCCCAAAGCCGACGCACTGTATAGCCTTCTTGACGATATGGGTTATATCCAGGACGAAACTGAAATAGAGATGCTTGACGGCACATGGGAGCTATACGAGAAGGAGGATAACTGATGACAACAACGGGAACATGCAAATATTGTCGCCAAATCAGGACAATAGATCACATTTCCAAAGAAATCACCCAGCTGGAGAAGGATGAGATAGCAACCCAAGAATGCAACTGTGAAGGGGCACGGGAGGCAAGAATGCGCGAAGAGCGGATAGACAGAGCAAAGACCGCCATCCGGCAGATTGTCGAGCGAAAGGACGAAAAGGCGGCCGCAATCTTCAGGGCAGGGCTTGAAGCGACAGCTGACGGAAGGATCCTCTCGATCCAGATCAAAGCAACCGGCGGGATGAAATATTCAATGACCCTGAAGGGCGAGAAGATCACGATCAAGTCAGTCGAGACCTCCGAGGAAGAATCAGATGGAGATATTATCGAATGAAGAGCGTGATCCAGAGAAAAGAAGATCGTCAGTGCTACATTTGCAAGAATTTCCTCGGAGACTTCAGCGAGAAGAGTGACCTCGAAGAGCACCACATCTTTGAAGGAACCGCAAATCGAAGGCTCTCCGAGAAGTACGGCCTGAAGGTATATCTCTGCAAGCATCACCACACAGGCGACATACTTGGCAGCAGGGACGCGGTTCACTCCAAAGGCGACAACGACTTTGATTTGAAACTGAAGCAGATAGCACAGATGATCTTTGAAAAAGAGCATAGCAGAGCGCAGTTTATGAGCACATTCGGAAAAAATTACCTATGAGCAAAGAAGATCGTAGAGCGGGAACGTGCAATTTTTCGCCGGGTCCCATGACCTGCCTCAGCTGCCCCTTCCCGGAATGTACAAACAACCGCCCGCCGGTGAGAGGCGAGGACGGGGTAGAGAAATATGTCAACCTGACAGACGGAGCAAAGGAGAATGCAATGAAAACAAAGTACTCAGTAGGCGACATCGTGAAAGTGGGCGCGAAGATCGAGAAGATAGAGATAGATGAGAAAGGTGTGAAGTACATGCTATCCTCCGGCTTTTGGAAAGGGTTCAAGGAGGTAAGGGAGGGCGATCTTTCCTCTGGATCGTCAAGACCGGCCTCGAAAACGTCAGAAAAAGCGAAAAAGTCGTCAAAAAACGACCCAAAAGCGTCAAAAAACGATTCAAAATCGTCCAAAACCCGCGCGAGGGCAACGGAGGACGCCGCAAAGCCCGAAAAGACGCTTTCCAAGACAAGCGACAGGCAGCAGGCCGACAAAAGGCAGCAGGAGCGAAAGAGACCCGGCAGGCCGCGTAGAAAGGCGGTAGGAGAGACAACAAGCGAGACCACGACAGCAGGACTCTCTGCACTTGGCAAAGAACTTGCCCAAGAGTTGGCAAGCTTGGCAAAGTGAGCTGCGAGATGTGTACCTGGGCAGTGGGGGATTACTGCTTGAAGCATAGAGACCGGGACTTGACCCCCTGCCGGGATTTTAGAGGAATAGGTGCCAAACCGAAAGAAAAGACGGGGTACATAGAATATCTGGACGATACGATACCAGAGCCGCGCAAGGCGGAGGACGAGGAGGAAAGACAGAAGATGAACGAGAAGGAGATCACCATCCAAGGCAAGACCTATCCATCCATCAAGGCGGCTGCCAGTGCCTATGGACTGACGAGCTCGGCAATCATCGCAAGAAGAAAGGCTGACTGGACTGATGAAGACTACGAGCGAGGGCACCGGAACACCACGCCATCAGGGGCGATTCCGACCACAATCAACGGTATCGAATATCCTTCTCGTGCTGAGGCGGCGAGGGCCTATCAGATATCTCCCATGGGGCTCCGCCATAGGCTCGATGCCGGGTGGACGGATGAGGACTTCAGGAGAGGGGGAAGAGGGCGGAAATGACATTAGACGAAGCAATTATACACGCAGAGGAAGTGGCAGAAAGACTTGAAAACAGTCATAAACGTGATTGGATGTGTGAGGACGACGAAAGGTGCGCTAAAGAGCACCGACAGCTTGCTTTATGGTTGAAAGACTTGAAGCGGTTAAAAGAGCAAGGGTCTGTGCTCGACAAGATAAGAGCAGAGATAGAGCAGAGAGCAAAACCGAATGAATTAGGCGGTAGAGGAAATGGAAAATCAATTAGATATGGTCTTTGCATGGCATTAGAGATTATTGACAAGTACAGGGCAGAAGGGAGAGTAAACGCACCACAGCAGAACCGGATTCCTGACAATGAGTGTATGTTTTCGGATTATACCGATATGCCATATCAGTTCGACAATATGACAGGCTCAATGAATCTGTAACAGGGGCAGTAATTACTATTTTAGGCAGAAAGTGAGAAGGTGGAAGAATGATACATGAATTAAAAATATTGAGTAGCTTTGTTAGACCTATCTTGGACGGTAGTAAGACTTTTGAGATACGAGAGAATGATAGGGGATTTCAGAAAGGTGACAGAGTGCAATTCAAGGTTGTTTCAGATGACTGGACGAGCAAAAACAGTTCGGTTGTCTATGAATTTGAACACAAGGTATTCGAGATAACTTATGTGATAAACGGATTGGGCTTAAAGAACGGCTTTGTAGTTTTTGGAATAAGAGAGGAAGAGGGATGACAATTGCAGATGCATTACAATCCATATAGAGTATACGACATTGTAAAAGGGCATTATTCGAGTAATGTAAAATATTTTGGGATGTATGTGAACAAATTAAAAAGGCAAAAACGTGGTGGATATAAGAGAAAGTGAGGAATAAGAAGTGATATGAAACCTGTAAGAGTACACCCCCAAATATCAACATCCATCATCTTATGGGGAGATGATGAGAATATGCAGCATGTTCTCACGAAAGGCGATAATTGCGAAGGTTCTGTCATTGATTTCGACAAAAGACAGATATGGACGGTTTATCCGTATAAAAGACGTGGCACTACCGACACGAGATATTGTGGCGCTTGTGAGCGCAACGGGATATATATAAGGCTTATGCCAAAAGATTTTTGCAGAATCTTTGGAACAAACCCCTTTGATGCACAACCGAAAAGCGAGGAGTAGGAAGATGGCAAATAAACTTAGCCAAATCATTATAGAACGCGCAAGAAGATTATACCCCAAATCGCTTACCTATGAAGAACGCCTCACAAATGAGCAGTTTTGCGAAATCGAAAAGGAATGCGATATTGATTTTTACGCAGTTGGTAGACGGTATATAAGATATACAATTCGATACAAGGGAGAAAGCGAGGAACGAACGGGTGAATCTGTTAGAAGTCAGTATCACAAAAATTCACAGTGAAGAAGAGCTGAAAAGAACAGTGCGCGTAAGAATTGACACGGACTGCTACGGAGGGAAAGAAACGAAAACGGTGGGCTTTCTGAAGCGAGACTGGAGGTCCATCAAGGGCAGGATGTGGTTCACAGACAACCAGCTACTGGACGCACACGGGATAGAATACATGGAGCAGATGAGCGATGACGAATGGTACCAGCGGCATTATGCAACCCACATAAAGGATTTCACAGACGAAGAGATTGTAGAGGAGTTCAACCGAAGATTGAATAACAGACTCTTCCACAAAATCGGAATAAGGGGCGAAGCCGTGATACAAGAAAGGATGTGAGAAATGAGCCGAGAAGATTCATGGGGCTGGTCTACAGCGAACCCCACAATTACAAAGCTCGAAGCTGCGGGATACACAGTGGAGCAGGCGGAAGAAATAGCCGGGGTCGCTTGCTCAACCGCCCAGGCTTCGGGCATTCCGATGGATGAGGCAACGCAAGCGATATGTTCGGTAATAAGAACGCTATCGCCTCCAGGTAATGCAGAGATAGCGATGATCCGGCTTAACCCATCGTTGAACATTTTCCAGAAGTGGTGGCTCATCCACAAGATCAAGAAACAGAGGAAAATGTGGTACCGAGGACGAAGATACGGCAGAAGGGAGCGATGAGGGCTATGTGGGAAGTGAGCAGAGTTATCCGATGCGAGACCTGGGAGGATCTGAAGAAAACAGCAAAGAAGTACGCAAATATGGGCTTCAGATGCGAGGTCAGGGGATGGGATGACATCAGGAACAATAAGCTGACCATACTCGATGACTGGGGGATGGAAGAAGATCAGTCAGAAAGCGAGGAATGCTATGCAGATAGTAATTAATGTACCCAAAGACAGATACAAGCGCATTATCGAGCACACTGAGGGGACATACGACCAGATCAGTCTGCTTACAATCATCGAAAAAGGCACACCGCTCCCCAAGTGTCACGGACGGCTGATTGATGCCGACAAGCTCTATCCCGACAGTGATTACGAAGATGGGACCTTTTACGCAGTAAGCATAGGACAGATAGACGGCGCCGAGGCGATTGTAGAGGCAGAAAGTGAGGTGACGGAATGAGCAAAATAGAAGAATTATTAAAGCTGATGCAAGAAAACCCTGATCTACCCATAATCCCTATGGTCGCATCGGAAATAGTAGCAGAGGACTCTTGTTCATACTGGATTGGTAGTTGGGGCAGATGTGAATTAACCGAATATTACATTGGCCGAGAGTATGCGCATTTTAAGGATGAAGATGTTGAAGATGTTTTAAGGGATATGGCTGGATGCAAATACGGGGAAACCAAAGATGGAAAGGATATCTGGGATTTGTCCGAAAAGGAACAGGATGAATTGTTTGCATCATTGCCTTGGGTAAAGGCTATCGTGGTCTACATTGAATCGCCGGATCGAGAGTGAGGAGAGCGAATGAGAGACCAGATAAGCATTTTTGACTACATCGAGGATCAGGACGAACATCCCGATTCCCTGTGCTCCCGCTGTATATGCTATAAGTGCGCACACCATTATAAGGACTGCCCCTTCGGGAGCTGCTACGACGACAAGCGAAAACAAGAAAAGCCGTATATGAGCAAACACGACAAGCCGGTTACGTTCATGTCAAATTGGGAGCGCTATCTCGATCAGTGGTGCAAAGGCGGTATATTTTATCCTTCACACATCTGCGAGCATTATGAGCGCGGTACGCCGACGGTCATTAACGGGGTGGAGTTTTGGTAAAAGATTATCCGAAGAACATGAAGGCGAGGGAGAAAAATGACACTTGAGTTTCATCACGGTGCATTATGCGACAGTTATGAGGAACAGGCGAACGCACAAGGCTTTACTTTTGGAGATATGGCGGAGTGGGTAGAAAAAGTTGGGTATGGCTTGGTTTGCGCCCACATTCACGGATGTATCACAGATGGCGAGCATAAGAAGATTTTGCGCAGGTTTCAAACAAAGATATTGCTTAAGAACATTAAGCCGCTGGAAAGCGAGGGAACAAGGAATGAAGATCAAAACAACAACAACCGAGATTGAATGTACCGCGAATGAGTTAAGGCAGAGCAATACCCTATCAGAAGGACTTTACAACATGCTCCGTGGGTGTTTTAACAACGTGACTTCCGACTGTGAAGAGTCCGAGGATGAAGATCCGGCAGAAGGGAGCGATGAGGAATGAAGATAGTAATGCGAAAAGTAATTACTATTTTGGCAGAAAGCGAGGAACAGGAAGATGGCAAATAAACTTAGCCAAAACATTATAAAACGCGCAAGGAGATTATATCCTAAAGCACTTAGTTATAAAGGACAACTTACAAATGAACAGTTTTGTGAAATCGAAAAAGAATGCGATATTGATTTTTACAAATTAGTCGGTCAGGACATCGGATTTACAATTCGATACAAAGGGGGGGGAGGAAGGACATGAAAAGAACCACGGCAACTACTAACACCATGCTTCTCGCCGCCATAATGTTGCACATTGTAGAGGGGCGGGAGTTCAAGAACAAGGACAAAGTTCAAGGCATGCTACAAGAGATGTCTCACAAAGGATATATAGACGCAGAAGAATGGGAAGGGGCGCTGAAGAAAGGAGAAGGCGTTGGTGATAGTTAAAAACATTTCGGGCGTAGCGTGGGCGGCCGACATCCTCACTGGAAGAAAGCCCATACCGACATATAAGCCACAGGAGCCCTCAACCGGCTTCCAAGACATCCTCAATGCAGAGATGGAAGAAAGGAGAAAAGCTGTTGATATGGGACGAAGCAATGCTCAAGTATGCCGCCCGGAGGATGTGCAATAAGCACCAGCCGAGGAACTGCCGTGGTTGCAAATTAAAAGAAAAGGGAGGGTGTCGGCTGGGACTGCTGATTGATGAGGTGAAAGCATGGGCAGAACAGAACATCCCACAGGAAGTATTAGAGGGGAGAAGGGTAAAATAGAATGACAATCAAGGAGCTTCTGAGACAATACCGAACCATCGGCGCCGAGATCACCGACATCAACGGACGGTACATTACAGAGCCGGAGCTATCCGACATCTTTGACCGAGAAATCGAAGAGATCACAGAGACGAGGCGGAAGATAGAGGAGTACATCTCCAATATTCCGGATTCGCTGGTCCGATACATCTTCAGACTCCGCTACATCGATGGCCTGTCGTGGGATGAGCTGGCAGCCAAGCTTACGACAGACGGGAAAGGGAGCTTTTCGAGCGACATGCTCAAGAAGATCCACAGCCGATACATAAGAAGCGCCCCGGAAGTCTGACGTTTTGAAAGGGGCGGTCTTGTCATAAAGTGCCGGGTGGCCTCTGCCTGCCCGTCCGACTTAGGAAAAGTCAAAGAAAACGGCGACTAAAGCTGTCCGATCTGCCAGTCAGCACCGCGACTTCAAGGATCAAAAAACAAAAGAAAACCACGTCATACCCACGACGCGGTTTTCTTTTTTTGCACAAAAAAAGAAGAGAAAAGACGAAAGAGGCAAAAGGGGACAAGAGAGTCGCTCTTGGGCGAAGAAATATGGAGAGAATTAGAGGAGAATCAGAAGGAAAAAAGAGGGAGACACCGCCGGGGAGAACCGAAGAGGGGCAGGGGAATGGCTCCAAGGTCCAGGGTGGGCGTCGAATGTCCCCCGGCGCCTCCGGGATCCGCTCCGACTCCCTCCCCAGATCCAAGCCGTCAGGAATGTTCGAAGAATAAAAAAGAAAAATTGTCCCTTTTGTCACGCCATATTGTGCTTTGATGTAAATCGGAATACTAAATAAGGCATACAGCGGAAGCGCGGCGAAGCGTGAAACGTTTCAAAGCCCGTGAAACGCGCGAAAACGCTAATCCCCGAAAAGGTTCTGTGGCGCGGCTTTAGTGAAATGCGGGTCGCCCGAGCCCCACCGCTTGCCAAAAATTGATAGCGTTTTTTTCGGATTTGGTTTGGTGAACATGGAGATAGATCCCGGAAAAGAAAATTTTGTCCCTACATCTTTTGTCGCAAAATTTTTGAACATGTCCGGAGAAAGAGTTCGCCAAATTTCTGACCAAGGACTCTTGGAATATAAACAGGTCGGACAGGGGAGACGATACGACCTTCTCCCGACCGTGCATACATACCTCGAATACCTGAAAAAACAGGGGCGCAACTCGTCGAATATGACGGATGAAGCCCGAAAATCAAAAGCCGATGCCGACTGGAAAGAGGCGAAGGCTGAGATTGAGCAGATGAAGAGGGACGAGCTCAAGGGCTCGCTTCACTCATCCGAAGATGTCGAAAAAATCACTACGGATATGGTGATGGCGATCAGGGCGCAGATTCTGGCGATACCGGGCATGTGCGCGGTTGATTGCGCCGAAGCGTCAACGCCGGCAGAGGCAGCAGGCATCATAAAAAACGCTGTGAATGATATTTTGAACGGACTATGCGGCTATGAGTACAACCCAGCGAAGTACAAGGAGCTCGTCAAAGAAAGAGAAGACTGGATCAAGAGTCTCGAAGAAGACGGAGAAGGCGAAGAAGACAGTTAAAAAGCCCCCGAGGGAGCAAAAAAAAGCGCCAAAAAAGAGGGCGTCAAGCAAGAAAAAGTCTTCAACGAAGAAGCCGCAGGCGGCAAAAAAAAAGCCGAAGATAGCAGCCAACCTTCAAGCGGTCGCGACCCGTGCTCTTGCGAACTTTAAAGCGCCGGAAAACTTGACCGTATCGCAATGGGCCGACAGATACAGAAAACTCTCGCCAGAAAACTCGGCCGAAGCCGGTTCTTGGAAAACATCAAGGACGCCATACTTGAAAGAGATAATGGATGCGTTCACGGACAACAGCGTAGACAGACTTGTCGTTGTGGCGTCTTCTCAGGTCGGTAAGACAGAAGCAGAGCTGAATATGCTCGGCTATCTGATAGATCAGGATCCCGGACCCGTGATGTTCGTAATGCCGACGGTCGACAATGCAGAAGATTTCTCGAAAAGGCGTATAGCGCCAATGATCAGAGATACGGCGCCAATATGCGGGAAGATAAGAGCCGCGAGAGAAACGCGAGGCGCGGGCTCGGTGATGAAAAAGGCTTTTCCGGGCGGGATGCTCACCCTCACCGGAAGCAACTCCCCCGCATCGCTCGCCTCAGTACCAGCAAGATATATCTTCGGCGACGAGATTGACAGATGGAGCAGAGATGCAGGAGGGGAAGGTGATCCTTGGGGCCTTCTGGAAGCAAGGACAACAACCTTCTACAACAGGAAGATGGTTCAGGTATCTACGCCCACAGTCAAAGGACACAGCCCGATAGAAGCCGCCTACAATCTGGGAACACAGGAGAAATGGTGTGTTCAATGCCCCGATTGCGGCGAATATCACTTTATAGATTTTTCGTCAATCCGGTTCGACTATGAAACCATAGAAGCAGCCGGAAAAAAGCAATACATGGTCTCGAAGGCTGAATATGCTTGTCCCGAATGCGGATGCATCAACTCAGAGACCACAATGCGCCATCAACCCATGAAGTGGATAGCGCAAAGCCCGGAAGCGGCAAAAAATGGATGCCGTTCATTCTGGATAAATGCTTTCACAAGCCCTTGGATGGGATGGAAAACAATAGTAAGGCGTTTCCTGGAATCGAAAGATGATCCAGAGAAACTGAAGGTGGTTACCAACACTCTCTTCGGCCAATTATGGGAAGAGCGGTCTGACGTAGGCGATGAAAACGAACTTGCCTCACGCGCCGAAAACTATGATTCAGAACTGCCTGAAGGAGTGTTGGCGCTCACCTGCGGGGTTGACGTTCAAGCAGACCGCCTCGAATACGAGGTCGTGGGATACGGATTTCACGAGGAAAACTGGGGCATCCAAAAAGGGATGATCATGGGTTATCCCGGAGAGCAGGAGACATGGACGAAGCTTGATGCGGTGCTCGCACATGAGTGGAAATACAAAAACGGCAAAAGCGCGAGGATAAGCCTCACCTTCGTTGATTCCGGATATATGACAACGACGGTTTACGAGATGTGCCGGAATAGAGTAAAGCAGCATGTTTTTCCGATTAAGGGAATGAACACCCATGAGGCGCCGTTTGTCTCACCTCCTAAGAAGGAGAAGTTCACGGCGGCAGGCGGAAGAGTGGCGCAGGTTTGGAGATACAACATCGGCTCGGACGCCGGGAAGGATCACATCTATACCGGTCTGAAGGTTCAGGAACCTGGCCCGAGATATTCTCACTTCCCCGCCAATCCAGAGACGGGCTACGACACGTTGTATTACATGGGGCTCCTTTCAGAGCGCATGGTCTGGAAGGACAACCGTTGGAAGTGGGAGAAGATACCCGGCAGAGAGAGAAATGAAGCGCTCGACTGCCGAAACTACGCAAACGCGGCTTTTAAGATACTCCATCCCAACATGGATGTACTGAAGCAGAGGCTTGAAGGCACGGAAGAGATAATGAGGCCCCGGAGAAAACCCGGAAGAAGAAGTTATAACGCCATGGGAGGAATGCTTTGAGAGTCACCATACGCACAAAGAGCGAATACGAAGCAGCTATCAAGAGGCGTGACCTTCTTCAGACCGCATGGGAGAAGATAATCGGCGGGGCTCAATCATATTCTATCGGGGGGCAGCAGCTCACAAGGGCATCCCTCGCGAGAATAGAATCAGAGCTCGACGATTTCAATAGCGCAATAGAAAACTACGAGGCATACGGCAACGGGAAAAGGCATCCGGCTCGCCGCATCATACCGTTAGGATGAAGCTATGGGATTTCTGAAAGACAGAAAGATCAAGAGCGAACTGAATAATGCTATCAGCGAGAACAAGATAGCCCGATTGAGAGCGCAGACCGCTCTCATAGAGACGTTCTCAAATTCCGGCTATTCCCACGGCGGCGCAAGCAGAACGGAAACCTGGGCGAAAAGGTGGCATTCGAGTTCATATTCAGCTCTGAAGGATATCGAAGAGAACAGAAAGACCCTTCGCGAACGGTCGAGGGATCTTGCTATGAATAGCTCCGTTGCGTCGGCGGCGACCAACGCGACCAGAACATCCGTGATAGGACCCGGACTCGTTCCGAAGCCAAAAATAGACTATGAATTTTTGGGAATAAGCCGCGAGGCGGCAGCTGATCTTCAGGGGAAGATAAAGAAGGAATTTGCCCTTTGGGCAGATACAAGCCTTTGCGATTCAGCCGATCTCAACAATTTCTACGAGCTTCAGCAGATAGTTTTCCGTGATTGGCTCATAAACGGAGAGGGATTCGTCTTACTCAAATACGCAAGTGAGCCAACCCCCAATATGCCCTACCAGCTTAGGCTGAAGCTTGTTGAGGCTGATCGCGTATGCACGAAAGACTCCTTCGGCGAGTATTTCACCCCGCAAGTTCTCGTAGACGGAAACGTCGTAATAAACGGAGTAGAGATCAACAAAGAAGGCAGAGTCGTAGCCTATCACATTTGCTCTCAGAATCCCAGCGAGTACGATTTAGAGATGGCGAAGAGAGAATGGGTGCGGGTTGAGAAGAGGAGCCCCCGAACAGGGAATCCAAACATCCTTCATATTTTCAATGCCGAACGAGCAGAGCAGTATAGAGGCGTCCCTTTCCTCGCACCCGTAATAGCAAGCATAAAGCAGCTCACTCGATACACGGAGGCCGAGATCATGGCCGCCGTGATCAATTCGATGTTTACCCTGTTTATCACAACCGAGGCCGGAGATGATATAGCGGGGTTCGCTGGGATCGACGAAGAGATGACCGGAGAAATGAAGTATTCGCCCAATGCCTACGACGATTCAGCCGAACAGATCACGCTGGGATCGGGTACGGTGAACTACCTGAAAGAGGGCGAAGATATAAAGCCGGTCGAAACCGCGCATCCCAATGCCGGATACGAAGGTTTTTCAAAGGCAATCACTGCGCAGATAGGAGCGGCGCTTGAGATTTCCCCAGAAGTCTTAATGAAGCAGTTCAGCTCAAATTACTCCGCATCAAAAGGCGCTCTTAATGAAACATGGAAAGCATTCAAGATGCGCCGTGCGTGGTTTACAAGAGATTTCTGCCAGGAAGTTTACAAACTCTGGTTTGCCGAAGCGGTAAGCAAGGGTAGGATAAACGCTCCCGGATTTTTTGCGGATCCGCTTATCAGAAACGCATACACGCAGACCACATGGAACGGACCGACACCCGGACACCTGAACCCAGTTCAGGATGTCAATGCTGCCATTGCGAGAATAAACAACGGACTCTCCACCAGAGAGGACGAGGCAGCGGGGATGAACGGAAGTGACTATGAGGACAATATCAGGACTTTGACGCATGAGAATGAGCGCTTGAACGAAGCAACAAGGCCGCTCAGGGAGGTATCAGATGGCAACGATTAAGGTAAAAGGGACTATCACCACAGACACCCAGGCAAGCTTCTACAAGTGGTTCGGGATAGACGCCTGTAGTCCCGGGATGATCGAGGATGGATTGAACGAGGCAGCAGGAGAGGATGTCGAGCTTGAGATAGCTTCTCCCGGTGGAACAGTAGTGGCCGGATACGAGATATACGCCCTCCTGAAGAAATACGAAGGAAAGGTGACGGCTCACATTACATGGGCCTGTAGTGCAGCAACACTCATAGCTTGTGCTTGCGATGAAGTGTTTATCTCCGAAGCCGGAGTATATATGATCCACAACACTCAAGGAGCCGCCGAAGGCGACTACAGAGCAATGAACGAGGAAGGGCAGGCTTTGAGGGCGTTGAATGATGGGATCATAAACGCCTACGAGAGAAAGACGGGGCTTTCCAGAGAGAAGCTTCAGAACCTCATGGATAAATCCACCTACATGAGCCCCCAGAAGGCCATTGAACTCGGTTTTGCAGACGGATACATGACCGGCAAAGAAGAAAAGCAGTTTGACATCACATCAGCGGCGGCAGGGCTTAGCCCCCAGATGTCAGAAGAAAATATCACGACATTTATGGCCGTGAAGAAATTCATAGAGGATGCGGGCGGTGAAGAAAACGCCATCGCAAAGATTGAGCAGACAACGGAATTGTCCGTTTCTGATAACGAAGCAGCTCGAAAGAAAGGAGCAGAAGCCATGACACTTGAGGAATTTCTCAACGAAAATCCCGATGCACAGGCAGAGCTTGATTCGCGGCTTAAAACCGCCAAGGCGGAAGGAGTCAGCGAGGAGAGGGATAGGATGAAATCCCTTGACGACATCGCGAACTCCGTTCCTTCTGAAATGCTCGCAAAGGCAAAGTACGAAGAGCCTACAGACGGAAAGAGCCTCGCTTATCAGGCGCTTGTCGAAGGAAAACAGATCGCTCAGGCATATATGCAGAACGCGATCAGCGACTCGAACGAGTCCGGAGTCAATGAGGTCGGAATCGGCGCCATTGAAGCCGGCGAGAACAACACTGAAAAGCAGGAAGAGGAAGAAAACGTGGCGCTTTTAACAGAAGCGCTCGACAGATGAGAGAGGAGGAAATCATGTTATCTTTCAGAGCAACCGATTTCGTGGTGGCAAGCGCGCGCGAACAGCGCGTTGCACACGTTACCATAACCCCCGACGCGAGCAACATACTCGCAAGGGGCACAGTTCTCGCCAATGACGGCGATGGCACATACTCGGCGCTTACCAGCGCCAACGTGGATGATGCCGAGGTAATTCTGGCGGAAGACATCGAGGCGGGGAATAGCGATGTGGTGGCTACGGTGTACATATCCGGGGACTTTGTGCGCGAAGGCCTTACAGCCGGATACGCACTGTCCGAAGCCGCAGTCACAAACCTTAAAAAAGCCGGGATATATCTCACTCACGGCATTAGAGCATAAGGAGGCAAAAAATGAATCTTTACGATACATATTCAATAATCAGATCGATTAAGGCGGCAAAGCGCATCCCCTCCTTTCTCAAAGACAACTATTTCCCTACGGACAAACAGGACATATACGAGACCAAAAAGGTAATGGTTGATTTTGAGAACGACACTGACGATAAGCTTGCGCCGGCTGTCGTCAAAGGATCCGTTCCCGTGCAGCGCGATGGCTTTCAGAGCCACGAGTATACAGCGCCGCTCATCGCGCCCTCTGCGCCGCTTTCGGTTGAACAGCTCGATGACCGCACCTTCAACGAGTCTGTTGTGTCTGACAGATCGGCACAGGACAGAGAAAGGGAATATCTTGCCGACGACCTCAAAAAGCTCGGGGGTATGATCACGCGCACGGAGGAATATATGTGCGCGAGAACTCTTCTCGACAACGCATATACCATCAATCAGTATGTCGACGGGTACGGCACGGCTCTTGCGCAGCCTTTCTCCATAAACTTTTTCGGAGAAGGCAATAACACCAACCAGGCGGTTTATGTTCCCGGCGCAACGTGGACGCCCAGCACCACCACAATTCTCTCCGACATCGCCGCCATGTGCAGAATGCTCAAAAAGAAGGGGCTTCCCGCTACCGACGTGATCATGGGATCCCAGGCGGCCGATGTGTTCCTTCGCAACACAGATGTCCGCGCGCTGCTTGACAACAGAAGGATACAGCTTGTCGGAAACGCCGTAGACCCTACAGAGCTCGAATCCGGCGCAACATACATTGGACGCTTCAATGCGGACGGAAACGTTGTAGATGTGAACTCCTATGACGCCACCTACGTGGACGACCTCACAAATACCGAAGTGCATTTCTTCGACACCGACAAGATCGTAGTCACCGCGAAGAAGATGGGGCGCATAGCATACGGAGCCATAACACAGTACGACGAAGGCTCCACCACTGCAAAAACCTACCCCTATGCCCGCGTTCCCCACGTCACAATAAATCGCCACGACGGAGTAAAGGAACTTGCGCTAAAAGCAAGGCCGCTTGCAATGCCTCGACACCTTAACGCTGCGATCGTTGCGGACGTGCTGTAATAGGAGGTGATTGCATGATCAAGATCATCAGAGGCGCGTATGGCTTCATTGACGAGAATGGAGCCGTGAGCCCCAAAACCGCAAAGGATGATGCCTTTTCTGCGTCAGAAGACGAAGAGGCACGCCTCGTGAATCTTGGTGTAGCGGAATATGTCAATGGAAAGCCTCGGAAGGAAGCAAAGCCTTCCGAGGATGACATAGACGAGATCGCGGAAGACAACCCAGACGGCATACCGGAGGATAATCCGGATGAAGAAGAGTCCAAAGCAAAGAAAAAGGCCGCTGCAAAAAGGAGGTAAGGGATGTATATCGCAAATCTTACCATCATTACCCCGACGGGGATCTTCGAGGCCGGCGAGAAAGTTGACGGGCTGGCTCCTTCGGATGTCGAAAGGATGACCGCAGAGGGTTACATCACGCTCAAGCCCGACAAAAAAGAGCCGGTTGCGCCGGTGCAACTCGACGCAGAAAGCCCAGAAAAGGACACAATCAATAAAGAAGCGAAGGATGGGCAGCAGGAGTCCAGAAAGAAAAAGCGCGGAGGCGCGAGATGAACTTCAAGGAAGCCTATGCAGACGATCTCAATACCACGTTCTTCGATATGGACGAGTTTGCTTCAGAGCACACCATAGACGGGAAACCCTACGACGTCGTAGTTACGAGAAGCGACACCGAGGGCAGCGAGCCGTCAAGGGGTGAAGGGAATCGAGTGAAGAACCCCAAAGAACGCGACATTGCAAGCTATAGGCAAAAAATATACATCCGCGACAGAGATTTCAAGAGGAAGATCACACCCCACGCAACAATAAAATTCGACGGACAGAACTACTTTGTAGAAGACGTGGATCATCCCGAGGGAGTATACATCCTCTATTTGGTCAGAAACGGGGTGTGATATGCAGGCGACCAGTACTGAAGGCGGGATCTATATCCAGTTCGACCAAAAAGAACTGGATGAAATCGAATATAAGCTCGGAGCACTGAAGAACAGAAGAAACCAAATCATCGCCAGAGCCGTCAATCGCGCCATCTCGCCGGCAAGGAAAATTGTAAAACAGGAAACCGCAAAGCACTACGAGATTAACCAGAAGTACATTGAAGAGGGCGATGATGGCAGAAAAGCGTTCAATCATCAAAGGGCTTCAGCCGCAAAGCCCTATGCGGTGCTTACTTACAACTCTCCATACACGAACATCTACAAGTGGAAGGGAAGAAGGCTGACCATAACCCCCCAATACGCCCACGTAGGAAGTTCGCCAAAGCCCAAATTTTACAAGTCCCATGCGTTAAGAGGGGCGGCGAATGAAGCCTTGAATCGCGGAGAGCAGAAGCCGTTTGTGCAAACTGGCACAAAGAAGGGAAAGAAAGCCCTCTTTGTGAGAACGAGCAAGAGTAGATTTCCGATCATGGGACTTGCGGGACCGGCAATGTCGCAAGGCATCAAGCAGCCAGGCGTGATGGATAAGATCGAGGCGCAGACCATGGCGACTCTCGAAAAACGTATCAAGCACGAAATTGACGCTCTGCTGAAAGGGTACACATCATGACGAATATGACAGATCTCGAACTTCAGAGAGAGCTTTGCAGACGGGTCAAGACATTCCTCAAAGAAAAAGGGCTTCAATTTCCTTCGGCAGAAAAAGCGGAGACGGACGAGGAGACCGGAGAGGTGACAATGCCCTCCTGGACGGCCTTCAATGTCTACATCCAGGACAAGCCCTTTAAGACAGACGAGAACGACGAAGAGGAAGAAAACTACATCATCATCATCCTGAACGACGAAGACGGAAACAGCTCGACCGAGGACTGGGATGTAGAAATTCAATTCATAGTCGGGATAGAGCTTTATGAGAATGAGCATCAGGGAAACCTCGTCATCGCGAACATCATGAACAATCTCTGGAAGCTTCTGAGGCTTGCGAAGATAGACGGAGCAGAGCTCGACAGACACAAGAAGGCCAAGAGGTTCAATCAGGAGAACTACCCGAATTTCTATGAAGGCGCACTGATCACACACTGGCTGATCAGAGATGTTCAAGCAGCAGAGGGAACGGAGGAATTTTTGTGAAGAAGTTCGTCATGTATCTGGGGCCCGCAGTTAAAGGCGTCGCCCGGAAAAACCAGATCTTCAACTACGATCCCAAGGAAATCAAGGAGAGGGTCGGGTCAATCCTTCCCGCTTCCAAATATCTTTTTGTGGATCTTGAAGAGATAGCAACAAAGAAAAAAGAGCTCAATACGCCTGGATCCCTTCTGGCTCTTGCGTACGGTCAGCTCGAAGAAGCACTAACAGTTTAAAGGAGGTTCAAAATGCCAAACTATCGTCACGGCATAGCCACCACAAGGGATACCTCGATCAACGTCGATCCCGCAGTGGCACAGTACGGGATCCAGTGCATCATAGGTACGGCTCCCGTGAACACACTCGCCGACCCTTCCAAAGCGGTCAATAAGCCTATTGCCTGCTACAGCATGGCAGAGTTTGAGAGCAATTTCGGCAAGACAAGCGACTACGAGAGCTACACCCTTTCGCAGGCGGCCTATATGGCATTCAAGAAGTTCGCCGTCGGCCCGATCATCTGTATCAATGTCCTTGATCCCTCCGTGCTTGCACACAAAACGGCAGTAGCGGCAGTGGAGAAGGATATCGTTGACGGAAAGGTGATTGAGGCGGTAGAGGGGATTATCCTTTCTTCCGTGGTCATCACGAAGACCGATGATACCGCAGTTCCCGAGAGTGTGACCGTAGAGGGCGTAACAACGATCAATTACCTCAAGTCCATAGACGGCGAAGGAAATCTTGTGATAGCACCTACTTCAGACGGAGCACTTGCAGGAGCGACAAAGCTGAAGCTTGCTTATGCAAAGCTCAATCCCTCAGGGGTGACGGCGGCCGATATCATCGGAGGTCTCAGTGCGAACAATGTGAGGACGGGCATCGAGCTTGTGGATGAGGTTTACAACACTACCGGGCTCATCCCCTTTATCCTTCTCGCTCCCAAGTTTTCAGAGAATACCGCCGTTGCGGCAGCCCTGGAAGCAAAAGCGCAGCTTGCGGGAGACCTCACGAACGGAATCGCCATAGTGGATATCGAGTCCGCAGAGACAACGAATTACGAAAACGTCTATGCGAAGAAGCAGGCCATGGCGCTTTCAACAAGGTGGGTAGTGCCTTGTTGGCCGATGGTCAAGGTGGACGGGAGAAAGTTCTCCATGTCTACGGTTGTCGCTACACTCCTTCAGAGCATTTGCGTTGAAAACAACGGCGTTCCCGCCGACAGCCCCGACAACAGGCTCGCAAGGATACAGGCAGTATGCCTTGCAGACGGGACGGAGCTCCACATGACCACCAAGGAGGTAAATGATTACCTCAATGCTTACGGCATCAACTCCTGCGTTTATATCGCAGGGTGGAAGTTCTGGGGCGGAAACACAGCGGCATATCCAGAAGACACAGATCCTAACGACCGCTTCGTAAAATGCGTCATGGTGTCAAATTACCTCGAAGACAGGTTCAAGACAGAATACCTTTCAAGCATCGGCCGAACCGGAAGCGTAAAGCGCATTCAGTCCGTAGTGTCAAATTACAACATCGCGCTCAACGCCCTTAATGGGACGACACTCGCTGGAGCAGAGGTCGTATTCAACAGCACCGAGAATCCTATGTCAGAGATCCTCGAAGGAAGGTTCAAGTTCCATACGCGCTATGCAGACTTCACGCCGATCGTGTATATCGAGAACGCCTTCACTTGGGACAGTTCGATACTTGAAGCGGCCTTTGAAGGAGGTGAATAAAGATGACAACAAATTATGACATTCCGGATAAGATAAACAACTTTAATCTCTATCAGGGCGAGGTGGCTGAAACCGCAAGGCTCAGGGGCGTGACCGACGAGGTGACGCTCCCCTCGGTGCAGTATATGAGCGAGACTCTCAATCTGGCTGGCATGGCAGGCGAGATCGACAGCCCTACCGCCGGACAGATCCAGAGCGTCACGATGGAGATACCCTTCTCCAACACTTCCAAGCAGAACATGGAGCTTGTCGCAAAAGACGGAGAGCCCCTTATCATGCGGGCAGCGCAGGAGTTCATCAACGCAGAGAATGGTTCAAAGTCTTATAAGGGGCGCGTCATCACCGTAAAGGGCATGACGAAGAGCATCAACTTCGGCTCCCTCAAGAAGGGTGGCTTCGGAAAGCCTTCAATCACAAAGGAGGTCACATACTACAAGGACGTGATCGATGACGAGGTTGTGGTGGAGTTCGACAAGCTCAACGGCAAGTGCCAGATCAACGGGCGGGACGTCGTAACCGGCATCAATGATTTGATTTAAGCCCAACTTGTTCATAGACCCGGAGGGTGTCAAAACCCTCCGGGCCACTCAAAGGAGGAGAAGAGAGAATGAGCAAAAAAGAAGAGCAGAAAGAAGAGCAGAAAGAAGAACTGCCCGTAGAGGCAGGCTTGAGCGCGGAGGATGCGGATATCGAGGCCGCGGCGGTAAACAACGCAGATCCAGACGCCGAAGATATCGCGCAGCAGATCAAAAACTTACAATTCGTAGTGCATTTTTCAAAGCCATACACATTCGAGGGCGAAGAGTACAAGGAAATTGACCTTTCGCCCATTCAAGACCTTACAACCCTTGATTTGATATATATCGACAAGGTATACGCAGGTCTCCACAAGAGCGCGCCCCTCGTGCGGTACACCGACACACAATATGTGGAGCTGGTAGCGAAGAGGGCGCTCAATAAACCAATCGAATTTTTTCACCAGATGAAAGCAAAGGATTTCTCGGAAATAATGGGGGTCATAAGCGCGTATTTTTTATTCTGGTAGGAGCCGGAGAAGAGCTTGCAAGCAACCTCAGAAGGCTTACGGTGCAGGTGTCAATGAGGCTGTCAACATCCCTCGAATACCTGAGAAATATGCCGATATCAGATTTTTTAGATGTAGTACAGGATATAGTGGACAGCGATAAGGGAAAGAAGTAATGGCGAACGCGACATATCTTCTGGAGATGGTCATAGGCGGGAAGACCGATGCTTCCTTCAACAGGAGCATAGCCGGTGCGACCTACGGCATCAACAATATAGCAAATTTCACGTCAAAAGCCACCAAGGCGATAACCGGCGGCCTCGCGGCAGCCGGGGCGGCAACTATCGCTTTTGTCGCCAGCGCCCAGCAGACATACAAGGAATTTGAGTCGGCCATGGCGAATACCGCCGCCATAGCGAATGCCACGGCACAGCAGGAAGCCGCAATGGAAGAGGCGGCGAGATATGCCGGACGGACTACCACGATGACCGCAACCCAGTCCGCGCAGGCGCTCGGATATATGGCGCTTGCCGGGTGGAGCGTGGGCGACTCGACAAAAGCCCTTCTTCCCATTCTGAGACTTGCAGAAGCCACGCAGGCAGACCTTCAGACGACATCAGACCTCGTGACGGACTCTATGGGAGCGCTGGGACTATCAATAAGAGATCTCGATGTGTACATGGACAAGCTTGTCGCGACAAACAATAATGCCAACACCACCGCAGAGCAGCTCATGGAAGCGCTGATAAAAACAGGAGGCGCATCAAAAACCATGGGCGCATCCCTTGACGATACCATCACAGCGATAGGAGTTCTTGCTTCGGCCGGATACAAAGCCGAAGAAGCAGGAACCGCAATGAACGCATTGCTCCTTCGAATAGGCGCAAATCCCGAAGCCGCAAAGGGACTCGATCAGATCGGCGTCTCCATTTATGACGCAAACGGGAATTTTATAGGGCTCAGAGAAACGTTGATCAAGATCAACGACGCCATGAAGAACCTGAATGACGAAGAGAGAATGACGGCGCTCAGACTCATCGCAGGGGTTCACCATGGATCAAAGTTCCAATACCTTCTCGACTCAATCGGAACAACAGCAGAAGAGACTACGTCAAAATGGGACATACTTGAAGAGCATGTCCAGAACAGCACCGGGGCGCTGGATGTAATGAACGAGAAGGCAACTGACACAATGGCGGCTGCCCAGGAACGACTTGTTTCGGCATGGAATGATTTAAAAATAGGATTTACAAGCACCTACGCGGATTTTTGGAAAGAGGGCCTCGACACTCTCGCACTGAGGATCCCGGAGCTTACCGACCGGATAGAGGAGTTTGGGCGCACGCACAGGGAAGAGATAAGGGCGTTCGTTAAAGGCCTCGGGAATTTCCTCGCGAACGGGGGGAACGCGATATTCGACCTCATATCCTTCATCGTCACAAACAAAGAAGGCGTGATCGGAACGATCGTCGGAGCGTATTCGGCGCTCAAGACAATGAACATCGCCACAAAGGTGCTACAGCTGAGGGCCAACCTTGCTCTTGTGGGACCGGAGGTCGGAACCCTGATAAAGCACTTCGGACTGCTTGGAGTCGCGGCGGGTGGAGTGGTCACCGCCGTGAGCTTGATCGCAAGCGGAGTGGCAAAAGCGAAGCACGAGGCGATTAAGGCAAACCTCGCGGAGCACTTCGGGGACGTCGCGCTCTCAATGAAAGAAATAGATGAACTGGCAAAGAGGCTCGCATACAAAGATGAATACGGGCTCTTTAAGGCATTTGGAAGAGCGGCGGACGATCTTGACCGCTTCCAGAATAGTTTTGACGGAGCGCTTGAGAGGCTCGATAAGTACGACTGGCAGATAAAAATAGGGCTTGGGCTGGACGAAGATGATGCGGAAGATTACAAAAAAGCCATAGAGGAGTACATAGAGGGTGCGCAGGATTACCTGAACCAGCAGCACTATCAGCTGTCGATAGCCTACGAGCTTCTTTTCGGAGAAACCGCCGACGAAGCGATAGCCGGAGTAGACTCTTTCTACGCATCCCAGCTTCAGCAGCTGACAGATTTGGGACAACAGCTCAGGGACGCGGTGAATGCCGGGTTTGAGGACGGACTCCTTGACATAGATGAACAGGCGAAAGTCAGAGAACTTCAGGAAAAGATAGAAGCCATACAGCTAAACCTCGCGGAAGCAGAGTATCAGGCTCAGCTTGATGCTCTGGCCGATGAATACGGCGGAACGAATCTCGATCCAGCAAGCTATAAGGAGATGTCCGAAAAGCTCGGCGAAATATCTCGTGAAAAAAACGACGCGTACAATCAAGCGAAAGCGGCAGCCTATAAAAACCTTGAAAGTCAAAAAGCCGCGGGGGAAATAGGCGAGGTCGAATACGAGACAAGGAAGAAGATCATCCGGGATCAATACCTCGAAAAAACAGCGCAGACGAGTGCGGACAATTCGATATGGCTCACGGATCAGTTTTTCAAATCCTATGAGAAAGATATAGGGAACTACGACCAGATCAACGCGAGCTACGACAAGATGATGGATGACTGGAGCAGCGGAAGAGTTGGCAGCTGGGCAGAGGCAATGAACTGGGGAACCCTTCCGTACACAGACGACTGGAGAACAAGAGGGGCGATCGATGAGGTTCTGGAGGCACAAAGGGAAA
>Ga0326513_10001077_pt1 | contig 22369 bp, 21 predicted proteins | sample 2_2465_0518_D_FD_203654 | JGI IMG/M metagenome (GOLD analysis project Ga0326513, IMG submission 203654) | Bovine rumen microbial communities from UC Davis, California, United States - 2_2465_0518 | ecosystem: Host-associated > Mammals > Digestive system > Stomach > Rumen | place: USA... | reverse complement strand
CTCTCGTCTTGGCTATATGGCTATGGCTGACGGCCGCATGGTGATAGGCATCAGCCGTAGCGACAAAGTAAAAGACTATGTCCTTGAGCGTGGTGGCTCGTTCTTCCGTCAGTTCATCCTCGTCAGCAATGGTGTTATTCCCGCCCGTTTCTACCTCCACGGCAAGGTGGAACGTCGCGCCATCGGCCGTATCGGCGACCGTCTCTACTTTATAGCTACCCGCCATAAAGAAACCCTTTGGGACTTTGCCGATGCACTCCGCGAATACGGTTTCATCGATGCCATCTACATCACAGGCGGAGCAGACTATGTGTTCTTTCGCAGCAAGGATGGTGTCAAGCATGACGTGGGTAACCCAGCCGGGTACCCGCAAGAGAAGTGGAAGGACATCATTCCGTGGCTGGTGTTCAGAAAAAATCATTGACAGATGGAATTGGAGAAACAACGAGTATACTACAAGTCGGTCAGATACAGGGTTGATAGGGCTCTGAGAATAATGGGCTATCCGTTCCGAACAGAAGATTTTGATGATATGTGCCGCATTCATGTTGCGTATCAGGGATCAGACTTTTTTGGGATATTGACGAAAGTGACTATATCCGTATGCAACTCATCGATGGGACCTACGCTATGGCGGATGACGTTGAGGAGTTCTCCCGCCTGAGACGGGCCGTCAACGAGGCAAACTGGGAATCATCTGTAACGATTGTTTATACAATATCGGAGGAAGAAAAAGTGAGAAACATCCTCGCAAATATTGTTGACTATTTTTACTTGTCAAGATCATTTTCATCTAATATGCAGAAGAACTACAAAAGTCCCCAAAATGCAATGATAGGGTTTTTCCCCCGATGGTTTAGGGAAAAACCTTTGCCTATGTCGTGGAAAATGGCTTACTTTGCAACAGAAAAGAAAACAACCCGAGTATAAACAAATAAAGAATAGGAGATACGATTATGAAAAAGTTGATGATGGTTCTTTTTGCCATGCTGGCGATAGCAGCTGAGGCAAATGCAATGAGCTACGAACAGGCTCGCCGTGAGGCTTTGTTCCTCACCGATAAGATGGCATACGAGCTGAACCTGACTGATGATCAGTATGAGGCAGCCTATGAGATTAACCTCGACTACTTGATGAGCGTTACTGGCCGCCATGATGTGTTCAGTCATTACTGGGAACGTCGTAACATGGATTTGAGCTACGTGCTGTATTCCTGGCAGTGGGAAGCCTTCTGTGCAGCTACCTACTTCTACCGTCCGCTGTTCTGGGAAGCCGGTTACTGGCACTTCGGTGTCTATGCCCGCTATCCGCGCCGAGACTATTATTACTTTGGCCATCCCCATTTCTATGTGACTTATCGTGGCGGTCACAGCTGGCGTTCGAATGGAGGCCGCAGCTATTATGAGGGGCGTCACACTCATTATCGTCCGCACGATGGTTTTCGTGATCGTCATGTGGGAATGCGCGACGGATGGGACAGAGGCGACTACCGTGGACGTGGCAATAGCTCGACCCGAGTGACGGGCGGCAACCGTGGAGGAAATAACGGTGTCTATAATAATGATAACCGTCAAGGAAACTACAATGGAAGCCATCAGGGGCGTACATATCGCGATGGCAACAACCATCAAGATAATGGTGGACGCACGAATATTGGCCCTCGCAATCCTGAGACACGTTCCAATGGAAATTCTTCCATCAATGTGCGTCCTTCGGAAGGTCGCTCGGTGGATCGCTCAAACAACCGTGCAATTGAGATGAAGGGTAACAGTTCCTCGATAGAGCGCATGGGTGGCCGTTCGATAGAAACACCCCGTTCCGTAGGTTCCTCAGGTGTATCACGTTCTACAGGAGTCTCACGTTCTGAAGGTTCTGCAGGAGTATCACGTTCCATGGGTTCTGCTGGAGTATTACGTTCCATGGGTTCTGCAGGTGCCTCACGCTCTGTCAGTACTCCTCGTTCATCTGGCTCAATGAGCTCTGGCAGTGGTCGCTCTTCGGGTTCGATGGGAGGTAGCTCTCGCTCTTCCAGCAGTAGCCGTAGCAGCAGCGGTTCGATAGGAGCCAACCGTGGCAGATAAGATATTGCAGATAAGATATTATAGTTAAAGTTCCAGCACACGCACTTCGGCGTTCATCATTCGCTCGATTTGGCGTGTGCTTTTGTTGTAATGTACGGCCTGTATGGCTTTGTTAAAGATGCCATGACCTACTGCCAGCACTTTTTTCTCAGGAAAGTTGCTCTTGATAAACTCGAGGAATCTTCCTGCTCTTGCCAGCAGCGCCTCCATCGTTTCCACGTTGTCGGGAAACGGTTCACCTTTCAAGCTTGGGATAAAGCGACCCGTGAAGTCGCCCCAGTCGCGTTCGCGTAGCAGTGGTGTAATGGTTAATTCCAAACCGTGTGGCCTGGCAATAATCTCTGCCGTCTGGATAGAACGGTTGAGGTCGCTGGCCACGATAGCATCTAAATGCTCCATTCGAAACTTCTCAGCTACTTCCTTTGCCTGCTTCAATCCCGTCTCGTTCAGCTCTCCTTGAGTCTGCCCCTGCATGATTTGTCGTGCGTTGTCCACTGTTTCCCCGTGGCGCACTAAATAGAGTGTAGTCATTGCCTTTTTGATTTTTCGACTGCAAAAGTACTAAATTATTTGCGTAGTTCGAATAATCTGTGTATCTTTGTCACACCAAAACGCACCAAAACATCATAAAGGATATGAAAATTCTGCAAAGTTCTATTTTCCGTGCACTCGTAGCGATTGCCGTGGGTGCCATGCTTATCAAGTTTCCCGACAATACGGTGACAGGTATCACGATTGCTATTGGCGTGATGTTTTTGTTGACAGGATTGGTGTCGTTACTGACCTACTGGAATGCACGCCGTCATGTGACAGACTATAAGGTGTATGATGCCGAGGGCAATCTGCTTGCTGGTGGAGAGCCGATGTTTCCCATCGTGGGTGTTGGCAGCATGGTGTTGGGCTGCATCTTAGCCTTCATGCCCGAGACATTTGTTTCGCTCCTGATGTATGTCATCGGCCTGGTGCTGGTGTTGGGTGCCATTACGCAGATGATGAATCTGATTGCCGCCCGCCATTTCGGCTCTATCTCGTTGTGGTTCTGGCTGGCCCCTGTCCTCACGTTGCTCATCGGACTTTACGTCATGCTGAAACCGCTGGCACCCGTAGAGTTGGCAATGACCCTTCTTGGATGGCTGTCGCTGTTCTATGGTGTGACGGAAATCATCAACTCTTGGAAGATATTCGCCTGTAAAAAAGCGGTGGAACGCATGCAAAAGGAGCAGGCGTCCACCGAGATAAAGGCTCTTGAAGAAGATTTGACCGATGCGGAAGAAGTTACACCCCAGTGACAACCCCTTCTATATAGGTTCTTAAAATATGGATGCCGGTCTTATTGTCGCCACCTGACGGGATGATAAGGTCGGCAAACTTTTTTGTGGGCTCAATAAACTGCTCATGCATGGGCTTGAGCACTTTCTCGTAGCGGTCGAGCACCATTTCAACGGTGCGGCCACGTTCCACCACGTCGCGCCTGATGTTGCGAATCAATCGCACGTCGGGGTCGGTATCCACGAATATCTTCAAGTCCATCATGTCGCGCAGCTTCTTGTAGTGCAGCGTCATGATACCCTCAAGGATGATGACGGGCTTCGGCTCCACATGGACGGTCTCGGGCAGTCGGTTGGAAATAAGATAAGAATAGGTGGGTTGCTCCACGGCTTCGCCCGCCTTCAGCTTCTTGATATGCTCGGTAAGAAGTTTCCAGTCGAAAGCATCGGGATGGTCGAAGTTGATGGCCTGTCGCTCTTCGTCAGTCAGGCCAGTTGTGTCGTTATAGTAAGAGTCCAAAGGGACGATGGCTGCACAATGAGGAGGCAGCGCGTTGGCAATTTTCTTGACGACGGTGGTCTTGCCTGAACCAGTACCGCCTGCTATTCCAATGATAGTCATATTATTAAGGGGTTAAATCTGAAAATACTTTTGCATAAAATTCTGCCTTCCGCTCCACGGCCATAGGATAGGCTCGTGAGGAGGAAGGCATGCGATAGAGACGAATGGTGCGGCCCTCAAAATTGACGGATGAATAGTCGCCCACCTTTGGTTCTGCAGCACCGAACTGCTGACAGCAGAGCGACGTGGCTAACTGTCCGGCGGTGACGATGGCCTTGCACTGGGGCAATTGCCGCAGCATGGCCTTGAGATCAGTCTGTTCTACCACCTGCAAGTCCTTGTCGCTGGCCGTGCCTGTAGTACGGACGATGCGGGTGCAGGTGTCGAAGAGGGCAATGCCCTGTTGGTTCAGGAACTCAATGATGGCATCGAGGTCGTAGGTCTTTTGTTCCTGATGGACAAAATGCATCTTGTCCTGAAAGAAGCAAAGCCCGAAGATGCGCCACATGTCGTTGGTGAAATTGGGGTAGTAGAACTCCATACACCACCGCTTCGGCGCAGGTGGGAAAGTGCCGAGCATCAGCAGGCGTGCGCCAGCAGGTAGGAATGGTTCAAAGGGATGCGACTCCATTTCCAACGTCCAATAGCCTACTTCTTCACTTCCTTCATGAGGTAGATAATGGTGGGCAGGTGGTCAGAATATCCATCGAGCCAGGCACCACCGGCATGGGTGCGTAGCGGGTTGCCTTTGTACTTACCTTCTTTCTGCAGCAAATAGTCGCGGCGGAATATCTCATGCCTTCTGAGCTTCAACGTGTTATAGTCGTCTATGCCTTCCCTGTAGAGCAGGTTGGGTGACAGGATAATCTGGTCGAACAGGTTCCACTTGCCATCGTATTGCAGCGTACCCGTTCTTTTCTTCACCAAGACGTTGTACCAGGGATTATACAGGTCGCCTTGCTTCACATCCTTGATTTCCGACTTACATCCCAGTTCGCGTACAATACTCTTGTCCGTTGGGTCGTCGTTCATGTCGCCCATGATAATTACCTTCACATTGGGATCATCCCTGAGCAGCGAATCCTTCACGACTTTCACTTGGCGTCCGGCGCACTCTCTATAAAAAGAGGTGGCACCACGGCTGGGCCAGTGGCAAACAATGATGGTGACATGTTCGCCAGCCAATGTGCCGCTCACAGTCAGGAAGCCACGGGTGGCACGATCCTTATCTTCTGGCAGTTCATAGACATAGGGCACCAACTTCACGTTGCGCACCGTGAACTGCTTCGGGTCATAGAGAAGAGCGCAGTCAACGCCTCGGTTGTCAGGACCCTCAATGTGGCAGAACTGTATGTTACGAGCCTTCAGCTCGGGCTGGTTGCAGAGGTCTTGTAGGCAACGGCTGTTCTCCACCTCGCTGACGCCGATCACCGAGCAACCCTGTCCTGTGGTATTGCCGGTTCCCATCTCACTCAACACACGAGCCATGTTGCGCAGCTTGTGGCGGTACTTCAGTCCCGTCCAGCGGTTGCGTCCGTCGGGCAAATACTCAAAGTCGTTCTTACCTTCATCGTGACAGGTGTCAAAAAGATTCTCCAGGTTGTAGAATCCTATTCCGTGCACAAGATAACGCTTGCCTTGTGCCTGTGCGGTAGCTGTTCCCATGAGGAAGAGTACCAGAAAAGTCAAAAGCTTATTCATGTTATTGATTAGTATTTTTTGCAAAGATACGAAAAAAAATTGGAACGGCTAAATAAATATGGAATTTTTCTTTGCTTCATAAATAAATAATGGCAATTGTTTTGCGTTTCCACTTTTTCTTTCTATCTTTGTAGCCAAAACATATCAATAACTACAAACAAAAACAATCGTATGGACAAAATGCTGAAATTATTGGTGACGGCACTTTGCTGTTCGTCTGCATTGATGGCTCAGGAGGTGGATTCGCTGGCCATCGACTTGCAGGAGGAGCAGGCATATACCTTCACCGAAACGCAACTGGGCGAGGATGACGATGTGACCCAGAATGTCACAGTCATCTCCTCTAACCGCAATGCGTATGCCAGCGAGGTGGGCTATCGTTTCAGCCCGGCGCGCTTCAAGTATCGCGCTTACGGTTCGAGGTACAACGACATCTACATCAACGGCAACCCCGTGAACGATGCCGAGCGTGGCGAGTTCCGCTATTCCTTCGTGGGCGGTCTGAATAATCAGACACGATCTCAGGAGTCGTCGCTGCCCTTCGAGAGCAATAGCTTCATGATGGCAGGCATGGGCGGTGCCAACAACTACAACTTCCGTCCTTCGAGCTTTGCCACTGGCCAACGTGCTTCTATTGCCGGCGCCAACCGCAATTACAACACCCGACTGATGTACACCTATAATACAGGTGTGACGGAGAGCGGATGGGCCTTTACAGGTAGCTTGACCTATCGCTGGGGTAACGGACTCGGATTCGTCGAGGGTACCAGCTACAACTCGCTGTCCTACTTCTTTGGTGCCGAGAAACTCATCAACGAAAAGCATTCGCTCTCGTTGGTCACCTGGGGCAATCCCACCGAACGTGGCACACAGGCAGCTTCGACCGACGAGATGTACTGGATTGCCAACAACTATCTTTACAACTCTGCTTGGGGCTATCAGGATGGCAAGAAGCGCAACTCACGTATCGTGAAGGACTTTGCACCTGCCGCCATGTTGACTTGGGACTGGAAGCTTAACGAGTCCGATAAGCTCACTACTTCGCTGTTGGGCAAATATGCCATGTATAGTTCCAGCCGACTGAACTACAACAACTCCAGCAATCCTGCCCCCGACTATTATTCTACCATGCCCAGCTACTACTTTGACGTGTGGGCACCCTTCGACGGGGATCGCAACGAGACGGCTTTGGCCAACTGGCAGGCTGCCTACGACTATTTGAGTGCATCGAAGGAGAACCGTCAGGTGCAATGGGACAAGATGTACTTTGCCAACCGCATGGCTTCGCTTCAGGGTAGCGATGCCATGTACTACCTGCAGCGCTACCACGATGACCAGCTCTCCCTGAGCTTGTCTTCCTATTTATATAAGAAGCTGTCCGACATTTCGACGCTCCATGCAGGTGTGCAGTTGTCAACGAACAAGGGCATGCACTATCAGACCATGGACGACCTGTTGGGTGCTACGAGCTTCCGCAACATCAATACCTACGTGGTGAAGAACTACGGAGAAGATGGTATTGAGGCACGCTACGACTTGAACAGCGACCCCAACAAGCAGATAGGCAAAGATGACCGCTTCGGCTATGACTATAACATCTTCGTCAACAAGGCGCAGGCCTGGGCTGGCCTCTCGTCGGATATCGAGGTGGTCCATTTTTTCCTCAATGGTCGTGTTGCCGGCACTACGATGCAGCGTGAAGGACTGATGCGCAACGGTCTTGCTCCAGACAACTCCTACGGCAAGAGTGGTACGGCCAAGTTCCTTGACGGTGGTGGCAAGACGGGCGCCTCGGTCAATCTCGGTCATGGAAGCGCCATGCTTTTCGGCCTTGGCTATGAGGTGAAGACGCCTGCTGCCCGCACGGCTTTCCAGGCTGCACAGATTAACAACGACTTCGTACGTGACCTGAAAAACGAGAAGGTGTTCTCTGCTGAGCTGGGCTACCAGTTGCAGACTTCCTGGTTGAATGCCAGCTTGAATGCATATTATAGTCACCTGTATGACGTGACTGAGCAGAGCATGTACTATATGGATGACCGTCGTTCGTTCACCTATGTTTCGCTTTCGAATATCGAAAAGGAATACTATGGCTTGGAATTGGGCATGAACATCAAAGTAACTGAATGGCTCAACCTGAAAGCACTCGGTACTATTAGCGATGCTCTCTACGTGAACAATGCTGATGTGGCTTATATGCTCTCGGAGGATGGTCGCACCTATAATGACAAGGTCCACAATCAGGGCATGCGTGAGGGCTGCACACCACTTACGGCTGCCAGCCTTGACTTCAACATGCATTTGGGCCGCTGGTACGTAGATGTGATTGGCAACTACTACGACCGTATATACTTATATTATACTCCTGTGACACGCTATGAGAATCGTTTGCCCTACAACAACGATGGTACAGCGAAGGATTATTCCACGTTGCCCGACCAGGCGAAGGGTCACGGAGGCTTTATGGTCGATGCTTCGATTGGTCGTCAGTTCTACCTGAAGCATGGTCGCCGCTTAGGCTTCAACCTGATGCTCACCAATATTCTGAACAATCAGAAAATAGTGACAGGCGGACGTGAACAGAGCCGTACCGATTTGGACGAGAATGGTGAGTCGATTCGCACCTACTCGTTCCAGAACACGCCCTATAAGTTCTATGCCAATGGCATCAACGGCATGCTGATGATCAACTATTACTTCTAAATCGGTAATAGAAGTGAGTAGTAAGTAAAATAGCAATAATACTGAAAGACTATGATTACAAAGAATATCTATCAATTTCTCGTTGCAGGTCTGTTGGTTTGCGGCATGGCAGCTTGTCAAGGCGACTGGGATGACCCGATGAATGTGCCATACGGCAACAATAGCATCACGGATGAGAATATCATCACCATTGCCCAACTGAAGGCCGACTACCCCAACGTCTTTGCCTCGACTGATCAAAATGCCAAGATTGAGCGTGACATCAAGATCAAGGGTCGTGTCACAGGCAACGACATTGGCTCGAACATCTACAAGCAGTTTATGTTGCAGGACGAGACGGGAGCCATTATCGTGGCCGTCAACATGAGCGGCATGCATGGTTTCCTGGCCGAAGGTCAGGAGATTGTCATTGACCTGAAAGACCTCTATATCGGTGGCTATCGCAAGCAGCCTGAGATTGGACAGCCCTACAACGGTACTTCGATTGGCCGTATGAACAAGGAACTGTTCCAGAAGCACTTTAAATATGTGGGTTCCCCCGACGCTTCGAAGATTGCCCCCATTGACTTTGATCCTAACATGGATATGGAAGCCAACTGCGGAAAGCTGGTCACGCTGAAAGACGTGTCGTTTGTCCCAACGGGCGGTACAGGAACTTTCGCTCCCGACACCACCGTGGACAAAACGGTGAGCATCGTGGGTGGTTGTGTGAATCGTGCGCTTAATGAATATTCTGAGTCAAAGGTGGTCATCCGCACCAGCACTTATGCCAAGTTTGCAGCCAAGAAGCTCCCTTACGATGAGGTGAACAAACGTGCCCTGAAGTGCAACATCACGGGTATCGCCACTCGCTACAACAATACGTGGCAGATTCAGATTCGCAAGGAGAGCGATATCGAGGTGATTAGTAATTAGTTAAGTGAGTAAATAGTAAAAAACAAGCAATATGAAGAAATTATTCAGCAAACTGATGTTCATGGCTTTGGCAGCCATCACATTCACAGCCTGTGAGGATGTTCCGTCGCCTTACGACATACCTGGAACAGGCAATAACGTGCCTGGCACGTCGACCGAGATTGAGGGCGGAACTGGTACGGGTTCCCTCAGCGATCCATTTAATTCAATCGCTGCATTGAACTATGGTAAGAAGCTGGCTTCGGGCGAGGAGTCTTCCGACTACTATTATATCAAAGGCAAGGTGGTCTCGGTCAAGGAGGAGTTTACTACACAATATGGTAATGGTACGTTCTACATCTCTGATGATGGCACCGCTGCCAACCAGTTCTACGCCTATCGCGTACTCTACATGGGCAACAAGAAATTTGCCAATGGCGATGTGCAAATTAAGCCTGGCGATGATGTGATTGTGTGTGGTAAGATTACCAACTATAATGGTACCGTCGAGACGGCTCAGAACAAGGGCTTCCTCTATGCTCTTAATGGCGAAAACCGTGGAGGTGAACCTCAGCCTGCCACTCCTGGGGCTGATCCCGTAGGCAATGGTACGAAGGATAGTCCCTACAACGTGTCGGGTGTGCTCAAGTACATCAGCACTTTGGGTACTGAAGAGTCGCCTCAGCAGGTTTACATCAAAGGTAGAGTGTCGCAGGTGAAGGAGGAGTACACCACTCAGTATGGTAATGGTACGTTCTACATCTCTGACGATGGCAAGACCAGCAACGAGTTCTATGTGTTCCGTGCACTCTATTTAGGCAACAAGAAGTTCAATAATGGTGATGCTCAGATTGCAGTTGGCGACGAGGTGATTATTTGCGGCAACGTGGTCAACTTCCGTGGTAACACGCCGGAGACGGTACAGAACAAGAGCTATCTCTACTCGCTCAACGGTGTCGTTGTAGAGGAGAATCCTGATCAGCCCGACACACCTACAGGCGAAGCCAAGGGTACCGGCACATTGGCCGATCCATACAACCCTGCCGGAGCCATCAAGTATGCAAAGGAAGTAGGCGATAAAGAGTCGGATAACGAGGTTTACATCAAGGGTAAGGTGGCTTCTATCAAGGATCAGTATGGCGCCCAGTATGGAAATGCCACTTTCGACATCTCTGAAGATGGAACGGCCAATAGTGCTGCATTCACCGTCTATCGCGCCCTCTATCTGGGTAATGAGAAGTACACAAAGGGTGCCACGCTTAATGTGGGTGACGACGTAATTGTTTATGGCAAGGTGACCAACTATCGTGGCAACACGCCGGAGACGGTACAAGGCAAGGCCTATCTCTACTCGCTCAATGGTGCCACGGAGCCTGGAGGCGATACGCCAGAACAGCCTGGTGGTGACGTCAAAGCTGTTACGATTGCTGAGTTTAACGCAGCAGCAGAGAGCAACGATGTATGGTATAAGTTGACGGGTGTCGTGAAGAACTTGAAAGACGGAGACCAGTATGGTAACTTCGACTTGGAAGATGCCAGTGGCTCGGTGTATGTTTACGGCTTGCTCTCTGAAAAGGATGGAGCTAAGAAACAATTCCAGGCATTAGCTAATGAAAAGGGCATCAAGAATGGCAGCAAGCTCACCATTATTGGTAACCGTGGTTCGTATAATGGTAAGATTGAGGTGATGAACGCCTACTTCTTCAGTATTGAGAATGATGGCGATACGCCAGGTGAAGACCCTACTGGTGGTGATACTACAGTTTCTTCGCTGACAAATGGTGGCTTCGAGACATGGGCTGATGGTCAGCCGACGGGATGGAAGTCTGCATCTACTGCAAGTTCTGCCACATTGTCTCAGAGTTCCGATGCACACGGCGGCAAGTATTCCGTCAATGTGAATGGAAAAGAAGGCAGCAATGTACGTCTGGCAAGTCAGGAAATCACCTTGGCCGCAGGAACTTATGTGTTCTCGTTCTATGCAAAGGCTACAACGGCAGACCCGGCACAGGTGCGTCCAGGTTATGTACCTGTGACAGACGGAAAGGTTGGTAGCTATGCCTATGGCGATTACGCTACGATCAACAACAGTGGCTGGACTCAGGTGACGACGGAGTTTACTCTTGATGGGGAGACTACTTTGTGCTTGGTTGTCATGAATCCCAAGAAGTCTAATTACTCATCGGGAAAGGATGTCTTGGTTGATGATGCCACATTGACAAAGAAATAGTATCTTCAGTTTTTTCATTCAAAGGCTGCATCCAAATAGGGTATGCAGCCTTTTTCTCTGTAGAAAAAACAGAAAAAGTTTGCGTGATTCAAAAAAAGTTCGTACCTTTGCAGCCCGAAAAGTATTTATCAAACAAGAATTAACAAAAAAATGAAAAAAGGTATTCATCCAGAAAACTATCGCCCCGTCGTGTTCCGTGACATGTCCAACGGCGATATGTTCCTTACGAAGTCCACAGCAAAGACTAACGATACAGTGGAATTCGAAGGCGAAACTTACCCGGTGGTAAAAGTCGAAATTTCAAGTAGCTCTCACCCCTTCTATACTGGTAAGAGCAAGCTCGTTGACACGGCAGGTCGTGTTGATAAGTTCATGAGCCGCTACGGTAAGGCTGCGAAGAAATAAGATACATACACCTTATAAATTATTAAAGGTGCGTTCAGGGTAGTTGCATATGCCTTGTACGCACCTTTTTCCAACAAATGAAACTATGAGACTACTAACAACTCAAATGATTGGCATATTATCGGTTGCCGCAGTCTTTATTTTTACATCGTGCAGTGATTCAGACGATGACATTCCAGGTCAGTCGGCTGTTGTGAAGAACACGAATCGAAACGACACCAGTACAGAACCAGCATTGTCTCGGTTGGAGTTCCCTAAGGTGAAAGGAGGCTTCAGCAGGGTTGTCATTCACTCGCTGACTGATAGGTTCGGTATCAATTATTCGGTGGAATGGGACAGTAACAAAAAGGCCCAACGCTGGTCATGCTATCAGATGTATGCCGATAATTGCGTGAGCAAGACTACCCGTTACTATTCTACCGAGAATCAATATCCCTTTGACCCCGATCTGCCTGCAGGACTCTATTTCAATGGTGATCCTTTCTGGGGGTCTGGCTATGACCACGGACATATTTGTCCCTCTGCCGACAGACTGTATTCGAAGGAAGCCAATATCCAAACATTCTACCTGACCAATATGCAGCCACAGAAAAATGCTTTCAATGCCAATCTTTGGGCTGATATGGAAGCGTTCGTTCGTGGCAAGGCCAACACACGCAATTCTGATACTCTCTATGTATGTAAGGGTGGTACCATCGACAATGTCGACCAGGTGCTGACCACTTTGTCCAATGGGTTGATGGTGCCCAAGTATTTCTTCATGGCTTTGCTCATGAAAAACTCATCGGGCTATAAGGCTATGGGCTTTTGGGTGGAGCACTTGAATAAGAACCTGAAAGGCGATGCTCTAAGTAAATATGTAGTTAATATCCGAGACTTGGAACAGAAGACGGGTATTGACTTCTTCTGCAACCTGCCCGACGAAGAGGAAGAGCATGTGGAGACGCTGCCTGTGGAGAATGTAAAAAGAGCGTGGGGTCTGTAACAAATGTAAAGGAAAAGCGGGAGAAAAAAATAAAAAATCAAAAAATAACGCTACATTTCTTTCTTTCGTTTGGCAGAAAGAAAGAAATATCGTATTTTTGTAATGGATAATTGTTCCCAACAAAATAGAATAATAAGATGAAGACCATTTATGATTTCTCTGTCAAAGACAGAAAGGGTAAGGAAGTTTCACTCCGTGAGTATGCCAATGAGGTTGTGCTTATCGTGAACACTGCCACCAAGTGCGGCTTTACACCTCAGTATGATGAACTCGAAAAGCTCTATGAGAAGTATCGTTCTGAGCATTTTGTCATCCTCGACTTCCCTTGCAATCAGTTCGGACAGCAGGCTCCTGGCACCGATGACTCTATCCATGAGTTCTGCAAGTTGAACTTCGGTACCGAGTTCCCCCGCTTCAAGAAGGTAAAGGTCAACGGTCCTGATGCTGACCCTCTCTTCAAGTTCCTGCAAGAGCAAAAGGGCTTTGCTGGTTGGGATATGGAGCACCCCATCGCTCACATCCTTGACGATATGTTGTCGAAAGAAGATCCTGACTACAAGCAGAAGAGCGACATCAAGTGGAATTTCACCAAGTTCCTCGTTGACAAGCGTGGTGTGGTAGTAGCTCGTTTCGAGCCCACCGAGAAGATCGAGAATATCGAGGCCAAAATCGAAGAACTGCTGAAATAATAGAAATGGAACACGTAAAATGCTTGATCATTGGCAGCGGTCCCGCTGGGTATACCGCTGCCATTTATGCATCTCGAGCCAACTTGCAACCTGTTGAGTACTGCGGTTTGCAGCCAGGAGGACAGCTCACGCAGACTACGGAGGTGGAGAACTTCCCGGGTTATCCGCAGGGTGTTGATGGCAACCAGATGATGATGGACTTGCGTGAGCAGGCTGAGCGTTTCGGCACAGACATCCGCGATGGTGAGATTGTGAAGGTGGACTTCTCGCAGCAGCCTTATAAGTGCTTCGATGACAGCAGTCGTGAATTGCTTTGCGACACCGTGATTATTGCCACGGGTGCCTCAGCCAAATACTTAGGGCTGGACGATGAGCGCAAGTACAATGGTATGGGTGTATCGGCCTGCGCCACCTGCGATGGCTTTTTCTATCGTAAGAAGACGGTGGCTGTGGTAGGCGGTGGCGACACGGCCTGTGAGGATGCGCTCTATCTGAGCAGCCTCTGCAAGAAAGTCTATATGATTGTGCGTAAGCCATTCCTGCGTGCTTCTAAGGTGATGCAGCAGCGTGTGATGGAGCGTGAGAATATAGAGATTCTTTTTGAGCACAACACATTGGGCCTCTTTGGTGAGAACGGTGTCGAAGGTGCGCATTTAGTGAAGCGTAAGGGTGAGCCCGATGAACAGCTGGTTGACATTGCCATCGACGGTTTCTTCCTTGCCATCGGTCACAAGCCCAACACAGACATCTTCAAGGAGTGGCTCGATACTGACGAGGTAGGTTATCTGAAGAAGATTGACGGTACTCCACGCACTAAACTCCCTGGCATCTTCGTTGCAGGAGATTGTGCCGATCCTACTTATCGACAAGCTATCAGCGCCGCTGGCACAGGTTGCCAAGCCGCCATCGAGGCAGAACGATATCTATTAAAATAAGTATTTAATAAAGAATTTGCTACCGCATCCAAGGGTTTCGTTTCATCCTGTGGCGCGGTAGCAAATTCTTTGTTCTTCACTCTTCATTCCTCAATACCATTGTACCGAGTTCGAGTAGCTGCTGCGCTTGTCGTATTTCAGGGCATCAGTTAGCGTGGAGGCATTGCAGCGGAAGGAGAAGTTGTAGCTGGTGTAAGGAGCCAACACTACGGAGCATGACATGTTGAAGCAATGCAGGTCTCGTGACAGCGAAGCTGTAGTCATGGAGATCTTCTCGTTCTCGAAGTCATAACCCGATGAGAACGAGATATTCCAACCATCAGAAATACGTATGTTGCCGCTGATGTTCAGGTTCTGCGTGAACTTATAGGGATAGCGCATAGTGTCGTAGTTGAACTTCTTCAGATCCGTGTTTTCACGCATGGTAATACCATATCCGAAGCTTAGTGACCAGGGCAGCGAGAAGGACATATAGCCGTCCTCGTCGGTTTCGGCTTTGCCTGCATTCTCCTTCTTGGCACCATGCTTGCCAGCTTCCAAGTCGGTGTCTACATTAGTCTCGGCGCCAGTGTCGTATTCGTCCTTGTCTTTGTCCTTACCTTTCTTCTTGTCTTTACTGTCCACCTTTTCTCCGCGAAGCCATTTGAAGAGGTTGGCAATCTTACTGTTGTCAAGAGTGTAAGAAAGGTTCTGCGACATGCCTTGGAAGCGTCCCAGCTTGCCTTTTTCCCAGTAAGTGGTGTTGTCGCTCACCCGTACTGCACCGCCTACGGAGTCGGCTTCGTAGACGTAGGATGCAAAGACGGCATTCAGGTTGAGTGTGTAGCTCTTGGTGAGCTTCAGACGCAAGCGGGTGCTGACATCGCTCAGCGGTCGGATGTCAGTAGCCAGGTTGTAGGACACCGAGGCTCCCAATTCATCGATAATACTTACTTTTTTGAAATCCACCGAGTCATCCTCTGTGCGGAGTTTCATTTCGATGTTGTTTGATAAGTCCAGCGAAATGCTTCCCGTCTTTCCCTTGCCCGGTGGCGAGTAGAGTTGTCCGGCGTATGGCGAGTATTCAACCAGAGAAACGCTGCCATCGGCGTTGGTCTTCTGATAGGTCTCGTAATACCCATAGCGGCTGGCGCTGAAGTCGGGAGCGTAGGTGAAGCTCAGCGATGGGGTCATGACGTGGCGGATGGCATAGATCTTATCACCGAAGATTTTTCGGGAGGGAATAAACATACCATAGAGCTTGGTCGAGGCCGACAAGGAGAGGTTCCAGTTATAGACATTATAAAAGCCGTAGGTCGTATCGTTGACCACCGTCATGGTCTTTTCGTTCCACGACTGCATCACCTTGTGCGTATAGCTACGGTCGGTAATGTTGAGGGACGGGTTCAGGTTGAGGTATCCTAAAATGGTGAAGTTCGCATTGATGGGTATGCTGTGTTGCATGCCGTTCTTCCAGTCTTTGATCAGATTCTTGTGGAGGATTTCACTCTCTTTCGCCGTGATGGAGTTACTGAATTGTCCTGTGTACGACATAGAAATCTTCTCGTACCAACGTTCCGCACCTGCCATCTTCTTTCGCTTGAAGGGGTAGAATCGTGAGATGGAGATATTCAGGTCAGGTAGCTTCGTTGAGATAGTTGAGTCGCGCATGTTTTGGTCCAGGTTCATGGTGGTAGAGATGTTCATGCCGATGCTGGAGAACTTCGTGCTGTAGCTGACCGAGGACGTGCGGGTCGTCTGTGTCATAGCCTGCGGGTTATACATTGACGACAAGTTGTTACGCTCATAGCTCGACGTGGCAAAGTTGACACTGGCCGAAAGGGTGGAGAAGGGATTGGCTTTCGCATCCTGTGCATGGTGCCACTGCACCTTGAAACTGGTTTGCTTGGAGTAGTCCTTCATGTTCTTCTCGCCGTTGACCGTGTTCTGGTAGCTCGCATGAAACGAACCATTATACTTATAGCGCTTACGGTAATTGCTGGCAGCGGAGATACCCCAGGAGCCTTTGGTGTAGATCTCGCCGATGAGCTTCAGGTCCAGATAGTCGCTGATGGCAAAGTAATAGCCACCGTCACGCAGGTAGAAGCCTCGCTCTGTCTCGTCGCCATAGGTAGGCATGATGAAACCACTGCTATAGCTCTTGGTGAAGGGGAAGAAACCGTATGGCACGGCTAAGGGGACGGGAACATCACAAACAACCAGATAGGCCGGTCCGAAGACCACGTCTTTGCCTGGACGCACCTTGGCACGAGACAAGGCCAGGTAGAAGTCGGGATGTGGGTCGTCGCAGGTAGTGTACTTGCCGTGGCGCAGGAAGAGCTCACCGTTGGCACCACGTTTCGAGGTCTCACTGGTCAGGAATCCATCCTCCTGCTGGGTATAGACCTGCTGGATAAGTCCCTTCTTTGTCTTGAAGTTGAAGGACATCGTGTCGCTCTCGTAGGTGTCGCTGCCCATCTTGAATACAGGCGTTCCCTTTATCTCGTTGGTTGTGGTGTCGAGGGCGCCAGTGGCATGTACTAAAGACGAGTCTAAGCACATGTAGATGCGTTCACTTTGCAGGTCCATGTTCTGGTATTTTACCTGTGCCTGTCCAAAAAGATGAGCCATACCCGAACCAGCCTCATAGATGAGTGAGTCCTTGGCCGAGAAGTCAACAGGCGAGTCTATACCATTCTTGCGCTGTCGGTTGAGGCTGTCAAGGCGCAGCGAGTCGTCCACCGCCTTGTTGTGCCTCCAGATGGCCAGTGCCAGCGAGTCCATCTGTGTCGTGTCCGGTCCCGTCGGCTTTGCCTTTTCCTCCATAGCCGCCGTCAGGGCCGAATCAGCCTTGTTGGTCAGTGTCTGTTGAAGGGAGTCGGGTAGGGTGGCAACGGCTGCCTTAGCCGAGTCGGCCACCATCTTGGCAATCCTTTTGATGGTGTCGGCCTCTGCTGGTTCTTGATGAAGAATGGGTGTGACGGGCAGTGAAGGCACAATGACATCTGCTTCGCTCTTCTGGTTATCCTTGTTCTTGAGTAGCGAAGTAGGTGTACACGCCCACATACAAATGAGGGCGGCAAACAGCAATATGATGCCTGTTTTCTGATTCACGGCTGCAAAATTACGGATAAATTACGGAATATTACAGCGTTTCCAATAATTTAACGTTAAAATCTCTTGCGCGAATCACCTTTTTGATGTATTTTTGCACCCGTATGACGCAATCCCCCTCTCGTTATCGTACTGCCATTATTGGCGGTGGAGCCGCAGGATTCTTCTTGGCCGTCAACTTGAAAGAGATGGCGCCTGAGATGGAGGTCACTATCTTTGAGCGCAGTCACAAGGTGCTGGCTAAGGTCGAAATCTCGGGCGGTGGCCGTTGCAACTGTACCAACTCGTTCGACCACGTGACTGATCTTTCGCAAGTCTATCCTCGTGGGCACAGGCTGATGAAGCGACTTTTCAACATTTTCGACTATGCCGATGCCTATGCGTGGTTTGAGCATCATGGCGTGCCGCTGGTCACACAGGACGATGATTGTGTCTTTCCCGCTTCACAGGACTCGCATAGCATCATCGATTGTTTCCTGCATTTAGCCCGTCAAAGTGACGTACATATCAGGACAGGCATGCGTATCCAGTCGCTCGATGAGCTTTCCGACTTCGATTTCGTTGTCGTGACTACTGGCGGACAGCCTCGTCTTCAGGGGTTGGAGTGGCTCAATGGGGTGGGGGAGATAGCGCCTCCGGTCCCCTCTCTCTTCACGTTCAACATTCCTGACCAGGCATTACGCTCGTTGATGGGCACCGTTGTCGATCATGCTTCCGTGCTGCTTCCCTCTACGAAGTTCCGTTCGTCAGGGCCTTTGCTCATTACTCACTGGGGCATGAGTGGCCCAGCTATCTTGAAACTGTCGAGCTATGCAGCCCGTTGGCTCAGCGAGAAGGACTATCAATGTCCGTTATGTGTCAACTGGGCAGGGCTTACTGATGCTGAAATCATCGAAGAGCTGATGCGTCTTTCTCAACAGCATCCGCAAAAGCAGCTCTCGTCTGTGCGTCCTTTCGATCTTCCCCAACGTCTGTGGAACTATCTTTTGGAAAAGAGCCTTAGCGGCAAAGCCGTCTGTCGTTGGGCTGAACTGGGAAAGAAAGACCGCAACCGGCTGGCCAACATCCTTTCGGGAGACACCTACAATATCAACGGACGTGGCACTTTCCGTGACGAGTTCGTCACTTGTGGAGGCATCTCCCTGGCCAGTGTTCACCCTCAGACATTGGAGAGTCGCCTCCGTCCCAACTTATTCTTTGCAGGTGAAATCCTCGACATCGATGGTATCACCGGTGGCTTTAACTTCCAAGCCGCTTGGACCACCGCCTTCACCGTCGCGCAAGCTATCGCCAACCGTTCTTCGAGTGTCTAAAAAAACTTGGAAAAATTTGGCCGTTTGCATAAATTTTTGTTCGCGGAAAATAAATAATAACTCATATTCTAACCTATGAAACTTAAAACATTACTTCAGTTCCTTGCCTTGTTGATTGTCTTCAATCTGCATTGTTCAGTCTTCAATGTCCTGCATGCTCAGACATTGGTCCTTCATCATGCCGACGGCACCACTACCGATGTGGAGCTATACACCCAGCCCCGCATCGAGTTCCAGAACGACCGTGTGCTGATTACCTCACCCGTACTCAGCATGGACTATGCCAAGACGGATGTGCTTCGCTTTACCTATAAGGGCAGTTCCTTGGGTGTCAGCACACCCCGTGGCGAAGCCGACTACACCCATGAACAGGGGCAGTTAGTGTTCCACGGCATGAAGAAGGCCGACAAGGTGGCAGTCTATACAGCCAATGGCATTCGTGTCCCCGTCCGTCTCACTCGCACAGGTACCGACGCCGTCCTTCCTCTCTCTCAGATTCCGCAAGGAGTCTATCTGCTTTCCGTCAAAGGTAGAACCTTTAAATTCATGAGAAAATGAAACACTTTTACCTTTTAATGTTATCAATAGCATTTACTTTAAGTGGTAAGGCTCAATCTGATCGTGAGTTCATCAATATTTATCGCAATGACGGAAGCCTCAATGCATTTTCCTGTAATGTTGTGGATTCAATTACTTATTCTCATTATGATACAGACAGTATTTTTTACGACGAAATAGTCACTCAATTGGTTTATACGCCAGATAGCGTCTATTTCATGCCCTTGGTTGAGATAGATAGCATTAGTTTTGTACAATCTTCTTATACCTGTCCCGACGCGAACCACCCTCATTGGATAGATCTTGGCCTGCCTTCTGGCACTCTGTGGCGTTGCTGCAACGAGGGTGCCTCCACTCCAGAGGCTTACGGTGGTTACTACACCTTCAGACAGGTGTCCTCTGCTCCAACCCTCGATCAGATTGAGGAGATCCTGAACAACACCACTTCTGAATGGATGACGCAGAACGGTGTGAAAGGTCGTAAGTTCGTCGGGCCTAATGGCGGCACCATCTTCCTCCCCGCTGCGGGCTTCCGCTGGTATGGTGAGTTCTCCGACGTTGGTTCTTACGGCTACTATTGGTCGTCGACGCCTTTCGACGAGGGCAACGCCTACGTATTGGATTTCCTTTCGAACAATGCGGGCTGGGGCTACGACTTCCGCTACGACGAGCGGTCCGTGCGCCCTGTGCGATAGAACTGAGTGCATCCTTTCGCAAATAGAGAATCAATCCTCGCCGAAATCGTTTGTCATGCTGGCGGCGGGGCGGCCCCACCAAGGTGCCATCCAGCCCCGTCGTGGGCATGACAAACGATTTCGGAATTATTGAATTGTGATATAAAAACTGTAATTGAATATGTCTGTAACAAAAGAACTAATAGAACAAGAACGTATGCAGGTGCAGGCTGGCTGTGTAAGGGATGTGCATCTTCATCGTGAAGGCTCTTTCTTGCGTGCCTATGAATGGAGCGCATGGATCTGAAATCTTTGACACTATTATATGCAAGAATCCAATGCCTTTTTGCACCTATAAATTCACAATTTTATTAACTTCCGAAACTTAAAATAAGAAACAAGAAACATTCGGACACCGCAGAATAAATAGTGAACTGAAGGAATAAAAACAAAAAAAATGGCGATAACGTTTCCGATGGAAGAAAATTAACGGTGTTTCGGAAGCGTTATCGCGATTTTTTGTAGATTAACAGCCTAACATGGCAGCGGGGTTAATGCCCAAAGTAGTGCATAGCAGACGTGCTATCTTTAATGTAGGTTCAGCCCGTCCAGAAACAAAGTCGCTGATGCGTGATGTGCTGACGCCAATTTCTGCTGCCAGTTGTTTTTGGCTCATGTGCTTTTCTTCAAGTGATAGTTGTATCAGTTGGGCAACAGTAGGCTTTCCAATAGGGAAATGTTCCTTCTCAAAGTCTATTACTACGTCAGACATCATTGTCAGTTCAACAGCGTTACGGTCATTTGCAGGCGTATTATCGTCAACCATTGGCAGCAATTCCTCAATTCTTGCAAGTGCAAACTCGTATTGTTCTTTTGTTATCTTACTCATGATAGTTCCTCCTTCAGTTATATTGTTGATGCATCTATCTTATCGTATTCGCTATGAGTTCCTACAAAACGTATGAAAATATGTCCTATTGTGAATTTGACTACTACAATCAGCCGATATTTGTTCCCTCAGGTGCAAAGATACATTATGATTTTGAATTACAAAACTATTTGCACGAAAAAGTTTGTATTTAAGGATTTTTAGTGATAGAGCATAACAGCGTTGACTCGATGCACATGTTGTTAGCATCCCTGACAGTTTAGACCTGAGGGAAAAGGAGCGTAGTGAAAAGGAGCGTAGTGAAAAGGGAAAAGGAGTAGGGTTCTTGAGGCTTGCGGCGGGCGTGGCAATATCTTGCAGCGGCCGCTGCAAGACCATGTCTTTTGGGCCGGCTATTGTTTCTTTTCAACGGCAAATATACAAAATAAAGAAGCAAAATGCAAGTTTTTTCCTGTTTTTTTCTTCCGAAAGTTCAGTCCATTCATTTAAAGTTCAAAGCATACAGTATCCTACAAAGAGGGGGCGACAAAGTGTCGCCCCCAGTTTTCAGGATGCCTCGGGAATACTAAAAGTTGTCCTCATCGTACTCGTCGTCCCAGCAGTCGGAATTGCGGGAGCGGGCCGTGCCGTTGCCTTCGAGGATTTCCTCTTTAAGGCCTACGTTGTTGCTGTTTCTGCTGACAGTAGGACTTGCGCAGATGATGCCTTGGTGCTGCATGCGCACCACACGCATCGCGGGTTTGATGTATGCTTGTTTTTTCATTGTTGTTATTATTTTTTGGAGTTAAAATTGGAGTTAAAGGGGGAGTTAAAGGGGGAGTTAAATTGGACGATAGTTTAGTCCTTGATTCCCGCATTTTTGCTGATACCATCAACATAGCCATTGAGTTTCCAGCTGGCTCCGTTGATGAGGTACTCCAGACTGTCGTGTGTCGGCTGGTCGATGTACTCGATGTCGCGTGACAAGATTATGTAGTAGCGACATTCCTCGAGCGACCCTTGCGCGATATTCATGAAGCGCAACTTGTCGGCCTTCAACAATTTCTTGTAGCCCTCGCAGATGTTGGCGGCGATGGAGACCGCTGCCCTGCGGAACTGCGACGTCAGCCCGTAGCGTTCCTCCTCGGGGAACTGCTTGGTTATACGATACACGGCAAGCGCGAACTCGTGAGCCTTTTGCCAGCATTCCAAGTCCTTGAAGCTCTTGGAGTTTAAGCGGGAGTTATAGGAAGGAGTTAAATCGGGAGTTAAAGAGGACGAATGTCTTGCTAAAGAAGGGACGCAAGAATCTCCTCTGTCAAGATTCTTTCTCCGTTTCACTATGAAAGCGTCACAAGTGCCGAGCGGCAGTGGATACGAGTTCTCTCCCTTCCTCCCCCTTGTGGAAGG
>Ga0326513_10001076_pt1 | contig 22372 bp, 26 predicted proteins | sample 2_2465_0518_D_FD_203654 | JGI IMG/M metagenome (GOLD analysis project Ga0326513, IMG submission 203654) | Bovine rumen microbial communities from UC Davis, California, United States - 2_2465_0518 | ecosystem: Host-associated > Mammals > Digestive system > Stomach > Rumen | place: USA... | reverse complement strand
TTTAAAAAGATAGAATGATATAAAAAATGATTATAATAAAATTCAAAACAAAAATCCTTTTAAAATAACAACAGGTAAACTTGCTATGTGGATACTATTAACATTATGTTTAATAGTTATCATATTTACTAGTTTTATCACAATAAAAGAATTTTCTTTAGCCTATACCCTTGGTGTAATGCCAGACTTTACTCCATTAGTAACTATGATAGGAGCTATTTTAGGAGCGGCTATAGATGTTGCTGCGTATTTTGCCAAATCCGCAAAAGAAAATACAAAAGGTGGCATAACTTATGAGGCGGCCGCCATAAAAAATTTCCAAGAAAATTTATAGCCTAATGGAATAGATTTTTTTGATTAGTAATAAAATAAAAAGGAGAAAAATAAATATGACAATCTCTATCCCTACTTTATTAATATTAATTTTTATCGTTGCTGCGGCAGGTGCCGGAATTTGCTACTTTATCCTCAACTTTACCGCACTCCCAGAAGCAGAAAGAGTTGCTATAATTAAAAATTGGTTATTATACGCTGTGGCAGCCGCAGAAAAAGAATTTGGTTCTGGAACTGGTAAATTAAAGTTTGCAAAAGTTTATAATGAATTTATTGAAAAATTCCCTGAATTTGCAATCCTATTTTCTTATGAAGAATTTTCTGATTTAGTTGATGATGCTTTAGATCAATTAAAAGAAATGTTAAAAAACAATAAAATTAATGAATATATTGAATCTTAAAATAAAAAGGTAATGCTTATGAATTTTAATAATTATTATGGAAAAATTGCTAACAGCGGCCATGATGAAAGAGGAAGATATTCTGGAGGAAAAGCTGGTGACCAAACTGGTACAGAATGGGCTATTATAAATTGGTATAATAGACCATGGAATTGTGTCCTTAGACATCCAAATCAAAAAGTAAGATAGCTTATAGCTGAACTTTCAATCGAAGCCGCAAATAACAATTGTATAGGTTATAATCAAGCCAATAGAAATAGTTTTTGGAAAGCACTTCAGGTCAGTCATTATAGACCATCTCAAATAAAAATCGCTTGTGATGCTGACTGCAGTGCTGGCGTAATCGCATTAACAAAAGCAGCAGGTGTTTTATTAAATAATAGCACTTTAGCAAATATTACTGCTACTTATACTGGAAATATGCGAGCTAAATATGCTGCTGCAGGCTTTCAGATTTTAACAAATTCAAAGTATCTTACAAGCTATGATTATTTAATGCCAGGAGATATCCTATTAAATGATATTCATCATGTTGCAATAAATTTAACAATAGGAAAATATTCTATAGCAACTAATCCTATAATTTTTTTAGAGAATCAATCCAAACCTTTATCTAAAACTTTTAAATGGGTTGGAGAAGTAACCGCATCAAGTCTATCCGTTAGAACATGGCCAGGTACAGAAAATCCTAAATTAACCAGTGTCCCTGAAATCTATCGCAGCGGCCGCGTATGGGTTTGTGATACAATCTTGGATAGTAAGGGACAACCTTGGTATTATATTAATATACCTAAAAATAATGTTTTTGGTTTTGTCTCTGCACAATATATCAAAAAAGTTAGTTAAGTAATCAGGGTGAGCTAAATGCTCACCCTGATTTTTTATTTGATTTTTAGAAAAATTTTTAATAATATTTATATATAAATAAAAGAAAGGATTTTTATTTATGTTATATATCTACACTGATGGTTCATGTAAAAATAATCCAGGAGCAGGCGCTTTTGGAGTTATAATAATGGATGAAACAAAATCAGTAGTAATACACGCATATAGAAAAGAAGATAACAATACTACAAACAATAGAGAAGAATTAAAAGCTTTACTCTATGCGCTGAAGTATTCTGTTGATAATAATAATGAATTTATCATATATACTGACTCTTCCTATTCAGAAAAAATTATAAATGAATGGATCTCCAAATGGGCAAGTAACAACTGGAAAAACTCTAAAAATGAAACAGTTGAAAATCTTGACCTTATTCAATCTTTATATTATTATTATAATATAAAATTTCCTAATTTTCAAGTAAGAAAAATTAAAGGTCACTGTGGAGAAGTGGGAAATGAACTCGCTGATGCGGCGGCAACAGGAAATGCTAACAAAATTATAAAAATTTTTAAAGAGAATGATTTAACTTACATGGATGATAATAAAATTGACAAATTTTAAATTTTCTGTTATAATATACTTAATAAAAATGAAAAAGGAAGAAGAATATGAATAATAATTTGTATACTAAGGATAGCATCGAGTCGCTGTCACCGTTGGCGTTCACAAGACTGCGCCCGCAAGTTTATGCGGGAGATTGTACATATTCTACTCAACTTTTAGTAGAAATTATTTCTAATGCTGTTGACGAATTCCGTCTTGGACATGGCAATCAAATTGACGTAGAAATTGATAAAGATATTGTATCAGTCCGTGATTACGGTCAGGGATTTATTCCAAATAGCTTTAGAGAAGATGGGAAGAGTATCCTTGAAGCTGCTTTTAGTGTGTTAAATACTTCTGGTAAATATAGAGAAGATGGTACTTATGAAGGAACTTCTCTTGGTTCTTTTGGTATTGGATCTAAAATTACTACTTTCCTCAGTCATTGGCTTAAAGTTAGAACTTTTAGAGATGGCATTATGGAAGCCATTTCATTTAAAGAAGGTGTTTTCGAAGGACGAGTAACTAAGGATCTTGTAGATAAAAAAGATCATGGCACTTTTGTTTGGTGGCAACCTTCTGAAGAATTTTTTACTCATACTGAAGTAGAAATTAATAAAGTTAGAGATTTGTTTAAAACTATTTCTTGCCTTTGTCCTGGATTGACTATCAATCTTAATTACAACGAAAAGCAAGAAGTATTTTCTTCTGTTCATGGAATTAATGATTTAGTAGATGAAGCAGTTAAAGATACTGAATTAATTAACAATAGATTCTCAATGAATTTTTCAGAGGGTAAGAATAAACTTGATATGGTTTTAACATATGCAAGTAATTATTCTTCTACTATTATTCCTTACGTTAATACAGGTTTGACAGAATCTGGCCCTCATATTACACAAATTAAAACTGTTATTACAAGAGAATTTAATAAATTCTTTAAAGATAAAAAATGGTTAAAAGAAAAAGACGCCAATTTAACTGGCGATGATATCCAAGAAGGTATGTATGTAGTTTTTAATATTACTGCACCTAACGTTGGATATGATGCTCAGGTCAAAAGTAGAATAACTAAAATTGATATGGCGCCTTTTACTGCAGCTATATCTGAAAATATTTCTAATTGGTTAAACAATAATGAAAAAGAAATAAAAGCTATTTTTGACAAGGCGGCCGCAGCTAAGAAGGCACGCGAAGCGGCAAAGAAAGCAAGAGAAGCAGTCAGAGAGCAAAAGAAAAAGAAGGAAAAGGTTGTTAAATTTGACAGCAAACTTGCCGACTGCTACAGTAAAGATCGCTCAAAATGTGAAATTTATATCACAGAGGGAGACAGTGCGAGTGGCAACCTTAAGGAAGCCCGCAATGCAGAATTTCAGGCTATCCTTCCGGTAAGAGGTAAAATCCTCAATGTCAGAAAGGCTTCTCTTGATAAAATTCAAAAGAATGCAGAAATTATGACTATGATTGAAGCGTTTGGACTAAAGGTAGATATGAAAACCATGAAACTTACATACGATCCAGATGATTTAAGATATGGCAAGATCATCATTGAATCGGATGCAGATGTAGATGGTAGTCATATCAAGAACCTGTTCTATACCTTTATCTGGACTTTCTGTCCTCAATTAATTAAGGATGGTTATGTTTATGGAGGGGTGCCGCCGCTGTACAAAATAACAGAAGGCAAAGATACATATATTTATCTTAAAAACGATGAGGCTCTTGAAGAGTACAGAGCTAAACATAAAGGTAAAAAATATCAGGTTAATCGTCTAAAAGGACTTGGAGAACTTTCGGCAGAAGAAACTGAAATCCTTACTGACCCTAATCAGAGAATCATTAATCAAATTACAGTAAGTGACGCTAAACTGGCAGATTTACTTTTTGACAATCTAATGGGCGAAGCTGTAACCCCGAGAAAGAACTTTATCAAGAGCCATTCAAAGGAGGCAACGTATGCAGTATAAATGTGAAAACTGTAAGAATGTTTATTATGACTATTTTTGTAGTTATAAAGCTAGATATTGTTATATTCACGGCTGCATAGATTGTAATCCAGATAGTTATTTAAATACTTTAAAAGGGAAAAAATGCCCAGATTTTATAGATAAAAAAGAACGTATTTTTCAAAAAACAAAAGCAGAAACATATGAAGATCAATTAAATATTAATCTTCAGCCTTTTGACGATAAAAAATTTTTATTTTAACAAAAAATAATATATAATTATATTTAAAGGAGGCTACATATAATGTATAACATATTAAATGAAATATATAATATGTACAAAGAAAAATTAGAAGAAGCTACTTCAATGTGGAAAAGCGAATATAGCAATAGTATATCAGAAGATGAAAATAGAGATAAAAGTGACAAAGAAGATTTAATATATTTTGAAGAACTACTTCAAAAAATAAATATTGCTTTGGAGAAGATATAAATGTATAATGATTTAATAAATGAATTATCTCAAAATTTTATAGAGTATGCGGCCGCCGTTAACTCTGATCGTTCTATCCCTGACTCAAAAAGTGGACTAAAACCAGTTGCCAGAAGGATCCTGTTTGGTGCTCTTGATCATGGATATACATCTAATAAAGCTCATGTCAAGTGTGCTAAAATTGTTGGTGACGTAATGGGACAGCTTCATCCTCATGGCGACAGCTCTATCTATGGTGCTCTTGTTAGATTAGCTCAGCCTTGGGTCATGAGATATCCACTTATGGATTTTCATGGCAACATGGGTAATATCGGAGGAGATGGCCCCGCGGCATATAGATATACAGAAGCTAGACTGTCTAAGCTTTCTGAAGAAGGTATGCTTTCTGGATTAAAGAAAGGTAATGTAGATTTTATTCCAAACTATGATGAAACAATGGAAGAACCTTTAACATTACCTGCTATTTTTCCTAATCTTCTTTGTAATCCTAATAGCGGCATCGGTGTTGCGATGGCTTGTAACTGGGCCCCACATAATTTAAACGAGGTCGCCGCAGCTATTTATGAATACTTAGATGGAAAAGAGCCAACCTTACCAGGCCCCGATTTCCCTACAGGCGGAGTCATTATTAATAAAAATGATATTCCCGCAATTATGGCAACAGGCAGAGGTTCTGTAAAAATCCGAGGTAAATATGATATTGACAAACAAAATATTATATTTACTGAAATTCCTTATGGTACATCTATTGAAGGATTAATCACACAGATTGGTAAGGCTTGTGATGAAAAAGAAATTGAAGGTATTGAAGAAGTAAGGAATGAAAGCAGTAAAAAGAATTTAAGAATAGTTATTGAATGTGAAAAAGGAGTTAATCCTAGTTCAATAGTAAATAAACTTTTTGCGAAAACTGATCTACAAACTTCTTTTAGTTATAATCAAGTTGCTCTTGTAGACAAGACACCTACGGAGTTAAATCTTAAAGATTGTATTAAAATTTATGTTGACCATAACTTAGATTGTTTAAGAAGAGAATTATCCTTTGATTTAGAAAAGGCCAAGAATAGACTTGAAATAATTAATGGGTTATTAAAAGCTTTAGAAGATATAGATAATATCATTGCTTTAATTAAAAAATCTGATAGTGCGGCTGCCGCAAAAGAGCACTTAATTGCAAAGTATTCTTTTACTGAAAATCAAGCTAAAGCAATTTTAGCTATGAGATTAAGTTCTTTAGCTAAACTTGAAAAAATTGAACTTGAGAAAGAAAAGGCTGAACTTGAAGATACCTGCGATACTATTGCTCAGATTCTTGGTTCTGAAGAACTACAAAAAAGTGAAATTCGACAGAGATTAAGAAAAATCGTTGAAAAATATGGTGACGCTCGCCGTACCGAATTGACTCAGATTGATATTAAACCAGAAGAAAAAGAAATTGTTGAAGTCATTCCAGAAGATGTTGTTGTTATTGTTTCTAACTCTGGTGATGTTAAAAGAATTCCTAAAGCTTCATTTAAATCACAGAGGAAAAATGGTAAAGGTGTAAAAACATCTGATGATATAATACTAGAAACAATCTCTACTAATACTATTGATACTCTTATGGTTTTTACGAATAAGGGCAAGATGTATAGACTATTAGTAGATAAAATTCCTGTTGGTACAAATGCGTCAAAAGGACAGAATCTTGGTTCTTTAATTAATTTTGAACCTGATGAAAAGATTGCGGCAGTCACTTCGTTGCATCGCCAAACAAATGCAGAATACGTTGTTTTCTTTACTAAAAATGGATTGATTAAGAAAACTGAAATTAATGAGTATAATACTATTAAGAAAACTACTGGAATACAAGCAATTAAATTTAAAGATAATGATGAACTTGTCGATGTAACTTTCTTAAAAGATGAACCTGTTTTTGTTATCAGTAAAGAAGGTTATTGTATTAAATTTGATACTAAAGATATTAATGCTACCGGAAGAGTTACTAGCGGAGTCAGAGCTATTAAATTAAATGAGGGCGATGAAGTTATCGCGGGGATGCCAATAAGTAAAACTAAAACTCATTTAGCTATTTTTACTAAAAATGGATTAGGTAAAAAAACTCCATTTTTTGAGTATCCTATTCAAATAAGAGGTGGAAAAGGTATCTTAACCTATAAACCAAATGAGCAAACTGGCCCTATAGCAGGAGTATCCTTAATTAATAATAAAGATATTATTTTACTGATAGGTTCTCCAAAGTCTATCTGTATTACGTCCGAAGATATTCCAGAAGTAAGTAGAATAGCGGTTGGCAATATAATGTTAAAAGATAGTAAAATCAACAGTGTGGCAAAGCTATAAAGCTTTGCCATTTACTTTTTATAAAATTTATTATATAATATTATTATAATAAAGAGGTGATAAATATGAATCTTAATGAATATTGTTCTGCTATAAAAACACTTAATAACTGGACTAAAATGTATGATGAAGGGACGCCCGCAGTTTCAGATAAAGAATGGGATGATTTATATTTCTCAATTGAAAAATATGAAAAAGAACATCCAGAAAATATTTCTGCGGAGTCTCCTACTCAAAATATTTCTTATGAAATTGTAAATAAATTAAATAAAGTAGAACACAATCACCTCATGCTTTCTCTTGACAAAACAAAAGATATTAAAACCATTGAATCTTTTGTCAAAGGTCATGATTGGGTTGCAATGGCCAAAATGGATGGACTAACTTGTTCTTTACATTATCTCAATGGCGAACTAATTTCTGCAGAAACAAGAGGAAATGGCATCATTGGAGAAGATGTTACTCATAATGCAAAAGTTATTCCTTCAATCCCTAAAAGAATTGATTATAAGGATGAATTAATTGTTGATGGGGAGATTATTTGTACTTATAAAGACTTTGAAAAGTTTCAAGATACTTATAAAAACCCTAGAAATTTTGCAAGTGGAAGTATTAGATTATTAGATTCAAAAGAATGTAGTAAAAGACATCTTACTTTTGTAGCTTGGGATATAATAACATCTTTTAATTCAAATGGACTTGTTTCTAAATTTTTAAGTGCAAAGCTTAATTTTATTGAGGAACTTGGATTTGTTATAGTTCCCATGTTTATAAATGGTGATAACACTGATTTGACTCCTATTAATACTTATATTGATAGTATTAAAAAAGAAAGTCAAAGATTATCTTACCCTATTGATGGAATTGTTTTTAAGTATGATTTAATAGAAGATTATGTTGCGGCAGGCCGCACAGATCATCATTTTAAAGGTGGTTTAGCTTATAAGTTTTATGATGAAACATATCCAACTCGACTGAAATATATCAGTTGGACGATGGGGAGAACTGGAGTATTAACCCCAGTAGCAGTATTTGATCCTATTGATATTGATGGTTCAACAGTAGAAAGAGCATCCCTTCATAATGTTAGCGTCATGAGAGAAACACTAGGTGATTGCGCCTATATAGGCGAACCATTACAGATTTATAAGGCAAATCAGATCATTCCGCAAATTGCTGAAGCAGGCCCTAAGTATGATTACGGCTACGTTATTTCCAATGGGGGAGTATCAGCGAATGATGTCATTGAAAGATGCCCTATTTGTGGCCACGATGTTGCATATATAAAAAGTAGCGATGGTATTATTAATGCTTACTGCGACAATCCTCAATGCGAAGGAAAACTCATTAATAAACTAGATCACTTTTGCAGTAAAAAAGGATTAGATATTAAAGGTATTTCAAAAGCAACTCTTGAAAAACTGATTGATTGGGAATGGTTATCATGCTTTAAAGATATTTATAGACTTCAAGAGCATAAAAAAGAATGGATTGCTAAAGAAGGTTTTGGAGAAAAATCTGTTCAAAACATTCTTGACTCAATAGAAAAAAGCAGAACAAATGATTTGTGGAGAGTTATTGCGGCAGCTGGTATACCGAATATTGGAGTGACTGCCGCAAAACAGCTAGCAGATTATTTTAAAACATATGCGAAGTTTAGATCTGCTATTGAAGATAATTTTGACTTTACTGAACTTCCAGACTTTGGAGAGATTACAGCAGAAACTTTATTAAATTTTGATTACTCAGAAATAGATGATGTAGTTTTTTATGCCATAACTTGTAACCCTATTGAAGAAAAACAAAATAAATTAGATAATATTACATTTTGTGTTACAGGAAAACTACATAATTTTAAGAATAGAGCTGAATTAAAAAATCTAATAGAATCTTTAGGCGGTAAAGTTACAGATTCAGTTTCATCTAAAACTAACTATTTAATTAATAATGATATAAATTCTACTTCTAGTAAAAACAAAACAGCTAAATCTCTAAATATCCCGATCCTTACGGAAGAAGAATTTGTCTCTAGATTTACTATTAATTGAAAACATACAAAATTTTTTATATAATATTATCATGAAGCGAACAAAAAAGCAACAGTTAATAAAAATTGCTCAAGATATAGTTAATCTTGAAAAAGAATATACAAAAGAAAAATCAAAAATGATAGAAAAAGAAATTACAAATAAAACAGCTTCTTTGTCTTTGTCTGATATTCTTTTTATAGATGATTACATCATGAAAAATAATTTATTGACAAAATAAAAATTTTATATTATAATAATATAAACAATTAAAATAATAAGGAGTAAAAATTATGGCAGCAATGAAGGAAAACACAAGAAAGATTTTTGATTATGTCAAGGAGCATGATGGTGAGGACTTTACCGCTAAGGATATTGCGGCGGCTCTAGATCTAAATCCTAAGTCCGTTAATGGTAGCGTGACTGCTTTCGCGAAGAAGGGCCTGATGGTTCGTGTCGAGGCAGAAATTGAGAACGCTGATGGAACACATGATAAGGTTAAGCTTATTCAGATGACAGATGCAGGCAAAGAGTTCGATCCTGATGCAGAAGAGGCAAAGGCTGAGTAATCAATAAATTCAAATAGAGTTGAGTTTTTACTCAACTCTATTTTTCTAGGAGAAAATATAAATGATATTTTTATATGTTTTTTCCCTAGTTATTATTTTATACTGTCTTTGGAAAAATTATAAATATTTTCAATATTGGAGATAGCATAAAAAAGAATCAGAATTAATTCTTTAGCAAGCAAAACAAATAAAAATAAAAAAACAAAAACAACAATAGCAGCTTGATAAAGAGATACAAAATTTATAGAATAAAAAATCAGAAATTATTTTATCTATTAAAAAATAGCAAGATTTAGCTATCGCTATAAAACAATAGCAGAAAAAAAATATTGACTAGGAAATTTAGTTATATAAGAATAAAGCTAAAGCAGAGTTATTTAAATACAAAGATAATTTAGATTTAGCTGCACAAGAAGCTGAAGAATAGTATAACCAAAAAATTGAAAAATTCTAGTTAGATTTACAATAGACAATAACAGAACTAAATAAAATGAAGATGACGCGGGAGGCTGCTCGGGAAGCAATCCTAAGATAGCAAAAAATCAAATAGGATCTAAATCATTACTGTCTTAGACCTACACCCGCAGATCAACATGATATAGATAAATTATAGACGATAAAAAAAGATCTTCATAAACCAAGAATTTTAAGTATGTTAATTTGGCAAACTTACTGGCAGCCGCTTGCAAAAATTCAATTTCCTATTATTTTAGGTTCATCTACTATAAAAACAGGCATATATAAAATTACAAATATTGTAACATAGTAGTGCTATATTGGACAAGCTGTCGATATAGATAAGAGATGGAAAGAGCATTGTAAATTTGGACTAGGTATAGATACCCCGCCAGGTAATAAACTCTATAAAGCAATTTCTGAATACGGTTTATAGAACTTCTCTTTTGAAATATTAGAATAGTGCAAAAAAGAATAGCTTAATTAGAAAGAAAAATTTTATATAGATCTTTATGACTCATATAATTTTGGTTATAATAGCAATAAAGGAATAAATAAATGAAATTTGAACATACAGAAGTAATGAATTTTGAAGGAGCTTTTCGAGGACTAAGAAATCCTATGAACTCATGGGCCAAGTCAGATAGTGATTTTGGAATTTCTGATATTTATGGAGACGAAAATACAGAAGTTCTTTATGCTTGGTTAGAAAAAATCTTTCCCACTTATAATTCTTTTGATCCTGAGCAAGATGAACCAAATGATTATCAAGAAGAATTAGATAAAACAGATGAATGGCTTTGGAAAAATGGCATCCTAAATAAAGACTCTAAAAATGATTGTGTAACATATGCCTTTATTGGGCCTGTTGATATGAATCTTGCCCAGCGCATGATTGCTGCAGGGTCTCCCAATGATAAATTCCTAAGACAAATCTTTGTATCTGTTGATATCACTGCCCCAGAATATTGGTGGAGCCAGTTCGATACCTATAAAGTCGGTACCGTAGCAAACTCTACTAGCAAAATGCATAAACTTGCATCCACTCCAATTACAAGAGATTGTTTTGAGATGGATGATTATGCAACATTAAAAGTTTTTGATAAAGAGCCTTACAGTATTGACGAAACAACTGAAGATTGTTGGGATGGAATAATTGAGATTTGTGAAACACTCCGGCAAAAATACAATGAAACAAAAGACATTAAGTATTGGAAAGAATTAATTAGAATCCTTCCAGAAAGTTGGCTACAGACTAGAACCGTTACGATGAACTATGCTAACCTTCGAGGCATGTATTGCTGGAGAAAAAACCATAAGTTGTCGTAGTGGTGGTCTTTCTGTGACTGGATAAAAACACTCCCCTATGCGGAAGATCTTATTTTGTATAAGAATGAATAAATTTGACAATTAAATAATTTTTTGATATAATATATTTATAATAATTAAGGAGAAAAAATAAATGAGATCTAATACAAATCAGGAACAAATTATTGGAAGAATTTATCAGCATAGTTTACAGATTAAAACAGTTGCAAATAATAGTTCTCCTAATTTTGGAAAGCCATATATTACAGGAACACTTGACATTGTAACAGATGAAGAAATGTTGAATGTAGTTACCATTCATTACACATTTGTTACAGAGCAGACAAAAGCAGGTGGAACGAATAGCGCTTATACATCTCTGAAGAAGATTATGGATAGTGGAAAGACCGTTGTTGGAGATGGAAAGGATCTAGCATGGAAAGTTCGTTGCACTCCCGCTATCGCACTGAATGATTTTTATCCTCAGGGGCAGGATAATCTTGTTTCTAGACCTAGACATGAAGGAGGTTTTGTAACCATTATTAATGAACTTCCTCCAGAGGGAATTGACAGAAATAAGTTTACAGTTGATACTTTAATCACACAGGTTGAAGTTATTGAAGCTGATCCTGAGCAGGGAATTGCAGAAGATTATGCAAGGATCCATTGTGCAATCTTCAACTTTAAGAATGATATTCTGCCTTTTACTCTTACAGTAAGAAATCCTAGCGGAATTAAGTATTTTGAAGGTCTTGGAGCAACAGGATCTGAACCTGTTTATACAAAAGTTTGGGGTAAGATTTCTAGTCAGACAGTCTCTATGCAGACAGAAACTGAGAGTGCATTTGGCGAAGCTGCGGTTGATGTCACTCAGAGAACAGTGAGAGAATGGGTAGTTACTGGTGCACAGAAAGAACCTTATTCTTTCGGTGAGGGCGGTCTTATGACAATGGCAGATCTGCAGAAAGCAGTAGAAAATAGAAATCTTATGCTGGCAGAGACAAAGAAGAGAAGTGAAGAATATTATGCTTCTCATTCTGCGGCGGCTCCTATACCTAACGCAGCTCCAAATCCTGGTATCCCCACAGGCGGATTTAACTTTTAATATAAGGGGGAACTTTTAAATGGCAGATATTAATATTTTAAATATTAAACCACATCAAGTAAGTAGAGATATGAGGGGTTACTCCGTGTTCTTCTACGGCTAGCCCAAAAGTGGCAAAACTACAATTGCCACAAAGTTCCCTAAGCATCTTTTACTAGCCTTTGAAAAAGGATATAATGCAATTCCTGGAGCGATGGCCCAGCCAATTAATAGCTGGGCCGAATTTAAAAAAGTTCTTCGCCAGTTAAAAGATCCTGCCGCAAAAGAGCAGTTTGAAACTATCATCGTTGATACAGCAGATATAGCTTATGACTATTGCGAAAAATATATTTGTGCTAATGCTAAACGTCCAGATGGTGGCTTCGGAGTAGATTCAATTGCAGACATTCCTTTTGGAAAAGGATATACAATGGTAGGGAAATAGTTTGATGATTGCTTGAGATCTATCGTCCAAATGGATTATGGCCTTGTAATTATCAGTCACTCAACCGATAAAACTTTTACAGATGAGCAAGGACATGATTATAATCAAATCGTACCTACTCTTGATAGAAGAGCTAGAAATATTGTTTCTAGAATGTGTGATATTATTGGTTATTCAAGATCGGTAACTGATGATAAGGGAGTGGAATCTACTAAGTTGTTTATTAGAGGTACTCAAAGATATGTTGCGGGGTCTCGCTTCAAGTACACCCCAGACTATATTGATTTCAATTATAAATCTTTAGTAGAAGCTATTGGTGCCGCAATTGATAAACAGGCTAAAGAAGATGGAACAGAATATTTTACAGATACTCGCCAGAATCTTTATGTAGATACATCTAAAGAATTAGATTTTGATTCTCTATATTCAGAAATTAATAATTTCATTAAAAATATCATCGAAAGCAACAGCGAAGATGATATGAACACATACTGGGGGCCGAGAATCACAGAAATCACAGATAAATATCTTGGTCGTGGCAATAAGATTGCAAATTGCTCAAGAGAACAAGTTGAGGCGTTATCTCTCATCTTGGATGACCTAAAAGAAATCCCAGTTCTTCACTAATACTCAAAGGAGTGGTTCTCACCACTCCTTGATTTTTTTATAAAAATATGATAAAATATAAAATAAGAAAGGTGGATTTCTATGGCAAAAGCAATTGTAAAATGTTTATATTGTGGTGAGCAATTTGATAGAAATGATCCATCTAATCATTTTATAAAGATAGGTCGCCGCTATGCTCATCAAAAATGTGCTGAAGAATATAATGATAGTTTAACTCAAGAACAAAAGGATTTAAAAGATTTAATAGAATATATTAAAGATTTACTAAAAGAAGATTATAATTTTATGAAAGTCAAAAAACAAATAGAAGATTATCATAAAAAATATGATTATTCTTATAGTGGAATGTTGCGCTCTTTAAAATGGTTTTATGAAGTAAAAAACAATTCAATAGACAAAGCCAATGGAGGTATAGGCATCATTCCTTTTATATATAATGATGCTTATAAATATTATTATAATATATATTTAGCACAGCAAAAAAATAAAAATATAGAAAATTATCAAACAACAGTAACTGAAATAACGATTCAGTCGCCAAGAATGTATGTGCGGCCGCCGCAACTTTTCAATCTAGACTAGGAGGAATAATTAATGGCATCGAAATATGTAGATACACCTGCTATTGTTCAGGTGATAGGAAGTGTTTATCAAAATCCTTCTTTACTAGATAATGAAAAATATTCTTTTACAGAGGAAGATTTTACAGAAGAATTTCATAAAATCATTTTTGGTTCTATTTATAACTTACATAAACTTGGTGCAAAACAAATTGATCCAATTACAATAGAAGATTATCTTCAGCAAAGACCTAAAAAATTAGCAATTTATAAAACCAACAATGGCTCTGAATATTTAAATAAGATAGAAAATAATACTCAACTTGCAGCTTTTGATTATTATTATAAAAGAATGAAGAAAATGACTTTATTCAGAATGTATAAAGAAAAAGCTGGATTAGATTTATCTTGGTTATATGATATAGATAACATCTTTGACCAAAAGAAAAAACAAGCACAAGAAGATTGGCTAGATAATACACCTATTGAACAAATCGCAGAAGAGATTGATGCGAAAATAGAAAGAATTAAATCTAAATATATTGACAATGCAGATGATAGTTTTACTCATGCCGGAGATGGAGCAGATGAATTAATTGATAGATTAATGAAATATCCAGAACTTGGATATCCTCTTTATGGAGATCTATCCAATTCTATAACTCGCGGCGCCCGCCTGGGTAAATTATACTTACGCAGTGCGGCGACCGGAGTAGGCAAGACCCGCGCCATGATAGCAGATGCTTGTACTATTGGATGCGGAGAGCTATTCATTCATGGACAGTGGTGTTCAAACGGAACGAAAGAACCTGTTATTTATATCACTACAGAACAGCAAGTGGATGAAATTCAGACTATGATGTTAGCCTTTATTTCTGATGTAAATGAAGATCATATTATTGATAATAACTATTATGAGGGTGAATTAGATAGAGTAAGACATGCGGCCGCAGTATTAAATGATTCTGAAATTCAGATAAAAAGACTTCCAGATTTCAGTCTTTTAGATATAGAAAATACAATTAAGTTTGGAGTAAGAGAATATAAGACTCGGTATATATTTTTTGACTATATTCATTCCAGCTTAAAAATTTTAAGTGAAATATCTGGAAAGGCGGGAGTGAAAGGCTTGAGAGAAGATAATGTTCTCTTTATGATCGCTGTTAGATTAAAAGATTTATGTGTTGAGAATGGAGTTTTTATTGAAACTTCAACTCAATTAAATGCAGATTACAAAGATGCTCAAATATATGATCAAAATCTTTTAAGAGGAGCAAAAAGCATTGCAGATAAAATTGATTTTGGCGAAATCATGTTAGAAGTATCTCAAGAAGATCTTGAAACATTAAAGCCATTAATAGATAAAAATGGTTTCACTCCTCCCGACATAAAAATTTCTGTTTACAAGAATAGAAGAGGTAAATATAACAATATTTTATTATGGTGTAACAGTAAAAAAGGAACTTGTAAAATTGATCCTAAATTCGTAACCAATTATTCCTATGAATTAATAGATGTACCTTCGCTAAAAATTAATGTGACTCCAATACTAGAGGAATCTGCTTTTTAATTTTTTGGACAAAACACGTCGATTATATCCATATGTTTTTCAATAAAAGTAGGAGGAAAAAGATATGGGTATAATTTATTGCTATACAAATAAAATAAATAAAAAAAGATATATTGGTCAAACAGTAAATCCTGATCAAAGACAGTCACAACATAAAAGTACGGCTTTTAACAAAGCTGATGCTAGTTATAACACACCTTTTCATGCAGCTATTAGAAAATATGGATGGGATAATTTTAATTATGAAGTATTAGCATCTGATATAGATGATTTTAATACCCTTAATGAATTAGAAATTTATTATATAAATAAATATAATAGTAAAGTTCCTAACGGATATAATATTTAGGACGGAGGAAAAAATGCTCCTAAACCTAAAGATTCAGAATGGCGCAAAAAATTAATTTGGGCACAAGCTAAATTAACTGAAGAAGAAGTAATTGAATTAAGACATGCCTATTCTAATCATGAAAGTCCATCTCTTATTTATAAAGAAAAATATGCAAATAGATTAGAATATCACGCTTTTTTAAATATTTGGTGCGGCAACAGATACAAATAGATTATGCCAGAAGTTTTTTTAGATAAAGGCAGACATACAAAATTAACAAAATAGACTGCTCATCAAATAAAAGAAGAAAGAAAAAAATCTAATTTATCGTATAAAAAAATAGGATAGAAATTTGGAGTTTCCGCTTCTACTGTAGCAGATATAATTAGAGGACGAACTTGGAAAGACGCTTAAATTATGAACTTTAATAAAGATGAAATTAAAAATAGCCTTTCGATCGAACAAATAGAGTCTTTAGTTGCAGAACTTGGCGGTGAACCTCGTCGCCAAGGGGATATATTAATTTCTCGTACAATCTGTCACGGCGGTGACTCTCATAAGTTATATTATTATGACAATACTAAATTATTCAGGTGCTACACTGAATGTAACAATACATTTGATATTTTTGAACTATTGATTAAGATTCATAAGTTAGATCATGAAGAATGGACATTATATAATGCAATGTCTTTTGTGATAAACTACTTCTCACTAAATTTTGAAGAAATTTTTTCTGGTGAACGAAGCAATCTTCAAGATTGGAATATTTTAAATAAATGGGAAAAAATAAACAATGAATCTGCTCAACAAAAAAAAGTAGAACTGAAGATTTTTGATGATTCTTTTTTAAAGAATTTGCCGCAACCGCATATCCTATCTTGGGAGAGAGAAGGAATCAAAAAAGAAGTTTGTGATGCAAAAGGTATAAGATATAATCCTGCAAGTCATGGTATAGTAATTCCTCATTATAATATTGACAATCAATTAATTGGTATAAGAGAAAGAACATTAGTTAAAGAGAATGAACAATATGGAAAATATATCCCATCTATCTTGAATGGAGTTATGTATAATCATCCTCTCGGATTTAATTTATATAATTTAAATTGCAGTAAAGAAAATATAAAAAGAACAAAAAAAGCTTTTCTTTTTGAAGGAGAAAAATCTCCATTACTTTATAGCAGTATTTTTGGTTTAGATAATGATATAACGGCAGCCTGTTGCGGTAATAATTTTATTTTTTATCAATTTAATCTTTTATATTCTCTTGGAGTAGAAGAAATTATTATTTCATTTGATCGACAATACCAAGAGATAGGTGATGATGAATGGAAGAAATGGACTCAAAAACTAAAAGGAATTCATACTAAATATAGTAAATATGTTCAAATAAGCTTTTTGTTTGACAAAGAGCATTTACTTGATTATAAAGATAGCCCAATAGATAAAGGCAAAGATATATTTTTGTATTTATATAATAATAGAGTATTTTTATAAGGAGATAAAATGGATAGCGAATATAGTGGCTATAGGGATGACAGATGGATCCATGTCCCACCTATTGATGATTTATGTTTAGCTTTAAAAGATAAATTTAAAAGACAAGAAGAAGAAAATAATAGATTAAAAGAAGAGAATGAAAAATTAAAAAATGGAATTTTTGAAAAAGAAGAAATTGCTAAAATGAAAAAAGAGCATGATGAAATGCGAGAAGATTATTTTAGAGGATTTCCTATCTCGGAAAAAGAAGAAAAAGCAATTAAGGCTTGGCAAGAACAACATGAACTAAAAAAGCATAATCTAAAAACTTTAAATCAAAAATTAGCTTTTCAGGGGGTCTCTGGCGGGCGTTATACTTATATTTTTACTCCTACCGCGATTGGCACGTTCGGGGAAGTGAAATGCTCATGTGGAGATAGCTTTGAATTTCAAAATCTTTAAAGAGTTGTCACTTGACAACTCTATTTTTTTTTGTTATAATTATAAAGAACAAATAATAAAGAGGTTAATAAATGAAATATCAATTAATAAATAAAGTAAACGATTCTTGGTCAGCAATAGAACAAGTATTGCATAATAGAGGTATTGATGATATCACACATTATCTAAATACATCTGATTAGGATATCAACTCATTCTATGATTTTGGCAAAGATACTCTTCTTTATGCGGGCGCCGCTTTGATTAAAACTATCGCGGCACAGCAGAAAGCTATTGTCATTGTAGACTCGGATTGCGACGGATTCACCAGCTCCGCAGTGCTAATTAATTATTTGCATGATGTATTTCCGCAGTGGGTTGAAAATAAACTTGACTATGCTTTGCATTCTGGAAAACAACATGGATTAAATGATCATATTGATCATCTGCTAACCGAAAATTATTCCTTAGTATTAGTCCCAGACGCAGGAAGTAATGATGTAGAAGAATGTAAAAAATTAAAAGAAAAAAATATTGAAGTAATTATTCTAGATCATCATATCTGTGATTTAGACAATCCTTACGCCTATGTAATAAATAATCAACTTTCTAATTATCCAAATAAAGAATTATCTGGCGTAGGAGTAACTTGGCAATTTTGTAGATATTTAGATTTATTATTAAACAAAAATTATGCCGACCAGTATCTCGACCTAATGTCGCTAGGTCTTTGCGCGGACATGATGTCGATGACATCAATAGAAACAAAGCATTTAATCAACAAAGGACTAAAACAAGTTCAAAATCCTTTTATTGCTTATATGCACGAAAAAAACAAATTCTCTTTAGGTGAAAACTTAACACCAATTGGAGTTGCTTTCTATATTGCTCCTTTTGTAAATGCAATTGTAAGAAGTGGAACTTTAGAAGAAAAAATATTAGTTTTTAAATCTATGTTAAAGCATGAAGCTTTTAAAGAGGTTATTTCTACTAAAAGAGGTCATGCATTAGGTGAGAAAGAAAAATTAGTTGAACAAGCCGTTAGAGTTGCTACTAATGTAAAAGCAAGGCAAACAAAAGCTCAAGATGCAGGAATGGCAAAAATAGAACAAATGATTGAAGATCAAGATCTTCTTTTGCACAAAGTTTTATTGTTTTTACTTGAGCCAAATGAAGTAGATAAAAATATTGCTGGTTTAATTGCAAATAAAATTATGGCAAAATATCAACGACCCGTCTGTATTTTAACTGAAGTAAAAGATGAAAATGGCATATCATATCAAGGCTCTGCAAGAGGATGTGATAAAGTTGGAGTTATAATGTTTAAGGATATATGCGCGGCGACCGGTGTATGTATGTACACAGCTGGACATGAAGGAGCTTTCGGATTAGGAATTAAATAGGAAGATATCTAGACCTTTATCGACAAGACCGACGCCGCATTGAAAGATACGTCAGATGAAACAATTTATTATGTTGATTATATCTATAAAGGAACTAACGTAAAACCTCAAAATATTCTTGATATTGCGAGTATGGAGAACTTCTGGGGTAAAGATGTTGATGAAGCTTTAGTGGCAATTGAAAACCTTAAAGTCTCCGCAGATATGGTGACAGTTTATAATAAAAAAGACATTACTATTAAAATTAGTTTACCAAATAATATTTCACTAATGATTTTTAAAGCTAAAGACAGCGATGTTGAAAAACTACAAACTAACAATGCTGGTTATATTGAAATGAATATAGTAGGGAAATGTAATGCAAACGAATGGTTGGGGAATGTAACGCCACAAATTTTCATAGAATAGTATGAAATAATAGATTCGAATAAATATTTCTTTTAAGAGGTAAAAATGGTATTAACTAATAAACAAGAAGAAGCACTTAAGATAGCTATAGAAAAATTCAAAAATAAAGATCGATTTGTAGTTATTTCAGGCTACGCTGGAAGTGGTAAAACTACTCTAGTTAAATTTATCATTTCTGCTCTAGATCAGTATGGTATAGATCCAGAAGAAGATGTATGTTTTGCTACTTTTACTGGCAAAGCTGCTCAGGTTCTTCTTAAAAAAGGAAATAGAAATGTAAGCACTTTGCACAAACTTCTCTACGAAAGTATTCCTAAGCCGGATGGAACCTTTTTTAGAAAAAAGAAAGAATTCATTGGATATAAGATAATTGTTGTAGACGAAGTATCTATGGCACCAAAAGAATTAATGGATCTGTTATTTTCTCATTCAGTTTTTGTTATTTGTTTGGGTGATCCTTTTCAGCTGCCGCCAGTAGATAAAGATTCTGATAATCACTTGTTAGATCATCCAGATATATTCTTAGATGAAATAATGCGGCAAGCTAAAGAATCTGAAATTATTAGACTTAGTATGGATATTCGAGAACAAAAATCACTTACTAACTATTCTGGTTCTGATATAATGGTTCTTTCTAAAACTGAATTAAATACTGGGATGCTACAATGGGCAGATCAGATTTTAGTTGGGACTAACGCTACAAGAGTTGCGATTAATAATCAAATGAGAGAATTATTAGGTCGTCAAGGACTTCCTGAAGATGGAGATAAAGTTATTTGTCTTAGAAACTATTGGGATAATATTGCAGACAATGAAGATCCATTAGTTAATGGCACTATTGGCTATTTGAAAAATTGCTTTGAAACTTATTATAGATATCCTAGATATATTTGCGATAAAACAGTTCAATTAGTAAATGCAGATTTTGTTTCAGATAGCAATGCGGACTTTGGCCCTCTTGATATGGATAAACAAATGATTTTAACTGGCGAGCCAAGTTTAACTTGGAAAGAATCTTATAGGATTGGAAAAAATCCAAGAACTAAAGATATGCTTCCTTATCAGTTTACTTATGGATATGCTATTACTACACATAAAAGTCAAGGTAGCTCTTGGCCTAAAGTATTAGTAATTGAAGAGAGATTCCCTTTTGATAAAGTTGAACACGCGAGATGGTTATACACAGCTGTGACTCGTAGCGAAGAAAAACTAGTTTTAGTGAGGTAAAATAATTATGAACAAAAGAATTTTTTTATCTGAAGATAAGTATTTTGATATAGATACTAAAGAGATAAAACCTTAGGAAACAATCTTTTTAACTTTTGATCCTGATAAAATTGATATAGATGAAGCATGTTCGTATATGAAAGCAATGGCAGAAATTTTTCCAAAAAATAATATAATTGTTCGTCCTATAGAAATAGATATTACTACACACGAATAATTTATGTTAAAAAACTAGTTATAATGAGGTAATTATTATGATATATGTTCAAATCAAATTTTGCAAAGGAACTTTTATCCTTGAAAAACATATTAATTTAGATGACTTTTTAAATCAGGATGAACAAAAAAAATTCTTAGATTTAAAAAATACTGGTGAGAATGAAATGTCGGAAGAAGAATTCAACTGGTATAAAGAAGTTTTAAATAGAATTAAAGAAGAATCTGAATTCATTGAAGATCAAGTAGTCTCTTATGATGTTGATGATTGGGAAGAATATGAGGATGAAAATCAAATTCTATACTAATATTTTTTATTTTTTATAATATAATATTATTATAAAATAAAAAAGTTAGTATTAGTTGAGGTAAAATATGAAACAAAATTTTGACATTTATTGTGAAGGATATAGATGGTTTAATAATTACGCATAGACAAAAAAATATTTTAATAACATAAAAGACACTGATAATATACAATACTATGGTCAGAATGTTTTAGTTTTTCAGAATTTAACAGAACTAAATACTATTATTCAAGAATTAACATTATTAAGAAATAGTATAAATAATCATATCTCTAAACATGAAAAAATACAATAGGAATTTGGATATGACGGTATAAGAAAAGATAAACTGCCTTATACAGGAGAGCTATTCTTTGAAGAAATAAAAGAGTCAAGATCCTAAAATCTTGACTTCTTTTATTTTTTATGATATAATATTATCATAAAGTAAAAAAGAGGTGAAAAAGATTGAGTGAACAAAGATTCGAGGTACATTCTCATTTGGGCAAACTCAATAAAATAGATATTTTTTATTTTCTATTATATATTGATGGAGTCTAATAGATTCTAACAATATTGACAAGGAGATAAAAATATGGCAACTTTTCAAGAATTAAATAAATATTATCAATCTTTACATAACCAAGAATTACAAAGAGCTACACTTAGCCGCTGGGTTAAAAATGGATAGGTAAAAGCGATTAAAGAAAATAATGGAAAATATAATTATGATTTTCAAAGTTTTAAATAGAAAGTAAATGACATAGAATGTGTAAAAAGAGTCAGAGCGACAAAAGAAAAACCTCAAGATTACATAGGAAAAACAACTGGACAATTATTTATTACTGGTATCGTCCCTAAAGAATAGAGAGAAGATAAAAATTATAAGGGAACAATTATGTATTGTAATTGTTTAAGATGCGGTAAAAAAAATATTCAAGTTCGCTTTAGTTATCTTACATCAAATAGTAATTATAATCAAG
>Ga0326513_10001075_pt1 | contig 22386 bp, 20 predicted proteins | sample 2_2465_0518_D_FD_203654 | JGI IMG/M metagenome (GOLD analysis project Ga0326513, IMG submission 203654) | Bovine rumen microbial communities from UC Davis, California, United States - 2_2465_0518 | ecosystem: Host-associated > Mammals > Digestive system > Stomach > Rumen | place: USA... | reverse complement strand
ACCACACATGGCCAAAAGCTATGCTGGCAAAGAAGGCCGCAGTCCATCGGCGCAGGCGTATAGGCGATGAAATGTGAGCAGCAAAGGCATTGCCATCACGGAACAGCAGATAACAGCTGGCCATCAAAGCCATCATTGCCACTGCTGCATAAAACATAAAAAAAAGAATATTCTCAAGAATCAGATGCTCGTACATAATCCAATGTTGTCTTGTGTCTTCATATTCATATCTGCTTTGGCTAATATCCCAACATAGCTACAGGTGTTATTCCCGCCCACAAAAGTGCTATACACTTTTTGTGCTTTTATTGGTGCCAAAGCTATCAGCATCGGCTCCCAATTAGTATTTGAGTATAGGTTTTTCGTTTTCATATTGCAAAGGTAGCGAATATTTTTCATATCGCCAACAATAAATCAAAAAAAACCTGTCTTTTGAAGTTTTTCTGATTTTTTTACAAGAAATATTTGTTTTGCATCTGAAATTTTTGTACTTTTGCATTGTCAATGAAAAAAGACGAAATTTGCGGCCTGCCCAGCCAACATAATTTTCCTTGCGCGCGGGATAGTGTTTCCTCGGGAGAGCCAAAAACGGAGTCGATTCAGAGATAAGTAAAAATAATCAACGTTTCGATTAAGCGAAGGCCATGATGCTCGCATTAATGGCTGAGCGTGAGAAAGGTCGAACGAAGTTCAACAATCTATTATTCTTTTAATTTTTAAAAATTATGGCAATACGTAATATCGAGGATGTGGATGGGGTTACGCGACAGGGATTAGCCGTGCGGAGGCCAAGAACCCAGAAGATAAGACCAGTGGAATCGGCAAGAACAAGTTGGCGACGCTTGTCTAAGAGCGACAGCTTCTGGTCGGTAAGGAAATCAGAAATCAGTTTTGAGCCCTTCATGCCGAAAGGAACAAAACGGTCGCCAGCCTGAACAGGGCGCAGAGTAAGCGGGAACTTAACCTTCGCGGCATCGACGGTACACACCTCCGGCTCACGGCTGATATCAGAAGAGCCCTCTATGAGAGACACACGCAAAGAGGTGGTTTCATTGATACGATAGAGGCCTGTTTCAGGGATTACGAACGGTTTCATCGGAGGTTCTATTGGAGCCAGGATAAGCGATTCGCGGTCGATGATGAGGGTATGCGAAGGAGAAGAGAACTCCCTACCCGACTGCACCGAAGCGATGGATTCGAGGATTTCGGATATCTGAGTACGGTTGAACCCGAATGGTGCGAGCCACTCATGAAGCATGCAGAGAGGCGAAGGAGAACTCATCAGCGATGAAATGGAGAGATCAGTGCCAGGAGCAGCTGCAACGAACCATGCATCATAGATCTTCTCAGCCTCTGACAGATAATAAGAGGAACGCGCGATATTCTCCGAGGCAGAAGGATTAAGCTGCTGGAGAAGCGGGACGAGCTGCAGGCGAACCTTATTACGCAGCACGTCGGGCTCAAGATTGGTGGAATCGGTGACATACTCCTGCCCTATGCTCTCCAAAGCCCTCAGGATATCCTTACGGCCTGCACACAACAGAGGTCGTACGATGTGACCGTTACGCGCACGTATGCCAGTAAGGCCATGAATGCCCGCACCACGAAGGAGATTCATCAACAGCGTCTCTACGGCATCGTCACGATGATGAGCCACACAGACCGACGCAGCATCCATATCCTCGATCAATTGGGCAAAATAACGGTAGCGCAGTTCGCGTGCAGCCATTTCAATGCTTACTTGATGTAATGACGCGTATTCTTTTGTATCAAAATGAATTAAGTGGAGAGGCACTTGTTCGCGATTACACAAATCCTTAACAAACTGTTCGTCACGGTCGGACTCCTCGCCACGAAGATGGAAATTGCAATGAACAGCCTCTATACGGTAATCCAGAGCCTTGAGCACGAGCATCAGAGCCACGCTGTCGGCACCTCCGCTGAGAGCCACAAGATGCAATCCATCGGCAGACAGCAGCTGCTGACTACTGATGAACCTGGCCACTTGAAGCTTCAGATAATTCATATCACTCTACGTAAAGCACGAGACCTTTGAGATACTCGCCCTCAGGATGGTAGATATTGATAGGATGGTCGGCAGGCTGGTGCAGCTGGTGAAGGATACGCACCTTACGACGAGCCTGAGCCGCAGCTGTGAAGACGGCATTACGGAAATGATCCTTGGTGACCACCTGGGAACAGCTGAAAGTGAAGAGTATTCCTCCAGGCTGTATCTTCTGCATCGCCTTCATATTCAGGCGGGTATAGCCCTTAAGGGCATTGTGCAGCGCACCACGATGCTTTGCAAAGGCCGGAGGATCGAGGATAATTAAATCATAGTTTAGAGTGGAACTATCCAAGAACTTAAAGGCGTCCTCGCAGAAAGCCTTATGACGCGTGTCGCCCGGGAAATTCAGCGACACATTACGGTTGGTAAGCTCGATGGCCTTAGCACTACTGTCGACAGAATGCACAAGCTTAGCCCCACCACGCATGGCATAAAACGAGAATCCACCGGTATAACAGAACATATTCAGCACCTTCTTGCCTGCCGAGAAACGCTCCAGGAGAGCACGGTTCTCACGCTGGTCGACGAAGAAACCGGTCTTCTGGCCTCTCAGCCAGTCGACATAGAACATCAGTCCATTCTCTACAGCCGTATTATCATCAGAGCCGCCATAGAGGAAGCCGTTCTCCATATCATCCATGAACGGCAGCGTGGTCTCGCTCTTGTAATACACATTCTCAATACGGGAACCCATCACACTCACCAGCTGCTCGGCTATCTCCACACGACTGAGGTGCATGCCGATGCTATGAGCCTGCATGACGGCAGTCTTACCGTAAACATCGATGATAAGCCCAGGCAGATGGTCGCCCTCGCCGTGAACGAGACGATAGGTGTTGTTCTGAGGATTATCGGCGATACCGATGGCCTGACGCATGGCTAAGGCCGACGACAGACGAGAGTGCCAGAACCGGGAATCGATCTCCACATCGCGGAATGAGAGCACACGAACAGCGATGGAACCGGCCTGATAATGACCAATAGCAATAAAACCGCCATCGTTCTTCAAGACACGTACCACCTCGCCTTCGGCAATACCCTCGTCGACATGCTGAATGGCACCAGAGAACACCCACGGATGGAAACGAAGGAGACTATCCTCCTTGCCCCTTTTGAGCTGCAAGTTCTTCATATATCCTAAATTCTTCTTCTATCTCCAGTTCGGTTTCCACACTGTGAAGCTCATAATTGCCTGTACTCTCCAGTTCCCTCAGCTCCTCAAACAGCCGTATGCAGGCCCAGGCGTCGATGGCAGCGTATGTCTTCTGCTTGGAGGAGAGCACATCACGCTCCCAGTTGGAAAGGCGCTCTGCCTTGCTGATACGCTCGGCAAAGAGGTTGGCATACATTTTCTGAAGACCAAGGTCCTCGACACCTATCTCACGCATGTGATCCTGAAGGTCGATAAACCATCCCGGATTGAAGTCGTGAAGATGCTTCAGAGCGCGGATATCATCATGCCAGGAGAGTCCGATCTTAGGAACGGTGGTGTCCTCGAGCAACCGGATGATGGCAGGCGTCATTCCTGTAAAATTCAGTCGGAACAGGAAACAGTTATGATGCGTGGCTACCTGAAGAAGACAACAATTGAACTGCTGGCTGCGGTTGAAGGCAGGACGAGTCTCTGTGTCGACACCCAGTATCGGCATCGACAAAAGGTAGTTGACAGCTTTTTCTGCCTCCGCTTCAGTCACAATGACGAAAATCGGCTTGTTGTAAGTGACCTTAGGTAAGTCAGCCAACCACTCCTTCAGGAACCTGTTATAAATGATCTTTTTCATTATCAGGGTGCAAAAATACAAAAAAATCGGTAAAATATGATGAAATATGGGATTTTTCCGCTACTTTTGCACAAAAATTGAGAAATATAAACCTATTATGGCAAAAAAGAAGAACGAAAAGCGGTCAAAGAGCGCATCAAGTTTCAGCGAAGCACTGGGTCTGAAGAACATCTTCAACAACGAGATATTATGGATCTTTGTAGGATTCCTGATCATAGCGGTGGCGGTATATATGATCATCGCATTCATATCCTATCTCACCACAGGAGCAGCTGACCAGACGATGATAGAGTCACCCCGCGAGGGAGAGCTGATGGATACCAGCATCACGTTTGCCAACACATGCGGAAAGCTGGGAGCATATATGTCGTGGTACTTCATCAAGCGATGCTTCGGACTGACATCATTCCTTATCCCGGCATTCCTCATACTGCTTGGAGTGCACCTCGTCAAGGCTTACAGGGTGAACCTGCTGAAATGGTTCCTCTCGATGATGATAGTGATGATATGGGGTTCGGTGACATTGGCTAAGTTCCTCTCGCCGCTTTTCATCGACGCTTGCTACAATCCTGGAGGCGATCACGGTATTTTCATCTGTCAGTGGATAGAGAACCTCGTGGGAGCACCTGGTCTTACAATCCTGCTGGCACTCACGGCACTCGCATTCCTTACATGGATAAGTGCCGAGACAATATATTTCGTGCGCAGAATACTGAATCCATCGAAGATTTTCAATAAGGTGAAATTCCACGTGACAACAGGCAGGGGCGATTCTGACGATAGCATCGACGAGCAGATACAGCCCGACGAGGAAGAGCTGGTATACGACGACCCTGCAACACAGATTGTAGAGTTCCACGACGACGGCAAGGCAGTAGTCATCGACGAGGGATATAAAACCGATGAAACCGTAGAAATCCCCAAGCCCGCCAAATCGGCTGGTGCCGACAAGAAAGACCTCGACATGGAGGTAGAGCTTGCCGAAGGCGATAACGAGGCTGCCGATGAGAACATCGTGGCCCCGGCACTCGAAGACCTCGAGCCCTACGACCCCAAGCGCGACCTGGAGAACTATAAATACCCCACCCTCGACCTGCTGAAGAAATACGAGAACGACGGCAAGCCGTATATCGATATGGCTGAGCAGAACGCCAACAAGAACCGTATCGTCGACGTGCTACGTACCTTCGGAGTGGAGATAAGCAGTATCAAGGCCACCGTGGGTCCTACCATCACGCTGTATGAGATAACCCTCGCTCCTGGTGTTCGTATCACTAAGATCCGTTCGCTGGAAGACGATATCGCCCTGTCGCTATCAGCTCTCGGCATACGTATCATCGCTCCTATGCCTGGCAAGGGTACTGTAGGTATTGAGGTGCCTAACGCCAAACCTTCGATTGTGTCGATGGAATCGATACTTAACTCGAAGAAGTTCCAGGAGAGTCAAATGGAGTTGCCTTGCGCAGTAGGTAAGACCATCACCAACGAGGTGTTTATGTTCGACCTCGCAAAGGCTCCTCACCTGCTCGTGGCCGGTGCTACGGGTCAGGGTAAGTCTGTTGGTCTAAATGCCATCGTCACCTCTTTGTTATATAAGAAGCACCCGGCAGAGATGAAGATAGTGCTCGTAGACCCGAAGAAGGTAGAGTTCTCTATCTATAATCCGCTTATCAACCACTTCCTTGCCAAAGTGCCCGATGAGGATGCAGATCCAATCATAACAGATGTTACGAAGGTGGTTCGCACACTTAACTCACTCTGTAAGCTGATGGACACCCGCTATGACCTGCTTAAGGAGGTTGGCGCGAGAAACATCAAGGAGTATAACAAGAAGTTTATCGAGCGTCGTATACCACCACGTGGAGGGCACGGATACATGCCATATATCGTGGTTATCATCGATGAGTTCGGCGATCTGATCATGACAGCCGGTAAGGAGATAGAGTTGCCGATAGCACGTATCGCACAGCTGGCACGTGCCGTAGGTATACACATGGTCATCGCCACACAGAGACCTACCACAACCATCATCACAGGTAACATCAAGGCCAACTTCCCTGCACGTATCGCCTTCAAGGTGTCGGCAGGTATCGACTCGAAGACCATCCTGGACCGTACAGGAGCCCAGCAGCTGATAGGTCGCGGAGACATGCTCTTCCTCAATGGCGCAGAGCCTGTTCGTGTGCAGTGTGCATTCGTAGACACTCCTGAGGTGGAACGCATCAATAACTTCATCTCAGACCAGCAGAGCTATAACATGCCATTCGAACTGCCTGAGCCTGACACCCCAGAGGCAGACTTCGGCGACGGAGGCGACAAGGATGTGGATATGCAGCATCTTGATCCTCTGTTTGATGACGCAGCAAGACTGATAGTACTGAACCAGAGCGGTTCGACATCGCTGATACAGCGTAAGTTTGCCATCGGATACAACCGTGCTGGACGACTGATGGACCAGTTGGAGAAAGCCGGAGTGGTAGGTGCCGCTATGGGCAGTAAGCCTCGTGAGGTGATGATTCAGGACGAGAACAGCCTGAACAACCTGTTGGCAAACCTGAGATAGTGAAGAGTTAAGAATTAAGAGTTAAGAGATATGAAAAGGATACTGTTGATAAGTTTATCATTTATCATTTATACATTATCATTTATTTCCTCTGCCCACGCAGAGAGTGCCAAGAGCATTCTCGACAAGGCAGCGGCTACGGTAAGCAATCCATCGGGAGTACAGGCGCAGTTTCAGATGATCAGCAAGCAGTTCGGCTCTACATCGGGCACGATATCAATCAAAGGAACAAAGTTTCATGCCTCTACCCCTCAGGCCATAATATGGTTTGACGGCAAGACACAATGGACATATATGAAACAGAACGACGAGGTGAACGTAAGCAATCCCTCAGAGGCTGAGCTACAGGCAATTAACCCCTATAACTTCATCAATATCTACAAGAAGGGATATAAGCTGTCGTCGAAGAAGGTGGGCTCATCATACGAGGTACACCTGAAGTCTACCGACAAGAAACGCAAGCTCCAGGAGATGTATATCATCGTGGACCAGAAGAGCTATCACCCCACACATGTCAAGATGATGCAGAACGGCAAATGGAGCGTAGTGCTTATCAGCGGACTGAAGTCGACGGCTCTCAGCGATGACATGTTCCAGTTTAATGCCAAAGACTTCCCCAAGGCCGAAGTGATAGACCTGAGATAACAGAGAATCATGAATAAGATACAACTTTTCAAGCTGCTGCGCAAGAATATAAAACTGAGCGAGAAGCGCAGTCCTATCTTCGAACAGAACAAGTGGGCCAAGGGCATTGCCTATTTCATGGCCGCACTATTCGTGTTCTACCTATTATTATATGGAATAATCATCGGAATGTCAGCCGACGGAGAGCCTGGTGTCATGATTACGGCGATGATAGGCATCCTGCCGATAGACTTCTTACTTAGGTTTATCTTCCAGCAGACACCCGCCATGCAGGCAAAACCGTATATCTTGCTGCCGATATCGAAATACTCGGTGATAGAGTGTTTCCTCTGTTCATCGCACGTGAGCGGATACAACTTCCTCTGGCTGGGAATGTTCATACCATTCTCAATCCTCGTGCTCTGTGCAGGTGCAGGCTTCTGGACTACACTGATGATACTGGTGGTATGCGTACTGCTGATGATACTCAACAGTCAGATATACCTATTCTTCCGCACACTCGTCAACCGTAACGTTCTGTGGATACTTCCGGCTCTGGTGCTTTATGCCATCCCATATATCCCCACGATACTCGTTCCGAAGGAGAAGACTTTCGAGCATACCCTCGATTTCATCGGCAAATTCAATACCGCATGGTGGCTACTGCCACTGGTGATTCTGCTCATCGCAGGAGTATTCATGGTAAACAGAAAGCTGCAGTTCAAATATGTATACGAGGAGATATCGAGGAAGAAGGAGAAGGAACTGAAGAAGGTTTCTAAGTTCACCTTCCTTGAGCGTTTCGGCATCATTGGAGAGTATCTGAAGCTTGAGCTGAAGTCGAACCTGAGAAACAAAGCCATGAAGCAGCGCTGCATCATGAGTCTCTGTCTTGTGGTGGTTTTCTCCGCACTCATAGCATATACCGACATCTACGACAATCCGATGATGACCAACTTCTGGTGTCTCTACTGCTTCGCCATCTTCGGAATGACATCGCTGATAAAGATCATGGGACAGGAAGGCAACTATATCGACCTGCTGATGACTCAGCGAGAGAACATACTGGCGCTGCTTAAGGCAAAGTACTGGTTCTATACCGTGATACTCATCGTGCCCTTCATAGTGATGCTGCCAGCCGTGTTTACAGGAAAGTTCACGATACTGATGCTCTTTGCATATATGTTGCTGATGGCCGGATTCCTACATTTCATAATATTCCAGCTGGCGATATACAACAAACAGACACTACCCCTTCAGCAGAAGGTGACGGGAAAAGGCAATCTGGAGAACGGTCAGCAGTTAGTCATCGAACTCTTCGCTCTCTTTGGGCCCGGCATCATCATTGGTGTAGGTTATCTGATAGCAGGAATGACGGCCACATATATCTTCATGTGTGTGCTTGGTCTGATATTCATGGCCACCAGTCATCTTTGGCTTAGAAACATCTACAACCGAATGATGAAACGTAGGTACGAAAACATCGAAGGATTCCGCGATACACGAGTATAAAATCAGGAAAAGGCCCCTCAAAAGGGGCTATTTTTGATAAAAATAAACTTTTTTTGAAAGAAAATCGCAAAAATATTTGGTGGAATGAAGAAAAGTGAGTACCTTTGCACCCGCTAAAGAAAAAGGATGCACCCGTAGCTCAGTTGGTAGAGCACCTGACTCTTAATCAGGGTGTCCAGGGTTCGAGCCCCTGCGGGTGTACAAGAAGGAGGAAAGCGGTCCTCCTTATTTTTTGAAAAGCATGCACCCGTAGCTCAGTTGGTAGAGCACCTGACTCTTAATCAGGGTGTCCAGGGTTCGAGCCCCTGCGGGTGTACTTCAAAAAACTTTTTTGAAAGGTTGCCGATATGGCTCAGTTGGTAGAGCAACGCATTCGTAATGCGTAGGTCCCCGGTTCGAGTCCGGGTATCGGCTCTCTCAAAATATAAGGAATACAGAATCTGCGGAATTAGCACATCGGTAGTGCACGGGCTTCCCAAGCCTGGGAGGCGGGTTCGATTCCCGTATTCCGCTCACAGAATACAAAAGGTCTGCTCATCGGCAGACCTTTATCTTTTTATCTTACTGTCATGTGGAAACAGCCTTGCTTCACCTCGTACTTGATATAACAGCGCCCCTGTTCACGCATATCGCGAAGCACTTCTGAGAGCACCCATTTAAGGGTGTCGTTACGCACAGCCCTACGGGCAGGACCATCAGGGTCTTCAACTGTCTCATAACGATTGTAACAGATATCAAAGGTAGTGCCATACAGATGACACGAATTCTCTGTGGCATTACCATTACGACGACGCAGCTTCACCACATCCTCCTGAGAGCGGAGCACACTCGTCACGATGATACGATGAAGTGGCACACCCTTGACATAAAGGCTGTCGAAGAACGTCTCTCCGATGTCCTGAAGAAGAGCTGCTGCATGAGGCACGAGGTAAGGGATGCTGGAATAGAGCTTGTCGACGTGATAGTATGGATTAGAACCCACATACACCAGCTCGCGCTTACGAGCCTCGGCATCCTCACGGTTCTTCACAGGAGATACTCCCCACTTCTGAGCTGCGGAGAGCTGTACAGCATTGGTATCAGGAAAACTCTCCTTATAAGAAGCCACAGAACGGATCTTATGAGGTTTGTCGATACTTGGGAGCGTTACATTGACCTCCGCATCGTTAGATTCTCCGGATGTAGCTGTATTTGAATCTGCAACAGAAGGAAAAGCCCAACGTATGCAAGCCAGAAACAATACTACGGCAGTAAAGCCTGCAAGATATCTGTTTTTTGTAAGTTTCATCGAAAAATTTCTTGTTTTGCGGTGCAAAGATAACAAATTTTTCCCCAAAACATGTGTTATCTGTGGCTTTTTTTGTAATTTTGCACGCAAAATAATTATTTGTATACAAATTGATAGAGAAGCATATCGTTTTAGAGGACATTGACCCCGTAATGTTCTATGGAGTCGGCAATGGACACCTTCAGATGATCCGCTCGTTATATCCTAAGCTGAGGATTATGGCGAGAGACAATGTTGTGCGAGTGCTGGGCGATGAAGAACAGATGGCAGCCTTCGAGGAGAGCATCGAGAAAATCAGAACCCATATACTGCGTTTCAACTCACTGACAGATGAAGATATCCTCGACATCATCAAAGGCAGGAAGAACAATGACTATGTGCCTGCCGATGTGGTATGCTACTCAATGTCAGGACGTCCGATAAAGGCCCGTACGGGAAATCAGCAGAAACTGATAGAAGCCTACGAGAAAAACGATATGGTGTTCGCCGTAGGTCCGGCAGGAACAGGAAAGACCTATCTTAGCATCGCCCTTGCCGTGAAGGCCCTGAAGGAGAAGACTGCAAAGAAAGTGATCCTTTCACGTCCGGCTGTAGAGGCTGGTGAGAAATTAGGATTCCTGCCCGGCGACATGAAAGACAAGATCGATCCATACCTACAGCCACTCTACGACGCATTGGAAGACATGCTGCCACAGGTGAAGCTGCAGGACATGATGGAGAAGCACATCATTCAGATAGCACCACTCGCCTTTATGCGAGGCAGAACACTCAGCGATGCTGTAGTGATACTCGATGAGGCACAGAACACTACCCCAGCCCAGATACGTATGTTTCTCACACGTATGGGATGGAACACGAAGATGATCATTACAGGCGACATGACACAGATAGACCTGCCCCACTCACAGAAGAGCGGACTCATCGAGGCACTACATATATTAAATAATGTGGAAGGTATAGGAGTGGTCAATCTCGACCGTTCAGATATCGTGCGGCATAAGCTGGTGACACGTATCGTTAACGCCTACGAGGCATTCGACAAAGAGGTCAAAGGCGAAAATAGTCAAATAGTAAAATAGTAAATATAATGGTGAAAGCATTAACCAAGACAGACTTTAAGTTTGAAGGACAGAAAAGCGTTTATCACGGAAAAGTACGTGACGTTTACAACATCAACGACAACCTGATGGTGATGGTTGCCACAGACCGTATCTCAGCATTCGACGTAGTGCTGCCAAAGGGAATTCCATTCAAAGGACAGGTTCTCAACCAGATTGCAGCAAAGTTCCTAGATGCGACGACAGACATCTGTCCTAACTGGAAACTCGCTACCCCAGACCCAATGGTAACTATCGGTCTGAAGTGCGAAGGCTTCCGTGTAGAGATGATTATCCGCAGTATCCTTACAGGTAGTGCATGGAGAGAATATAAGAACGGATGTCGTGAGCTCTGCGGAGTGAAGCTCCCCGACGGTATGCGCGAGAACGAGCGATTCCCAGAGCCTATCATCACTCCTACCACTAAGGCTGATGAGGGTCACGACATGAATATCTCAAAGGAAGAGATCATCGCTCAGGGACTCGTTTCCAAGGAAGACTACGAGATCATGGAGAACTACACACGTAAGATCTTCAAGCGTGGTCAGGAGATTGCTGCCAAGCGCGGACTTATCCTCGTAGACACAAAATATGAGTTTGGAAAGCGTGACGGAAAGGTATATCTCATCGACGAGATCCACACCCCAGACTCAAGCCGCTATTTCTATGCAGAAGGCTATGAGGAGAAACTTGCCAAGGGTGAGCCTCAGAGACAGCTCTCAAAAGAGTTCGTACGTCAGTGGCTTATCGAGCACAACTTCATGAATGAGCCAGGACAGACAATGCCAGAGATCACCGATGAATACGCAGAGAGTGTTTCTGAGAGATATATCGAGCTCTATGAGAACATCGTAGGTGAGCGCTTTGAGCGTGAGACGAGCGATGAGGATATTGCCAAGAGAATAGAGAACAACGTGGCTGGCTGGCTCAAAGCATTTAAGAACAGATAAGAAGATATGTACCAACAAGAGGCGATAAAGCCCTACGACGAGAGGGCTGAGAAAGGACAGCAGGTGGAGCAGATGTTTGATAACATCGCACCAACCTACGACAAGCTGAACCATCGCCTCTCATGGGATATCGACAAAGGCTGGAGGAAGAAAGCCATCAGTTATCTGAAGCCCTTTAATCCCCAGACGATACTCGACATCGCCACTGGCACAGGCGACTTTGCCATCCTCGCTGCAGAGATGCTGCATCCGAAGAGACTCGTGGGAGCAGACATCAGCGAAGGAATGATGGAGATAGGAAGAAAGAAGGTGAAGGCGAAAGGACTGCAGGAGATCATCTCTTTTGAGAAAGAAGACTGTCTGAAACTCTCCTACCCCGACAACTCCTTCGACGCTGTGACGGCAGCATTCGGAATACGCAACTTCGCCAGTCTCGACAAAGGACTGCAGGAGATGTACCGCGTGCTGAAGCCAGGAGGACATCTGAGTATAGTGGAACTGACCACACCTGTAAGTTTCCCTATGCGTCAGCTCTTCCATATCTACTCACACTCGGTGTTGCCCGTCTACGGACGACTAATCTCAAAGGACACCAGCGCCTATTCCTATCTCACGAAGACTATCGAGGCATTCCCACAGGGAGAACGTATGACAGACATTCTGCATGAGGCAGGCTTCAGCAAGGCATCGTTCAAACGTCTGACATTCGGTATATGCACAATGTATATGGCAACAAAATAAACATCTCTAATATGGACAAGTACGGACTGATAGGTTATCCACTCGGACACTCGTTTTCAATCAGCTATTTCAACCAGAAGTTTGCTGACGAAGGCATCAATGCCAAGTATATGAATTTCGAGATTCCATCGATAGACGAACTGCCAGAGGTGATAGCAAAACACCCTGAACTGAGAGGACTGAATGTCACTATCCCTTATAAGGAGAAGGTTATGGATTTCCTCGACAGCATCAGTCCGGAGGCAAGGGCCATAGGTGCTGTGAATGTGATAAGAGTAACACACTCAGGAAACAAGACCTTGCTTAAAGGCTTTAACAGCGATGTTATCGGTTTTACGCAGAGCATTGAGCCCATGCTCGATAAGAAATGGCACAAGAAAGCACTTATCCTCGGTACTGGCGGAGCATCGAAAGCCATCAACTACGGACTGAAGGCCTTAGGGCTTGAGACTGTATTTGTAAGCCGCTATGAGCGTCCTGGCACAATCCAATACAATAAGATAACCCCTGAGGTGATAAAGGAATATAAAGTTATCGTAAACTGTACTCCCCTCGGTATGTATCCCCAAACTGACGAGTGTCCCGACCTGCCTTATGAGGCGATGGACAATCATACGATACTCTATGACCTCATCTACAACCCAGACCAGACACTCTTTATGAGACGTGGCGCAGAGTATGGAGCAGATGTAAAGAACGGAATAGAGATGTTGCTCCTGCAGGCATTTGCCTCTTGGGAGTTCTGGAACGGAAAGGAAAAATAAATCACAGATTAGATATGATAGACAACAGATATATGATGCGAGGCGTGAGTGCAGCCAAAGAGGATGTACACGCAGCAATTAAAAACATCGACAAAGGAATCTTCCCACAGGCATTCTGTAAGATTATACCGGACATCCTTGGTGGAGACCCAGAGTATTGTAATATCATGCATGCCGATGGAGCAGGCACAAAGTCAAGTCTCGCCTATATGTACTGGAAAGAGACTGGCGATCTCTCTGTATGGAAAGGAATAGCCCAGGATGCTATCGTGATGAATACCGACGACCTGCTTTGTGTAGGTGCTGTGGATAATATCCTGGTTTCATCGACTATCGGACGTAATAAGATGCTTGTTCCAGGAGAGGTTATCTCTGCAATCATCAACGGCACAGACGAACTGCTGGCAGAGCTCAGAGAGATGGGCATCGGTATTTATCCCACCGGTGGAGAAACAGCAGACGTAGGTGATCTCGTAAGAACGATTATCGTCGATTCCACCGTTACATGCCGCATGAAAAGAAGCGATGTCATCGACAATGCCAATATCCGTCCTGGCGATGTGATCGTTGGTCTCTCAAGCACAGGACAGGCGACGTACGAGAAGCGATATAACGGTGGAATGGGATCTAACGGACTTACATCCGCCCGTCATGATGTCTTCGCCAAATATCTGGCAGAGAATTATCCTGAGAGCTACGACCACGCAGTACCCGACGAATTGGTTTATAGCGGAAAATATAAGTTGACGGATGCAGTAGAGGGTTCTCCTGTGGATGCAGGACAGCTGGTGCTCTCTCCTACCCGTACCTATGCTCCTGTCATCAAGAAACTTCTCGACGAGTTGCGTCCGGAGATTCATGGTATGGTGCATTGTACTGGTGGCGCTCAGACAAAGGTGCTGCATTTCGTAAGCGACAACTGCAAAGTAGTGAAGGACAACATGTTCCCTGTTCCTCCACTCTTCCGAGCTATACACGAGTGCTCAGGCACAGACTGGCGCGAGATGTATCAGGTATTCAATATGGGACACCGTATGGAGATTTATGTCCGTCCTGAGGTCGCAGAGAAGGTTATAGCCATATCTAAGAGCTTTAATATCGACGCTCAGATTGTAGGTCATATCGAGGAAGGCACGAAGAGTCTGACCATCAAGTCTGAATTTGGAACATTTGAATATTAATATGGACAACAACAGTATATTACAGAAACTCGACGGACTGGAGGCACGTTTCGAAGAGGTGTCTACTCTTATTACAGACCCTGACGTGATAGCTGACCAGAACCGTTTTGTGAAATTAACGAAGGAATATAAGGATCTGGGCGACATCATGGATGCCCGCAAGAGATATATAGCCTGTCTGAATGGTATCAAGGAGGCTAAGGATATCCTCGCCAATGAGACTGACCCGGAAATGAAGGAGATGGCTCGTGAGGAACTGGCTGCCAACGAAGAGCTCCAGCCTAAACTCGAAGAAGAAATCAAGATTGCCCTGATTCCTAAAGATCCTGAGGATGCAAAGAACGTACAGATGGAAATCCGTGCAGGAACAGGTGGCGATGAGGCATGTCTCTTTGCCGGCGACCTGTTTAAGATGTACAAGAGCTATTGTGACTCAAAAGGCTGGAACCTGTCTATCACAAGTGTTTCCGAGGGTGCCGTAGGAGGATTTAAGGAGATTGACTTCGCAGTATCTGGTGCAGACGTTTATGGCACATTGAAATATGAGTCAGGCGTTCATCGGGTTCAGCGAGTGCCTGCTACAGAGACTCAGGGACGTATGCACACCTCTGCAGCAACAGTTGCTGTATTGCCGGAGGCAGATAAGTTTGAGGTGCATGTAAACGAAGGTGAGATAAAATGGGATACCTTCCGTAGTTCAGGTGCTGGTGGTCAGAACGTTAACAAGGTGGAGTCTGGTGTCCGTCTGCGCTATATGTGGAAGAACCCAAATACCGGTGAAACCGAAGAAATCCTCATAGAATGTACAGAGACCCGTGACCAGCCAAAGAACAAGGAGCGTGCCCTGTCTCGACTCTACACCTTTATATATGACAAAGAGCACCAGAAGTATATGGATGATATAGCTTCTCGCCGTAAGAGTCTGGTATCTACCGGTGACCGAAGTGCCAAGATACGCACTTACAACTTCCCTCAGGGACGCGTAACAGATCACCGTATAGGATATACCACCCACGACTTGCAGGGGTTCTTAGGAGGAGATATCCAAGCGATGATTGATGCACTTACAGTAGCTGAGAACGCAGAACGTATGAAGGAGACAGAGCTGTAGGATAATGGAATTAAGGATTCACGGAATTAAGGAATTTAGGATTAAAGGATTATGACAAGACAAGAATTAATAGAGCAGATCAAACAGAAACAGAGTTTTCTCTGCGTTGGTCTCGATACAGATATAAATAAGATACCTGAGTGCGTCAAGAAACTGGTTGACGACCAGTGTGAAGATGAAGAAGACAGACTGGCTATGTATATCTACGTCTTCAATAAGTTCATCATCGACGCAACGGCACCCTATTGTGTAGCTTATAAACCCAATCTTGCATTCTATGAGTGTTACGGCATCGATGGCATGTACGCCTATGACCGCACGGTAAACTACCTGAAGTCGAAATATCCCAAGCATTTCATCATCGCTGATGCGAAACGTGGAGATATCGGAAATACGTCAAAGATGTATGCTAAGACCTTCTTCGAAGGTGATACTCAGGTAGATGCATTGACAGTAGCTCCATATATGGGCGAGGACAGCGTAACTCCTTTCTTGGGATATGATGGCAAATGGGTTATTCTTCTTGCTCTTACTTCAAATAAAGGCTCACACGATTTCCAACTTACAGAAGATGCCAATGGTGAGCGCCTGTTTGAAAAGGTTCTTAGAACCTCACAGCAATGGGGAAATGACGAGAATATGATGTATGTCGTTGGCGCTACTCAAGGACAGATGTTTGAGGATATCCGTAAGGTTGCCCCTACTCATTTCCTGCTGGTACCAGGTGTCGGCGCTCAGGGAGGTAGTCTTGAGGAGGTATGCAAATACGGCATCAACAAGGACTGCGGACTATTGGTAAACAGTTCTCGTGGCATTATCTATGCATCTGCCGACAATGACTTTGCAGAGGTTGCAGGCCAGAAGGCACAGGAGCTTCAACAACAGATGTCTACTGAGCTAAAGAAGGCTGGTATTATCTAATACAGATATACGTGGGAGACTCAAAGATCATCAACGATCCGGTATTCGGATTTATAAAGATACCACGCGGACTGCTCTACAATATTGTAGAGCATCCGTTGTTTCAGCGCCTTAACAGAATCAACCAACTGGGTCTTGCCTCAGTTGTATATCCAGGTGCAAGACATACCAGATTTCAGCATTCGCTTGGTGCCTTCTACCTGATGACAGAAGCTGTGCGCTCACTTCAAGAGAAGGGTAACTTTATTTTCGATTCTGAAGCTGAAGCGGTAGAAGCCGCCATTCTGATGCATGATATCGGACACGGTCCGTTCTCGCATGTCCTTGAGAACACCCTGATACATGGTATCTCCCATGAGGAGATCTCGCTGATGATGATGGAGAAGATAAACAGCGACTTTAATGGTCAGCTGAATCTGGCGATATCCATCTTCAAAGGTGAGTATGGAAAGAACTTCCTGCACCAGTTGATATCAAGTCAACTGGATATGGACAGGCTTGACTATCTACGACGTGATTCGTTCTACACAGGGGTAACAGAAGGTAATATCGGATCTGCGCGTATCATCAAGATGCTCAACGTGATAGACGATTCGCTTGTAGTAGAACATAAAGGAATATATTCACTTGAAAATTACCTCACAACACGTCGTCTGATGTATTGGCAGGTATATCTGCATCGCACCTGCGTGGCATATGAAAAGGTGCTTATCAACATGCTCACAAGAGCTAAGGATCTGATAAAGATGGGGCAGGATGTGTTCGCATCACCCGCACTCTATTACTTCCTCAGCAATAACGTAGATGCTGCTTGGTTTGACACTCACCCTGAGGCTTTACAGAATTATGGAGAGCTCGACGATTCTGACATATGGAGTGCCATGAAAGCATGGAAGCATCACAGCGACAAGATTCTATCCACACTTGCCACAGACATGCTCGACAGAAAGATCTTCAAGGTTGAGGTTCACGAAGAGCCTATCACAGAAGACAGAATCGCAGAATTAAAGGAAAAAATAGCCCAAAAACTTGATATCTCCATCGATGACGCACACTATCTTATGAGTGTTAATACCATCTCAAAAGATATGTATAACGTGGACGACGACAGCATCACAATTCTTTACAAAGATGGTTCTGTTCGCGATATTTCCGAAGCTTCCGAATTGCTAAATGTTCAGTTACTTTCAAAAAAAATAAGAAAATATTATCTTTGTTATCAGCGTTTCTAATTTTTTTTGCTATCTTTGCAGTCAAATAGAAATAAAACATAACGAAAGATATGGAATTTACAGCCAAGCAAGTTGCCGATATGATCGGTGGACGTGTGGAGGGCAACGAAAATGCCGCCATTAGCAGTTTTGCAAAAATCGAAGAGGGAAAGCCTGGAGCAATCTCTTTCCTGTCAAATCCAAAATACACTCATTACATCTATGATACTGAGTCCAGCGTTGTGCTTATCAACGAAGACGTAGAGCTGGAAAAGCCTGTGGCAGCAACGCTCATACGTGTTAAGAACGCTTATGAAAGTGTTGCCAAGCTGCTTCAATTATATGAGTCGATGAAACCTCGTAAGACAGGTATCGACCCTCATGCTTTCATATCAGAGAAGGCAAAAATTGGCGAAAACGTATACATCGGAGCCTTTGCATGCATCGGTGATGGTGCCGTGATTGGAGATAACACCCAGATATATCCAAATACCGTTATTGGTGACGGAGTGACAATTGGTGAAAAATGTACCCTTTTTCCTAATATTACTGTGTACCAAGGGTGCAAAATAGGAAATAACGTTACAATTCATGCTGGTTCCGTAATTGGAGCCGATGGCTTTGGCTTTGCTCCTAACGCAGAAGGATATGACAAGATTCCACAGATCGGAATCGTAATTATCGAAGATGATGTCGAGATTGGCGCAAACACATGTATCGACCGTTCTACTATGGGACAGACGATCATTCACAAAGGCGTAAAGCTCGACAATCTTATTCAGGTGGCTCACAATTGTGAAATCGGAGAGAGTACGGTTATGTCTGCACAAGTAGGCATGGCTGGTTCAACAAAGATCGGAGCATGGTGTATGGTTGGAGGTCAGGCTGGTTTTGCTGGACATATCCACGTCAAGGATAAGACTTTCATTGGTGCTCAGTGTGGTGTTATCGGTGATACTAAAGGCGATGGCGAACAACTTATCGGTTCGCCTGCTGTCAACCCGAAGATGTTCTTCAAGGCAAGGGCCCTCGATGCCAAGTTGCCTGATATGTATCGCCAGATAGCTGCTCTTCAGCGTGAACTGGATGCCCTGAAGGAGGAAATCAAAAAGTAACAAACAAGAAAATCAAAATATGAAGCAGAAAACTTTGAAAGGCAGTTTTTCCTTGTTCGGAAAGGGACTGCATACTGGTTTGAACCTTACGGTGACGTTTAATCCCGCTCCTGAGAATACAGGATACAAGATTCAGCGTATCGACCTCGAGGATGAACCTATCATTGATGCTATCGCAGAGAATGTCGTTGACACCCAGCGTGGTACTGTTCTTGGCAAGGGCGAGGCGAAATGCTCTACCGTAGAACACGGACTCTCAGCACTTTATGCCTTTGGTATCGACAACTGTATTATACAGGTTAATGGTCCTGAGTTCCCTATCCTCGACGGATCAGCTATCAAGTATGTTGAGAAAATCAGAGAAGTGGGTATCGAAGAGCAGAACGCACCAAAGGACTGGTATGTCATCCGCAAGAAGATTGAGGTAAAGGACGATCAGACAGGCTCTTGTATCACTATCCTACCCGATGAGGATTTCTCAATCACAGCAATGTGTTCTTTTGAGTCAAAGTTCATCAGTTCACAGTTTGCTACCCTTGATGACCCTTCAAAGTATGCAGAGGAGATTGCAAGTGCACGTACCTTCGTCTTCGTTCGTGATATCGAGCCTTTGTTGCAGGCAAACCTGATTAAAGGCGGTGACCTCGATAATGCTATCGTTATCTATGAGCGCCAGACCACTCAGGATCGTCTCGACATGCTGGCAGACATGCTTCATGTAGAGCATCGCGATGCCACCGACTTAGGCTATATCCAACACAAACCGTTACAATGGGACAATGAGTGCACACGACACAAACTTCTCGATATCATCGGTGATATGGCACTTATCGGCAAACCTATCAAGGGCCGTATCATTGCCACTCGTCCTGGTCATACCATCAACAACAAGTTTGCCCGTCTGATGCGCAAGGAGATTCGCAAGCATGAGATTCAGGCACCTGTATATGATCCTAATGAAGAGCCCGTTATGGACGTAAACCGTATCCGTGAACTCCTTCCTCATCGCTATCCCATGCAGCTTGTTGATAAGGTGACATCTCTTGGTGCTAACACAATCGTAGGTATCAAGAATATCACATCCAATGAGCCATTCTTCCAAGGTCACTTCCCAGAAGAGCCTGTAATGCCGGGCGTACTTCAGATAGAGGCAATGGCACAGTGCGGAGGTCTGCTGGTGCTGAACACACTGGAGAATCCTAAGGAGTGGAGTACCTATTTCATGAAGATCAACGATGTAAAATTCCGTCAGAAAGTTGTTCCAGGCGACACACTTATCTTCAAGGTTGACCTGCTGGCTCCAGTACGTCATGGTATCTCTTCAATGAAGGGATATATCTTCGTTGGCGATCATGTTGTTGCGGAGGCGACTTTCACCGCTCAAATCGTAAAAAACAAGTAAAGAATATGGCAAATCAAATTCATCCTTTAGCAGTTATCGACCCAGAGGCAAAACTTGGTGATGGTAATATTATTGGTCCTTTCTGCGTAATCGACAAGAATGTTGTTATTGGCGACAACAATAAGTTATATAATGGTGTGACGTTGCATTTCGGAACCCGTCTTGGCAACAACAACGAGATCTTTCCAGGTGCAAGTATCTCCACCAAACCCCAAGACCTGAAGTTCCAAGGTGAAGAGACAACCTGCGAAATCGGTGACAACAACTCTCTCCGAGAGAATGTTACCATCAGTCGCGGAACTGCATCTAAGGGAAAGACCGTTGTCGGCAATGGAAATCTCCTTATGGAGAATATGCATATCGGACATGACTGCGTAATCGGTAATGGCTGTATCATCGGTAACTCCACGAAGTTTGCTGGTGAGGTTGTTGTCGACGACTATGCCATTATCTCTGCCACATGTCTTTTCCACCAGTTCCTACACGTAGGCGGATATATCATGTTCCAGGGTGGTACACGTACTAGTCAGGATATCCCTCCTTATGTGATTGCAGGCAAGGAGCCTGTACGTTATGCAGGAGTGAATCTCGTAGGTCTACGCCGTAGAGGATTCCCACGTGAGACCATCGAAGCTATCCACGAGGCTTATCGTATCATATATTCCCAGGGTGTTCTGAAAGATGGTGTGTCTATGGCACGCGAACAGTTCCCTGACTCTAAGGAGGTTGAATATATCTGCTCGTTCATTGAGAACTCAAAACGAGGTGTAATCAGATAATTGGACAAGACGCTTATAGTTATCACCGGTCCGACGGCAGTAGGCAAGACCCAATTATGCCTCGATATAGCCCGACACTTCGACATTCCAGTCATTAATGCCGACTCCCGTCAGATCTACAAAGAACTGAGCATAGGTACTGCCAAGCCTACAGATGCAGAGATGCAAGGCATAAAGCACTATTTCGTAGGTACACTAAGCCTTCATGATTATTATAGTGCATCGCTCTTTGAACAACAGGTACTAGAGGTTTTGGAAGATCTTTTCAAGACAAGCAACTACGCTCTGATGTCAGGAGGTAGCATGATGTATATCGATGCAGTATGCGATGGAATCGATGATATCCCCACTATCGATGACATAACTCGAGAGACGATGAAAAGGCGACTTGAGGAGGAAGGTCTTGTAAAGCTCTGCGAAGAACTGCAACGTCTCGACCCAGAATACTACGCTATAGTAGATCGCCAGAATCCCAAGAGGGTGGTTCACGCCCTGGAGATATGCACGATGACGGGTAAGACATATACCTCTTTCCGCAAGAGAGAGAAGAAACAGCGTCCATTTAAGATCGTTAAGATAGGTCTGAATCGTGACAGGGATGAGTTATATCATCGTATTAACGCAAGAGTGGATCAGATGATGCAACAGGGATTGCTGAAAGAGGCTGAAAGCGTATATGCATTACGCGAACAAAATGCCTTAAACACAGTTGGTTACAAAGAACTGTTCAACTATCTTGAAGGGGAATGGTCATTAGAAGAAGCCATTGAACGCATCAAGGGGAACACTCGCCGATACGCTCGCAAACAACTTACCTGGTATAAGAAAGACCCAAATATTCGCTGGTTCCATCCTGACCAAAAAGAAGACATCATCAACTACATATTATCAAAAGAGATATGAAAGAGATTGCAAATAAGGTTTTAAACTTCATAAAAGGCATCTGGCCTTGGTATAAGAGTTTATATAAGGGTCGCCCCTGGTATGTAAAGATACTTGCGGCGATTGTTTCGTTAATTGCGGCTTTCTTTATCTATCTGGGGGCCGTAGACACCAATTTTCTGTGGCTCTTCGGAAAGTCACCTTCGATGGCTACCATCAAGAACAAACGTCCGTCACAGGCTTCAGAGATCTATAGTGCCGATAATGTTATGATTGGTAAGTTCTTCAGCGAAAACCGTACTCCTGTGAAATACGAAGAGGTGAATCCTGTATTCTGGAAAGCTCTTATCGACACAGAGGATGAACGATTCTATTCCCATCACGGCATAGACTATA
>Ga0326513_10001074_pt1 | contig 22412 bp, 37 predicted proteins | sample 2_2465_0518_D_FD_203654 | JGI IMG/M metagenome (GOLD analysis project Ga0326513, IMG submission 203654) | Bovine rumen microbial communities from UC Davis, California, United States - 2_2465_0518 | ecosystem: Host-associated > Mammals > Digestive system > Stomach > Rumen | place: USA... | reverse complement strand
AAATCGTCGAAAATGACACAAAAACAGTCAATATTCGTTGGTTAAATCAGACCAACAGACATGCTGAGATTACGTATCAGACAGCAATGCTCAACCGCTATAAAGCTAGAGCTATGGCTGAATATAACGGTATATCGACCGAGTGGTCTGATTTCACTGACAATATTATCACCGACGGACCTCCTGTACCGAGTGTTCCATCGTGCGAACTTGAGAGTGGCGTATTTACAGCTTCTGTTGAAAACTACGAATACGCGCAGGCAGAAATATTTATCCAGATAGTCGAGAACGACAATAAGGTTGTTAAAAGTGAATGGATAGCAAATAATTACGGTCGCGTTGTATCAACATATACCGTACGGCAGGATGGTCGCTATAAAGCTAGAGCTATGGCTCGGTATAAAGGTATTACTACTAAATGGTCCGAATATTCTTCAAATATAGCGACGGTAAAGCCTGATGTACCACCGGTACCGGAGATTTCAATAGATGGATACACGGTAACCGCTGTCGTAGACAACTATGTCCTCGATGGCGGCAAGGTATATTTTCAGTTCGTTGAAAATGACGCTCGCGTTTTTAGCGGTGGATGGGTAAAGATAAACCTTAATCGCGCTATCTTGACTTGTAAGGCTAGTGCTGGATCGAAATACAAGGTAAGAGTCAGATCTCAGATCGGTCAGCTCGTAAGCGATTGGTCGGCGTTTACTTCAAACGTTGAAGTAAAAACACCAGAAATTCCGCCTGTTCCCGATGTTAAAATCGACGATTTCAAATTAACTGCTACAATTGACAACTATACCGAACCCAAAGGAACTACTGTATATATTCAAATCGTTGAAAATGATACAACGATCTTCGGTGGAGCATGGCTTACGCCGGTACTGAATCGTGTAACGTTATCGAAAACGGTCGGCGTTGGCAATCGGTATAAGGTGAGGGCTAGAGCTAAATTTGATATTTTAACCTCTGAATGGTCTGACTTCTCGTCTAATGTAGAAACGAAACCAGACAAGGTTAAAAGCATTACATCAATAAAAGCTCTCAGCTCAACGTCAGTTCAGCTTGAATGGGAAAAAGCAACTGGTGCCACAGACTACGAAGTTCAATACGCAGATGATAAATCATTCTTTGATGCGTCGTCGAGCATATCCTCCGATTCAATGGCAGCAACGCTGACGCGACGAATCATTCGGAATCTTGAAACGGGCAAAGAATGGTTCTTTAGGGTCCGAGCTACTAACTCTGTTGGTGAAGGTGGATGGTCAAACATCGTTTCGATTGTAATTGGTACAAAACCAGAAGCTCCAACAACATGGTCATACAACACAGTTGTATCGGTCGGCGAACCAGCCATACTTAACTGGACACACAACTGCGAAGACGGGTCAAGCCAAACGGCAGCACAGATTCAAGTTAAGATCGGCGATAAAACTTCTACGACTTATTCTGTGACTACAGAGCAAACATATTCTCTTAGTACCTCTGGTGTCGCTGATAGTACAGCTATCTATTGGCGTGTAAGAACTAAAGGAGCTATTGACGAATGGAGTGATTGGTCTGTTGAAAGAGCTGTCATGGTGTATAATCCACCATCAGTTGTTATGATTCTCAAACCCGGATCTGTTGTTAGCACTTCAGAAGATGCGAGTTCGTTCGGCTCGTATCCGATTAAAGTAACTTTAACAGCCCAACCATCATCGCAAACGGCTGTAACGTTCTTCTTTAGCATAGTTTCTAACGATACTTATGAAACCATAGCTGATAACGGTATGACAAAGCGTGTAACGGCTGGTGAAACTATATATTCAACGGTATTGGCTAATCCGGATTCGAACACGGTCACTATGAAACTTACTCCGGGCGATGTGGATCTTGAAACAAACATTCACTATACCGCTTTCGCAACAGTTGCTATGAGTAGTGGTCTATCGGCCGACGAATCGTATAGTTTCTATACATCATTCGGAAACGATACGTACAGCCCTGATGCGGAGGTTATTGTGGATAGTGACTTGCTGGTGGCTCATATAAGACCATTTTGTGCTAACAAGTATGGAACTCGAATTACTTCTGGCGCAAAACTAGCCGTTTATAGACGAAACTACGATGGATCATTTACTGAGATCGCAAGCGGCATAGAAATGAATTCTTATGCTGCTGTTACCGACCCGCATCCGTCGCTCAACTATGCTCGATATAGAATCACAGCGGAATCGAATACGACAGGTCAGATCAGTTTCTACGATCTTCCCGGATATCCGATTCTCGAATCATCTATCATCATCCAGTGGGACGAAGAGTGGACATACTTCAACTACAACGGGGATGACGATACTGTCGAACCTGCGTGGAGCGGATCCTTTCTAAAGCTTCCTTATAACATTGATATTTCCGATAGTAATGAAATGGATGTATCGCTTGTGGAATATATAGGAAGAGAGAATCCAGTTACCTACTACGGTACCCAGAAGGGTTTCAAATCATCTTGGAGATGCGAAATTAAGAAGAAAGACGAAGAAAGCCTATATGCTTTAAGAAGGCTTGCTAGATATGCTGGAGACGTGTACGTCCGAGAACCATCTGGAAGTGGATATTGGGCGTTTGTCAAAGTGTCGTATGAAGTTACTCATAATCAGGAGACAATACCTGTGACGTTTGATGTTACGAGAGTGGAGGGAGGTATGTGATATGCCGGATTGGACTAGATCCATGCAGCAGACATACGAATTCCATACTGTTGATCCTGGTACATGGGGCGAAATAAAAAGACTCGATAATGTGACATCAGCAAGCATTACATGGGATAGCGACGACGATACATTAGGATCGGCATCAATCAGCTGCGACGATGACCTATCCGACGTATATCTTCGAATATATCTCAAAACAATTCAAGATGGATTCACAGAGAGATTCTGTCTAGGTACATTTCTCTGTCAAACCCCATCCGTATCGTTTGATGGTAAGGTTAAAACTTCAACTATCGATGGATACACGCCGCTTATCGAACTTAAAGAGAAGACCATGCCGATCGGATACGCTATAGCATCTGGCGAAAACATACTAGATAGAGCCATTTCTTATACTGAAGAGAGCCTTCGAGCACCTGTTATCTGGGATGCGGACGATGCTGAGCTCATGTGTGACTTCGTATCTGATTTAGATGATACGAGGTTATCGTATCTGTCAGATTTACTTGCCAATGATAACCGCTGCTTTGAGCTTGATGAATATTGTCGAATCCTTTTTGCACCACGACAAGATATTAATGCGATGCAACCAGTATGGACATACACAGACGATAACAGTTCGATCCTGTATCCAGACATTGATATTTCAAGAGATCTCTACGGCGTACCTAATGTCGTAGAGGTTATCTATTCTCCAAGCGACGGTTTTCCGATTTCATCAAGAGTGGTTAACAACGATAAGAATAGTATGGTTTCGACGATCAATAGAGGCCGCGAAATCGTGTATCGCGAGACTAATCCTGATGTGGCGGCTGGCATTACACAGACACAGCTTGACGACTACGCGAAGAACTTGCTTAGAGAGTTGTCTTCTATCGAATACAAGCTGAGTTATACCCATGGATATTGTCCGGTAAGGTTGAACGACTGTGTAATGCTTAACTACACAAGAGCAGGTATTCAAAACATTAAGGCAAAAGTTGTACAGCAGTCAATTACATGTGAACCAGGCTGCCCTGTGAAGGAAACCGCAGTCTTTACTAAGCAGTTGTGGGGGTGAGATGATGCCGGTATTATCAGACACTCTAGTTAAAGAGTTTGCTAAAGCGACAAACGATACTGAAAAAGAAGTAAAAAACGAGAGTTATGTGTATGGTACAGCACATGTGAATAACGGAACGATTCAGGTACAGTTCGATGGATCTGAACTTCTTACCCCCTGCTCGTCTACGGTCGAAGTAAAAGATGGCGACCGTGTAATGGTCATGATCAAGAGCCGTTCTGCTGTAATCACATCCAACATCACAACCCCGTCGATTCATTACACGATAGGCGGTCTTGATATTTCAGAAGATGCGATTAAGTGGAACGGTTCATTTGCAGATAAAGACTACGAAGTTGGCTTGTACAAAAACCAAGGCGCAGTAACAGACAAGTTCATTGCAATGAATGTTGGCGGCGACTATGTTACCTACATTCGCTACGATGGGTACTTGTACTCTAAGAACGCCTACATCGAAGGAGAGCTTCATGCTGATCGCGGCGAATTCACAGGAAATGTGAGATTTGCAGGCGGCTATGTTGGAGGACTTCGTATATCGCCTACATCTATCTATTGGGAAGATACGATTAGCGGGGTTAAGTATACGTCCGGACTTTACAAGGGTACCAACAGTGCTACAGATCAGTTCTGGAGTGTAAAGAAGGGTGATACAGATCTTGCGTATCTTCGCTACGACGGTTATTTGTATGCTGAAAATGCCAATATTAAAGGCACAATCCACGCAGATAACGGCGAGATTAATGGATCGCTTAAGATTACCGGAGGCACCATTGGCGGTCTTAGGGTAGACGCGAACTCTGTTAGCTGGACGAATCAAATAGAAGGTACTAACTATAAAGCTGGTATTTACAAAGGAACTGCACTTGCAAGTTACTTTCTCGACATTAACGTTGGCGGAAATCATAGAACATATCTTCGATACGATGGATATTTTTACGCCCAAAACGCAGAGATCGCCGGTAAAATCACGTCCACAGAAGGTAGTATAGGCGGCTTTACTATTGGTCAAACGTCTATTTCGTGGACAAATAAATCAAATAATGTTAACTACGTCTGTGGTTTGTATAAAGGCAATAATACCGCGAACAATAAATTCCTTCGTATTACAAAAGCCGGAACCGATGTGCTGTACATGACTTACGAAGGATTTCTTTATGCTAACGGCGTCCAGATTGGAGGCAAGTTAAGCACAGAATCTGGATCGTCCATCGGAGGTATGGCTGCCGATAATAATAAACTCGGTTGGATCAGTGGTACGACTTGGGGGTTTATTCGAAAATACGAAAACTCCGATACGAAGTTTATCGATGTACAGGTTAGAGGAATCCCACAAACGTATCTTACATATGGCGGTAAGTTCTATTCACAGAATGCAGAGATAGTTGGCAAGATTACAGCCACTAGTGGCGAATTTACAGGCACCGTCAATGCGGCTGAGGGTACCGTAGGCGGTTTTACTATTGGAGAAACCTCTATTTCGTGGACCGATACAATAAGTAACGTTAAATATGTCTGCGGTCTCTACAAGGGTAACAATAAAGCTAGTGATAAATTCCTGAGGATTACTAAAGCTGGCACTGACGTCGCGTATATGCAGTACGATGGTAAACTCTATGCTACGTCTGTGGATGTAAAAGGAAAACTAAGCACCGAAGCAGGTTCTGCCATAGGCGGCATGGCAACCGACGCGAATAAAATCGGATGGGAGAGCGGTAACAACTACGGTTACATTCGCAAGTACACTAGCACCGCTACAAAATTTATTGACGTGCGATCGGGTGGAGTCGATACAACTTATCTTACCTACGGCGGAAAATTCTATTCCCAGAATGCTGAAATTACTGGAGACATTACAGCAACAACTATCACAGCGCTCGATCACTATTACATGCAGCGTATAATTACCGTTACCAGCGGAGCATCAAGTTCGGGTGGTACAAGTTCTGGCGGCGGTACGAACTACGACGTTATTCATGGTAGTAGCGGAAGTGGATCGACAGGTATGTCCACTTATACAGTTACCAAAAAAGCCGAAGCGCTCGGATTTTACAATGATGATAATAGAGCAGCACTGCATGTAGGAAGCGAATTTGACGTCATATCCATAGGACAGCCGACTTGGGATTACGATATGTATACGTCCACAAGTATATCGATGGGCGGAATTGTTACTATTGTTCATCAGTCTAACTCGAATTGCTTTACTGCATATGGATGCGCCACTTTCAGAGGAGATAATGTTCGTATTACGGGTGACCTAGAAGTTGAGGGCGATTATCCCGGTGCTTCGGACGTGCGGCTTAAAGAGAACATTAAAGATACTGAGGAGAATGCTCTTCCGATAATCAATGCAATTCGCATGCGTCAGTTCGACTGGAAGAAGGATCATTCACATCAAACACTTGGAATGGTAGCGGATGAGATAGAGAAGCTTGATCCGAGGCTTGTTAAGGGCGGTGGATACTTCAAGAGCGGTACGATGCATATCAAAAAGATTGACGTCTGGCATCTTGCAAATTACTTAACTAAAGCCGTTCAGGAGCTATCAAGCAAGGTGGAAGAACTCGAAAGGAGATTAGAGAATGGAGAAAGTAAATAAGCCAATCATGGTGGCTAGACAGGAATTTATTGAAAATTTAATCGGACTCGTTAACAACTCTGGTCTTCCGGCATTTGTGATGCAGCCGATCGTAAAAGACATTGCAAATGAGCTGGCTAACAGTGTCAATCAGCAGTTTCTAGCTGAGAAGCAGCAATATGAGGAAGCTCTTTCAAAGGAGGAAAAGAATGAGTCTGAAAATAGTTAAGAATTACCTCACGAAGAATCGCTGCTACATCCAGAACGTGAAGCGTAAGCCTATCGGCATCCAGATCCATTCGATCGGATGTGCCCAGGGTACGGCTAAGGCGGTATGCGATTACTGGAATCAGTCATCTGTTGCGTGCGCTACGACTTATATTTGCGATGCCGATACTCCCGGTAAAGTCTATCAGATGCTTGATGAGAGTGTCTATACATGGGCTGATGCAGGATACGGTAACCGGAATCTCATCACGATTGAGATCGCTGAGTCTGATTTCATGAAGTATACGACCGGCGCGAACTACAAAGTGACCAATCCGAAGCTCTTCAAGGCTGACATCATCAGAGGATATGAGACAGCGGTTCTTCTCTGCGCTCAGATCTGCAAACGATACAAGTGGAATCCGATGAGTAAGCTGGCATCCGGTTTATATTTGATTAGCTCTCATAACGAAGGGCGTATGGCCGGTTTAAGTTCTGGTCATGTAGATCCAGATCACGTGTGGCATGAGATCGGAAAAGACATGACTAAGTTCAGACAGGATGTCGTTGACTGCATGAAAGGCGGCTCTTTTAATTCTTCGGTCGACTGGGTCGATAGTTGGTATCGTATCCGTAAGAATTGGAAAGATCCTGAGTCGCAGCTTGGCGCTTATGAGACGGTATTTGCTGCTAAGGCGGCTTGTCCGTATGGATATTCTGTCTTTGACTCAACCGGTAAACTTGTCTACAAGAACAATAAGCGTACCGATGGGACTGTAGCGAATGACTTCCTGCATCTGACCGAGAACGATGCTGCCGAGAAGATTCTTGAGATGGTCCACAACTGTGATCACAGCGGGATATTCTTCTCAGTTACAGCAGCCCAAATGATCTTAGAGTCGGGATACGTCACAACTGATCTTGCTAAGATCGCCAATAACTGTTTCGGAATGAAAGTGATGCTGTCTGGTAACACATGGGGCGGATCAACATGGGATGGTGAGTCGTCTGTTGATATTTTGACTCATGAAGTATACAGCGGCAAAGATACTGTGATCGAAGCCAAGTTCAGGAAGTATCCGTGTATCGAAGACAGTATCAAGGATCACGCAGCATATCTCTTAGGCGCTATGAATGGAGATAAGAAGAGATATGATGGACTTCTTAATACAGCAAACGCTGAGCAGGCGATTAGACTCATCAAGAAAGGCGGCTATGCGACAGATCCGAAGTATGTTGATAAGATTATGAGTATCATTAACCGGTACAATCTTGACAGATTCGACAACGAAATCCATCAGGTAGCTTCTCAGATCACAGACTCAAGTAAACCCTACCGTGTGCAGATCGGTGTCTATCGCGATAAGAAAAACGCTAAGGACATGATAGCTAATCTAAAGTTCCTCGGCTTCCCGGCAAGAAAGATTCTGGAGAACGGAAACTATGTTGTGGTTTCAAGTTACTTTAAGAACGAGGATAAAGCGCAGAAAAGAGCATCCGATTTGAAAGCGGCTGGAGTAGATGCGTTTGTAAAGCGAATCTGAAAAATTCCCCGGATGGGATTTTTGTGAAAATGTTTTCAAAGTGAGAGGAGATAATATGAGAGCGGAAGTAATTATCTTGCTGGTAGCACTTGCAGCGTATGTATTCGGGTTCCTGATGGGGCATTTCACTTACCCGAAGTATGTAGCCGGTAACTTTGTCATCAATCATGCGCTTAGAGATAAAGATCTATGTACTCTGGAGCTCCAACAGGACCTGGAATACATAGAATCGCACAAATATATGACTTTAAACATCAAACTCATCAAATAATTCGTGAAAAATTCCTTCTTTATTATAGGAAATATTAACACCTATTTTAAGGAGGAAAAGAAAATGATGAAACTTAAAGTTATGGTAGTGATGACAATTCTGGCAGTAGCACTTGTGATTGCGGCAAACGCAAAAGACAAAGCTCAGGAGCCGAAGGGATTCTTCGAGCGGATTGGAGTAACTGTAGACACTAAGGTGAACGCAGCGACGACATCTGCAAAGAGAACCGCTAAGGCGGCTGGGGATAAAGTCAATTACGCTTGCACAAAGACTAAGAAAGCTGTAGGAAAGACAGTCAGATCGACTGGCGAAAAGATTTACATGTTTGGACAGAAAATAGGATAATGATTCTAACGAGAGATCGCGATTTAATCGTGGTCTCTCTATTTTTTGCCGATTTCCGTACACAGGTGACGAAAGAAAAGTATATATTGGTATTGCTCGCGAGAAGGAAGAAGGATGCAATGTCCAATATATCGTTGAAGTTCGCTGCCTCTCATGATATTCTTGAATTAGCCGTAATGCGACGAATGTATGAGATGGCAAAAAAGCAAGAGTATTTACAGAACCACAGGTTTAAAATCTATCAAGGAAAAGACGGGAGGTGGTTTACATACGTTCCTGATCCTAGGAAAGAAACCGGTAGGCGACAGGTTGTTAGACATACGAGGGAGGAGCTCGATGACGCAATCGTGGCTGCATACAAGGATATAGAGGATAATCCGACGATCAGAGAAGTGTACGAAGAATGGCAGGAGAGAAGACTCTACCTTAATAAAATATGCGAAGCAACTGTCACAAGGGAGAACCAGACGTTCGATCATCTGTTTAAAGATCTTGAAAACAAGAAGATACGTTCCCTTATGCCCGAAGATTATATTTCGTTTTTAGAGGAACAAATACCGAAACACAATCTCACACGAAAGGCGTTTAATAATCTGAAGGGAATAGTCAAGGGAATCCTTAAAAGGGCGAAGAAGAGAAAACTAATCTATTTCAGTATAGATAGTGTCTTTTCAGATCTGGACGTAACAGAGATGGATTTCAAGCCGCAAATTGTGGATGATTGCAAGGAGATTTTCTACGAAGATGAATTTTCCCAGATTATGCGATATTGCTACGATCATCGTGACAACATCTATTCTCTGGCGGTAGCGTTAATGTTCGTATCAGGTCTTCGTGTTGGCGAGGTCGTGAGTCTTAAGCATAGTGATATTTTAGACGACGTCGTGTGTGTTCATCGCACAGAAACGAAATATAGTAAAGATGGGCATATACATATAGAAGTTAAAGAATATCCGAAGACACCAGCTGGTGTTCGTCATGTAATTATCCCTAAGTCGTATGAGTGGGTGCTTCAAGGAATGAGTCTGATGAGTCCGAGCCGCGACTTTATATTTGTTGGTAAGAACGGTAATAGGATTCGTACAGAGGCTATAAGAAAGAAGATGAAGAGAATATGCCATAAACTGGACATACCTCAGAAATCGCCTCACAAAGCTCGTAAGACATACGGATCGATACTTATCGATAATCGTGTGGACAGTAAACTTGTTGAAAAACAGATGGGTCACACGAATATAGCGTGTACGGAACACTATTATCACAGGGATCGAAAACGTGATCAGGATAAACGGAAAATCATTAACTCGATACCTGAGTTTAAGGCTCTTTGACTAACAATCATTCAAGTCATTCAAGAGTAACTCCTTCAAACACGCTTAAACAGTGCGTTATCAGATAGGACATTAGGGGAATATTGCACTTACACACACGAAAAACTATTGATATTTGCTGGGGTTTAAGATGAATCCTGGCAAAATCATTCATAGAATCATTCAAAGTGAAGAAAGGCGTCGTTGTACGGCTAAAATTTGCCTCGTTGGCCATAATGGTCATCGGGGCTTTTTGTTTGCCCAAAATAAAAATATTAGGAGGAAATATGAGTACAACGATTAGAGCAGAGATTTCAAAGAAAGGGAAATACTACATCAGTAAGCACCGTTACTATGAACTCAAGCACTTCTGTCTGCAGTATGACGAGTGGAAAGAGGCACTGGAGGCTCTTACGCCGGTCAGAAGCCTATCTATTGATATTTCCATAGGCGGTGATTACACAGGCGATAAAACAGGGGATATAGCCGTTAGAAGGGCTATGATGCGCTCTCATATGGAGATGGTGGAGCAGGCTGCAATCGGTGCTGATCCTGACATCTACAGTTATATTTTGCGATGCGTAACATGCGGCATATCGTACGATAAGATGGTAGCATCAGGCATTCCATGCAGCAGGGATTATTTCTACGATCGGTATAGGAAGTTCTTCTGGATTTTAGATGGGATTCGTGATTTTATTCCGACCTATAGTGGTAAATAAGTTTTACAACACAAAAGGAGGACGATTATGTTTAAATTGGCGTTTTTAGCAGCTCTTGGATGGGGATTCGGAAGGGATTTCGCGGATATATTGCGAGGAACGTATCGTAAGCTGTTTGACAAGCTTGTAGACACTTGTCGGTCGAGCGAAGATACGAAACTCAAAGAATCGATAAGAAAATACGACGAATGGTATCATCCAGAGAAAGTAAAGGCAGAAGCAGAACACAGAATCGGGTTTTAAATTTAATTACCAACCGAAGGGGCTTCGATAGAAATATCGAGGCTCTTTTGTTTTCGTGAATAAATTCCCTCCTATGTTAGAAAGGAGGAGTAACTATGATTTTATTTACAATACTTGTAATATTAGCAACTATTCTGGTGCTCATCGTAGTGGGCTTAGCAGCTGGTCTGCTGACGATCTTCGGTGACATCATCGTATGTTGCTTGATGATTTATGGAATTGTAAAGTTTATACAATTCCTCCGGAAGTAAGACCAAAAGGGCTCGCGAAACATTTGCGGGCTCTTAGGTTTTCGTGAAAATTTCTCTCTTATTATAGCATTAAACATCCAATTTAAGGAGGATAAGACAATGACGAGAGAGGAATATGATGCTTATAGAAGCGACTATGTCAAATTCATGACAAATCCAGGGAACGTCGGACGATGCGAAAATTGTCCGAAAAACCGACACTTCGATGACTGGCAGGACAGAAAACCCTGCGGTCAATACAACTGTTGGGTTTCCGTTCATATAAAGTGTCCGACATAAACGGAATGTCGTGAAGAGACTTCGGTCTCTTCTTTTTGTTTTCTCGTGAATAAATTCACTCCTATATTAGCAATAGTGCTGCTTTCAAAAGGAGGAAATATGACTAAACAGGAAATCGAAAAGATTGTTAAAACTACTTATGATGAGGTGATAAAAGGACCGGCCGGTGAATGCGTCGACATGGATATTCCGGATCTCAACGCGAGTATGAAATGCTCGACATGGACAAGCGGAAGACTAATCCAAGTAGACTTAGGAACCTGCTGGCTGGAACTGAAGAGTTGGAAGTTGGATAGAAAAACGATCATTCGAACTATCACAGACTTCCTCTGGATGATGATGAACTAATGCTAAAAAGGGCTTCGATAGAAATATCGAGGCTCTTAGGTTTTCTCGTGATTTTATTGCCCACTATAGTGATACATATAAATCATCCAAAATAAGGAGGATATTATGATTGATTGGAAAAAGTGGTTTAAAAGGAAGGATGAACTGACGGAGAAGGCGGAACAGAAATGCCTTGAGCTGATTGATAAGCTCGATCCTGAGTCACCAGAATTTATTAAAAATGCAACAGCCACAAAGAACCTGTACAAGGAGGTGCAGGCCGATAAAAATGCGAAGCTTGGCTTCAAGTTTGATCTCGGCAAAACAGCTCTGACTGCTGGGGTTACTTTGATTGGTTGGAACATATATAAGAAATTCTTCGCTCAGGCGACAGAAAAAGAGCTCGGGGATGACGGAGAGCCTTACCTGACGCACAGAGACAAAACCATCGTTTCTAACGGTCTTATGGGCCGCTGGATGAAGTAAGTATCAACCCGGAGGGCTTCGATAGAAATATCGAGGCTCTCTTTGTTTTCTCGTGAATTTATCGCCTTCTATATTAGGAGGTGAAATATTATGATAGAAGAAATGTTCGATATTTATTGTAACACGATATACAACTATTTGAAGGATCGACTCAACGCACATATATACGTTGGTATCCGTAATAATAAACTTGGTATCCATATCGAAGAAGGCGATATAGGTATCATCTTTACGATGGACGGAATGCTGGAAAAGATTATATGCGGTGACTATCCGTCAAAGAAAGTAGCATCGATGATGATGAAAAATTGGCAAGAAGCCATCTACGGATGGTATTTCAAATCCGAGAACAAGGCCGTTTAATAGCGGTCTTTTCTTTTTCTCGTGAAAATAATCCCGGCTATAGTGATGAATATTAATTGCCACAAAGGAGGAAATATTATGGCAGAAATTGTTGAATTAAAGAAAAATGGTAAGCAACTGGTGATGACGTTTGAGGCGTATTTATCGGCTGAGGATATACTCCGGGCGATCGCAGATGAAAATGGTGTGGATGTTAACGATTTATCCGAAGAGGAAATAATCAACGGCATAGCACAAAATGCGTCTGCCGATCTACCGATCGATGTCACGAACGAGATAATTGCGGCAAAAGCGGATCTCATAGAATCTTTACCAGAATGGGCGCAAACTGCTAGGATGGTTTTCGCTAAAGTGGAAGTTGTAGATTAATATGTATCACAGAGGGGAGACTTCGGTTTCCTCTTTTGTTTTTCGAGGTTTCGTATGCGGTATTATTACACGCCTAAGGCGATCAGACCTGCCGGAGAAGTTTATATTTGCGATCACCCTATCTATAACAGCTGTACATTGTATCGTGATGGGGATCTTGGTCTTGCCGTGATTCAGCAAAGATACAATCCAAAGCTTAAATGTACCTGGTGGGGTCCGATTGATCTGAAGCTCTCTGGTGATATTTATCAGCAGGAAGGATTTCGAGATTACTTTTCGAAAAATTCCTCGGTGGGAAAATCTGGCATATACCCTACAGTTGAGGTCAGGAAATTGATGTGGGCGCTTCGCATGAAACCTCTGCCGATGTCTCCTTGGGAAACAAAGTTCGATTCGAGAAAAAATTCCTTTCTATTATAGCAATAGTGCTGATTTATAGGAGGAATAACGATGAAGATTAAGTTGAATTTATTCAGTAAGGAACGTAAGGAGATCCCGAAAGAATGGAACGAACTTGAGACGAAGAGAAAAGAACTTTTTAACTTAGCATTAGAACAAACAAAGGAGGCATAAGATTATGGCAGGAATCGTATTGATTGTCCTCGGAGTGTATCTTATTACGGAAGGTATTAAGATGCTTAAGTGAGGATATTTACGGGGCCCAAGAGAAATCTTGAGCCTCTTTGTTTTTCGTGAAAATATTGCCTCCTATAGTGATAACTAAAATATGTAACATTAATAAGGGGGACAACTATGAGTAATAAAGAAGTAGATGTGGTAATTGTGCCATCGACGGAGAAGCAGATGATTGACGCTAAACTCTGGATGATGAGTGCTGGGATCAGATTCGAAATCGGATCTGTGAACAAGCATGGAACATCAGAGAAGCAGATATTGTTCTTCACCAAGATGACGCCAAGGCAGCGCATCTTAATGAGAGAAACTATAGGAATGAAGTTTGAATTAGGGTATATGTTTGGTTGAGCAAAAGAGCTCTGGGAGAAATCTCAGGGCTCTATTTGTTTTTCGTGAAAATATTGCCGGCTATAGTGATAAGTAATTATATTTTTGTTTCAGAAAGGAGAACGGAAATGATGTCTACAGATCTGAAAGAGAAGTCTTATAAGGAAGAATCAAAGCATTATTTTTGGTACATCTTCTGGTGCGCAATCTCGGGATTCGCAACTGGATATGGTATCTACAAAGCTAGTGATCACACAGAAAAGGCTGGATACTGGAGAGGGATAAGGACATTGACAGAATCCCTGGAAACTAAAGTAAAGTAAATTTCTTGTCAACTTGAGGGTCGAGTTAACACTCGGCTCTCTTTGTTTTTGCACTCAAAGGAGGAAAGCATGATATTAAAAAGACTTATGAAATTCGGCAAAACAGTCATCGACAACCGTCGCACGATCATGACCGGCATAACCATCGTAGGAGAGGCATATGCCATCGTGAAAGCAATCCAGAAAGGACCGAAGTGCAGGCAGATTCTGGATGAACTGAACACACGAAATGCGACACCGAAAGAGAAAGTAACGGCAATTGCAAAAGAAACTTGGGACATTGGTCTGGCTTTCGCAATCTCATCAGGGGCAGCGATTGCAAATCAGAAAGTAGCTTCCGACATTATTGCAGGTCTTGCTACTACAGCAGGCACGTTCAAGACAGCATATGATATTCAGAAAGAGGTTACGAAGGATGTAGCCGGTGAAGAGACAGCGAAGAAGATCGACGAGGCTGTCACTGATAAGAAACTGGCGGACATCAAGGAAGATGAGATCGAAGATACCGGTCACGGCTCTGATTTGTTCTATGAGCCGCTCAGCGGGAAACTCTTCAGAGCAAACGATGACTATGTTGAAAGCGTGTTCTTAAAGAAGTCAAATGAACTTATGAAAGCGTATGACAAGTATGGATTCTGCATCTCAGATGAATTCGGCGTTACGCTCTGGGATATCGTCAAGCACTTCGGTAAACGAAAGCTGGAGGTTGCCGAGATGCTGGAAATCAAGGCGCGGGACGCTAAAGAAATAGATTACTACCTAGAGGGTATGCGATATGAATTCAACGATGGACATGTGGAGACCGGATCGAAGATTATCATCCGGACACCATTTAACATCGCATATCCAGCAATATCAGCGGAGGATTGTATATAAATGGAAATTAAGATCAAGAAACTCGTGGATGGACTGGCAGCAATTGAATCGGTTCATCCTGGCGAATGGTGTGATCTTCGGGCGGCAGAGGATATTACTCTGTCCCCGGGTGAATACCATCGGATAAGACTCGGTATTGCCGTAGAGCTTCCGGAAGGATACGAGGCTATTATCGCTCCACGCTCGTCTACGTTTGAGCGTTGGGGCGTAATGGCAGCTAACTCGATCGGGATAATCGATAATTTATATTCTGGAGACAATGATGAATGGTCATTCCCTGTGGTAGCAGCATATACAGCCAACATCAGAAAGAATGATCGAATCTGTCAGTTCAGAATCCAGAAGCAGCAGCCAGCATTTGATATTCGCTATGTTGATCACCTCGGCAACGAAGATCGCGGAGGGTTCGGATCAACAGGATCGAGGTGAATATGGATAATAGAAAGAGTGGACATATCATAAAAACAGGAAATACGGTCCTTAATTTCGATACGAATCCTATACTGAACAAGGTACTAGACATGCTCTATACGCATCCCGGAAAGATATTTCGTGTAGATGATTTTGATGTAGATGTATCATTAAACACGTACAACCAATATACCAACTATTTGATAAAGGAGTATAGCGATATATATCGTATTTACAAAGGATTATCGTCTGTTGGTATTGCATATCTTCCAGACGCGACAAACATCGATTCCGATTCGATACTCTCGAAATTATACGAATTAAAGCAGTATGCGGATAATATGAGCAAAACCATTCATGATGTGTTACAGGATGAGATAGGAAGCAGGTGAATATGGATAACTTCAACGAAATGAAGATTGTCGAGTTTGACAGGTACTGTGATATTTGCAAATACAAAGACCTTCCGGAATCAGAGGATCCGTGTTTCGACTGTTTAGAAGAGCCGGTCAACGTATTCTCTCACAGACCTACGAAATTCAAACCGAAAGATTCGTGAAAAAATTCTCTTCTATAGTGACAATGGAAACTTTTTATTTACAAAGGAGGCAAAACAATGGCAACTGAAGATAAGAAAGTTGAAGGACAGGAACAGCAGGAAACTGGTGAACAGCAGCCAGAAAAGAAGAAAGGCGGTGCAATGAGTGTCGTCAAGAAGGTCTTCACGATTGGAGAAAAGGTCGTGATGGCTGGATTGACTGGCCTCGGAGCGTACGCGCTCTATAAGGCTGTCAAGCCGGAACCGAAAACTGGATCAACGGAATCAAATGAGTAAAATTGAATAACTCTATAAGGAAAGGAGGTCGAGAATAGAGCTCTGGGAGAAATCTCAGGGCTCTATTTCTTTTTGTATGGACGAAAAGACTAAAAACGCCGTCAAGAAATTATTGGGCGATAATAAAGAACCTGCGGTTAAGAGCTTCAAAGACGCTATTGTTGATCCGAGCAAAAGACCTTTCTACGAGAAGGTATTGAATAACCTCTTCGAAGGAAGTCCGATCGACGCAGTTAAAGCGTTAAATAAAAGTCTCGTGAAGCCGTATGCACAGAACTTTGCTTATTCATATCTTAGTAGATTCCTGCAGAGTGTGATCTACGGCAATAACAAATCATCGAGTTCGATTCTCGTTGACACAGTATCCGATATCGCGAAAACGACGATCGGAAGCGATAACTATCATCGTGCTAACGCTTTGGCGAGAGAAGCATTGATCAATGCAAAGCAGATTGGATCAGCGGTTGTATCGTCAACGCCGAGCTATCAGCCGCTTGATTTCAAGTATCCCGAAGCGGCAAACGATTTCATAGAGAAGATGAAGCAGCATATAGAGCTGCATAAGAAGATTACGTTAAACGAAATTAATTCGTGGCGAGAGGTTCCCGGAACATCAGTCGATCCGAACTGGGGCTGGACTGACCTCAAGGGAGTGACCATACAGAGACTGTTCTCGGTTTGGCGCATTGTGATGCCCGATCCGATTGAATTTAAGACAAACAATTGAAAGGAGATTCCGAAATGAAAGTACCGACATTCGCATTAAGAGCTATCGCAAAAGGAAGAGCGAAACTTCCCTGGATTCTGGCAGCAAATGGGGTCATATTGACTGTCAAGGCTTGCTACGACTTCTACAAGGCAGCACCGAAGTGCAAACAGGTTCTTGAGGAGTATAGACAGTGGGAAGCCGAAATCAAGGAAGCGAAAGAGAAGGCTAAGACCGAAGCTGTCACGACAAATTACACAGAAAAAGATGCCAAGAGAGAACACGCAGCGAATATGCTGAAGACAGCTATTGGCTTTGCAAAGATCTTTGCACCGGGCGTGGTTGATCTGATGGCAGCGTTTGGAAGCTTTGGATATTCTATGAAGATCCTCAATGGAAGATATGTAGCGGTTGCGGCAAGATCAGCGCAGCAGTCGAGGTATATAGATCACATAGAGAAAGGAATTGTGGCAGCTTACGGGGCTGATGCACTGCATAAGATACAGCACGGTGATCCCGAAGCACCACAGGTGATCGACAACGATGGCGAACCGGTGGAAAAAGAGGACACTCCACTTCCCCCGAGAAAACCAGAACAGATTCTCTTCACGCAGGGCAATCCGAACTTCGAAGATACACCGTTTAAGAACCATACGTTTGTTACCGGAATACAGAACAGGCTCAACGATGTTCTCGTTCACAGAATGAAAATAGCACAGGTTAACCATCCAGGAAAACCCGGATGGCTGTTTGAGAACGAAATCAGAACTGCTCTTGGTGAACCCATAACAGGCGATGGGCAGGTGTATGGAAAACTGTACTGGCCAACCGAGGAACTTAATAAGAAATATGGCGGCGGCCTTCTGGATTTCGGACTCGATGATATTAAGAGTGTTAGCTGGCAGGATGCGAAATGGCGGTTTAAGAACGGAGTAGAGGCATCGATAATACTTGACCTCGGTCTTTATCCAGAACCAATTATTGACATGATCTAAAAGGAGAGAACATATGAACGGCATAATTAAAGTTGGACTTTCATTTATTCTTGGGGCGGGAGCTGGAGCAGTGGCTTCCGCTTTATATTTTCACAAGAAGGGCACAAAGGCGTTTGACGAGAAGCTGAAAGCTGCGGAGAAGTATCGTGATGAGAAGCTTGCAGCGATCAAAGCCCATTACGAAGCAGTAGTTGCAGATCTTCTGGTTAGGAACGAAGAACTGGAAGAGAGTAATGCTGAGGCTGAGCTTCGCAGGGAGCCGGTGGAAGTAGAAGATAACGACGGTGATCTGGGTGTTCGTCCGTCTGGTGGCAAAACAGATTACTCCGCAGTCTTTAAGTCAAACACCGCCCCGGTAGTAGAAGAGCCTGTTAGAAAGACGGGTGCTAAGGAAATTCCTGCGGATGCATGGGGAAATGATCCGACGCTTGAGAAGATCGATCTCTATTACTACACAGGGAACGATGCACTTGTTAGTGATAATGTAAAATACGATACCGATGTCGCAGAGATGATGATCGGTGCTGATATTCTTGAGAAGTTCAAGAAGAGCCGAGAAAGTACCATTTGGGTGCGAAATAAGCGGCATGGCTCCGATTATAAGATCATGAAGATGAACGGTAGATATGAAGGAGATTAATGGGATATTTCAAATGGCTGTTAATGATGGTGGGTGCCAACCGTTCGCACTACACCAAGTTATATCATTATCTGTCTATTGTAGACTGGCAGCCTGATCCTCATACCATGCTGGATCGTGATCGTGTTGCGGATGGCGTAGCGCTGCGGCATCTATACGCACGAGCCATGAAAAAAAATCAGCCGACTGGCGATGATGACAAAGCATCGGTACTTGAGGTACTTGTCGCGTTGGCGATGCGTATTGACGAAATTATGGGAGAGCCTGAGGAGAATCACGCTGAAGTTTGGTTTAACGTGATGATTAAAAACCTTGGGCTCTCCCGCTTTTCTGATGATAGATACGATGAGGATAAAGTCCGATACATAGTGGATCGATGGATATCCAAGAAGTATGCCGCTAATGGCACAGGCGGACTCTTCCCATTAAGTCATCCGATGCGTGACCAACGTGATATTCCTATTTGGGATCAGGCGAGTGACTTTATTATGGAGAATTATTGAGATGAAATTAAGAAGTCTGATTTATATGCTCGAAAGAATGGATGAAATTGAATATCGCTCGATTCGGTACATTGAGTGCGTTTCGAAGGACACGATTAGAGTGGTTCTCGACAACAATATTGTTGTGAGAGTCACGTACGCCAATGGAACCGATGTAGTGCTGTCATATGGGGGTTTTGATGACGACAAGAGACAAATTGGTCACAGCTCTGACGCAGATGAACAGACTCATGAAGGAAGACAATAAGAACGGTCATCAATGGGTCTATACCAATCATCTTCACAGAGCAAAGACATTTCAAGCAGCCAGGAAAAACGGTAACTATAAAACCAACTGCTGTGACGGAGTGCACTGGGGATGCAAACTGGCTGGCATCGACCCAGAGGCACTGTGCTGGTATGGAAGCAGAGGACGAATTGCGTGGTGCGGAGAAAATGCAGAAAAAGAAGCACGCAAAGTCTTCAACATCATACCGGTACTCGGTAAGAAGACCGTAAGGCAGCTTTATAGAGAAGGCCACCTTGAGCCCGGTGATATTTTGACCTATATGGCGTTTAGTCACACGAACTGCTATCTGGGCGATAAAAAGAGCTTTGATTCAGGACATGCATACTGTGACAGACAGGGAGAACTTGCGCCATTTAAGAGATGGAAAGGAGCGCTGGCTCACAAGAACGACCGGGTTGGATTTATATTTCGAATTAAGGAGGACTAAATGAAAATAATAATCACAGGATTTGAACTCGGAATGGCTGTTGGAATGTCAATTGTAGGCTTCGGGCTGGTTATGACACTGGCAGCTGCAACTATCAATTCCATCAAAAGAAATAAAAAGGAGAAAAAGAATGATTAAGTATGCGTGCGATAAATGTGGCGATGAGATCCCGGTAGATGGTGAGAGATGGATCTTCCGGATTCAGGAAGCGAATCACAAGAATTCTGGCAATCGTACGGTTTGCCTGTGCGGTATTTGCAAGGAAGTGCTGGAAGAGCATTATCCGGCGCTGTTTAAGATCGGGTTTGTTGCGAAAGGAGTCAAGGTATGATGTCAGCGATTGAGAAACGGATGTATGAAGATATTCATAAGATCGCGATTAGTCTTGGCAAGATTGAGCATCATCTAAGCGTTATTGCCAAGGCTTATACGCCTGTGTGTTTTGATTTCGGAGAGACGGAACCGGTGCACAGTATTGATTTAAATCACGTTGACGACGGCAAATAAAAAGAGGAGAGAACGGAAATGAGTTATTGTCCAGAAGAAGGAGACTGCTTTGCAAAACTGATTCCAACGAACTACGTAGTTGGCTTCGAAATAAAGCCGAAGTGTGCGCTGCTTCATAGCACAAATTTTGATGTACATAACGGCTGCAATGGTCACTGCCCGTTTCAGAAAAAAGAAAAGACTCTGACAGGCAACAAGCACTATCCATACGTCAACCCGATGCTGCTTAAGTAATACAATCTGAGGAGGGCGAAATATGAGCCAAGAAATAAAATATGAACCTCAGTTTACGATGATGAGCCTATGCGGGAACAGTCAGGAGGTAGTGCATACATTTCACATCGATTGGATGTATGACCCCAGTGATATTTCATTCGAGTCAACGTTTATTGACGTGATGAATGCGATCAGTCTCGTCCAGCAGAATCTTCTTGATTACTATGGAAGTCCGGGTATTGCTACTATCGCAACATTCTTCAGAGCGCTTTACAGGACAGACATCATCGAGAAGTATCCGGTGATTAAGGATCTTGGATGGAATCAAGAGATGCTCGACGAAAGCTGTATATCGTGGCTGGCCTTTTGGATTAAAAAGATTCCCGGGACTCGTGATGACTATCTCATTAGCGTCGGCTATCTGCCACAGGAGTATGTCTGGCAAGAGTGTTCGGAATCAACATACGAACAGCTCTACGAGAGAGACTGCATATGGTGAAAGGAGAACGGAAATATGAGCGAAATTCAACCATATCACAGAGAAGGCGTAACAATACCATTGTTTCTTGCAGTAAAGGTCGACGGCGTTGCTGTGGAATACAGAAGGCGAATGAGTTCATTCTTATTCATAGTCAGTACGACAGATCAGACGCAAGCTCTTAATATTGTGAAAGAACTATGTGATCGAATCGTTGAAGAACAGACTAAGTTATGTCTTTCTGGACGGACTAAATGGGTAAGTGATGCACTTAGGGTAGAACATGTATCAAAAACATTCCCGGCGGTACATGTTTCGTGGAGATATCATTTGGAGAGCATAGAAGGAGAGTAAAATATGGATGCTGTTTGGTATTATCCCATGCCTGAAAATCCGACGTTTGAAGAATATGTCAAGTGGCAGGCAACAGTCGGCGAGAAAATACGTACTGCCGATGTGAACGCGTCTATACCATTGCCTCTATCTAAAGAAAAAGAAGATATACTTCGCCAAGACTATGAGGACTATATACGTGATTTGGCGTTAGTACGTCCGCAATGGTTGATATCGGACTCGACTCTTGTAAAGCTGCAGAGAGGACTTAAGTAGGAGGTGGGACAATGAATGCTTGATTTCTATTATATTTCGGTGCAATACACAAAGAACGGTGTAGTCTTGGAACCGAAATTTACGTTAGATCCGCCGTCTGATGACCTCATGATTAAAGGTGGTGACTTCTTCGCAGTATGGGACGAAGAGAACCAGATGTGGAGTAAGGACGAAAATCGTGTCATCAGACAAGTGGATGAATCGCTTAAAGCGAAAAAGAAAGAATTCGGTGATGCGAATGTGTTGGTGAAGTATATGAAAAATGCCGATTCTGGAGTAATTGACAAATGGCATAAGTTCGTCAAGCAACAACTCCGGGATCGGTTTCATCTGCTTGATCAACAGATCGTCTTTTCTAACACAGATGTTAAAAAAGAAGACTACGCAAGTCACAAATTGTCGTATCCGCTTATGAAAGGAGATTGTAGCGCATATGACGAACTCATTGGAACACTTTACGATGAAGAGAATCGTCGAAAGCTTGAATGGAGCATTGGAGCGATTATTTCAGGCGATTCGAAACGCATTCAGAAGTTTATTGTCATTTATGGATCGGCTGGGTCGGGGAAATCAACGGTACTCA
>Ga0326513_10001073_pt1 | contig 22425 bp, 16 predicted proteins | sample 2_2465_0518_D_FD_203654 | JGI IMG/M metagenome (GOLD analysis project Ga0326513, IMG submission 203654) | Bovine rumen microbial communities from UC Davis, California, United States - 2_2465_0518 | ecosystem: Host-associated > Mammals > Digestive system > Stomach > Rumen | place: USA... | reverse complement strand
CTGTATCACTTGCCTTTGAAGAACTCTTTGTAGCCTTTAGATACTTTGTACACTGATCTTCCATTGTTGAACCGTTGTTAATAGCCTTAGCATAAGATTCTGCATCAGATGTTAACTGCTTCTGCTTCTTAGAATCATAAGCCTTTGATGTCTGCTGACCTGAAGTATCAGTTGTTGTTTCTGATAGAGGTACTGTAAAGTATGTGTAGTATGTGTAGTTGTCATCAAAGAACTTCTGTAGGTCTGTGTCAGAAACTTCTTCTGAACCACCCTTACCATACATTAAATCAAATAACTTCTGTTGTTTACCGGACATATTGTACTGTAGTTCCTGATAGCTTTCCTTAGAAATGCCGTAAGGTTCTAGAATATCCTGTTCCGGTGTTGTTGAGTAACCCATCTGTGAGTAATACTCAGCCATATAGCCCAGTGTCCAGTCCTTTTCAGCCTGTTCAGCATAAGATGCTTCATCAACTGTAGCCTTTAGGCTATCAAGCTTACTGTCAAGATAAAGAGCTTCTCTAAGAGTTAAATCAGCCTTATCCTTAATCCAATCAGAAGCTACTGCTTCCTTGCCGTCATCATCCTTAATCTTTAAATCAAGGAAACTTTCGTCTTTCTTGTAACCATCTGCTTTTTCAGCATAAGTCTTAGCCTGGTTATAAGCATTGTAAAGAGCAAAAATATAAACACCGATTGCCTTTTCATTTTTGCCTTCTTTGTAAGACCACTGAGCCTTTGTACTGATTGGAGTACAAGCTGCTGCTGATACCATAATTGCACCTGCAACTGTACCAGCCATTACTTTTTTAATATTCTTAAAATTCATTTGATTATACCTGCCTTTAGGATAATATAACATAATAATATAACATAAGATGTATTATACAATAATTCAATCAAAAAGTCCATAAAAAACACTAAAAATTCATAAAATCAACGATTTTTTCTTTATTTTTGTACTTTTCTGTAGGAATTTGTCTATTATTTCTCCCAGAATAATTCTGTTAAAGCACTAAGACCGTTTTTATTCTTGTCAACTTTAAGTGTAATATATGGGTTTTCTGATGGTGTTAATATAGCTTTGCCGTTAGCATTGCCTATTAATTTATAAAGTTCCGGATTTTTCAAATCGTTTACTTTCAATATAATATTGTTTTCACTTTGCTTAATATCATAGATACCACATTCTTTTGCTTTGTTTCTTGTTAATGCAATATCACAAAGACCTATTACCGATTGTGGCATATCACCATATCTGTCACAAAGTTCATCAACTACATCATCATAGTCATCGGGAGTTTTTATATCTGCTATTCGTTTATAAGCATCAAGTCTTAGAGATAGACTTTCAATATAGCTTTCAGGAATATGGGCATCCATCTGAATATCAACAGTACATTCATTTGTATCGGTTGGTTTAATCTCTCCCTTTTCTTCCTTAACTGCTTCATTAAGTAGTTTTAGATACATATCATAACCAACATCCTCCATATGACCATGTTGTTGACCACTTAGGATATTACCTGCACCTCTAAGTTCAAGGTCACGCATTGCTATCTTGTAACCACTGCCAAACTCAGTAAACTCTCTAATTGCATTAAGTCTTCTTTGGCTAATATCAGAAAGCACCTTGTGAGGGTTAAATGTAAAGTAAGCATAGGCTCTACGGCTACTTCTACCTACTCTACCTCTTAACTGATGAAGTTGAGAAAGTCCCATATTATCAGCATTTTCAATTATTAAGGTATTCGCATTTGGTAAGTCAATACCTGTTTCAATAATTGTGGTACATACAAGCACATTGATTTCTTGGTTCAACATTCTTGCCCAAATGTCAGACAATTCATGTTCAGACATTTTACCATGAGCAACTGCAATTTTTGCTTCAGGAATAGCCTCTGAAATTGCAACTGCCTTTGCGTTGATACTTTCTGTATTGTTATGAAGATAGAAAACCTGTCCCCCACGCCTTAGTTCTCTTCTAATTGCTTCGTGGAGAATTGCAGGTTCATGTTCCAACACATAGGTTTGTACCGGTTGTCTGTTGGTTGGAGCTTCCTCCAATACAGACATATCACGAATACCACTCATAGCCATATTAAGTGTTCGTGGAATAGGTGTAGCTGACAAAGTAAGAACATCAACATTTTTACAGATTTCCTTAAATCTCTCTTTATGAGCAACACCAAATCTCTGCTCTTCATCAATAATTGCAAGTCCTAAGTCGTGGAAAGTAACATCCTTTTGTACCAGTCTATGAGTACCAACTACAATATCAACTTCACCACGCTTTAGCTTTTCAACAATTTCTTTCTGTTGTTTTGCAGTTCTAAATCTACTTAGAAGCTCAATTCTAATTGGATAACCGTCAAATCTATTAATAATAGTCTGATAATGTTGCCATGCAAGAATTGTTGTTGGACAAAGAATTGCACATTGTTTACTGTCACATACACACTTAAAGGCTGCTCTTAATGCAACTTCGGTTTTACCAAAACCAACATCACCACAAAGTAATCTATCCATTGGAGCAAGTCGCTCCATATCACCTTTGATTTCATCAGTACATCGCAATTGGTCAGGTGTTTCATCATACATAAACTTAGCTTCAAAGTCTCTTTGCCACTCACCGTCAGGTGAAAAAGCATAACCTTTTGCTTTCATTCGCTCTGTATATAGCTTAGAAAGTTCCTTAGCCATATCCTTTACTGCTGAACGAACTCTGGTCTTTGCTTTCTGCCATTCACTGCCACCTAGTTTAGATAACTTTACATGTTCATTATCTCTAGGTCCAATGTATTTTGCTACCAAATCAAGCTGAGTTACCGGTACATAAAGTACATCACCTTTTGCATAAGTGATTTTGATATAGTCTTTCTTTACACCTTGTACTTCTAGGTTATGAATACCACTAAATATACCTATACCATGGGTTGAATGTACTACATAGTCACCATTGTTTAATTCTGATAAAGAATAAATTTCTTGACCTTGCTTTTTTCTCTGTACTTTTCTCTTAGGCTTTTGTACTGACTGACCATATGTTATTAGGTGGAAGTCTGTTTGTAATAATTCAAAACCTGTTGACAAAGCACCTTCCATAACATAAATATTGCCTTGTTCTGCTTTCTTCAAATCTGTTACAAACTGTGCTTTAAAACCTTTTTCTTTTAATTCTTCTGTAAGATTTCTACCGGACTTTTCCGTACCTGCAAGAATTGCAACAGTAGTTCTTTCCTTAAAGAATTCACTTAAATCTTCACAAAGTACAGTTAATGAACCATTCCAAGGTGCTACTTGCTTTACATTAAATGAAACAATATCACTTAAAGGTAAATCAAAATGACCACTTGTAAAGTTATCCATAAAAATTGTATGTCTGGTGTTTACAATTTCCAGGAATTCCTTATAGTCCATTGAGAACTTATCAAGACCTCTGCAAAGAATACCATCTTCAAAGTATTCTTTCATATCCTCTTTATACTGAAATTCCATAGACTTTACTCTATCGGAAATATTGGTGTGTTCACTTATAAAGATAAAATCTTCTTCATCAACATAATCAAGGACAGTAGCAGGTTTCTTGTATATTAAAGAAATGTACTTATCAAGGATAGTTAGGTTTACACCATTAGCAATGTTTTCAGCCTCTCTATAGAGAGTTTCCTTTGCTTTTTCGGTTTTTTCACTTCTTAATAAATTAGCTTTCTTAACTATTTTTTCAGAAAGTTCTGCTTTGTTTTCCACAAGAATTTCATTTGATGGGGAAAGTAAAATACTATCTACCTTGTCAAATCTTCTTTGAGTAAGAATATCGAAATGGTTGATAGAGTCAATTTCATCACCCCAAAACTCTACACGAACAGGGTTTTCACTATCCGGTACAAATAAATCAAGAATACCACCTCTCAGTGCAAATTGACCTGTACCCTCAACCATATCAGTTCTTTCGTAACCAAGCAAATTAAGAGCCTCTACACATTGTTCTGTAGAGATTTGCTGACCTTGCTTTAGGTGAAGTGTAGCTTTTTTCAATACTTCCGGTGGAATAGTATATTGAAGTAATGCATCAATCGTACCTACCACAATATCACATTCACCTGTTAAAAGTTTTGTAAGCACCTTTAATCTTTGGTGTTCGTATTCCCTGGAAATACCACTAACTTCTCTAAAATTAAAGTCCCTTTGAGGATAAACACAAGCCTTGAAGCCCATCATACATAGGTCATTACAAATAACTTGTGCTTCCTTTTCATCACCGGCAACACAAAAAGCTCTGGCATCGTTATAATGACAGAGCGTTCCTATGATATTTGATTTAAAACCTGAATTAAGTGCAGTTACTGCAACTGCACCTTTTAACTTTGCATAAGAATTTAGTTTTTGAAAATTCTTTAACTGTGCAACACAATCAAATAAAAATTCCATTATTCACCTGCATATTATTAGGTTAGGAATTAAACAAATTCATTGCCTTATCAACATTACCGTCAATAATATACTTAATAGCCTCACAACAATTATCGGCCATCTTATCAATAAGTTTAATTTCATCACCTGTAAATTTTGAAAGAACCCATGCAGCCAAATCATAGTCAGGATGAGGTTTCTTTCCTATACCTACCTTTATGCGAGGAAAAGTATCTTTACCACTTAGATAAATAATGTTCTTCACACCATTTTGTCCACCATGGCTACCTTTTCGGCGTATTCTCATCTTTCCAACATCAAGGGATATATCATCAAATATTAATATCACATTCTCAGGGGGGATTTTGTAGAAATTCATAGCCTCTACAACAGCTTGACCACTATTGTTCATATATGTCTGTGGTTTCATCAATAAAACTTTTTTACCGTCAATAGTACATTCACCTACAAGTGACTTATACTTAATACGGTTTACATCACAAGAAAACTTTTCTGCGATTTTGTCAAGACAAATAAAACCTGTGTTGTGACGGGTATTCTCGTACTTTTTGTCCGGATTACCAAGACCAACAACCATATATTCAATAGAAGAACTAAATTTCTTTTTACCAAACATTTTATCACCTAAAAAATAAAGGGGCACTAAAGCGTACCCCTTAAAAAGTTAAAATAATTATCAATTATGAGTTAATTGGAGAAACCGGCTTGTCAGAATAAATTCTTTCAATAGCTTCTGCAAATACAGGAGCAACAGGAAGAATAGTGAACTTATCAAGCATCTTGTCTTCTGGGATAGGCACTGTATCAAGAAGAACAACTTCCTTAATAGGACTCTTCTTAATTCTGTCAATAGCAGGACCTGATAGAACTGCGTGTGTAGCACAAGCAGTAACATCAACAGCACCACCCTTTTCGATGATAGCTTCAGCAGCGTTACATAGTGTACCGGCTGTATCAATCATATCATCAACTAGGATAACTCTCTTACCCTTAGCATCACCAATAATGTTCATAACTTCAGAAACATTAGCTTTCTGGCGTCTCTTATCAATAATAGCAAGACCACAACCGATTTTAGCTGCAAAGTTTCTTGCTCTTGTAACTGAACCAAGGTCTGGGGAAACAACAACATAATCATCTGCGTTTGTACCCATCTTTTCTCTCATATGTGCTGCAAGGATTGGAGCACCGATTAGGTGGTCAACAGGAATGTTGAAGAAGCCCTGAATCTGATTTGCATGAAGATCCATTGTTAGGATTCTGTCAGCACCGGCAGCAGTAATAATATCTGCACAAAGTTTAGCTGAGATTGGATCTCTAGCCTTTGCTTTTCTGTCCTGACGAGCATAACCGAAGTAAGGCATAACTGCAGTAATTCTACCGGCAGAAGCTCTCTTCATAGCATCAATCATAATTAGCATTTCCATAAGATTATCATTTACAGGTGTACATGTTGACTGTACAATAAAGCAATCAGAACCTCTTACAGACTCGTTAAGTGAAACTGCAATTTCACCATCAGAGAATGTACAGCAATTGCTTTTTCCAAGTGGAAGTCCAAGACAACCTGCGATTCCCTGTGCTACATCTTTGTTAGATGAGCCGGAGAAAATCTTAATGTCTTTACCATTGAAATTCATTTTTTAATCCCCTTACCTATGTTTGTTTTTAGTTTATATATAAAATTTAACAAGTAAATTTAATACCTTATTTATAACCTTTGCTCTTAGCGATTTCGTTAAGTTCCTTTAACTGTTCAGGGTCATTAGCACCTAAAACAGTATCCGGATTGTCGGAAACAAATGCTGAAACAACTTCATTCTTATCTAATAGAAGTTTTAGTGCATCAGGAAGGTAATATTCCTTAGCATTGTTATCACTTTTAATTTCACCTAAAACTGAAAGTAACTTTTCGCAGTTAAACCAGAAACCACCTGAGTTGATTTCATTAATTTTCTTTTCTTCTTCATTACAATCTTTCTGCTCAACAATCTTTAGGAAATTGTCATTTTCATCTCTGACAATTCTGCCGTAACCTGTAGGGTCAGAAACTTTAGCTGAAATTACTGTTGCAACACTACCCTTCTCTGTATGAAGAGCAAGTGCATCGGAAATAGTCTTTGCATCCATAAAAGGAGCATCACCATTAAGAATAACAACATTGCCACTGTGCTTTTCCAAAAAGTCCTTAGCCATCATAACTGCATGACCTGTACCAAGACGCTCAGCCTGATAAACAGTTTCTACTTCAAAAGGAAGCGTACTTACAAATTCATCAATACATTCCTTCTTGTAGCCTTTTACTACACATATGTCATCAACACCGGCTGACTTTACTGAGTCGATAACCCATCTTAACATTGGCTTTCCCAAAACTTCTGACATTGGTTTAGGAAGGTTACTTTTCATTCTTTTACCTTCGCCACCTGCCAAAATAATTGCACAGTTACTCATAATATTACTCTCTCTTTCTATGCTATACACATAATAAGACACTACTATTATCCCACAATTCCTCAAATTTTCAAGTACAAATCCAAAAAAACTGAAAAAATTCTTAAATTTTTAACATATTACACAATATATATTACAAAAAATCTCCACTTTTTATAAGAAATATTTTTCCAAAAATGTGGCTATTTTTTTATTTTTTTGTTATAATTATTCCTAGACTAAGAAAGTCTGCAATAAAACTGCAGGTGAATTACTTAGTGGTTAATTTTATACTTTTACAGGAGGATTCAAACTATGAGTCACAAGTATGTGTACCTTTTTAAAGAAGGTAACAAGGACATGCGTAATCTTCTAGGCGGTAAGGGTGCTAACCTAGCTGAAATGACAGGTCTAGGCCTACCAGTACCACAGGGCTTCACAATTACAACAGAAGCTTGTACAAAGTACTATGAAGATGGCAGAAAGATCAATGATGAAATCCAGGCTGAAATCATGGAATACATCATCAAGATGGAAGAAATCACAGGTAAGAAGTTTGGTGATAAGGAAAACCCACTACTAGTTTCTGTTCGTTCAGGTGCTAGAGCTTCTATGCCAGGTATGATGGATACAATCCTTAACCTAGGTCTAAACGAAGATGTTGTTGCTGTTATGGCTGAAAAGTCAAACAACCCTCGTTGGGCATGGGACTGCTACAGAAGATTCATTCAGATGTATTCTGACGTAGTTATGGAAGTTGGTAAGAAGTACTTTGAAGTTCTTATCGACGAAATGAAAGATAAGAAGGGTGTTACTCAGGACGTTGAACTAACTGCTGAAGATCTACAGGAACTAGCAGAACAGTTCAAGGCTGAATACAAGAAGCAGATTGGCGTTGACTTCCCTACTGATCCTAAGGAACAGCTAATGGGCGCTATTGAAGCTGTATTCCGTTCATGGGATAACCCTAGAGCTAACGTTTATAGAAGAGATAACGATATTCCTTATTCATGGGGTACTGCAGTTAACGTACAGGCAATGGCATTCGGTAACATGGGTGACGATTGTGGTACAGGTGTTGCATTTACAAGAGACCCATCAACAGGTGCTAAGGGTCTATTCGGTGAATTCCTAACAAACGCACAGGGCGAAGACGTTGTTGCAGGTGTTCGTACACCAATGCACATTTCTGAAATGGAACAGAAGTTCCCAGAAGCATTCGCACAGTTCAAGACAGTTTGTAAGACTCTAGAAGATCACTACAGAGATATGCAGGATATGGAATTTACTGTTGAACACGGTAAGCTATATATGCTACAGACAAGAAACGGTAAGAGAACAGCTCAGGCTGCTCTAAAGATTGCTTGTGACCTAGTTGACGAAGGCATGAGAACAGAAGAAGAAGCTGTTGCAATGATCGACCCTCGTAACCTAGACACACTACTTCACCCACAGTTTGATGCTACAGCTCTAAAGGCTGCTACACCAATGGGTAAGGGTCTTGGCGCTTCTCCAGGTGCTGCTTGTGGTAAGATCGTATTCACAGCTGATGACGCTACTGCTTGGGCAGAAAAAGGCGAAAAGGTTGTTCTAGTTAGACTAGAAACATCTCCTGAAGACATCACAGGTATGAAGGCTGCTGAAGGTATCCTAACAGTTCGTGGTGGTATGACATCTCACGCTGCTGTTGTTGCTCGTGGTATGGGTACTTGCTGTGTATCCGGTTGTTCAGACATCAACATGGATGAAGACAACAAGGTATTCACACTAGCAGGTAAGGAATTCCACGAAGGCGATCCAATTTCAATTGACGGTTCAACAGGTAACATTTATGATGGTATCATCCCAACAGTTCCTGCTTCAATCGCCGGTGAATTTGGTAGAATTATGACTTGGGCTGACAAGTACAGAACTCTAAAGGTTAGAACAAATGCTGATACACCAGAAGATGCTAAGAGAGCTAAGGAACTAGGTGCTGAAGGTATTGGTCTATGCCGTACAGAACACATGTTCTTCGAAGAATCAAGAATTGCTGCATTCAGAGAAATGATCTGTGCAGATACAGTTGAAGAAAGAGAAAAGGCTCTAGATAAGATTATGCCATATCAGCAGGGCGACTTTGAAGCTCTATATGAAGCTCTAGAAGGTAACCCAGTTACTATTCGTTTCCTAGATCCTCCTCTACACGAATTCGTACCAACTGAAGAAGCTGACATCGAAGCTCTAGCTAAGGCTCAGGGTAAGACAGTTGATCAGATTAAGGCTATTATCAACAGCCTACACGAATTCAACCCAATGATGGGTCACCGTGGTTGTCGTCTAGCAGTTACATATCCTGAAATTGCTAAGATGCAGACAAAGGCAGTTATCAGAGCTGCTCTAAACGTATCTAAGGCTCATCCTGATTGGAACTTAGTTCCTGAAATTATGATCCCACTAGTTGGTGATGTTAAGGAACTTAAGTTCGTAAAGAAAGTTGTTGTTGAAACAGCTGACGCTGAAATTGCTGCTGCAGGTGCAGATCTAAAATACGAAGTTGGTACAATGATCGAAATCCCAAGAGCTGCTCTAACAGCTGACGAAATCGCTAAGGAAGCTGAATTCTTCTGCTTCGGTACTAACGACCTAACACAGATGACATTTGGTTTCTCAAGAGACGATGCAGGTAAGTTCCTAGATTCTTACTATGACAACAAGATTTATGAAAACGATCCATTTGCTAAGCTAGACCAGACCGGTGTTGGCAAACTAATGGAAATGGCTGTTGAACTAGGTAAAAAAGTTAGACCAGATATGCACTGCGGTATCTGTGGTGAACATGGTGGTGACCCAACATCTGTTGAGTTCTGTCATAAGATTGGTCTAGATTATGTATCTTGCTCACCATTCAGAGTTCCAATCGCAAGACTTGCTGCTGCTCAGGCTGCTATTGCCGAAAAGAACTAATCACTACTTGTAAAAGTATTTTAGGGGGTTGTCCGTAAGGGCAACCTCCATTTTTATTATGCACATTTTTTTGGGTACAAAAAAGGACTATTGCAAGAAGCAATAGTCCTTAATTATTATTTAATTTTAGTTAAGTGACATACTGAAGATTTTCTTATCTTCCCCACCTGTTGACTTATAAGTAAAAGTAACTGTTAAAAGTCCCATCTTTGAGTTATTAGGGTCTTCCTCAATATGAGCATCTGTACATTTTACTGAATCAACCTGATTGTTAACTGCAGTTGTGATTTCTTTCTTTAGCTTAGCATTTAGCTGGTCAGTAACTTTACCGTTAGCAGTTGACATAATCTTAAGTGCATCACTACCTGTTGTTTTGCCGTCCTTAGTTGTCTTTGGAGAGGCAATAACAAAGTAAACTTTCTGCTCAATAGTTTCATAATTTGTTGGGAACTTATCAGTATCAACCTGTGGCTGAGATACTGTAGCATTCTCTACATTATCAGTATTCTGCTGAACTGTATCACCCTCAGATACATAAGTACCTTGAGTGCTACTTGAGTTATCCTCATCATTACAACCTGCAAACAACATCATAGTTGTAAAGGCAACTAAACAAAGTGATAGTGCCAAAATCTTTTTCATAAATTTCATTTTGTTTTCCTTTCTAAATAAATGTTCTTTCCTATTATAATAACACAAAATTGTGAACAATTCTATATTTTCTCTTTATTTTATTTGCACAAATTTCGTGTGAAATATTTATATAAAACAACTAAAGAAAAAGGGAATGGTTGCCCATTCCCTAAAAACCATTTATGAACCTGCTGATTCGTAATTACTAATACCTTTGTTCCACACAAAGATTGAAACTAAGAATAAAGCAGTAGAAATTAAAATTGTTCCTAAAATACAGAACAAAGCATTATCTCCATGCAAGAAGAAACTTGCCGGATAATAAGCAGTAAATGCAAATGGAATAATGTAAGTAATAATAATCTTGACAAAGTTATTATAGATTGTTACCGGATACTTTGCAAAGTCACTTGTCATATAGAACATATGAGTAATGTGACCACTTTGTTTTGTCCAAAAAGATATAGCTGATGTTAAAATCTTTACACTTGTAAAGATAAGTACGCAGAACGGTACTAATAAAAGTAACACAATCATTCTTCCCCACACTATACTTGCACCGATGTTAACTAAGCTATACACAATTAAGATAATTCCCATTAGCATTTCACCAAAAGCATCAACCTGGAACTTTTCAACTGTTATATAGAATAAACTGTTGATTGGTCGTGTTAGGTATTTATCGAAATCACCTTTTCTCACAATACCATACCCTACCGTCCATAGATTATCAAAGAACAGATGGTCAATAGACTTTGGAATTAGGCTGAAACCATAAATGAAAAGTATTTCATTAAATGACCAACCTGCTAAATTCGGAATTTGGCTAAAGATAATCCCGATAAACAAGATTTCAACTGCTTGAGAAAGCAAGAAACCTACTGCACCGATAACAAAATCCACCTTGTATTCCATTAGCTTTTTTAGATGCTGAATAATAAATATTTTATGAAGTCTAAAAATTCTTCTCATATTATCAGCCTCCTTGTACACATAGGTGTTTTGTGGCACTTTTCCATATTAACTTTGAAATTAATACAAAAATTATAAGCCAAACAACTTGTAAAAGCATTGAAGATACAATCTGCTTTACATCATACATTCCCATATAAAGCATTACAGGAGTATATGAAATGCTTGAGAAAGGCAAATATGTTAGCACAATTCTAAGTGCATTTGGCATAAATGCCAATGGAATTGTAGCACCTGATAGGAAACCGACTATTACATCTTTGATTAGTCCCGTACCCCATAAGTTTTTTAGAAAGAATGCTAAGAAACCATATATTACATTAAAGTAAAAGTTGATGAAATATGCAAGTTGCAGTGACACAAAGAACAGCAAGAAGTTCACTATATTAAAGCAAACAGCACCTGTAGCAACATATCTATAAATTTCAACACCTACTACAATAGGCACAAACATAATAGAATAATTGATAACCTTGTTGCCAAGTTCTTGGAACAAAAAGCACATATCAAAAGAACAAGGCTTAATCAGTCGCATACTTACTGAACCATCAACTATTTCTTCACCTAAGGCAAATGCACCATCACTAAATGACAAATATCCTGTTAGGAAAGAAATAAACACATATACTATCATATTTTCCATAGTAAAACCCATAAAGGTTTCACTACCTGAACTTACAAAAACTGCTTTCCACAGAAAGAACATTACAAAGCATTTAAAAATTTCTCCTATTAAGAAGAAAACAAAGTTTGCTCTATATGCCATTGCAGACTGTAGTCCTGCTCTTGAGAATGGAAGATATGTTCTAAAAAATCGTTTCATTACACACCTTCCTTATAAAGTCGCCTAATAATCTCCTCAATGTCGGCATCCTTAACATTAATATCAGAAACATTAACATTACCTAAGGTATATTTTAGCATATCCTGTACTGATACCTTTTGACTATTGAAACGAATTTTTGCAAGAACACCATCATTTTCAATAGACAAATCATCACCGTATAAGGAAAATTTTTCGGCATAATTTAACTTAGACATATGAGAACTATCCTTTAGTTCAAAGCATAGTTCTCTCATTTGTCCATACTTATGTTTTAGTTCATTAATTTGTCCGTCATAAACAAGATTACCCTTGTCAATCATAACAATTCTGTTGCAGAGAAGTTCAATATCAGATAAATCGTGGGTAGTTAAAATTACTGTTGTTCCCTCTTCTGCATTAATCTTTTGAATTGCTTTTCTTATGTTATCTTTTACAACAACATCAAGACCAATGGTAGGTTCATCAAGAAAAAGAACTTTTGGGTTATGTAGCATAGACGCTGCAATATCAGCTCTCATTCTCTGTCCAAGACTTAGTGTACGAACAGGACTTGTAATAAATGAATCAAGGTCAAGAACTTCATTTAAGAAAGCCATTCTCTCTTTGTATTCTTTGTCAGGCACTTGATAAATCTCTTTTAACACGGCATAAGTTTCTCTAAGTGCTAAGTCCCACCATAGCTGGGTTCTCTGACCGAATACAACACCAATTTCTTTTACATACTTTTTGCGATTTTCATATGGTACTTGACCATTGATTTCGCATCTGCCACTTGTTGGTGTTAAGATACCGGTTAACATTTTGATAACTGTACTTTTACCTGCACCGTTAGGTCCGATAAATCCAAGGATTTCACCCTTTGGTACATGGAAAGAAATATCGTTAACAGCTGTGACAACTTCTACCTTTGGGTTAAATAGGGACTTGATACTGCCTTTTAGACCAGGCTCTTTTATGGTTTTTTTAAACTCTTTTTTTAGATTTTCAATATGTATCAAAAATATCCCTCCTATTATCTAATATGCAAAGCTGATACCTCTCTATGTGTCATTGGGCTACACATAACAAAATGTATCAAAATTTGAAATACTTTTGCAAAATATTAGACTTATTACCCACACATCTATTTAACCATTAAATTGTATTAATGTCAAGCAACTATTTGTTGCAAAAGAAAAAGCAACCTATTTCTAGGTTGCTTGAAATCTTTACTTTACATATTCTAACAATGAATTTAAATCTTCATCACTGATTTTCTTAACATTATTTTGGAATTTAAAGACCTTTTTATCAGTGGAAACTTCTCCTACATTTCCATTATTAAAGTCGATTTTCATATCATACTTTGTAGTACTGTCGTCTTTAACATCAGTATCTTTATAAATACTTTTAATTAGACTTACAAATTCTTTTTGCTTATCATCTGATAAAGCAGTGGTTTTGTTGTTGTAGGTAATCAGCACCTTACTACTGTTAACATCAAAAACAGTTAATGCATCTTCTCCACCTTTTGAATTATTACACCCTACTAAGAAAGTAACAACTATCAATGGAATAAGCAATAATATGAATTTTAATTTACAACTACTCATCATACCACCTACATTAAAGTAAACTCAGCATAGACTTTTGTAGTATTTGATAAGTCATTTTTATCTTTAGATAATTCTACAACTGCCCTATACTCACCCTTGTCAAGGTTACTGTACTGGTTAGCTATATCGAAAGAAACATCAAAGCTTTTATCCTTATCCACTTTGCAAATAGTATCAGGTGAAATCTTAGTTGTCTTTGGTACATCAGACCAATTATTATTTACTTTTTTCTCAAGAGAAAAGTCCTCACCAAAATATAATTTATTTTTAGAATTATTCTTAACTGTCAGTTTTATCTCACTAACATTTACAGGATACTGCGACTTTTCGGTTGTAACAATTGCGATAGATTTGCTACTGTCAGTTGCAGTAGTTGTTGTGTTATTAGTAGTTGTCATCTTACTTTCATTCTTTGTATTTGAACAACCTACCATAAAAACAACCAATACAAGTGATATACATAATAACACACTTTTCTTCATAATAATACCTCCGGGATTTTAATTAACCCTTTAGTATCATATATTTAACCCACCTTCAATATATCACCTTATTTTGGTATTGTCAATAATTTTTATTATATTTCACCATAATTTTAAAGGGCAGTTTCTGTTACGAGAAACTGCCCTTGGAGGAGATATAAAACAAATAATTTTTTATCTTTATTTGTCAGTTGTTTTTGTTGTTTTCTTTTCAGCTACTTTTTCAGTTTTAGCCTCAGCCTTTGGTTCAGCTTTAGCAACTATCTTTGGCTTTTCTTCAGCCTTAGGTTCTGTTTTTACTGCTTTCTTCTCAACCTTTTCTTCTGTAGCTTTTACAGTTTTCTTTGTTGTCTTTTTAGCAGTAGTTTTCTTTGCAGTTGTTTTTGTAGCTGTCTTAGTTGTTTTCTTTGTTGTAGTCTTCTTAGCAGGTGCTTTCTTAGTTACCTTTTCTTCCTTCTTTTCTTCTTTTTTCTTAGGTTCAGGTAACTTTTCAACACACTTAAAGAACATAGCACTCATTGGTGGAATTGATAAATCAATACTCCAGTTAGAATCATGTCTTGGCTTTTCTTCACACATAATTCTCTTACCATTTGTAATACCATAACCACCATATTCTTCATCATCAGTATTGAATACTTCTTCATATACACCATAGAATGGTACACCGATTCTGTAATCAACTCTGTGCATTGGCTGGAAGTTAAATACACAAATAATGTTATTGCCGTCTTTATCAATTCTACGGAATGCAATAATTGACTGAGTATAGTCGTTGTGGTGAATCCACTGGAAGCCATCCCAGTTAGTATCAATTTCGTGCATTGGTCTTTCTGTAATATAGAAATGATTTAGCTTAGACACAAAGTCCTTTAATCTCCAATGCTTTTCATATTCAAGAAGATTCCACTGAATACTTTCTTCAGCATTCCATTCATCAAACTGTCCAATTTCTGAACCCATAAATGTTAGCATTTTACCCGGATGAGCAGCCATATAAGCTAAGAATAGTCTTACACCGGCAAACTTCTGGTCATAATCACCCGGCATTTTATTGATTAGAGAGCCCTTACCATAAACAACTTCATCATGAGAAATCGGTAGGATAAAGTTTTCACTAAAGCAATACATAAATGAGAATGTAAGGTTATCGTGGTTAAATGGTCTCCATAATGGGTCAAGTGACATATAATGAAGCATATCGTTCATCCAACCCATATTCCACTTATAGTCAAATCCTAAACCACCATCATCAACAGGACCTGTAACCTTTGGCCAAGATGTGCTTTCTTCGGCAATCATCATTGTATGAGGGTGATACATATGGATAACTGTATTTAGTCTTTGTAAAAATGCAACAGCCTCTAGGTGTTCTCTGCCACCATACTGGTTAGGAACCCACTCACCATCTTGACGGTTATAGTCAAGATATAGCATTGAAGCAACTGCATCAACACGGATACCATCAATGTGGTAAGTATCTACCCAATACATAGCTGATGAAATTAGGAATGAAATTACTTCATATCTTGAGTAATCGAATACATATGTACCCCATTCTTTATGTTCACCCTTACGGCTATCAATATATTCATAACAAGCTGTGCCGTCAAAACGACCTAAGCCATGAGCATCCTTAGGGAAATGAGCAGGAACCCAGTCAAGGATAACACCAATACCTGCCTTGTGACATTCATCAACAAATGCCATAAAGTCATGTGGTGTACCATAACGAGAAGTTGGAGCATAGTAACCTGTTACCTGATAACCCCAGCTACCGTCAAATGGGTATTCTGTAATAGGCATTAGTTCTACATGAGTATAACCCATTTCTTTTACATAAGGAACAAGTTCTTCAGCAAGTTTGCGATAGTTAAACACACTACCGTCCATATATTTTCTCCAAGAACCTGCATGAATTTCGTAAATATTCATTGGCTTTTCTAGGTGGTTTGATGACTCCTTATCCTTAATCCACTGGTCATCTTCCCATTCAAAACCACTTAAATCATAGAACATAGATGCATTATCAGGTCTTGTCTGAGAATGGAAAGCATATGGGTCGGACTTTAGTTGTCTTTCGTTCCAAGGTGTTTCAACACAGTATTTATAAATATCGTACTGCTGAATACCCTCGATGAAAAGTTCCCAAACACCGGCTTCACTGATTTTGTACATATAGTTAGCATCGTTATTCCAACCGTTGAAGTTACCAACAACAGAAACAGAGAGAGCATTTGGTGCCCATACTCTGAAAACTACACCATCACGATTATCCCAATTAACTCTATGAGCACCCATAAACTCATAGGCTCTAACAGAATCACCTGCATGGAATAGTTCGAGGGGTGTACGAGAATCATTAAATTTGTAATCCATTTATATTAACACTCCTTCAATGTGTACAACTTACATTTAATAAGTATATTTTATCAATTTTTTTATTATAATTCAATACATTTTGAAAAACTCACATATAAATTTTGCGACATATTTTGTGCAAATTCCACAATTAGCAATATTTTTCAAAATTAATATTCCCTTCAAGAATAAATACCATGAAGAAACTGATGAATAATCATATCAACTGCTGATTTATTCATCTTAGGTTCTTTTTCTGAATGATATTCATACATATGGAAACCAATCATACCAAGGAAAGTTGTTGCAAATTGGTTTTCCCTACCGTTCATATTACCAAGTAATCCTCTAGCATTTATGAAAATTGACTTTACAATGTTATTAATCTCTGTACAATGACGAATAAAAACATTGTTAAATTCACTCATTGGTGGGCTATACTGCATAGTCATTAACATTAGGTAAAGGTGTAAATTTTCACAACCTTCTGACACATAGCAATAAGCAAAATTATGAAGACTGTCTTCAAATGTATTGCTACTGTTAACTACTTCCCTAAGTTTTACAACTACAGGGTCAATGTACTGTTGCATTATGCCCTCAAGAATACCGGACTTGTTCTTAAAATGATAATAAAGTGCCGGTTTGGTTAATTCGCATTTGTCAGCAATTTCCTGAACACCTACTGCATCATAGCCTTTTTCATAAAATAATTCTATTGATACTTGTAATATTTTCAGCCGTGTTTGTTCATTAGCCATAATATCACAACCTTGTAATGTATATTATTATTTTACCGAACGGTAAGTATAAAGTCAATAGTAAATAAACATTTTCTTAAATAATTTATTAATATAATATTCTTCAAAAGAAAAATCCCCTCATTGACTAAACAATAAGAGGATTTTTTGATTATTAAATTTAAAATTATACGCAATATTTCTTATTAAAAATTCAAAGTAAACTACTTTTTATAAAAATGAAAATCACAACAATCTCCACCATAACCTAGAGTTTTTGTTCTTTTAAAGCCGATTTTCTTAAGTCCACCGTATGTAATATCATCAACATCACAAAATAAAGGACAAAGTTCTTCACAACCATTTTCTACACAAGCAGTATGCCATAGACACTTTTTCATAGTAACATCAAAGTAATCTTTTCCACAATTTTGTTCACTTACCCATAAATCACTATTACGAACAACATTAAGAAATACACTGCTGTAAATCTTATAGAAAAACGGTACAAGCTCCATTTTCGCAGTTGAAAAATGTTTTTTCTCTGCTACTTCATTAATCATATACTTTTGCATATAGTTATGTACATCTTCATTGGATAAATCAGCTTTTAACAGAGCCTTGTACAAAGCAATACGAGGAAGTATTGTAGTGATAAGGGTATTCATCTGGTTTTCTGTTTTATTATGAGTGTTTGCTATGATTGTATTCAGTATTTTTTCTTGATTGCTAAAAAGCTCCGTTCCATTTTCTTCACCAAACTCTCTAACTAAATATGCTCTAATCTGCTTTTGTTGCTTAATTTTCATTATATACACCTCACAAATAATACTTATAAATTCACTTTAATACACTAATATTCCTAAATAAAATACACTGAAGATCCATTATCCATATATGATATGTTTATCAGTAGAATTAAACATCAATATATAAATAATTATTGTAATTGATTATTTTCTTCCAACCTATTTTTTAAATCAAATAAACTGTTTTCTATATTTGCAACATCAACAAAATATATATTCACAATTGTGCCATCATCAGAAGAAAATTTAATTTTTGATTTCTCTATCATTTTATCATTTAAAGGATATAGCAACCATATTTCTGATGAATTATATTTTTTTGAATAAGCATACATTTGGTACATATCACTTTGAGAAATACCATAATTCTTAGATTCATCATTAATTAACCTTTTCCATTTGGTATCCATAATTACAGTACGATTATTCTTTCTACATACAATATCAGGCTTTATTGCGAATTTTTTCCTAGGTTCATCAAACAAATAATAACCTCTATCTTGTATAGAAACTTTCCATTCATCCTGTTGTAGTATCTTCTTAATTTGTTGTGCAACATAACTTTCGAATACTTTTTCCATAGGAAACAACAATGCTTTTGAGGTGTTTTTACCTGAAAATGTAGTAAAACTCTTGTTCAATAAGAATACTTTTGACCACACTATCAGAATCTCATAATCCTTATTGTTTCTGTTTATTACAACATTGGAAAAGTCTTTTTGATAATTTATAGATGGTTCAACCATTTCAAATGCATACAATAACTGTCTAATTTCTTTTGAATTTTCAGCACTATTAGTAATATTTTTTAATTTTAATAAAGTAGATTTTATTAATTTATTTTCTGGACAATTAGGATAAAATTCATCATATGAAACAAAGAATTTTTCTTTATGTATAACATTACTTTTTATATGCTTAGATACTTGTAGTTTACCTTTGTAATAATGTAAACTATCTTCTTGCTGAACATAGGAAGATTTAAGGCCTTTTTTAATCAGTTTTCTTGTTTCTTGCAAATACATATTAATAAAAATCTCATATAAATTCATATTATCTATTTTTAGATTTGAATTACTAAATGATTTAAAAGGTAAATCCTTTATACTACGCAACATTTTTAAAAAAATTTTCTTTGTTTCTCTATTTTGTGGATCTTCGTTATCAGAAAAACTTATTTTGGGAAGTATTTGAATTTGAAATCCATTTTCCATTTGAATTAGACCAACATAATTCTTAGCAACTACAATTTCTCCTACATTACGCTTATAGGATATTCGCATATAGTTCAATACATCTGAATCTTCACTATCGGTGGTAAATTCATGAATAAAATTAATTAGATTTTGAAATATCTTCTCATCAAGATATTTATAATCGCTGTCATCAATATAATCACTATTACATGTAATTGTATCATACTCAACTACCTCTAATAATTTATTCATTCAATCACCACACTTTAGATTATTTCTTTATAAGCCTCTAAATTCATAAAAGCACTTTCATTAATAGTATATTTATATTCCGGTAAATCTACTACATCATCCACATAGCCTTTAAAGATAGATTTCACTTTAACCTTTTCATCAATTATAAATTTATGACTAGATTCAGTCTTACCATTATCCCCAAGTACAAGTTGTATTTTTTGATAATCTTCATAAAAATACTCCTGTAAAAGTGGCATAACAGACTTTCGAAATATAGATGCAAGTGTTTCTATATTTGGATTATCTTTAAGTTTAGTAAATAAAGCATGACCAATAGTATGCTCCCTATCATAAAGAAAAGTTATTCTCTCGTTGATTACATCCAACATTTTTGCAACATCTAAATCATCAATATGATCTGCACCTATGTTTCTAAGTATATCCGTATTTGGCATCATCTCAACAAACTGAAATCTTCTTCTAAGAGCAGTATCCATCAATGCTATGGAACGATCTGCTGTATTCATTGTTCCGATAATATATACATTTGATGGAACGCTAAACGGTTTTCCTGAATAAGGAAGAATGGATGACATTTGTTCATTCGTACCTTCACGTTTTGTGTCTTCAATTAAGGTAATTAATTCTCCGAAAATTTTGGATATATTACCTCTATTAATTTCATCAATTATAAATACATATGGTTCATCAATATCTAATAATTGATAAAGATTTTTAACATTAATTTTTGATTGTGCAACTGCAAAATTTGATACACATATTTCCGGACTACCAATATCAGTAAAATCTTTATCTATATTGATTTTATTCCATTTAACTTTTCTCTGCCAATGAAAAGGACCACAGTCAATCTTAGTTGGTTTAGAATCGGTTACAACACCAAAAGCATAAAGTTTATTTTCTCTTCCCAATATTACAATATCATCTTTTTCTATTCTGTTGAAAAGATTGCATTGTCTTTTGTCATCTTCAATAGATTCAACCATCACTACACCATTTGCATATAGATAATCAGTATAATCAAAATCTATATCATGATCTCCGGCTCCACTACGAATAGCCCAAATTTTGCCTGTAAATTCATTATCTCTATTAGTTTTTCTGGCAGACTCACAGAATTTTTTGAATACACCGGATTCAATCTTATATTCCAAGTTTTCTGATTCACTTTTTTCTAATGCCGGTCTAATACCTTCAATAAACTCCTCATATCCATATGATTGATGAAATGTTGTAAATGCTATTCTTCCATGACTTTTAAGTTTATTATAACAACCTATAACATCATTGTAATCCATATTTTTAACTTCATCTAATGGTTTGTTCTCACAAATAGCTACAGCATAAATTGCTGTACTGTAAGTTTTACCTGTTCCCGGAGGTCCATAAAGAATCATATTCTTGTCATATTCAATTTTAGGATGATTTATATTTGGTTGACTATCTTGATTCACTTTTATTGTAACCTCCTTTAATGTTGGTTGAGTTTCGTCATTTTCCTCACCTATTAATCGTGCTGCTAAATCAAAAATGCGATAATTTTTAATTTTAAAATTATCGTCACGCATAGACTTAACTTGCCTAACATTATCAATATAGGTACTAAGTTTTTCTTCTTTTCTCATCTTCACACCAAGATATTTAAAGATATTTTCATTACCCATATTAGAATTAAAAATAGGAAATACAGTAGGCTTTAAACAATGAAGTATAACTGATGCTGATGCCGATTTCATCCCCTTAATTTTATCAGAAAGAGTCTCAGAACATCTTTTTAAAATATTATTTTCATTAGTCATACTACTAATATCTATTAACATTTGAATAAATGCTCTAGAAGATTCATTATTATCATTATTATTTCTCTTAAATGTAAAGAATCCTGTACCAAACATTCCTATACTGGGATTTCCATTGTCATCTTTATTGCTATATTCGTCATTATTTGCTTTAGCCCAAATTTCATCTAATAAATCACAGATTATATCTTTGCTTTTATTCGGTAAATTGCTATCTGTTATTTTTTTCTTTTTGTTATTAACAGACTGTTTCCATGTACCGATAGTCATTAAATATACAAGATCTAAATCTTTATAGTCAATATCACTTAAGTCTTTCATCTTTGCATATTCATCAATAGTTTTTCTTACCAATTCATATGAACCGTCGTGAATATCCGGATCCAGCTCATCAGCTTTTTGTAATTTTTCAATAAGATTAAAATAATTTATTAATTTAAAATTAGCAATAATCGGTTCATTAGATGTGTTAAAATTATGAAGTTCCAAAAATTTTCTTTCAAATAATGTACCCTTAAGAGTGCTAATTAGCTCTAATTCTATGTATTTCTTATCATTATTGTTTTCAGAAATAAAATACTCATTATCATCAATTTCTGCAAAAGAAAGGTTAATTTTATTAACTTTGCACTTATATTTTATTGAATTAATTGGTTCTGATAGATAAATATAAACTATATCATTTATATTTACGTTTACATTTTGTTCCCAATTAATTCTATTTTTAATGATAAACGATTTTTCAAGATCAAATTGACTTGACTTTTCAAAAAATATCCACTCTGCCATAACTAATTACCTCAATATTAGAAAATATAATTAATTTTTCAAATCATCTACTAAGCAAACACACCGTCTCAATGTGGTTTGTATGAGGGAACATATCCACAGGTTGGATTTTGGTAACGGAATAATCTTTTGTAGTTAGATAATGCAAGTCT